>Ga0116137_1001624_pt1 | contig 14471 bp, 10 predicted proteins | sample June2015DPH_20_1_3_FD_88973 | JGI IMG/M metagenome (GOLD analysis project Ga0116137, IMG submission 88973) | Peatland microbial communities from SPRUCE experiment site at the Marcell Experimental Forest, Minnesota, USA - June2015DPH_20_100 | ecosystem: Environmental > Terrestrial > Soil >...
ACGCTCTGGTCCCGCCCGCGGCAGCCCTTTGTGCTCCCCGAGATCAGCTACGAGACGGTGCAGCCGGCAGAGAAGGCCCGCGATCCGCTGATCATCGAGGGCGACACGGGTCCCGCCCTCCAATTCTGGCTGCTCCCCGGCACCCCGGACGGCGAACCCCTCGACAAAGGCGAGGCGGCCGAGCTGGCCCTCCGCGGCACCGTCGCCGAGATCGTGCGCCTCTTGGCCCTCGGGGCCGAGGGCCGGGCGCGGATCGGGACGAAGCCGCTCGCGGGCGGCGACCTCGCCGTTCTCGTGCGGAGCAACCGGCAGGGCCGGGATCTCCGCGACCGGCTACTGGCCGTGCGGGTGCCGGCGGTGCAGCTGGTCCAGGAGAGCGTCTTCGCCTCGGCCGAGGCCGAGGAGCTCGGCCGGGTGCTCCTGGCGATCGCGGAGCCGGGCCGGGAGGCGTTCGTCCGGGCCGCCCTCGTCACGGATCTGCTCGGGATGACCGCCGACAAACTCGAGGCCCTGGCGGCGGACGAGGCGGCCTGGGAACAGCGGCTGGAGGCGTTCCGCGGCGACCACGACCGGTGGCAGGAGCGCGGGTTCGCGCGGATGATGCGGGAGCTCCTCCGGCGGGAAGGGGTGCCCGCCCGCCTCCTCCGGTTCCCCGACGGCGAGCGCCGGCTCACCAACCTGTTCCATCTCGTGGAGCTGTTGCAGGACGCGGACGAGGGGCAGAGCCTCGGGATGGCGGGGCTCGTCCGGTGGCTCGTGGACCGCCGCTTCGCCGAGGGGCAGGCGCCCGAGGAGGCGCAGCTCCGACTGGAGAGCGACGAGAATCTGGTCAAGATCGTGACCATCCACAAGTCCAAGGGGCTGGAGTACCCCATCGTCTTCTGCCCGTTCCTCTGGGACGGCCGGCTCGGGGCCGACAAGGCGGAGCTGTTCCGGTACCACGACCCCGCCGCCGCCTGGCGGCCAACGCTGGACCTCGGCTCGCCCCGCCAGGAGGAGGCCCGCCGGCAGGCCCGCCGGGAGGAGCTGGCCGAGGGCCTCCGGCTGGCCTACGTCGCCCTCACCCGTGCGAAGCATCGCTGCTATGCGGTGTGGGGAAACGTCAGGGACGGCGGGACCTCCGCGCTCGCGTATCTCCTGCACCAACCTCCCGACCTCGGCGAGGCGCCGCTGGACGCCCTGGCGGCCCATGTCGGCAGCCTCGGAGCCACGGGAATCCAGGCCGATCTGGCGGCGCTGGCCCAGGGGTCGGACGGGACGATCGCCGTGGAGCCGATCCCGGGCGAACCGGCGCCGGTCCTCCAGGTGCCTGCGATCGCCCCCGACGCGCTCCAGGCACGGTCCTTCACCGGCAGTCTCGCCGTGCCCTGGCGGATCACGAGCTTCTCCGGCCTCATCCGCGAGGCCGGGGATGTCGCCCACCGGCTGGACGACGACCGGGGCCCCGGAGCCCTCCGCGCCTCCGTACCCGCGACGCCGACCGCGGCCGGCTTTCCTCGCGGGGCGCGAGCCGGTAGCTGCCTGCACGCCCTATTGCAGCGAATCGACTTCGCGGCGCCGGACGCGCTGGCGGAGCCGCTCATCGGGGACGCGCTGGCGGCGCACGGGTTCGACCCGGCGTGGACGCCCGCCGTGGCCGGGATGCTCGCCGCCGCGCTCGCCTGCCCGCTCGACCCGGACGCCGCGCCGCTCCGGCTCCGGGACATCGGGCGCGCGGATCGGCTCGACGAGCTCGAGTTCCACTACCCGGTCGCGGGGATTATGGACGCCGGCCTCCGCCGGCTCCTCGCGGGCCATGGCTACGGGGCGGGCACGCGGATCCGCGATGAGGTGGAGCGGCTGGCGTTCGCGCCGGTAGCCGGGTTCATGCGCGGGTTCATCGACCTGGTCGTCCAGCGCGCCGGCCGCTACTTCGTGGTGGACTACAAGTCGAACTGGCTCGGCGAGGAGCCCGACGCCTACGCGGCGGACCGGCTGCCCGCGGTCATGGCGGCCGAGGGGTATTACCTGCAGTCCCTCATCTACGTGGTGGCGCTCCACCGGTACCTGCGCCACCGGGTGCCGGGATACGACCCCGAGCGGCACCTGGGCGGCATCTACTACCTGTTCCTCCGCGGCATGGATCCGCAGCGCGGGCCGGAATCGGGCGTGTACCGGGACCAGCCCGACGTCACGCTGCTCCAGCACCTGGACCAGTACCTGGCGACGGGCGAGGAGGCCTGAGGGAGCCATGCTCGACCGTTTGGAAGCAATGCGGGACGCCGGCGTCCTCGGAGACCTCGACCTGCGCTTCACGCAGCTACTCGGCCGGATTGGCAACGGAGACGGTCCGCTTCTGCTGGGGGCCGCCCTGACCAGCCAGTGGACCTCGATGGGCCACACCTGCCTGGACCTTGCCAGGGTGGCGGGGACGCGTCTGGGCGACGCGGAGGGCCTCGGCATCGCCACGCCGGCCCTGGAGGACTGGATCGCGGCACTCCGGAGCTCCCCGGCGGTCGGGCGCCCCGGGGACTTCGCGCCGCTCGTTCTGGACGAGGCGGGCCGCCTCTACCTCTACCGCTATTGGGCCTACGAGCGCGAGGTCGCCGAGAGTCTTTCCGCTCGGCTGCTGGACGACGCGGCGGCCGTGGACGTCCCACGCCTCCGGGCGGGGCTGGACCGCCTGTTCCCGGGGCAGGAGTCGCCGGACTGGCAGCGAATCGCGGCGGCCGCGGGCGTCCTCCGGCAGTTCACGGTCATCGCGGGTGGCCCGGGGACCGGGAAGACCACGACGGTCGTCCGGCTCCTGGCATTGCTCCTTGAGCAGGCGGCCGGGCATCCCTTCCGGATCGCGCTCGCCGCGCCGACTGGCAAGGCCGCGGCGCGGATCCAGGACGCGATTCGGACCGCGAAGCGCGAGCTCCCGGTTGACGCCGCCGTCCGCGAGGCGATCCCCGAGGAGGCGGCCACGCTCCATCGGCTGCTCGGGTGGCGGCCGGGGGGCGGCGGGTTCACGCACGGCCGCGAGAACCCCCTCGACGCTGACGTGCTCGTCGTAGACGAAGCCTCCATGGTGGACCTGGCCATGATGGCCAAGCTGCTCCGGGCGGTTCCCGGGGCCGCCCGTCTCATCCTGCTCGGCGACCGCGACCAGCTTGCCTCCGTGGAGGCAGGTGCCGTCCTGGGCGACATCTGCGGCGAGGCCTCGCGTGGCTCGGCCGCCTTCGGGCAGCGGCTCTTCGAAGCGACCGGCCACGATCCGGGCGGCGAGGGGGGCGGCCCGCCCATCAACGACGCGATCGTGCTCCTGCGAAAGAGCTACCGATTCGGCGAGCAGAGCGGCATCGGCCGGCTGGCGTGGCTGGTGAACCGTGGCGATGCGGCCGCGGCGTTCGACCTCCTCGCCAGCGGGGACTTCCCCGACGTCACGTGGCGGACGGTGGAGACCCCCCGAAGCTTGGCCGAGGCGCTGGCCCCGATCGCCACGCAGACGTTCCCAGCCGGAGCAGCGGGGGGGCCGGAGGCCGCGCTCGGCTCCCTGGACTCGGTCCGGCTGCTGTGCGCCCACCGGAGCGGGCCCTTCGGCGTCGACGCGGTGAACCGCCTCGTCGAGCATTGGCTCCGGGCCGAGGGCCTCATCGGGGGAGAGAGGCCGTGGTACCGGGGCCGCCCGGTTCTCGTCACATGCAACGACTATCATCTCCAGCTGTTCAATGGCGACGTCGGCGTGGCGTTGCCTGATGCGGAGGCGGACGGAGCGCTACGGGTCTTCTTCCCAGCCGCCGGCGGGTCCCTCCGCCGGATCCCTCCCGCCCGGCTCCCCGCGCACGAAACCGCCTACGCCACCACCGTGCACAAGAGCCAGGGGACCGAGGCTGAGCGGGTGATCCTGATTCTGCCGAGCGAGGCGAGCCCGGTGCTGACCCGGGAGCTGATCTACACCGGCATCACGCGGGCGCGGGCGCGGGTGGAGATCTGGGGGGCCCGCCCCGTGTTCGAAGCCGCCGTGGCCCGCCGCTTGAGACGCTCGTCGGGTTTGCGGGAGGCTCTCTGGCAAGGCCATATCTGACCGGCTGGCGTGCGGGAAGAGCCACCCGGAAGGCGTTGACTCACGAAGGGACAAGCTGTCCTGCCCCGACCAAGGAGGGCCGCCCGTCGATGGGACCCGCACAGGGAAAGCAAGAATTTCCCGGCCACCCCCGCGTGCGCATGTCTCGCGCAATTACCCCCGACGACGTCCAACCGGAGCCTCTACTGACGCGTCCCCGGACGCATTGTGATATCGCTTCAAGCAAGGACCCCCCAACCGGGAGAGCATCTCTGTGCTTCGAGTAGGGTGACGACAGGCGCCGACTTCAACACCTCCTCTGCGGTAACCTGGGATTCCGCTAAGCGATTCCGCGAGAAGCGCGAGCTCACGACAAGATCGAATTCGGGACACCTTTGGCCGGCCTGCCAGTAACAACGGATGCGAATGCATGACGCGACGAAACGCGAGAGGTCAAGCGTCAACCGACTTCTTTGGCTCCTGCGCGTCTTCTATATGGTACGAGGCGACATCTTGGTAACAGCTAATCCGCCGCCCACAGCCGATGCCGGAAGGTGACACGACTGAAACCGGAGATTGAGGGCACGGGGTGAAGCATCATTAGGGACATAGCGTGTTCAGGAGCGTTCCAAAATCTCGGCTTACTCTCGCCAACCCTGCTCCCATTTTTTCGCGGGGTTAGCAACCCCACTTCCGACCCTTGCGGGCGTTCTGAAAAGACATGATTGTGGGACGGTGACAGATCAACAGGTCACTGGAGGTAGTTCGTCAGTTCCGGGCAACCTTGTCTCGAGACCGCGGGTTCGAGCCCTCCCCGGGGAGCCACGCAGGGCTCGAACTGACCCTCCTAAGGATCTTCCAAAGCCATCGGTTTGTATTCTGAGCCCTCCGTGTTCCCGTGTTACTGCACCGGGGGGCGTTTGTATTCACGGATTGGTGACAAGGTAAAACAGCGTCAGCCGGGGGTGAGGACTTCCAAGGCCGGCACACCGAGTTGCCTCCGAGGGTCCGCCTGAGACCTGGATTCCGGTAGTGGGTCAGTTTGGAATCATGGCTTCACCCCTACCGCAAGGTGTATCGGTCCAGGGGGTTCCTGCGCTTCCGCATATGCCATTGGATTGAGGACCACGCCTACACTTTTCAGCCCATTTCGCAGAAGTCCTGCGACTCCAGACCTTTCTGAAGCAGGTGCTTCCAATACAGCGACGCCAGAGAAGTACACGTCCCATTGTAAAACGTCCTTCACGTTCCATCCGGCCTGCCTGAGAGCTTCGGCCAGTTGGGTGGCATACTGCATTGATTCCAAACTCCCGACGGTCCCCGTAACGAAAATCTCGGTGCCTTTGGCTTCTGAAAGCAGGCCTACTAGCCTTTCCCGCTGGGTTGGGGAGAGTTTTCGGGGTTCCTGCTGGGCACGTATTTCTGCGGTTTCCTTCCGGGCCTCTTCAGCGTCTTTTCTAGCCTTGGTCAAGTCCTGCCGTACGGAAGTAATTTCCTGCGAACTCCGATACGTCGAGACATACCAATATCCTAGCCCGAGGATCGGGGCGAGGATCGCACAGACGAAGCTGCCAGCGCGTAATACGCTCTCGATAGTGAGAAGCCATCCGGATGGGAGGTTAGACAGTAATGACATGGACTGACCTCCTTGTGGGCTTGTGCATTCTTTCTGCCCCGCTCGTCACCTACTTCATTGGAAGAGTGCACGGGAAAAGTATCGGTACAAGAAAGGCTATATCAGAATTGCGCGAGTTGGTAGGTCAATCCGATAGCAAGCCTACAATTTCCTCCAAGGACCAGACATGATCGGATACGCCTGCTTCTATCGCCGGGGTGACGCGCAGCGTCTGGTGAATCCTAGCGAAATTGTAGTACATGAAGTGGAGGGCCACGGCCGCTTCCAGGTTCTCCACCTTTTTCGAGAAGGCATTTGTCAGGCGGGTAAAGCGCCGCATGCTCATCCGCATCGTGAGGTTTTGCCGCTCCACGAACGACGTGGAGATATACTTCCTCTCCGGACATCCATTGATGACTTCCTTCCGTGCCCCAAGGCAGCTTGGCGGGCTGTATCGGGCCTCAGTCTGCGGGGCCTCGCCGTACAGCTTGACCAAGCATCGGACTGGGTGTGTTCGATGCCGGTTCTCGCCCCGAGTGCCCTCTCCTCGCGACCGCCGGCGGCCAAGGTCAGGTCGGGCTAAATGTCCCGCTCAAGAAGTCAGGGGATCAGGCCGGCCGCCCACAGGTCCTTGTACGTCGTATAGCCGCCCGACAAGTTACGAGCGTGGTACCCGTGCTGGGTGAGGAACCGGATGGCATAGTACGCGCGCTGCCCCACGCCGCAGCAGATCCAGAGGTCTCGATCCCGCGGCAACTCGCGGTACCGGGTGCGTAGCTCGGACATCGGAAGGTTGACCGCCTGCTGGATGTGGCCGGCGGCGAACTCGTGGGGCTCCCGCACATCGAGCACGAGCGCCGGGGTGCGGTCGAGCGCGGCCCAATCCGCCAGCGGCATGTCGCCGCTCAGCACGTTCTCGGCGAGCATGCCAGCGAGGTTGACCGGGTCTTTGGCGGCGCCAAACTGCGGCGCGTAGCAGAGCTCGGCCTCTGCGAGATCATGCACGGTCCCGTTGAACTGAATGGCGGTTGCGATGACGTCGATGCGCTTCTCCACGCCCTCGAATCCGACTGCTTGCGCACCGAGGAGGCGGCCGTCGGGCACCGCGAACAGGAGCTTGAGGTGGATCGGGCGCGCCCCCGGGTAGTAGCCCGCGTGGTGTCCGGGGTGTAGATACACCTTCTCGTAGCGCGTGACGCCGGCGCGCTGGAGCCCCTTCTCGCTCGCGCCGGTCGTGGCGATGGTCAGGCCCAAGACCCCGACCACCGCGGTGGCTTGCACCCCCCGGAAATGCGTCGCCCGCCCGGCGATCGACTCGGCGGCCACCCGCCCTTGGCGATTGGCCGGTCCCGCCAGCGGCAAGACCGTCTCTTGCCCGGTGACCACGTCGCGCACTTCGACGGCATCGCCCACGGCCCAGATGTGCGGATCGGTCGTCCGCATCTGGGCATCGACGACAATTTCCCCGCGCGGGCCGAGGGAAAGGTCGGCGTCTTTGGCGAGCGTGGTCTCGGGCCGCACCCCGATGGCGAGGATGACGAGATCCGCGGGCAGACGGCTCCCGCTCTCTGCCACCACGCTCAACCCGCCGTTGGCCGAGGCCTCGATCCCGACGAGGCCGTCACCCAGCCGAAGCTGTACCCCTTTTGCGGCGAGATGTTCCGCCACCGGGACGGCCATCTCGGGATCGACCGGGGGCATCACCTGCGGCAGTTTCTCCAGGACGGTCACCGCCAACCCGCGCTGGACCAGGTTCTCGACCATCTCCAGCCCGATGAAGCCGCCCCCGACGACCACCGCGGTCCGGGCCTGTCGCTCGGCGATCCACGCCCGGATCTGACGCGTGTCGGGGATGGTTCGCACGGCGAAGACGCCGGGCCGGTCCACGCCCGGCCGCGGCGACCGAATCGGCGCGGCGCCCGGGGACAGCACCAGCACGTCGTACCGCTCGTCGCGGCTGGTCCCGGTGCGGACATCCCGCACCCTGATCGTCCGCGCCGGGCGGTCGATGGCCATGACCTCGGTCTCGGTCTGCACCTCAACGTTGAAGCGCTGCCGGAACAGCTCGCGGGAGGCCACCAGCAACGTGCGCTCGTCCGTGATGATATTGCCGACGTAGTAGGGCAGGCCGCAGTTGGCGAATGACACATACGGTCCGCGCTCGAACACGACGATCTCGGCGGCCTCGTCCAGCCGTCGCAGGCGCGCCGCGCACGAGGCGCCGCCGGCCACGCCCCCGACTATGAGCACACGGCGCGAGCTGGACGCTGGCGGCGAGGGAGAGGACTGGTCTGTGGGGGCGCTCATACGGACTCCAACCCCGGGGTGTGGGTGACAGTGCGCCGGCCGGATCGCGAGGGGCGAGTCGGGAGTTGGGGCCCCGCGGTCAGTGGGGAAGTCGGGGCCGCAACCAGCCATAGGTCCAGGTCCCGACGAGGGCGCTCACGATTGCCACGGACATGACTCCCACGCCAGTGCCGAGCAAGGCGAACAGCGGGCCGGGACACGCCCCCGTCAGCGCCCACCCGAGGCCGAAGATCGTCCCTCCTACGATGTAGCGGATTCCGCGCCCCCACTGTTTCGGCGGGAGGACGATCGCTTCATCCCGCACGGTGCGCACCCCCCCACGTTTGATCGCCTGGACGGTCAGGATGCCCACGGGCAGCGCGGTCGCGAAGATCCCGAACATGTGGAACCCCTGGAACCGAAACATTTCCTGGATGCGGAACCAGGAGATCACTTCCGCCTTCGTGAGCACGACACCGAAGAGGAGGCCAGCGAGGGCATACACCCACAGCCCCAGCGGCCGAGGGCCGGGTAGGGCTGACGGGGGAACCACTCCGTGCGGGCTGCCGATCCGCGGTCCTGCTCTGTCGGCTGTAGCCATACCTAGAGCCCCAGCAAGAACGGCAGGAGGAGGAACGTGCCGGCCACGCCCCCCGCAAAGAAGCTGAGGAGGGCGAGGATGGACGGCCCTTGCAGATCGGCCACGCCGGACAGCCCATGGCCGGACGTGCAGCCGCCAGCGTACGCCGTACCGAAGCCGACCAGGAAACCGCCGCCCCCAAGCAGTGCCCACCCGCGCAGACTCCGGAGGCTGACCCACCCGAACAGGTCGCCGGGGACGAGACCGGAGAAATCTCGAATCCCGAGTGCGGCCAGATCTGCCTTCGTCCGCGCGGCGATGGCGACCGGCGCCGGATTGCGGAACCAGACCCCGGCGATCACGCCGCCCATGCAGATCCCCAGGGCGAAGGCTAGGTTCCAGGCCCCCTCGCGCCGCCAGTCATAGCGGAAATGGGCGAGCCCGTGCGGGAACACGGCTGCGCAGGCGTGCCGCAGGTTGCTGGACACGCCGAAGACCTTATTGCCCAGCAGGAGCAAGAGTGCGGGGAAGGAACCGATCAGGGGGCCGGCGACGTACCATGGCCACGGCCGGGATAACGCCTCGTGCATTCCTCACCTCCCGGAGTCACGCTGGGACCTCACCGGGGGGGCAAACGCCCGCTTCCCGCCCTCGACGCACAGGTGCGGCCGGCGAAACCGAACAGGCCAGCCCATCTGGCCGAGGATGCTCCAGCGGGCGGAGTGTAGCACAACTCCGAGTGCAAACGGAACCCCTGCGTTTTGTGCCGTCTAGTGTAGCGTGTCGCAAATGGCCGGTGGCAAGTCAAAACGGAGTCAGCCGTGGCCGTTGGGGGGGCTTTCAGCTTGCGGGGTAAGGGTTCCCGAGCGGCACAACAACTTGCCCACGACAGCCCGCCTGAGACCTGGATTCCTGTTGACAGGCTATAGGGGAAGCGATACGCTCCCGTCCGAGCCTCCCGGTCTCATCCCCGTCTTGTGGGAGTGCTCGCCCACACCACTTCCTCCCGTAGATGATGGGCCGTGCTGGCCCTGGGCTCTCTACTTCCACTCCACGCGTATCTTACCCCTTACCCTCAGTATATAGGGGGTACAAGTGATTGCCTGACTGACCAGCGCTGGTACGACCCACCTTTCGTTCTCAAGGAGCAATGCACGACCGTAGGCGACACGAACATCAATCAACCTGGGTTCCCGAGTTCAAGACAGGGGGCCCTGCAGATGTTTGGTCGGTCCGTCCCGAGGCACGTCTCTCACTCCCCGACTGTCCCGGCAGCCCTCGGTGGCCTGGCTATGCTAGGCTCGCAAGGAATGAGGCGGAAGCTCATGCCGACACGCCGATCCCTCCTATCCACCATGATTCTCCTTCTCCTGACCATTTTCGTCGGCGTCTGCCGTCCGGCCCTGAGTCTCGAGCCCGCCGAAATCTACGAGCGCTGGGGTGCGGCCGTGGTGACGGTCATCGGCCAGGATCAGTTGGGCAGCGGGTTCATGATCCCGCCGACGGGGTACATCGTCACCAACTACCACGTCATCCAGAATCAACCCTCCCTCAGCATTCAGTTCCAGGACGGCACGCGTCACGAGGTCTCGCGGCTGGTGGCCCAGGACCCGTACCGTGATCTGGCCGTCCTCGCCGTAGACGCCGCCAGGCTGCCCATGGTGGTCCTTGGGGACTCCGATGCGGTGCGCGTGGGAGAGCACGTGGTGGCCATCGGCAGTCCCTTTGGTTTGAGCGAGACCGTCACGACGGGGATCATCAGCCAGGTGCGCCATCTTGAGGATGTGACCTTGCTCCAGACCACGGCACCCCTCTCGCCGGGCAACAGCGGGGGGCCCCTCTTCAACGAGCGGGGGGAGGTAATTGGCGTGAACAAGCTGGCCGGAAATCCGCAGGTCAGGGTCCAAAACATCAATTTCTCCATCGCGATCCGGGAGCTGGAAAAGACCCTCGGCGTGCCCCTGTCGGTCCAACCGCGTCAGGCGCAGCCTCCGGCCGGCACCGCTGCCGTGCCGACCGCACCGGCACCCTCTTCTGAACCCTCGGAGTCACCTTCGTCTTGGGGGCTTCTCCTCATATTGGCGGTAGCGGTCTCTCTCGGTCTCGTCGGCTGGCGGGGTCTGCGCCGTCCCAACCCAGTCACCTCGGGTGAGCCGGTATCCGGGTTCCCCGGCCGAGAACTTGAGGTCGGGTCTCCCAGTGCGGTCTCCAGCGCCTTCTGTCCCGAGTGTGGACAACCGATCGCTGGGGGATCCCAGCTATGCCCCTACTGTGGAGGCACAGTGAACTGAGGAGCTTACGGAGGGTACCTCAACACGCCTATCCAACACCGACAACGGCGGCATGCGCTCAAAGGAGGTTTGTCATGTCAAGACATTGCGCACCCCTTCTCATTGCTGTCCTGCTCGCCGCATTTCTGATTGGCCCTGCTGTAGCGCAGCAGCCCTCGGGCGCGAAGGCCATCTTCTACAGCGGGGAAGGCCCGACCGTGATGCCAAATACCCCTGCGGTATCGGCAACCCCGTCAGCCCCCTCGGCCGCCCCCGCCCCGGCTCCCAGGCCCAGCAATAACGCTTCGCAGCAGGCCAAAGCCAAGAAGTCGCCTTATGTGGGGATCTCATATTGGATCGACCTAACGCAGAGAGGCGGGGAAGCGAAGCGGGTCGCTACGACGCATGCCTTCAAGAGCGGCGACCGGATCAAGATCTCCCTCCAGTCGAACAAGGACGGGTATCTGTACGTGCTGAACCTGGGGAGCACTGGGCGGTCGAACCTGCTGTTCCCGACGTCAGCCATGAACGCCGGTGACAATTTCATCAGTGCGGGTAAGACCTACACAATTCCCGCCGAGACGGTGATCCGGTTCGACAACAATCCCGGCGAGGAGACAGTCCTCCTCATGCTGTCCACGAAGCCCATGAACAATCTCCTACCTGGCATCGATCCGCGTGGCGGCGCGCAGACGGCCGATGCCACCCAGAAGGCAATCCAGGTGGCCAACTCCCAAGGGGCGAAGGACCTTGTGCTGGAAACCGAGAGCACCGGGGCGCAGCCCGCAAGCTACATGGTGGCTCCGGCAGCTGCCCTGAACCGCGGGGAATTGCTCACCGCGCGCTTCATCTTGAAGCACAACTAAGCCCGGCCGGGATTCCGGCGACGGAGGTACGGAGGGACGCATGCACAGATTCAACCTGCCACTTCGCGTGCTGGCCCTGATTCTCTGCCTCACCGTTCTCGGTCAGGCGTGTGCCACAATGGGCAGCCCCGGCCAGGCCGCCATGTTCTGCGGCGCGGGCGGCGCCTTGGCCGGTGCGGCGGTCGGTGCGGCCTCGGCGAAGAGCAACCGGCTTGCAGGTGCGCTCATCGGCGCGGCCATCGGCGGCCTTCTCGCCGCCACGGCGTGCTTCGCGATCGCGGAGTATAAGAGCCAGCAGGTGAAGGGCTACCAGGACACCCAGCAGGCCGTGAACTACAAACCAGACCAAGGGAACGTCGGCCAGATTACGACCCTGTCGGTGAACCCGTCCCCCGTCGCGCCCGGGAACTCCCTCGCGATCGATGCCACCTACTACGTCATGACCCCGAAGGGCGACGAGGATGTCCAGGTGGTTGAGACCCGGACCCTGAAGAAGTACAACCCGACCACGACGCAGTACGAAGAGATGGGGCGCTCCGACTACCAGGTGACTATGAAACCCGGCACGCAGAACGCCAGCGGCAAATTCTCGGTCGGCTCCAACCTCCCCCCTGGGGGCTACGCCTACGCCTTCAAAATCCAGGCGGCGGGTCAAACCGACGAGAAAGAGGTCCCCTTCCTTGTCACCCAAGACCCCAATCAGCTGAAAACCGCGACGGTGGCCCAGGTGGTGAGCGAGCCCATCGGCATGAAATCTGCCAGCACGTCCTCCGCCCCCGCGGTGGCGCCGGCAGCCCCCACGCCGCCGACAGCCACCGGCGAGGCGCCTCCGACAAGCACGCCGGAGACTGGGAAGCCGCTCGCCTCGATTGGGGAGGCGCAACCTGCGCCACCAACCGCCGTTGCACCCGCTACTACGGCCGAAAAACACAAGTACTTCATCGTGACGAAGGTGGCCACCACCGGGAGCGTCCGGGAAGGCCCCGGGACGTCCTTTAAGGTCATCGGCCAGGTGTCGAAGAACGATCGCTACCTCCTTCTCGACACCACGACGCCCAAGGGGAGCAAGGCCAGCTGGCACAAGATCCGATTGGATAACGGCCAAATCGGCTGGGTAAGCAGCACCCTCGGGACGGAGACGGAGCCCGAATGACACGCACAGCGAAAGGGTTTACTAGCCGCATGTTCGTGCTCGCGCTGGGTATCCTGGCTGTCGGCGCCTTTGCGCCGGCGATTCAGGCGGCGAGCGTCCCCTCCCCCGTTACCCAGACCCACCTCAACTACATTACCGGGCTTTTCCAGCAAAACGGGATTCGGGGCGGCATGGTTACCCTGGACCGTCAGGGCCGGGTGGAGCTCAACGGAACCTACGAGGACAACCGGGAGGTGGACCGGGCATTCTCCTTGGCCCAGACCGTCGTGGGTCCCCGCTGGGTCTCGCCGGTCACACCGCAAAACATCCGGGTCAAGGATTGGGAAACCTGTCTGTCCCGCATTATGGCGGGGGAGACCTGTGAGGGCGCACCCTCGCCGCCCACGGCGACCGGACCGCCGGGGGCCGGACGGGCCACGGCTGCTCCGGTTGCGGAGACACCCCCTGGACCGATCAAGAACCGATACGCCTTGGTGGTGGGTGTCGGCCGATTCGCCAATGGAATCAATCCGCTGCAGTACGCCAACAAGGACGCGTACGACTTCTACAGCTACTTGGTCGACCCGCAGGGCGGCGGCTTCCCCCGCGAGAATGTGATTCTGGTCCGGGACGAGTATGCGACCCGCGATACGATCCGGCGCGGCTTTGAGGCGATCAAGGCCAAGGCGACGGAGGACGACTTCGTCCTCCTGTACTTCAGCAGCCACGGGACGCCTCCCGACAAATACGGTGGGGTGCACCTAGTCACCTACGATTCCCAGCCCACCCCCCGCGAGAAGATTTGGGAGACCTCCGTGACCGAGCCCATGCTCCGAGACTTCATCCAGCAAATCCGGGCCAAGCGACTCGTGGTGGTCATGGACGCCTGCTACAGCAACGGGGCGTATAGCCAAGTGGCCGGGTTCCTGCCGCCGGGGGGCAAGTCGTTGGATTCGGACCTGAACGAGGGCTACGGCCGCTCCGGGCAGGACATGGCGCGGCGGCTCCTTGGTGCGAAGGACCTTGTGGTGGACGAGCCGTCCACCGCGCAGCGCCCGGGCGCGCGTCCCACCGGGTGGGGGAAGGTCCTGATCAGCGCCAGCGATTCTGGCGAGCGGTCCTGGGAATCGGACACGCTGCGCAACAGCATCTTCACCCGCTACTTCCTAAATGGGTTGGAGCAGAACGGCGGGGCCGTCCAGGAGGCGTTCGAGTACACGAAGACTCAGGTCCCCGCCCGCGTGAAGGCGGAAAAGGGTGCAGACATCACCCAGACGCCGCAGCTAACGACGAACCGGCGCGACTGGAACATGTCGCTGGCCGGCGCCGGGCGCTAGCCCCGCGAAGGAGGATCGACCGATGCCACTTTGTCCTAAGTGTCACGCGGAGATCAAAGCACACTTCAAGTTTTGCCGCCAGTGCGGGGCGCCCATCGAACGCAACGTGGTTGGGACAGCCATCGCCACGGCGGTACCGAGTGGGCCAACCCACCCCGCTCCAGCTGCGCCTGCCGAACCAGCACACCGGGTTCCCCCACCAGTGGCCGCAACGCCAGCCCTCGATCATCCCGTCGTGGCCCCGGCCGCCTCGGAGGCAACCGAGACCCGGCCCCCCGTGACTGAAGCCCCGCGAGCACCCCAGCCCCCGCGTCCGGCTCCGGCGGCATCGGTCAGCGATGCACCGCGCCAACCGGTC
>Ga0116137_1001625_pt1 | contig 14470 bp, 9 predicted proteins | sample June2015DPH_20_1_3_FD_88973 | JGI IMG/M metagenome (GOLD analysis project Ga0116137, IMG submission 88973) | Peatland microbial communities from SPRUCE experiment site at the Marcell Experimental Forest, Minnesota, USA - June2015DPH_20_100 | ecosystem: Environmental > Terrestrial > Soil >...
ATGCCCAGATTGGCCAAGAGAAGGGCCAAGCCCGCATCGAACCCGCTCAACCACGCCATGCGCTGCCTTGTCCGTCCGTAGCTCCTCCCGCTCGCTTGAATTCGTGCCAGATAATCGCCCCCGCGGCCGAAGGCGGCCAGATCGGCCAGCCCCTGGATGCCGTCCACGAAAAGGGCGTGCAGTCCGGCGCGCTGCCTGGACAGTTGGGCACCTGGCCGACTGGAAAGTGCCCAGGCCAGGAGAGGCAGGCCGATCCCCATCCCCGCGATGAACAGCAGAAAGGCCTGCCCCAGGCGGGGGTCATAAAGAGCCAGGTAGACCCCGGTGACCAGCGCCACGACCAGCGCCACCAAGGGTGGAGCAACGACCCTGACATAGAAATTTTCGAGGGCGTCGATATCCGCCACGATGCGGCTGAGAAGGTCGCCGGAGCGGAACTGCATCAGGCGAGCCGGGGCCAGCGGCTCAAGCGCCGAATAGAACCAGGCGCGCAGGCTTGCCAGCAGGTGGAATGTCACATTGTGCGAGACAAGCCGCTCCAGGTAGCGAAATACGCCGCGGGCGATCCCAAAGAAGCGCACCCCGACGATAGCCACCTCCAGCATGCTGATATCAGGGTGCAGCGCGGCAGCGGAGATCAGGTAGGCGGCGGTCCCCATCAGACCCGCGTTGCTCCCAATGGTCAGGGCTCCCAGCAAGACGGAGAGCGCCACCCAGCCCCAGGCGCCGCGCAAAAAGCCCAGCAGGCGCCAGAAGATCGATGCGCGCCGCTGGGTCTGAAGATCGGGAGCGGAACGGCCGGACCTGGTTGACACGCTGAACTCGCTTTTTTCTCTTGGGGCGAGGGACGGGGCGACTCCCGTACGATCAGGAGCCACTTCGGGGATATGGCTGCCCACCAACCGGGCGTACTCTCCAGCCTGCCTCAAGAGCTCCAGGTGCGTTCCGGTTTCGACGAGACGGCCCTGCTTCAGGACAAATATCTGATCGGCGCGGTAGACCGTGTTCAGACGGTGGGCGATCGTGATGACCGTGCGCCCCTGGATCAGGCTGTGAACGGATTCATCGAGGAGGGCCTCATTCTCCGGGTCAAGGCTGGAGGTCGGCTCATCCAGGATGAGCAGGGGCGCGTTCTTAAGAAACGCCCGCGCCACGGCCAGGCGCTGGCGTTGTCCACTGCTGAGGCGGAACCCTTCTTCGCCGATCACGGTCTCGTAGTCCTCCGGCAGGGATTGAATGAAATCAACCAGGTGGGCGGCTTGTGCCGCAGCAGCCATCTCTTCCAGACTGGCGTCCGGTTTTGCCAGGCGCAGGTTGGCGGCGAGTGTGTCGTGAAACAGGTAAGGCTGCTGCGGAACCCATGCCATGGAACCAAGCCGCTCTTCAGAGGAAAAATCGGAGATTAATTTCCCGTCGATCCGGATCGTCCCCTGGGTCGGGCTCAGGAAGCCGAGCAGCAGGGCCGCGAGCGTGCTCTTCCCGGCACCACTGGCCCCGACCAGCGCCACATGCTGGCCGGCCTGGATTTCCAGGCTGATGTCCTGCAACGCTGGGCGATCCCCGCCTGGATAGGTGAATGCGACCTGCTCGAACAGGACAGCCGCAGGTCGCCCGCTGAAGGCGGTGTCAGAGGCCCGGGCACCTGTAGCCGCAGGGGAGGGCATATCCAGGATTTCGAAGATGCGCTGCGCGGCGGCGACACCGGACATGCCTGAGTGGAATCGCTGTCCGAGCATGCGCAGGGGAGCATAAAATTCAGGCGCCAGGAGCAGCAGAAAAAATGACTGCGGAAAGGCCAGCTGCCCGTAAAGCAAGCGCAACCCTACTTCGACCGCCACCACCGCCGTGCTGATCGTCGCCACCCACTCCAGCACTAGGGCGGATAGAAAGGTCACGCGCAGGACGTTCAAGGTGATATCGCGGAAGCGGTTGCTGGTTTCGGCGATCGAGGCGGCATGGTCCCTGCTGCGGCCGAATTGTTTGAGGGTGGCCAGTCCCTGCAGGCTGTCCAGGAAATGAGCGCTCAAACGGCTGAGGCTGTCCCACTGGCGCCGGGTGAGGGTCTCGGCGGCCTTCCCGATTAAAACCATAAAGACCGGGATGAGCGGCGCGGTCAGCAGCAGCACGACACCGGAGAGGGGGTCGCGTGGGAACACGAAGGCCAGGATGGAAAGGGGCAACAGCGCTGCCAGGACCAGCTGCGGCAGGTACTGACTGAAGTAGGCGTCCAGCGCCTCGATCCCTTCCACAGCTGCAGCGGTCAACTCCCCCGTGCTCCCGGAACGCGTAAAGGCTGGCCCCAATTCCAGGATTTTGGAATAAATTCTCTCGCGCAGGTCGTTCTTCACCCGCACTGCCACCGTACTGGCGCTGACCTCGCTCCCCCAGACCAGCACAGCCCGCAAAAAAATGATCGCCAAGATGATCCGTAAAAGCCCGAGGATGTCTGCCAAAGCCTGCCCGCGCAGGAAGACCCGGTCCACGGCGAGGCTGAGGGCGTAGGCCTGCCCGATGGTCAGAAAGCCAGCCAGCAGTCCGGAGAGAATCGTAGCCGCCAGGGGAAGGCGGCTGTCACGGGCGAGGGTCAGGAGTCGGCGGTGCATGGCAGGTTCATTATAAAACGAAGGGGACGGCCCGGAGCCGTCCCCTTTCAACCGATACCAGGGAGGGGATCAGTAAGTTAATGTCTTTGGGTCCGCCTGGATGCGCTTGCGGAATATCCGATAGGTCCAAGTCTGGTACAGCAACACGATCGGGACGAAGATCAAGGCGACGATGCTCATCACCTTCAGGGTGTAGGGGGAGGAAGCGGCGTTGTAAATCGTCAGACTAAAAGCCGGGTCGGTCGTGGAGATCATGACCCTGGGGAACATAATCAGGAAACAGGAAACCAGCGTGAGGGCAAGAGCAGCCCCCATCAAAGCAAAGGCCCAACCGTTCCGCCTGCGGTTAAGGAAGTACCCAACCAGAAGGAGCGCAACCAGGGAGATGACAGGCATGACTCCCAGACCGATGCCGAGATGGGCGATGATATCGGTGTAGAAATAGGTCGCGACGAGCAGGGCAGCCACGAAGATCACCGTTGGCAGCCACAGCCTGCGGGCCGCCTGCTCAGCTTTTTCCTGGAGGCCCCCGCCGATTTTCAAGCTGAGAAAGATTGCCCCGTTCAGTGCGAAGGCGGCAATGGTGGCGAGCCCGCCGATCAAACCATAGGGATTGAGCAAGGTCCAAAAGCTGCCCGTATAGGTCATGGTTGCATCGATGGGCACACCTTTTGCCAGATTGGCAAAAGCGATCCCCAGCAGCAACGCGGCCAGCAGGCTCCCGGAGAAGATCGCCCAGTCCCACAGGCTGCGCCATCTCGGGTCGGCGGATTTGCCGCGAAACTCAAACGATACCCCGCGTACGATCAACGCCAGCAGGAGCAGGAAAAGCGCCAGGTAAAAGCCGCTGAACAGGGTCGCATACCAGTTCGGGAATGCCGCGAAGGTCGCCCCCCCGGCGGTGATCAACCAGACCTCGTTCCCATCCCAATGCGGCCCGATCGTGTTAATGACCGTCCTGCGCTCGAGGTCGTCCTTGCCCAGGAACGGCAGGAGCATGCCGACCCCGAAATCGAAGCCCTCCAGAAAGAAAAACCCGATGTACAAAATCGCGATCAGGATAAACCAGAGAATGTTAAGGTTCATCATTTCCCTCCGCTGCTATGGGTTCGTCCCAGCAGATTCAACGGAGACGGATTCCGACTCCCCGGCGGACGCTCCGGCCCTGGCAAACTTCGACAGCAAATATATATCCGTCCCCATCAAAGCAGCATAAACCAGGGCAAAGCCGATCAGGCTGAACAACACCATGCCTGCGGTCAGATTGGGGGACACGGCCGCATCGGTTTTGAGCAGGCCATAGACGATGAACGGCTGCCGCCCCATCTCGGTCAATAGCCATCCGCTGGTGTTGGCAAGGTACGGAAGTCCAATGGCGAAACAGTACAATCCCAGGAAGCGGACCTGCGGTCCGACCCGGTGGCGCACCACCTGGTATAAGGCATAAACCCCCAGCGCCAGCATGGCAAAGCCTGCCCCAACCATCAAGCGAAAGCCCCAATAAGTGACGACAACCAGGGGGATGTAATCCCCTGGACCGTACTGCGCCTGATAAGCTTGTTGCAGGTTGTTGATGCCAGGGACTTCTCCGCTCAATTTATAGAAATACAACAGGCTGGTGAGGTCTGGGATGCGCAGCGACCAGATCTCACGCTTGCCGCTCCAATCAAAGATAGTCAGCACGGAGAACGAGGCCGGATTCTCGGTTTGATACAGGGCCTCTTCGGAAGCCGCTTTCATCGGCTGGTTCTGAAGCTCCCAGTCTGCCTGGTCATGGCCGACGAGGATGACGAGCACAACCGCCAGGGTGCCCAGGATTGCAGCAATATTGAATGATGGTTTGAATAAATCCACGTCTTTGCGACGAGACAGATGATAAGCGCTGATCCCCAGGACGAAGAAGGCCCCGGTGGTCAACCCTGCGGCGAGCGTGTGTTCAAACATCAGCCAGGCTTTTGGATTGAAAACCAGCGCGCCGAAGTCGACCATTACCGCCCGACCGTTCTGGAGCACGTAGCCGACCGGGTGCTGCATGAAGCCGTTGGCGATCAGGATCCACAGCGCGGACAGCGTGCTGCCAATGGCAACCAGCCAGATCGTCAGTGCGTGCAGCCCCTTGGATATCCGCTCCCAGCTGAAAATCCATAGACCCAGAAAGGTCGATTCCAGGAAAAAGGCCAGCAGGGCCTCGATCGCCAGGGGTGCACCAAAGATATCCCCGACAAATCGGGCGTAGCCGGACCAGTTCATCCCAAACTGGAACTCCAGCACAATGCCGGTCACAACCCCCACGGCAAAGTTGATGAGGAACAGCCTGCCCCAAAACATGGCCAGGCGTTTATAAGTCTCGTTCCCGCTCCAGACATAGATCGTTTCCAGGATGACGATAAACCAGGCCAGCCCCAGGGTCAGGGGGACGAAGAAAAAATGGTAAATCGTGGTCGTGGCGAACTGCACGCGCGACAAAACTATCGGATCCACCTAACTCCTCCTCAAGATAATCTTATCGTCTTATCCCGATGTGATCTTCCCTTTGCTCGTTCAAGTATAACGGATAACCAATAAAAAGCAAACCGGCAACCAAAAGCCCACGCAGACATCCCTCCGATTTGATCGATCCTCGGAAAGTTCGGGCAGCGGCAAGCGGAGATAGGACAGGTTGGACTACCTTACCGGCCAGAATCCGGGCGCAAAAATGCGCAGCAGGACGTCCGCGATCATACCCAGCAGGAGCAGATTGCTGAACAGGCGGTTGTGATAGAAGGCGAATCCCGAGAACCAGGTCGGCCAGCCGGGCCACTCCTTGGGCGGCTCAATCGGGCGGGGTTTGGTCAAAGCGCCCAGATTGAGCAGGGCGCGCTTCCCCGCCAAGAAAACGATCAGCAGCACCGGCGTGAAGAAACGCGGCACAAAGATCAGGTAGAGGATGACGGCGTACATCAACACAAAGACCGCCATGCTCAGATAGCGGGTGGCTTTTTCCCCAATCCTGACCGGCAGGGTGCCAACATGTTTCTTCCTGTCTTCGGAGGATTTGTCAATGTGCTTTCCGATGTTGATGCTGACCACGCTTAAACCGAACGGGACGCCAGCCAGCGCGACGGTCCAGACATTTCCATTCCAGCCACGAGCCAGGACAATGTAGACCGCAGCCACCATGACCGGCCCCCAGATGAGGAAGATCAGCAGCTCCCCCAGGGCCAAGTACTTGAGCGGCCAGGTGTAGAACACCAGCACCAGCGCCCCGAACGCAAACAATCCAATGACGGCCAGTGAGAAGCCGGTATACACCAGGGCGAAGACGCCCGTCAGGACAGCCAGGATGCCGCTCACGGCGAACCACTGCAGCTGCTGGCGTTTGGACCAAAATTCCTGGACCAGCGGGTGCACCCCGTACTGGGTCCGGAAATAGTAGTCTTTGTCCACCCCGCGGCTGAAGTCCGTGTAGTCGTTCAGTAAATTGTTGGTGCCATGAGCCAGGAAAAGCCCCAGGGTAACGATCAACCAGGGCAGGAAAGCAAACTGACCGAAACGCACTGCCAGCAGACCGGCGATCGCACAGGAATAAATCGTGACGATCGTCACCGCCGAACGCGTCGCAATCAACCACTTGGAGACGATGTCCAGCCGATCCCACTCCTCCTTTTTGTCCATTTTGACCAGGGTCGACAGGGCCGTTCTCCACATTCCAAAGTTGATATTCATCGATTCTTCTCCTCTCCTACATTTCCATTCGGAGCCCCCCGCATTGACTGAAGGGTGATTCCTCGAACCGGGCAGCGCACACGGTAGCCCCTGGAAAGCAGTCTGGGGACCAACCGTCCGCCAATATACCTGGTCGCGCCGATCACCAGAATAAGCTCGGACACCTATCCCCTTCAAATCCCTATCTCATAACGGTACGGAAGGCCTTTCCCTGCCTGAGGGCGAGAAAAGGCTAACACTTCCCGCCAACCCTTTCTCTTCTAGAAACCCCTCGGTCACAATAAGGACATCGCGCACCCATCGGCTCTTCCATCTGAACCGCCCACCAGGACGCCAGTCCTGCAATCACGCAGGATGACCTGCCCGCGCCCAAACAACGCCCGATCCCAGCCCACCACCTCCTTGACCGGATGCCCTCGCGAACTCAGGTCAGCGATAACCGCGGGTGGAATCCCCTCTTCCAATCCCACTTCACCTTGTGGGCTGCCATCCAGGATGCAGAAGCGCGGCAGGTCGAGAGCCGCCTGCGGGTCGAATCCCTGCGCCAGCGCCAGAAAAACCTGCACATGCCCCTGAGGCTGCATGAACCCCCCCATCACCCCGAAAGCTGCATACAGACTGTCGTCCGATTCACGGGTGATCATGGCTGGAATAATCGTATGATACGGACGCTTTTCCGGTTCCAGGGCATTCGGGTGTCCCGGATCGAGGCTGAAATTATGACCACGGTTATGAAGCGTGAAACCCCACCCGGAGGGCACGATCCCGGTTCCAAAGCCCATGTAATTACTATTGATGAAAGAACAGGCGTTCCCGAAGCGGTCCACCGTGCAAAAATAAACCGTATCCGTACCTGCGACCGGTGTCCCGCGTTCCTGGTCGAGGGTCGCCCGGGTCGGATCGATCAGCCGGGAACGCCGTGCGGCGTACTCTTTTGAAAGCAATTCCTCCACCGGAACGGGATGGAGGCGTGGATCGGCCACGTATCCGCGCGTATCTGCAAAAGCCAGGCGAAGGGCCTCGATTTCCAGGTGGACACGGTTGGCAGACATGGGATCCATGGAGAGCAGATCAAACCCTTCAAGCAGGTTAAGGGCGATCAAGGCGGTGATCCCCTGACCGTTCGGGGGGCATTCCCAGAGGCGCAGGCGCCCAAAGGAGGTGCTGATGGGGCTGTCCCAGGTCGAGATATGCCGGGCGAGGTCATCCACCGTCAGGCAGCCTCCGGCCTGCTGGAGCGTCGAAGCAATCGCCTCGGCAATCTCCCCTTGATAAAAGACCTGCTGTCCTCCCTCAGCCAATTTTCGGAAAGTCTTCGCCAGATTGGGGTTCCGGAAGATCTCCCCAGGTTCCGGTCCGCGGCCATCAATGGTGAGCTCACGGCCATTCAGGGAGGACTTTAATCGCCCTTGCGCTCCCTGCTGCCAGAAGTAAGCCGTCACGGGCTCCACCGGGAAACCCTCTTCCGCCAGCCGGATGGCTGGAGCCAGCACTTCCGCCAGGGAAAGGGTGCCATGACGGGTGAGCAGATCGCACCAACCTGCACATGCGCCAGGAACAGTCACGGTGTAGGGATGGTCGGGCGGCAGATCGTTGATTCCCTCGTGGTGCAGCCGTTCAAGGGTCAAAGCAGCCGGAGCGCGCCCGGAACCGTTCAGGGCCGTGATCCGGCCGCTCCGGGCATCGAAAAACAAGGCAAACATATCGCCTCCGATGCCGGTCGAGGTCGGCTCAGTGACGTTCAGCGCCGCGGCAGTCGCTATGGCGGCATCTGCGGCATTCCCGCCGCGCCTTAGCATTTCCAGCCCGGCGGCGGTGGCGAGCGGCTGGGACGAAGCCACCATGCCACCCCGCCCCATGACTGGTGAACGGCGGCCAGAGAAAAAAGGTCCTGGAACAGGCATGACTAGGTTTGAATTCGATTTTGGGGAGCGGTCGGCTGGATCGGCAGGGTCGTCACCAGGATCTTGTCCACACGCTTGTCATCCATATCTTCAATCTCGAACCGCAGACCCTTCCATTCAAACTGTTCATCGGTCTGCGGAATGCGGCCGAGATACATCATCACGAATCCCCCCAGGGTTTCATATTCCTCTTCGTCGGGCAGTTGTTCGATCTTGAAGATGTCTTTAAACTCATCCACCGGCAACATGCCATCCAGAAGCCATGAACCATCCTGGCGCTGCGTGGCTTGAGGTCCACCCACTTCAAGATCACCGACAATCTCTTCCATGATATCCGAGACGGTCAGCAGGCCTTGTACCACTCCAAATTCATCCACGATGAGGACGATCTCGGCCTTGCCGCCTTTAAACATCTCCAGGGCTCGTGAACCGAATGCAGTCTCGGGGATGAACAGGGCCGGCCGAACGAATTGCTTTAATTGCTTACCGTCCTCGACATTCGCAAGCAGAACATCCTTAACCTTCACCACCCCCAGGATGTGGTCCAGGCTGTCCACACACACTGGATAGCGGGAATAAGGGCTCTCGGCGATCTTCCGGCGAATGTCCGCGGCGGCATCGTTCACATCCAGCCAGACAATTTCATTGCGGGGCGTCATCAGGGCATTGACCCGCCGGTCGCCGAGGGAAAATACCCCCTCCACCATATCCTGTTCAGCCTCTTCAAAAACACCTGCCTGGGTCCCTTGCTCAAGGAGAACCTGGAGCTCCCCCTCAGTGACCGGAGGTTCCTTGTTCGGTTTTATCCTTAAAAAGCGTAACACGAGATCCGTGGATTTGCCCAGCAGCCAGACTATTGGCGTTAATGCCCTCGAAATGAAAGACATCAGCCCGGCGATGCCGGAGGCGATTCTCTCTGGATTCTGGAGCGCTAAGCGCTTGGGGACCAGTTCCCCGATCAACATGGAAAAATAGGTGATTATAATAACGACCACTACTAGGCTGACCGGATGGGCATACGGGGCGAGATCCGGAACTTTGGCCATTTGGGCAGCCATGGCGCCTGCAATCAGGGCACCAAACGCCCCGGCCAGGACTCCGATCAGGGTGATCCCGAGCTGGACCGTGGGAAGGAAGCGGTTCGGGTTCTCAGCCAGCGCCAAAGCCTTGCGGGCTTTCGCATTCCCCTCATTGGATAAGTGCTTAAGACGGGCCCGGCGCGAAGCAAAGATGGCCGTCTCCGACATTGCAAAAAGGCCGTTCAGCAAAATGAGCAGGAAAATAACCAGTATCTGAAAGCCGATATTCATAAAACCGACCGTTTAAAAATCAGAAGCCTTCCCTTCTATTTTACCAAATCCACCCGTATTCTCCGTGTTTAAACAATCTCGATTCCTTCCCCCTCAACCGCTTCCCCGATGACCCAGATCGCCTGCTTGATTTCTTCGGCCCGTTTCACGAATGAATCCAATCTCGCCGGGGGCACGGCCAGCAGCAACCCACCACTGGTCTGCGGATCGAAGAGCAGCATGCGCAGCTCCTCGGAGATATCTTCTGCAAAGCGGATATGCGGCCCAAAGTACACTTGGTTGTCGGAGGCTCCGCCGGGAAATGTTCCCAGCTCCGCATACTTCCGGGCACAGTAGACAAAGGGAATCTTCTCGCTTGAGAACCGCAGGCCGACCCTGGAGGCCTGCGCCAGTTCCATCCCATGACCGAGCAATCCAAAACCGGTTACATCCGTGCCACCCCGAAGGCCATGCTGGACGGCCAGGGACCCGGCCGCCTGATTCAGCTGCTTCATCCACCGGACCACCTCGGCCACATCATCCATGGCCGCCTTCTCCTGTTTCAAGGCTGTGGTCGTCACCCCGAAGCCGAGCGGCTTGGTCAGGATGAGAGCATCCCCCGGGCGCACCCCCCCTTTGGTCAGCATCTTTTGCGGGTCGACAAAACCTACCACAACCAGACCGTACTTCGGTTCCTCATCCTTGACCGTGTGCCCGCCGGCAATGACCACACCGGCCTCGCGCGCCTTCTCTGCACCCCCGCGCAGGATTTCGGCATTAACCTCCACCCCCAGCTCCACCGGCAGGGCGGCCACGTTCAACGCCAGGAATGGCCGGCCCCCCATGGCATACACATCCGAGAGGCTGTTGGCCGCGGCAATGCTGCCGTAATCGTAGGGGTCGTCGACGACCGGCGTGAAGAAATCCGTGGTCATGACCAGGGCACGCCCGTCGTCCAACTTCCAGACGGCTGCATCGTCCGGATCGCCGAGGCCGATCAAGAGATCCGGATAGGCGCGCGGGTCAAAAATTGGCTGAAGAGGGCGCAGAACCTGCGCCAGCGTCTCCGCGTCCAGTTTCGACGCTCAACCCGCACATTTCGATAGGCTGGTCAGCCGGATCTGACGTCCTGAAGGTTTGACAGCATCCATGCCGTTCCTGGGGCAAGTATTTAACTCACCCCTCCTCGTACCGACAATTATAACCTTGCCGAGAATGAAAATCTCGAGCTCGCGATGAACTCCATTCGGCCAGCCGAAAACAGCTGCGCCTGGGCTTAGTGATGGAAATCCAGCAACGCCTGGACAATGCGAGAGGCGGCCTTCCCATCCCCAAAGGGATTGACGGCACGCGCCATGAGCGCGTACGCGCTAGAATCATTGAGCAGATGGCTAGCCTCCTGCACGATCAGCCTGGGGTCGGTACCGACCAGCTTCAAGACTCCCGCCTCAACGCCTTCGGGACGCTCGGTGACCTGGCGCAACACCAGCACCGGCACACCAAAGGCAGGGGCTTCCTCCTGGATCCCACCTGAATCCGTCAGAACCAGATAAGCATGTTTCATTAAATGAATGAGGGGCAGGTAGTTCAAAGGTGGCAGAAGAGTAATGTGGGATTGGTCCTTGAGCATGCGGTAGACCGGTCCCTGCACATTCGGATTCAGGTGCACCGGATAGACAATCTCTACGTCACCGCGCCCGGCGAGTTCCTTCAGCGCGGTGCAGATCCTCACCAGCGGCTCACCAAAATTCTCACGGCGGTGGGCGGTGACCAGGACCAGCCGTTGGCTCCGCGGGCCGATCTGAAGACGCTTCTGCAGTTGGAGCACCTCCTCCGGCTCAGGTTGGTTGGCGACAATCTGAAGTGCATCGATGACCGGATTGCCGGTGACGACGATCGACGCATCCGGTACGCCTTCGCGCAGGAGATTCTGGCGCGCCCACTCCGTGGGCGCGAAATGCAGGTCGGCGCTGACCCCCGCTACACGGCGGTTGATCTCCTCTGGGAAGGGCTGCCACTTGTCATGGGTGCGCAAACCGGCTTCGACATGCCCAATGCGGAGGCGGCGGTAATAGGCCAGCAAGGCGGTGACCGCGACCGTGGTCGTATCCCCCTGCAGCAGGACCCAATCCGGTTTGACCTGCTCCAATACCGGATCCAGGTTCTTAAAAATGGCGGCACCCAGCTCTGCCAGGGACTGATCCTCACGCATCAGGTCAAGGTCGACATCCGGCCGGATGGCGAAGAGGTCGAGCACCTGGTCGAGCATCTCCCGGTGTTGGGCAGTGGTGCACACCCGCGATTCGATCCCCGGTGTTCGCCCAAGGGCCATTATTACGGGTGCCATTTTCACAGCTTCCGGACGAGTGCCGAAGACAGACAGAATGCGCAAGGGTGTCATCTCGTCCCCATCAGATCGTTGGCGGGGTCGTCCCCTTTGGGGTTCACACCCAAACGGAACACCTTGAATCCAGCTGCTGCCCAGTCCTCCCCGACCCAGCCGTTGACACAATCCATGAGGATTCGGGCAGTCGTCATGCGGATGAGCTGGTGCGGCTTCAGCTCGCGCAAAGAGCGATGATTGACCAGCAGGAACACCACTTCGGCGTCGGCTACGGCCGCTTCAAGGGTGGGAACCGCGGTAACCCCTTTTAGATCAATTTCCGTTTTGAACGGTTCATAGGCTTTCACTATCGCCCCCTCGTTCTGGAGCAATCGTGCGATTTCCACTGCCGGGCTCTCCCGCAGGTCGTCCACTTCGGGCTTGTACGAGAGACCGAGGACAGCGATGCGCCGATCTTGCAGGGAACCGAGGGCCTTGCTGGCCAGGTTGAGCACATAGTGCGGCTGGTCATCGTTGACCCGCCGCGCGGCATAGATCAGGCAGGTGAGCTCAGGCGCGGCCTCGACCAAGAACCATGGATCCACACTGATGCAGTGCCCGCCGACTCCTGGGCCGGGGTTGAGGATTTTGACCCGCGGGTGTAAATTGGCGATCCGAATCGCCTCCCACACATCGACCCGGAAATGCCCGGCCAGCCTGGAAAACTCATTGGCGATGGCGATGTTGATGTCCCGGTAGGTATTCTCCATCAGTTTGACCATCTCAGCTGTGGTGGCGTCGGTCTGGACGATCTCCCCCTTGACGAAAGCCGCATACAGGTCCCTCCCGGCTGCAGCAGATTCTGGCGTTACCCCACCGATGACCCGGGCGTTTTCGACGAGCTCGCGCAGGATCTGTCCTGGCAGGACCCTCTCCGGCGAATAGGCCAGCAGGAAGTCCTTTCCGGCTTTCAAAGCGGACTTTTCCAGGATAGGGGCGAGCAGGTCGATGGTTGTGCGCGGCGGCGAGGTGGACTCGAGCACCACCAGGTTCCCCTTGCGCAAGTGCGGGACGATGGCCTCCGTGGCAGAGGTCACGGCGCGCATGTCGGCCAGCTTGTACTTCTGGCCATTGTACTCTCCAAAGTGATCTTCATAAAAAGGAGTGGGAACCGCAATAATGAATGCATCCGCTTCTTCAGGCGTCTCGCTGACACGCAAATTGCCATTCCGCAATGCGGCTTCAACCGCTTCGCGCAGACCCGGCTCATGGATATGGATCCTGCCTTCGCGCAGCGTGGCAAGCACGTGCGGGTTGACATCCACCCCGACGACCTGGATTCCATGGGTGGCGAAGGTGCTGGCGGTTGGCAGGCCGATGTAGCCGAGGCCGAGGACACAAATCTTTTTTATTATCACGGTGTCTCCCTGATCGAGGCTCTCTGGATCGCAATTGGGTGCACGGGTTGAATTCTAACCTAAAACCTCTGCCCCGTAAAACCATGACCCCCTGAGCCTCGTATGTCTTTAGTGGAAAAAGGAGCGCCAATCGGATGTATAATGACTTCGGCGTCTCCGGAAAGGAACAGCCATGGATTTTCTGCTCAACCCCAACGTTGCATATCTTTTACTGGTCTTCGGTACGATCACCCTGATGATGGCGCTCCTCACTCCAGGCACCTTCCTCCTGGAAGGAGCCGCGCTGCTCCTTCTGGCAGGTGCAGGCTATGCGCTCTACCACCTCGGTTTCAACCTATGGGCCTTGATCGTGCTCGTGGTGAGCCTGGCCCCATTCGTCTACGCACTCCGGACACCCAAATGGCGGATTTTCCTGGCAGTGAGCCTACTGTGCTTCATTATTGGATCGGTCTATCTGTTCCCTTCGACCAGCTTGATCCCGGCGGTCAACCCGATCGTAGCAGTAGTGGTTTCGATACTGGCGGTCGGTTTTGTATGGTTTGTAACCGGCAAAGTGCTCTTGGCGCAACAGGCCCGTCCGCTTCAGGACCTGAGGACGTTAATCGGCAGGACTGGCCAGGCCAAGACCCAGATCCAGCAGGAAGGAGCAGTCCAGGTTGCGGGAGAGCTATGGAGCGCCCGGAGCGAAAAACCCATCACGGCAGGCAGCCGGGTGCGAGTGGTCAGCCGTGAGGGATTTACCCTGGTCGTCGAGCGCGATGACCAGTCGAAAAAGTAATCAGTCCCCGTTCCAATTAGGAGGAACCTATGTCTGGAGTTTCTACAACCTTACTGTGCGCCGTCGCCTTCATTGTAGTGGTGGTGGTGGTCTTCTTGATCAGTGCCATTCGGATTGTCAACGAATACCAGCGCCTGGTCGTATTCCGGCTGGGACGCTGCATCGGCACCAAAGGGCCAGGCCTGGTCCTGCTCATACCGGTGATCGACCGCGCCGTCAAGGTCGACCTGCGCGAACAGGTGCGTGAAGTCCCGCATCAGGTGTCCATCACCAAGGATAATGCCCCCATCTCAATTGACTTCCTGTGGTACTACAAGGTGATGGATCCGACCCTCAGCGTGGTGGGGGTGGGCAATTTTGAAATGTCAGCCGCCGGGATGGCAACCACTACCCTGCGTTCCGTGATCGGCGGTATCCCGCTCGATGAAGTGCTGTCTCAACGGGAGCATA
>Ga0116137_1001628_pt1 | contig 14437 bp, 19 predicted proteins | sample June2015DPH_20_1_3_FD_88973 | JGI IMG/M metagenome (GOLD analysis project Ga0116137, IMG submission 88973) | Peatland microbial communities from SPRUCE experiment site at the Marcell Experimental Forest, Minnesota, USA - June2015DPH_20_100 | ecosystem: Environmental > Terrestrial > Soil >...
AGGTGGAAGCGAAGGTGAGAAGCGGGTTCACCGACGGCCTGGTCTTCTCGACCGTGATTCCCGTCAACGTCAGGCTCGCCGAGGCCCCTAGCTACCACAAATCCATTCTTGAATACGACTCCCAGTGCAAGGGAGCAAAGGCCTACGAAAGCCTCGCAGAGGAGATTCTGAGTTGCCTAGAGGCCTAGGCGACGACCCGCTGTCCAGGCAGAGGAAGAACGGCAGGGACAGGTCTGGGGCCCCCGACGCCCCTCTCCTGAACTCCGTGACGGCTTCCTACGACGCACCGTCAGTCCAGTCCTTCGTCCGGGAAGGTCCGATCTCTGAGGCCTCAGCTTCCTCGCAGCCGTCGTCGTACAACGACGTCTTCTTCCAGAGAAGGCTCGATAACAATCTGGAGCATGCCATAGCCGTGAATGACGGCATGCCTTCGCCGAGCGTTGCAGAACCCGCGGCGCAACTGACCGAAGCGAACGAGGTCGGGAGAGTGTCAGTCGGCACTACTCCAACCGGCTCCCCTCGGCCTCAAGGCGAAGAGGATGCTGCACCAGCCAAGACGCCGCCCATACTCGGCGAAACGCCCATCGCGCCCAAGGAGGATGCCAAGACAGGCCAACAAAAAACCGAAGGGAAAGGGTTCTTCAAGAGAATCTTCGGACGGCTGGGACAACAAGAAAGCCACTGAGGGACGCGCGCGCTCTAAGGACTGTCGAACTCCGACCGGAGGTCGGCTCCGTGACGCAGCACGGACTTCAGGTTCGTCAGGTAGTATGCCCAGCCCGACTGTACCGCTCCGAAGAGCCAGATCCAGTCGTCTCCCTTCTTGAACCCGGTATGCTCCACCTTGAGCAGCGTCCCTTTGCCCTTCTTCTTCACGGTGAAAGCGGCCTGCGTTTCGAAGAGCTTGCCCTTGATCTTGTCCGGCCAGGATAGCACGAGCTTCCGACCTGGCTCGACCTTCTCGACCTTCCCCGTGTGACTGAAGCCGCCCTCCCAGGTGAAGGTGTAGGAGCTCCTCTCCTTCTGTCTAATCTTGGCATCGCTCAGGAACCATTTCGTGAGTTCCCTGGGCACCGTGAGCGCCCTGAACACTGCGTCGGTGGTGGCATCGTAGTAGTACTCCTGCTCGATCACGCGCTTCTTCGAGGGCAACTCGGCTGGTCCTCGGTTCAAGGCGCCCAGATTTAAGAGATGGTCTTCCTGCTGGCGAACGAAGTCCTTGCCTCCGGGGGAACTTCGGACGGGAGAAGGTCTATAGACAGTGAATGGGCGCAGCCGAAGCGCGTTGAGCAAGAATAGGAAGCTCGTAATGGTCACCAACGACGACAGCGTCCAGAGCAACGGAATAATCAAGCTCGCAAGAGAAGTCTCCAAGCACGCCAACGTTGTCGTTGTCGCCCCGGAACAGCCGATGAGCGCGGCGGCCCTGAGCCTGACCTTTCACAAGCCCTTGAGGGTGAACAAGGTCCAGAGGGACGAGTTCGAATGCTATGCTGTGTCAGGAAGTCCCGGAGACTGCGTGATGATAGGGGTGAACAAGATTCTCGAGCGGCGGCCTGACCTCGTGGTATCAGGGATCAACATCGGAGACAAAGACACTTTCCAGGATATTCTGGCCTCTGGGACCGTCGCCGCGGCCCTTGAAGCGGCGATCGCAGGCATTCCGGCGATTGCCTATTCCATGATAGTGAACGAGGAGTCTTTGTTCGCACTTGAATACGACCAGCCCGACTTCTCGAATGCAGCGGAGATCGCGGGAGAGATTGCGAGGGACGTGCTCGAGAGCGGAATGCCGGAAGGGGCGGAGGTCCTGAACGTGAACTTCCCCCCCGGAGTAGACTCCACGACAGAGATAGCCCTGACGGAGGTCGGCAGGAGGAAGTACACGGACAAGGTCATGGTGCGTAAGGATCCCAGGGGCAGGCCATACTACTGGCTCTTCGGGGAAGAGCTCTCTCGGTTCCCTGCGAACACGGATGCGGAGGCAGTGCTAATGAAGCGCAAAGTGTCCATCACTCCGATTAAGCTTGATCTCTCCGGGCCTCTGACGCAGAGCCTCGAGGCGCTCAGGCTGAGGGTCGAAAAGAATCTTGGGAATTCGGGCAAGAAGAAATCCTAGTCCTACCGAGGTATATCCCCAGAGCGGAGGTGGAGCGCGCGCGCTGCTGGGCACATCGGTTGATTCTCGTCAGTCTTGCTGCGTCGGCATCGTAGAATCCAGTGGGGCCAACTATCAGTAGACTGGGCACCTGAACTGCCAAGGACCCTTCCGACTTTGAGAAAGCACCTTGGGCTCCTGGTCCAATGTGTTCCCGCTGCAATGTCACGATTTCGGGTGTAGGGTCGCTGTGCTGGACGACAGGTTCGGAGCGAGGATCTAGGGCTCTATCGCTTCTTTGCGCTTCTGGCACGCTTTGAAGCCTTTGCGCTGACCTTTGCCAGGATCTTGGACAGCATGGCTTCTTGCTTTGTTCTGCTTCTAGCTGCGTCCTTGGCGATGGTGCTCCTCAACGCAGCCAACTCGTTTCGAAGAGTGGCGACTTCCTTCTCTAGTTTCTTGGTGCTTGCTTCTTGACTCTTGCTGAGGCTTCCGACGCCCTTTGAGCGTGCGTGGGCTGCCAGCTCATTTCGAAGCGTGGCGACCTGCTTTTCCAACCTCTTGGCACTTCCCTCGTGGCTCTTCCGGAAGTTTCCGACGTTCTTTGAAAGCGATTGAATGTTTTCTCTCAGTATCCTGAGCTGGGTACGCCTTCCTTCGACCTGAGGCCCCGCTTGTGTGGCAACTTCAGCCTCAGGTGTCCCAGCTGCTTCACCCGTCTGCATGGGTGGAATGGCTTCCCCGGTGTTCCCTTCCCAAGTGTTCTCTTCCTCGGTATCTCTACTGCCGCCTGTTTCTGAGGTCAAATCATTTCATGATGGACCCTCGTTTCTAATTAACATTTGTTTCATCTGGCGATGAATCTTGAAACCTCTTGTGCGCGCGCTATTTGACAGTGAAAGTCAGGTCTGTCGATGAACCGAAGAACGAACAAAACGCGACTCGAAGAATTACGCCTGTCGGGATTTTCGTTTAATTAAGAGTACCGTCTGGCTTGGACAATGCTCGCTTTCACCCCTTTCAAGACCATAAGAAGGAGTTCGGCCTTTGACTTGTCCGAACTCATCGATGAACTCGTGGGGGACCAGATCGGCGAAAACGACGTGCTAGTCATCTCAAGCAAATTCGTCGCGATATCAGAAGGAAGGATAGTGTCCCTGAGCTCGGCGAAGCCAAGCAGCCGAGCAATTGAGTTGTCCAAGGAATTCGACGTACAGGCAGAACTCTGCGAGCTCATCCTTCAGGAGTCAGACCTGATAATTGGCGGGGTCCCCGGATTCATACTCACTTTGTGGAACGGCCTGTTGACTCCCAACGCCGGAATAGACAAGTCAAACATCGAACATGGAAGGGTAGTTCTCTACCCGAAGAACCCGCGTGAGTCCGCCGCCAAAATCGCCACTGAGATGAGGAATCGCAGAGGCGTCCGGGTCGGAGTGGTCATTTCAGACAGCAGATTGACGCCTACGAGGATGGGCACAGTCGGCGTGGCCCTAGCCGCGGTTGGCATCCAGGCCATTCGCGACCTGCGGGGCCACCCCGACCTCTTCGGCAATCCTCTGAAGGTGACTAGACAGGCTATTGCTGACGACCTCTGCTCGGGAGCCCAGCTAGTGATGGGTGAAGCCGACGAAGCGACCCCGGTAGTCCTCGTCCGGGGCCTGGAGACAGCCAGGGCGGAGGAGGAGAGCTTCGCGCCGAAGGACTTTGCAATCCCAATCGAACAGTGCGTCTTTATGGGGAGTTTAGGATACCCGAAGGGAAATGACAAAGTCTGAAGGCTGGAAGGAAGGGCCCACCTGTGCGAACACGCAACACAAGGTTGAGCACGGCGGAATCTGAATACGAAAGCGGCTCAGACGGCCTTGACGGATTGGGAGACCGACCGCTGCTGAAGCTATTAAACCCCAGTCGCGAGTCCCTCGCAGATGCTGCCCGTACGGCGAAGGACATACGCGGTGGCCTCGGCTTCGCTCTTCGCAGTGGTCTACGCCGTCCTCGGACTTTTTCCGGTTTCTGCTATCATAGGAGCTAGCGGCTTCCTGACCTTCAGGGAGTCGGTCAGTCCGCTCACGGGGATGCTCTTCGGCCCCGTGGTAGGCGGGTTCTCGATGGTCCTAGGGAACTTCGTGGACTTCGCGATGGGGAAGCCCATCGTGTTCGATTTCCTAGATTTCATGCCTGACCTAGTCTCGGCGGTGGTCGCGGGTCTGGCTTTCACCGGTCACAGAAAGGCGGCCGTTGGATTCCCCGTGCTTTTGCTCGTATGGTTCACGCTTGACCCTCTCTCACCCGTGCTGGTAAGTGTGGGAGGTGTCAGCGTACCTTTCCTATGGATGCATGTGATCTCGATGGGCCTTCTGTCGGGCGCGCTTCTGTACGAGAAGAGAGGGAGTCTTGCAAGGCTCAGCCCAGCGTTTGTTAGCGCAGTGGTTTTCGCGTCTACCATGAGCGGACATGTAGCAGGAAACATCATGTACGAGAACGTCATCTTCAGGCTGGACGGAGTCATACCCAAAGACGGCTATCAGGCGTTCTGGACTCTCGCGTTCTACGCCTATCCCCTCGAGAGGGTATTCTACACGGTGCTGGGCACAATGGTAGCTTACCCTGTGCTCCGGGCCGTTAGCGCGCGCTCTACTGCAGCTGTGCTCCACCAGACAGCGCCGGATGGTAACAAGGCTAATTAGCTTCAAAGATGGCTTTGGTGGCTGATGGGGCTAAAGAGGTACGTAGGGAAGCGCCTCATATACACAGTCATTCTCCTGGTGCTTATCGTCCTTTTCAATTATTTCCTGTTCCAGGTGTTGCCGTTCCTGGTCAATTGCAATGGGCTGCCGTATGAAAAGTGCGCCACGTCCATGTACTTGCCCCAGCAACCGCCACGCGGCGCGGTAAACTACGACTACATTGCACATATAAGGGCCAAGATATCCAAGGACTTCGGCTTTCAGGATCCGCTGCTGGTCAGGGTCGGTCTGTACGTTAAGAACCTGTTCACCGGCAACTTTGGGTTCAACATAGGAAGCTATGGGACCAACCCAGTCATACAGACGATATCATATGCTGCCCCCTATACGATTCTCCTGCTCGGGTCTTCGACCATAGCCTCTTTCGCCATCGGCATAGGCCTGGGTGTGATCGCCGCGGCAAAGAGGGGGAAGTTCGTGGACATCGGCTTCCTCGCAGTCCTTCTGTTCTTGAACTCACTGCCGGTCTTCTTCCTGGGCGCCATCCTCCAGCTTCTTCAGATCTACGTTACCAGGACGACGTACATCAGCGTCCCCGGAATGACCCTGCTGAAGACAGGATGGCCCTTCTACGAGGGCCTGCTAAAGGCGCTCTTCCTGCCGTTTCTCACACTGACGTTTGCTGGAATAGGAGGCGTCTTCCTGACACAGAGGGCAGTGATGATGGACGCCGTGCAAGAGGACTATATCCTGACGGCCCGGGCAAAGGGGCTGCCGGAGAGGACAGTCCTGTTCAAGCACGCGTTCCGGAACGCCGTTCTCCCCATAGTCACGGCCTTCGCCCTAGATATCGGCTTCATCCTATCTGGCGCCGTCATCACTGAAACGGTGTTCGGCTACCCAGGATTGGGTCTGGCTCTCTATAATGCAGTCGTGCAACTGGACTTTCCGCTTGAGCAGGCGCTATTCTTCATTATTGCCGTCATGGTGGTCGTCGCCGTTTTTGTCGCGGACATACTGCACGGATTCCTTGACCCTCGGGTGGTAACGGCCTAGCGTGCTTGTGAACGGTGGATGCGCTGGCATGGTTTCATCAGCGTTCCTGCCAATGCGCGCGCGAACGAAAGAACCCTGACAGCAGCTCCGTAGCGTTCCCTGGGAGCAGGGAACGTCGTTGTTCTCCCTATCCTTCTTGGTCATCATCGACCTTGTAAATGTCAAGCCAGATTCCCTCGTATCCCTTGACGAAGGCAAAATGCCACTTGTCTTCGTGAATAGGCCCTATCTTCACAGGATAGCCAGCAACCTCCAGTGCCTTCAGCGTCCCATCAAAGTCCTTGACCTTTATGCCCAAATGATCCAGCTGGTCTCCCTCGACAAACTCCGTGTAGTGAGGCGAATCCGTGGCATACCAATTCAGTTCAAGGTAGTGCTCATCGCCATCATATCCCAGATTTGCGAACACGCCCTTGTTCCAAGCTGCCTCTACCCTCGACCGAAGCTTCATTCCCAAGATGTTGGTGAAGAACTCGATCGCCTTGTCGATGTCTCGCACACGAAGCCCCGTATAGCCAAATCGCATATCTGAGCTCTCGCCCATTCCGCTAATTGGGCAGCGCCCTCGTATTTATCCGCACTTTGATTCCTTCTAGATGTTTTCTTGGCGAACCCAGTGAGCCCGCTGTGAGTCGCTCAATTCTCTTTCATCTCTTAAATGAACCCGCACCCCTAAACTGCAGCGCAAAAGCGGCAAGGGCTCCGGCGCAGATTATGCTGCAGAGTATGAACAGCGGGGCAAAGTCAAATTGCATCGAGACATATCCGCCGAGGAATCCACCCCCGGCGCTCCCCAGCCCCACGAGTGCGCCGTAGAAGCCGGCGCGGCCCACCTGCGCAGTCTCGAGAAAGGCGAACATGCTCGAAACGTCAAAGAGCGACGAGACTCCCTCGAGCAGTGCGAGCACCACCGCGGCTACAGCAAGCCCAGGAGCCGCTTTCAAGGCGGCCAGGAGCAGGAGGGGTATTACCACCATCCTCACCGATGAAGACAATGCCAGGCTCTTCCCGGCACCCCCGGCCCGACGTCCCACGAGCAGGTAGGACAGCGCTCCTGACAGCGAACCCGCGAAGAATACTAGGAACACAGCCTGCGAAGAGTAGAACCGAAGGAAGTACGCCGGAAGCGGGGTATAGAACGCCGCCCCGGCGAGGGAGAAGCTGAAGATTCCGAGCATCAGATATTTCGTCGAGTGGTTCAGCGTCCCCAATACCTTCCCGTATTCGAGATTGCGGGGCGAGAGCCTTGGATACCCCACAAGGCCTGACACGGCGACAAGGGTTGATGTCGAGCGCTCCAGCGCCACCAGTCTCCTCTGAATCATCAAGCCTGGCTCCTGGGCAAGTGCGCCAAGGGCGATCGCTGATGCCCCGCAAAGCGCTCCACACATCAGAAACAGCTGGGGGAAGCCTACGCTGGCCACCAAAGCCGCCCCAATCCCCATCCCCATCGTCTCGCCCAGCGTAGTCAGGAATTGCATGTTCGCCAGCCCTTTCTGCCACCCTTCCCGCTGTTCGGACTCTACAGTGAGGAGCTGCCGGGCAGGGAGGGTCGCTGCGTATAGTATCGACCTCAGAGAGACAAGGGCGATGAGCTCCGACACGCTCCCCGCCCACGGGAGAGCGATGAACGAGATGCTCATACCCACGAAGCCGAGGACGAGGAATGGTTTGCACCTCCCGGCGGAGTCTATCAGCCTCCCCCACAGCATCTGCGAGGGCACCAGGGCCAGGGTCGACACTCCGGCAACCAACCCGATGTCGAGGAGCCCCCCATGCAGGTCTGAGATCAGGAAGAACAGAACGAGTATGCTCGCAAGTCCGTTTGCAATAGCCTGGGGGATCAGGCCAAGTTTCCAGAGGTTGCCAGCGGGGGACAGCATGTCCTCCACGGCGACAGCACCCGTGAAGAGAAATCGAATCTAGAACAATTGCCCGGAAGGTGAAGATGCAGGCACCATGTCTGGTCTGAATCATTCCATGGATGGGGAGCCCTCGCCGGAGAACTCTGCTCAGAATGGTGCCTCGATCGACACGCGCACGGAATCGCTTAAGAGATGTTCACTGCGCCTTGAGGCAGACAGAATGACCAGTCTCGCCGAGGGGAAGCAGAAATTCATGGAACACCTGACTACCTTAGGGGCTCTGCTCGCCGTATTCCTCGGGTTTGTGGCTAACAAAGCAACCGTTCTCCTTACTTACACAATTAGCGTGGGAGTTCTCTTCATAATCTCTGCTCTGTGTAGCTATACGGCCATCCTCTTCGAGGATGTACTAAAGGACAAGTCGAAATGGGTCAGGTTGGCAGCCGACTCTGCCCAAACTATGCTTGCGGTGACATTCGCCGCCTTGATCTCGTCGGGGGTGGCAATTGCCTTCACCCTTGCATTTCCAAGTGCCTCAAATTGGCTTGTAGTGGCAGCGACGAGTGTGGCATTCGTAGTCGCTTTCTTCGGCGTCTACCTCCTGATTCTGAAAGTCCTTGGCCTAAAAGAGCCCGAAACCGAACAAGAGCCCGAAACCGAACAACCTGCGGCAAGCGACGACACCTTCGCCCAGAGGTGGACAGGGTAACCGCGCACTCTTCTTTTCTCTCAACCTTTCTGCCTTCTCGAATAGCCGATACTGTCCAGCTTCGGCGCGCGCGAGGAAGAGGCGCCCTCGCCGAGACTTCACAGTTCAGGGAGGCGCCCCAACGAAGAAGGCAAGCGGGCCTCGTCTGACTTGCGCATTTTAGTGTTCAAATCCCGGCCCAAACTACTTCACTTTATGCTAGCTGTGGCGGGGGAGAACCTACCGTCTACTCGTTGTGCTGGAGAAACTCAATCCATATTCCATTCGGGTCTTCGATGAAAGCCTCGTTCCAGCCCCCAATCTCGTGGGGTCGAATGAGTATCTTCACTCCTCTTGCCTCAAGTTCACGAACCCACTCTTCCAGATTGTCCACCTCAAACCCCAGGTGATCAATCTCAGAGCCATTCTCGTAAGATGTCCCGAAAGTACTCCCGTGGGCGTACCAGTTGAGTTCAATCACTTGGTCCGAACCGGGGCTTCTCAGCGTAGCCCACTCTCCATGGGTCTGCGGTGTCTTCTTTCGTTCAATGAGCTGCATACCTAGCAACTCAGTATAGAACCTGATTGACTCTTCCATGTTCTTGGCCCTGATTCCCGTGTAGATCATTCTCGGAACCATGACAGAGTCAGCTCCTCGGCTTCCCTTAAGGAGATTACGTATACCTATGGGCGATCCAAGCGCGCGCTCGCTTACCCGACAGTGGCAGGCTGTTCGTGCTTCATCCATCGCTTCGCGTGTCTCACGCCCCAGACTACCCATCCTAGGCCGATGACCAGACCCATGATGACCAACGTGACGAGGGTCACTATGACGTTCTGGAAGGTCGAGTAGCCGCTGGACCAGTAGAGGGCATAGAGGAGTATGAAGACCAGCCATCCGATCACTACGACGAAGGTCGCGACTATGGGCCCAAGGGGTCTGTTGTGCTCCCAGTTCGCCCACGGGCCTTCCTCTCTCCATTCGTCAGGCGACATGGCGCGCTTCATCTGCCGGCCGTTATTTAACCGGATGCGCCCGTGACCAATAGCGCGCGCCACACCCTTCCTCGCCTTCTGAACAACGACGAAGTCCGGAAGGACGCTCTCAGACAGGTCCGGAAAGCGGATTCTCGGTTAGAAGTCCCTGGGCCAGCATCCGAGAACAAGTTCGAACCAATCAGGGGCATAGGTGTCGCCGTATCCAACAGTAACACACCCGAGCGACCTGTAGACAGGAGTGATGTTTTGAGAGGGATGCGGAAAGACTTGATATTCGGGACCGGTGGAGAACCAAAGAACTACGGGTGCGAAGAAGAAGGACGCAAGCACAACGACAATGACTACACACGCGATGGCCATCTTTCTGGCGCGTCTCATGGCTTTCGTGTGAGTAGTGAGACTTGATAAGGCTGAGTCTCAAGACACCGTAATGACTGTCGCACGCGCGCGACGAAGCCGCGCGTCACCGCGAGCGTGGTCCACGCCCGCACCGAAGGGTCCATGAAGTACGGAACCCTGTGAGTACGGTCGAAAACGCCGGGAACGTTAAAAACACCAGCCAGCTCTTGGGTAGGCCATGGTCGTGGACTTCGAGCTGCGGAAGGCTCCTGAGTACAAGCTGGCCACCCGAACGCTGAAGGGGCCGTGGCCGGGGGACAGGGCTCTCCGCTCAGAATACGAGAAGGTCCTGCAGTGGGCAAAGGCAAAGCGGATGAGGACGGGGAAGTGGTTCTTCAGGGAGTTCGACGATGACGACACCCCGCCTGCAATGAGGCGCTGGGAGGTCGGAATCCAACTGCTTAGCAAAGGGCCGATTCGGGGCGGGAAGGGAATCTCAGTGGTGACGCTGCCTGCCTGCACGGTGGCCACGGTGACATTCAACCCCGACCAGGTTTCACCGAGGGTGGTCTACCACGGCATGGCGGATTGGTTGAGGTGGCGCGAGAAGGCGGGGGAGTACAAGGAATCGGGGATGTATCGGGAGGTCTACGTCGGCAACCCCTGGAGCAGTAGGCGGGCATGGGCCCACACTCAGGTTCAGGTTCCCGTGAAGAAGCTGACTGCGTGAGACATCTGGTGTGTAGCGCGCGGAAATACTTGCAGTTCAGGTAGGCGCCCCAACTCGGAGAACTGCGCGCTAGATTGTGAGTTGCTTGCCGGTAGATGATCAATCGGCTGGTCCTGAACACCTCCTTGTCACTCCAGAGTATGCTCCAGAGCATTCCCTATCCAGGCGTTGGGAGCTCAAGGGGGCCTAGACTCTAGTCAGGGTCGTCGTCAATGAACGCCAGAGTCGAGCCAGATCCTTCCCGTATGAACGGCCCGATGGTGGCTAGCTGCTTCTGAGTGAGAGGGATGACTAACGGCGCATTCGGCTGCTGACCAAAGTCGAAAGCGTTCAGAGGATTGTTTGCGGTGGCATCCCTTGCTGTCAGCGAAGGGAGGCCGAACCGCCACTCGATGAACTTCAAAGTCGATTCGAAGGAATAGACGGTGTGGTCGAGATACCCGCTCTTGGCGTAGGGGGATATGATCAGGGCTGGGACACGGAAGCTGAGGCCGTACCCGTCAACAGACGGCGGCGCGACGGTGTCGAAGAATCCTCCGTAATCGTCCCACAGCACGAAGATCGCAGTGCTGTCCCAGTACTTGCTTTTCATCACGGAGTCCACGATGTCAGCTATCCACCACATCCCTAACTTGACGTTGGCTGGCGGGTGGTCGCTGATCTGTGCGCTCGGGATTACCCAAGAGACCTGTGGTAGGGTGCCGTGGCTTAGGTCCGAGAAGAGCTGCTTGCGAGCTACAATATTGTCACTGTAAGCCGGATTGGTGTAGGAAGAGTTCTTGGCGTCAAGCGGATTCCAATAATTCCAGGGGTTGCATCCCGCACAACCTTTGATCGCCTTCGCGAGGGTCGCATCGCGCGGGATTGGCTGGTCATAATACTTCCACGAAATCCCATTAGCCGTCAGCTCGTCGGCCATCGTCGGGATTTCCTGTGCTTCGTTTATGTAGGCACATGTGGACATTGTCAGTTGCTTGGTTGTAGCGTCATAGCAGCTCTTCTCTTCTTCTGCTTTACCCTGAGAGGGGGAGACCTGGGGGGAGGTCCCAGCAATCATGTACCAGTGGTTCGGTTGGCTGTAGCTCTTCACCGACGAGAAGAATTGGTCAGCAAGGACGTAGTGTTCAGCGTAGTCCCACAGATAGGGGAGGGTCTTGTTGCCATAGTACTTCATCACATCTGGATTCTGCTTTGTAGCTTCAAGGAACCCGTTCATCGAGCCATTGTCGTATGATACCAAGGACGATGCCCAGTCGTGCGGAAGGTCGCCCTTGAGCTTCGTAGACGTGGCGGGCTTGGGCTTCAAACACCCTTCGCTGGGCTGCAAGGGGTCGAGGGGCATGCACAAGCTCGGCTGGTAGCCAACCTGTCCTGGGTATGTCCAGAAGTAGTTGTCGAAGGTCCGGTTCTCCTGCATTACGATTATGACCTGCTGAATGGGATTCTGACCCTGAGACGACGCCATGCTCAGTTCGAACTGGGAGATCAGCAGCAGACCTAGTAGCGAGCGCGCGCGCGCTCGCATTACGATTGCACCCGCGACGGTTAGAGACATCAACCCATTCCTAGCCCTGCCGACAGGTAGAGCCAATCGAGGATAATCAAGACCTTCTCGCAATTAAACTCTCTTACCTCCTGACTTTTTCCCCCCAAAGGTCCGGAAAGTGGATTCTAGGTGGGAGTCCCTACCGTGCTGGCACGAGACGACCATCCATGAGCGCACGCGCTCTCAGGCTATCCCGCTTTCTCTCAGCTTCCATATGGTGTAGTATATGCTACGTGCTGCCTCCTCAAGCGATCTATCCTCGGAAGGCAGTGCTGCAATCAACTCGATGGAGACGAACCCGTCTTCGAAATAAATCCGGAGAACCGTGGGAGCGTCCTCGCGTTTCAACCAGGGAGGGTCAATCCGCTTGACATCGATGAGAGGCCTATCCAGGAATGTCTTTTTCCCAGACGGGTCTGTGAAAAGGAGACGCCTGTTGGTAAGAACGAAATACCCTTTGCGATGCTCCCTACCTGCGTGGAGTACGGCATAATCCGGAATGTACATCTCTTCGTATTTCTCGAGCCGGAGTCTCCTCTCCAAACTATCCAAGAAGCGACAGATGGGAAGGATCTCATTCTCGAAGCTCTCTAGTCTGGCTTTCTCTTCCTCCGTGGGCTCTTGCGATGATCCCATCTCCTTCGCTTTTGCCTTGGAAATGGCGGCAGCCCAGTCGCGCGCAGCTTTCTCTAGCGATTGGGCGTCGTACCGCAATTGCAAGGGCGGATACAGCCCTACCACCTCTATGCTGCAAAAACCATTTTCATAGTTGATTCTCAGCACAGTGCGACGGTGCCTGGCATTCTTCTCCAGGTCCACGCTTCTTATGTCGACGAATGGCCTATCGAGCAACTTTTCTTCAGCAGAAGAGTCTATGAACAGTATGCGCTTGGTGGTCAGAATGAAGTAGCCTGGTTGGCGTTTGAATCCTGAGAACAGTATAGCCTCCAGCGGCGCCAGGCTTCTCTCGTTCGCGCCAAGAATCTCCTTCACCACGAGAGAGTTCGCTCGCCAGTAGAAGCGATTTCTGAGGACCTTCCACTGGGGAGTCTGATCTTCAGGCGACGCCAACTAGTTCTCCTCCACACAGCGAAGGGTCCGAGTGAACTGGCGCGCATCGTCTCCAACGCGATTTGACTTCAATGCGGGATGTCCCCCCCGAAGCAGGCCGTCAGCAAGCTTCGATGAACCTCCACTCGCTTCGCTTGACAAATCTCGTCTGTCGCCGAGTCACGCGAGTCGAGCTACGAGTAATAAGAGAAGTGAAGCCTCAGTCTGTGTTTCCTATCTATCTCCAAGACAGGCCAACCAAGAACTGAAGAGCCCGGTGAGCGACCTGCCGGACATCGTCAAGGGCGCGTGGAGGGGGAATTGGGAGACAGTCGCAGATTTCGTCGCAATTTCAGGAGCTTCCACGACGCTGTCTTCGGCGTGCTTCTGCACGAAGGCCATCTGAAGCATTTGGCCGTTGGCGCGGGGAGCGAATCAGAGAATGGTAACGATCGCAAAGGCCGTCCAGATGGTAAACAATCTAATAAGCCGCCGAGAAAACAATGATTTCAATGGGGGCAGGAACGTAGTACATGGCGAGCCTTCGGCAGCCACTTCCGGCTACTGCTTGAGTTTTCCATTTACTTTTCCTCAAGACCTGCCCCCGCTAGGCACATCCTGTCCTAAGCGTCTCTAATAAGACTCTAGGATGATATACGGTTTGTCTTTGTTCGCGCGCGTTCCCATCGGTAGAACTAATAATCCTCTTACTAGAAATAGCCCCATGAGACGCGTCACGAAGGCAGTAACCGTGGTTGTTGTCATCGGTCTAGTCGCGTTCTTCTTCTTCGCTCCCGTAGTCCATTGGTATAGCCTCGGTTCTCCCATAGCAGGGCAAACAGCAGACATTCCGGTCTACCGCTCACTTGGATGTGCCATAGTGGGACTCGGCGACCTGTACGCGCCCAATTGGTTTGGATTCAGCTTCGGATGCAATATCCCTGTCCCACTACTGCGCTAAGCGCTGGTACAGCGCGCGCGCTCCGCCCAGCTTCACTCAACCCTCTCCGCCAGACAAGGTTGCAATTGGAGGTCGGGGATAATATGCAAGGAGCCAGCCCTGTCATCCATGAGCCAAGAGGAATCTGAGGACGAGGGAATGTTCGTAGACTGCGAGGTCGTCCACGACAGCATAAGTGTCACTCACTTCCTTCTTCCGAAGAAGTGCAAGAACTGTGATGACTGACATGGGGAATTCCGAGTTCTGTTCGAGACACAACCTCTGGTATTGGAAGAGCGAGGGTTGCAGCTGTTGCAAGGCTGGGCTCCCCGGGGAGATAGGTAACTACAAGTCATGGTAGGTTACCAGTCCTGGGCCCTTTCCGTGGACATCGCGCGCGCACGCATAGGAGGATTGGTCTGCGAAGGTTCTTCTG
>Ga0116137_1001642_pt1 | contig 14362 bp, 11 predicted proteins | sample June2015DPH_20_1_3_FD_88973 | JGI IMG/M metagenome (GOLD analysis project Ga0116137, IMG submission 88973) | Peatland microbial communities from SPRUCE experiment site at the Marcell Experimental Forest, Minnesota, USA - June2015DPH_20_100 | ecosystem: Environmental > Terrestrial > Soil >...
GCTCAGGCGGCCCGGAAGCTCCGGGTCTCGATGTGGTATTGCTTGATCTTGTAGCCCAGGATCCTGAGGCTGGTGTCCAGCAGGTGGGCGGCCTTGCTCTGGTTGCCCCGGGTCTGGCGCAGGACCTCGCTGATCAGCTCCTTCTCCAGTTTCTCCACCCGGGAGGCCAGGCCGCTGGAAGCGGAATCGCCAGGGCGGCTTAAAAAAACTTGTGTTCAGAAAACCGGATGCGGTATAGTTATGCCCCTAAGCCAAACCCGGAAGGAGTAATGTTTATGTCCCATAGAATAATTTTTAATGTCATGCAGGTTATCACGGTCATGGCTTTTGCCCCACTTATAAAAGGCATCCTTACCCGTTTGAAGGAAAACGTTCAGTCCAAACGGGGCCCCAGTGCCTTTCAGCCTTATCGAGATATCTGGAAGCTTTTTCACAAAGATGAAGTGGTCTCAGAGCATTGTTCCTGGATTTTTCGCCTCACCCCTTTTGTGGTCTTCATCACCCCGATTTTTGTTACCCTCCTGATTCCGGTATTGACCGACTACCCCCTCTTTTTCGCCTTCATGGGCGATATGTTGGGCGGCGGGTTTATTCTGGCCCTGGGTGGGTTCTTCGCCACCCTGGCCGCAATCGATACCGGCAATCCTTACGGGCCTATGGGGGCCAGCCGCACCCGGATGGTGGGCTTTCTGGCCGAACCCGTGTTCATGATTGTTTTCTTCACCGTTTCCTTTATCGCCGGTTCCACTATCCCGTATATCGTCCAGAAGCATTGGGTCACACCCCTGGCAAACTTCTTCGAGCCCTCGCATATCTTGATGCTGTTGGCCTTCCTCATGCTGATCATTGCGGAGACTGGCCGCATTCCGGTAGATAATCCCTCCGGCCACTTCGAACTGGCCATGATCGATGAATCAAAGGGCCTGGAATATTCTGGCCGGGGCGCCGCCTTGATGAAGTGGGGCGGCGCCATGAAATTTTTTGTTTTGTGCTGCATCTTCCTGAATGTCTTGGTGGCTCCCTGGGGTTTAGCCCACGGGACAACTTACGGGGAAGTCCTGTTGGCCGTGCCGCTAATCTTGATCAAGATCATCATCTTTGTTTTGGTCTTAGTGGCCATTGAATCGTCCCTGGCCAAGTTGCGGCTGTTTCGGATCACGGAATTTCTCGGGGCCGCCTTTGCCACCTCGGTGGCCGCCATGATCACCGGACTGTTTTTCATGTAGGAGAAAAGATATGAGTGAACCGGATCTGCTGTTTTCATTCCTCAGCAAATTGAACGCCCTGGCGGGCGGGGTTTTTCTGCTCAGCGCCTTCGGCCTCGTGGCGATTCGCCAGATGCTCACCTGCTTGCGGCTCTATGTCTTCCAGTCCCTGCTGCTGGCAATTTCTGCATTAATTCTCGGCTATCATTATGGTTCGATTCACCTCTTCGTGGTGGCCGGGCTCACTATCATCAGCAAGGTGCTTGTTATTCCCTGGCTCCTGCGTCACACGGTGGGCTATGAAAGTTACGCCAAACGGGAAATTTCCCAGGTCATCAATATACCGGCTTCGTTACTCATAGCCCTGGGCATTACCATACTCTCTTATTATATCGCCGGCCCGCTGGTAACCGCCGCCGGCGCCGGGGTTTTTGAGAGCATCAATCTGCCCATAGGCATGGCGAGTCTCATCCTGGGAGCCTTTACCGTAACCGTGCGGCGTGAGGCGGTGCCTCAGGTCTTGGGGATTCTGGCCATGGAGAACGGCGCCTTTTTCGCCGGGGTTTCGATAGCGCCTACTTTGCCCTTCATTGCCGAGCTGGCTGCCGCCTTTGCTGTGCTGATTATCGCGCTGGTGATGGGGCTGCTCACCATGAAGATTCGCAAAACCCTCGGCAAGACCGCGGTCGGCGAGTTGATTGCTTTAAAGGAGGACTAAAATCTTATGGAGTTGTTAGGTATTCTGATCATCTCCGCCCTGGCCGCCACCTTGTCTCTCATTCCCGCGGGAAAGAGATTTGGGCCGGTGGTGACGCTCATCGCATCCCTGGCGGTTTTCCTTTTATCTCTGCGGATAGCCCTGGCTACGATTACCGGAGGCGAGGTTGTCGCCGCCAGAGATTGGCTCTCGTGTGATAGCTTCAGCGCCCTGATCCTTCTCCTCGTTTCCTTTGTCGGGTTGGCTGCCGCCATCTTTTCGTGGGGCTATATCGGCGCCACCGTGGAGGCAACTGAAGACAGGAAAATCCGGAGATATTACAGTCGCTTCAACCTCTTCATGTTTTCTATGCTGGCCGTGGCGATATTTTCCCACCTGGCCCTGGTCTGGATCGCCGTGGAGTTGACCACCCTGCTCTCGGTCTTCCTGGTGAGCTTTGAATCCACCCCGGAAGCCCTGGAGGCCGCCTGGAAATACGTCATGCTCACCTGCATGGGTGCCGCCCTGGCCCTGTTCGGCATACTCCTGCTCTACTGGGGAATGAGCCTGGCCGCTCCTCAGGCGGCCTTCACCTGGGCCGGACTAATTGCAGCATCGCCGAAGATGTCGCCAGCCATCCTCTATACGGCCTTTTTATTCATTCTGATCGGTTTCGGCACCAAGGTCGGCATAGTGCCCATGCATACCTGGCTTCCAGATGCACATAGCCAGGCCCCTTCACCCATCTGCGCCTTATTGTCAGGAGTTGAAACCACCACGGTTCTCTATTGCATTATGAGACTCTTACCGATGTTTCCCGGCAGTGCCGCCTCTTATGCCGGCACGTGGTTTATCATCTTCGGCCTCATTTCCGCAGGATTGGCAGCTTTCCTACTGATTCAGGCCAAAGATTATAAGCGCCTGTTTGCTTTTTCGACGGTGGAACATATGGGGATCATTTTGGTCGGGGCGGGTCTGGGGAGTTTTTCCGCCCATTTCGGCACCATGTTACAGATTGTCAGCCACTCAATCACCAAATCCCTATGCTTTTTCGCGGCCGGCGCCACCCTGATGGCGACGGGCACCCGAAATATTTCTGCCATTCGCGGCCTCATACGTATATCGCCCCTGGCCGGCATTTTCATGATGGTGGGAGGGCTGGGGATTGCCGGGGCTCCTCCCTTCGCGGTTTTTTTAAGCGAATTCTCCATATTGAAAGCCGGAATAATGAATGGCCAGTATCTGGTCATCGGCCTTCTGGCCTTATTCCTGGTGGTGGCCTTCTTTGGCATCATGTATCAAATCAACCGGATGGTTTTTGGAAGTGCGGAAATCGTAATGATGGACGAGCGGGGGCTGTTGTTTGGAAGATCAATAATACCTAAGCGGAATATTTTGCCTTTAACCTGTATAATTGCGCTTGTCGTAACAATCATTCCGGTAATTTTATTTGGTATTTATCTTCCAGAGCAACTTTATCAACTGCTTTATCATGCTGCTGCTTCCTTGGGGAGGATGTAAATGTCGCAATATCCTTCGAATAATCTAAGGCGTATAGATCTTTCTGAAACCATTGCCAAACGTTGGCATTGGCAGGTCAATGTCAGCATCGATGCAGAACTGTCCCGGTGTAATGTGGAATGCGACCGGAACAAGCTCCTGGAGCTTTGCCGATGGCTCATCTACGACATGGAATACGACTTTGCCAGTTTGATTGTCGAAGAAACCGCCGCGGATTGGCTGCTCCGGTACATCTTCTATGGCGAGCCGACCAGCGAGCAAGTCCACCTGTGTCTGCGCCTCAATAAGGCCGAAACCACCATCCCCAGCATCAGCACAATCATTCATGCGGCGGATTGGCACGAACGCCAAGCCCGGGATTTTTTCGGCCTGGATTTCGAAGGCCACCCTCGCCTCATCAATATCGTGCGGCATGAGGAATGGCTGGAAGAAGTCTATCCCTTGCGGCAAGATTTCGATGCCACCCAGCCATACCCCCACCGCCAAGTTGATCCATCCTGGCGGCCTCACAGTGTGGTTCAGGCTCCAGGGGCTTTCATGATGCCCATTGGACCGGTTTATGCCGATGTCGCCGAATCTGCTCTCTTCTTACTGGAAAGCGTGGGGGAGGACGTGATTCGCACCGCCCCCCAATTCTTTTACAAGTTTCGCGGCGTGGAAAAGATTGCCGAAGGCCAGTCCGTTGACCGGGTGCTCCTTCTGGCGGAACGCTTTTCCGGATCCTCGGCCTTCGCTCATTCCCTGGCATTCTGTCAAGCCGTCGAAACGATTTGTCAGGTTGAGGTGCCGGCTCGGTCCCAGGCCTTGCGGGTCGTCTTGGCTGAACTGGAACGCTTCCGCCATCATGTGGCTGCCATCGCCGGGATTTGCAACTCCACCGCGCTGGCCGTGGCCACCAGCCAGGCTGGCATCCTGGAAGAGGAGGCCCTCCGCCTCAGTGGCTCCCTCACGGGACACCGGTATCTCTTCGGTTTGAACCTGCCCGGCGGGGTGACCTTGAATCTAGACCACCGGCAGTGTGAGATTTTATCTAATGGGGTGCAAGCGCTTTTCCATAAACTGGAGAGGCTCTATAACATGCTCCGCTATTCCAGCAGCTTTCTTGACCGGCTGGAGGAAGTCGGCATGGTGACGAAAGACCAGGCACGCAACTATGGCCTGGTGGGGCCCATCGCCAGGGCCTCCGGCATCGCCCGGGACCTGCGGAAAGTGCTGCCCTACGCCGCCTATGACCATGTTTCCTTCGAGGTCCCCCAGGAAGAGGAAGGGGACGGCTACGCTCGTCTGCGCCTTCTCTTCCGGGAGGCGGAGCAATCGGTGAATATCTTGCAAGGGTTATTATCTTCCCTGCCCCAAGGTGAGATAGCCGCACCGGACGTTGCCACCAAACCCGGTGCCGCGCTTGGCTGGGCGGAAGCTCCGCGCGGCGCTACCTTTCACTGGGTGAGAATTGAAGAGAAAGGCTGTATATCCCGCTATCACTTAACTACCCCCTCTTTCATCAATTGGCATGGCTTTCATATTGCCGCAGAGGATTTTGCCTATCAGGATTTTCCCATTATCATGGCCAGCTTCGGGCTATCCAACGCCGAATGTGACCGGTAGGAGTATCTGCCATGTGGAATTGGGTTTGGGAAGGCATTCGTCGAGGAATCGTGACCACGGGTTACCCTGCCAGGAAGGAGACGGCCTTCGGAGTGTCGCCGGGTTTCCCTACAGGCTTGCCAAGAACCTTTGCTGCCTCCGAAGAGGCTGAGACGGCGGCCTCTTGCTGCCCCAGCGGGGCCCTGAGTCGAAAGGATCGGCAAGTGTTATTTCATGAGCAGCGCTGCATCCATTGCTACCGCTGTCTCCGCCGGCTCACGCCTCCCCTGGAATGGCAGTGGCAGGAAAATTACCAATGGGCGGTTTCTCCTCGTCCCAGCACCGAGCTGGCGAACAAATTCGGGAAATCATTCAGGCGTTCGCTTCACCTCAGGGTGATTGATGCCGGCGCCTGCGGCGCTTGTTTAAGCGAAATCGAGCAGCTCAACAAACCCTATTACAATATGCATCGTCTGGGTTTCTTTCTCACTCCCACGCCTCGGGATGCTGATGTTCTCCTGGTGGCGGGCCCGGTTACCGATCATATGCGGGGCCCGCTCCTCAAGGCTTATGAGGCCATGCCGGCTCCCAAGGGAGTTCTGGCCCTGGGCGTCTGCGCCATTTCCGGGGGAGTCTTCGGTGCAAGTTTCGCTTCCTTAGGCGGCGTCTCCAACCTGATTCCCGTGGATCTCATGGTCCCGGGGTGCCCGCCTCCGCCCCTGGCGATTTTACATGCCCTGCTTGCCATGGTTAGCCGGATTCAGCCTAAGATTTTTGCCTCCGCTGAAGCGCCCCAAGGAGGTCTACACCATGTTTGATCTGAACAGCCTGTTTTTCCTGTTTTTGATTTTCTGTGCTGCCGGGGTCATGCTGGCGGTCTTACTCCCTCGCGAACCAAACCGTGTTGCTTTGGCCTGGATCGGGTCCTTGTCCTCTCTAACCATCATAATAGTAAGCGGCAAGGTTCTCCTTTCCGGTCATGCCTGGCAGCTAGAGCTCTGGAATATATGGTCCCTGGGCAAAATGATTCTTAAGATGGACCGCCTATCGGCATTATTCGTGTTCATCACGGGATTGGTGTTTCTGCCAACCTCAATATTCTCGGCCCGATACCTGAATCAGCAGAAGTATGTGAAAAGATATAGTTTGAGATCCTTTGGCATTTTTTATCATCTCCTCTTCGCTTCCATCATCCTGCTCCTGGTAGCCGGCGATGCCTTCTCGTTTCTGCTCACCTGGGAGGCTATGTCGATATTTTCCTATGTACTGGTGAACTACGAACACGAAAAAGAAGAAACCACCCGGTCAGGATACCTCATGCTGAGCTTGGGAGAAGCCGGGAGCCTCGCCGTCGTGTTGGCCTTCCTTCTGCTGGGGCGGACCGCGGGAGGTCTTGATTTTCCTTCCTTAAGAACTGCGGCCGCCGGAATGAGCGAAGCATCCCGCTGGGCAGTTTTTTTGCTCTCCTTTTTGGGTTTCGGCGTAAAAGCGGGTCTAGTGCCCACCAACATCTGGCTGCCGCGGGCCCATCCCGCGGCTCCCAGCAATATCTCCGCTATCCTGTCCGGGGCAATCCTTAATTTGGGCCTCTACGGCATTGTGCGGATTAATGCCGATCTTCTGCCGGTCAGTAACCTGGGAGCAGGAGCCATCGTCTTAGTGGTGGGCGCCGTCTCCGCCCTGGTGGGAATTCTTTATGCCAGCATCAGGAATGACTTGAAGGAGATGCTGGCTTACAGCTCCATTGAAAATATCGGAATTATTACCGCGGGCCTGGGTGCGGGCTTTATTTTCAGGGTTGCGGGTCTGCCGGTTCTGGCAGGAATAGCTTTCATTGCAGCATTCTATCACATGCTTAACCACTCGCTTTACAAGGCCCTGCTGTTTCTGGGCGCCGGAGCGGTGGATTTCAGCGTGGGTGAGCGGAACATGGATCGTCTGGGGGGGCTGATTCGGGTCATGCCCAGGACCAGCCTGTTTTTCCTGGTAGGGTCATTGTCCATTGCCGCCCTGCCTCCCTTCAACGGCTTTGTGAGCGAGTGGCTGACCCTGCAAACCATGCTGCGAAGCGTAGAGCTGCAACACCTGGGGATAAAGATTATCTTTGCCCTCTGCGCCGCGGCCCTGGCCCTGACGGCAGCTTTGGCGGTGACTTGTTTTGTGAAGGCGTTCGCCATGACTTTTTTGGGAATTAGCAGGTCCCCCAAGGCCTCCCAAGCCGTGGAGGTTAGTCGTTCCATGCAGACGCCGCTAGGTATGCTGGCGGTTTGCTGTCTCCTGTTCGGCATTCTTCCGACGTATGTGATCCCTGTGCTGGATAACACCATCGCTACTTTTACCCATGAGCACATGGTGGATGAACTGGCGCCGCCTTTTTTTACGGTCACCAAGGGAAACGCCAAGTTTGGCGAGCCGTTCATCGCCGAATTCCATGACCTCGGAGCTCAAGTCGGCCGGACTTTTCTTCCGGGCCGGGGTTTGGTAGTTTTGCATCGGGGCACCAAGCGCAACCCCGTGGTCTTTGCCATGTCAACTTCCTACATGTTTGTCGTCCTGACTTTGCTCCTGGGGGGAAGCATAATTTTCTTCCGAGTTTTGACCAAGATCAGGAAGGTGGCCAGGGGGCCAGCCTGGGCCGGCGGCGTGCGGCGATTATTACCTAAGATGACTTATACGGCTACGGGATTTTCCAATCCCGTGAGGGTGATTTTCCAGGCGGTCTTTCGGCCCGTCATCTTCGACGAGATGAAAGAAACGGTGGCGGAGCATTTCCTTATCGCGGTCAAAAGCCAGCGGCAGGAAGTGGACATTCTGGAGCGAACGATTTTTCGTCCAGGTGCCAGGTTAGGGCAATCGCTGGCTGCCTTGTTTGGAAAAATCCACAGCGGCAGTGTCAACCTCTATGCCGCCTATATTTTGATCAGCCTGGGAATTGTCCTGATAATTCAACGGTTGCTGTGATCTAATTCTGAGGAAAAAATAGTCTCCGAGGAGGGCATCGTTTTTTCAGCCTGTCGATACCTCGATGCCACCGCGGAGGGGATCAACCTGCTGCTGGGACTGGGCTCCCGCCACATGGCCGCAGGCTCCGATGAGGCCTTACGGCTCGTCCCCGCCAGACAGTTTGGCCTGGAACAGGCCATGGAGTTTATCAACCAGGATGAATTGGTGGAAGTAACCCCGGCTTACATCCGCCTCCGGAAAATTGCCGGGTGAGGTGCAGCTATGATCCCCTTATTGATAGCTATTTATTTTTATGCGGGGGCAAAATAAATAGCAGTTATCGACTTGCCAACTCCAAGGCCAAGTATGGTCTTATCAAACAGGGAGCGAGCTTTTATTTTTGCCGCCTGGTCATTATCCTAAAATAATTTATTGGAGTTAATCATCAAGAAGTGTTCCACAATGGGGCCAAGGCTGACCGCCGGGAAGAAGGTCAAGGCCCCTACGATGATGACGGTGCCCATGAGGAGGAGAGTAAAAGTGACCCCGGAAACCGGAAAGCTGCCGACGCTTACCGGGACAGTCTTCTTGGCGGCCAGGGACCCGGCCAGGGCCAGCACCGGGACGATGAGCAGGAAACGGCCGATAAGGGTGGCCAACCCTAAGGTCAGGTTGTACCAAGGGGTGTTGGCCGACAGGCCGGCAAAGGCGCTGCCGTTGTTGCCGATACAGGACGTAAAGGCATAGAGGATCTCGCTGAAGCCATGGGGTCCTCTATTACCTACGGACTTGACGCCCCACTCGCTGGAGGCGGCCAACGCGGTGAAGCCCAGCAGGAAGACGATGGGCACCAGGATGGCCAGGGCCGCCAATAGGACGTTAAAGGACTCGATCTTTTTCCCCAGGTACTCCGGGATGCGGCCCACCATGAGGCCGGCCAGAAAGATGGCCAGCACCACAAAAACCAGCATGCCGGCGAGGCCGGAGCCCGCGCCGCCAAAAATGACCTTGCCTAGGATATTGAACATGAGCATCATCCCGGCCAGAGGCGTAAAGGAGTCGTACATGGCGTTGACCGCGCCACCGGAGGCGTCCGTGTTAATGGTGGCAAAAAGGGCCGAATTAAAAATGCCGAAGCGCACTTCCTTCCCTTCCATATTGCCGTTGACGCCTAAGGCTGTCAGGTGCGGATTACCATATGTTTCCGCCCCCCAGCAGACCAGCACCCCTACCAGAAACAGGAGAAACATGGCGGCCCACACCGACCAGCCGTGTTTCTGGTTCCTTACCATGCGGCCCAGGTAATAAGTGAGGCCGCTGGGAATCAGGAACATTAAGAGACCTTCGATGAAGTTCGACAGCGGCGTAGGATTCTCGAAGGGGTGGGCGGCATTGGCGTTAAAAAAACCACCGCCGTTCGTACCCAGCATCTTGATGGCCACCTGGGAGGCCACGGGGCCCTGGGGAATGGTCTGGGTCTCCACCTTAACATCCTCCATCGCCGTGTTGCCCTGGGCGTCCTTGACCTCCTGGCCGCCGGCGTCCTTCTTGGCCACCTGGGTGGCGAAGGGTTCCACCACCTTGGCGGTGTCGTAGGACTTAAAGTTCTGGATCATCCCCTGGGAGACCAGAAACACGGCTGACACCAGACAGATGGGCAACAGCAGGTAGATACAGGTGCGGGTCAGGTCGGTCCAAAAATTGCCCAGGGTCGCGGCCTCATCCCGGGCGAGGCCCCGAACCAGGGCGGCGGCGATGGCTATGCCCACCGCAGCCGAAAAGAAGTTGTGCGAGGCCAGGGCCACCATCTGGGACAGATAGGACATAGTGCTTTCGCCGCCATAGTTCTGCCAGTCGGTGTTGGTAGTGAAACTGGCGGCGGTATTAAAGGAGAGATCTCTGGCCACCCCGCTAAAACCCTGGGGGTTCAGGGGCAGAAAGTATTGCAGCCGCAGGATGAAATAGGTCAACAACATGGTGACCAGGCTGAAGATGAGCATGGACACGGCGTAGCTTTTCCAATCCTGCTCTTTGGCTGGGTTGATCCCGGCCAGGCGATAAATCAGGTGCTCCACTGGCTTTAAGACTGGATCGAGGAAGGTCCGGCCTTCCGCATCTAGCACCCGCACCAGGTAGAGGCCCATAGGCTTGGTAAGGGCCAACAGGATGACGCTGAAAAGAATTAATTGGGTCCAATCGCCTGCATTCATTACGGCATCTCCGAGTTAGAACTTCTGCGGGCGCAGCAGCACCAAAAACAGTGGGGGCCCGGCCTTGATATGCCGGAGTTCTCCTTTTTTAATCTGTATCCCAACCCGGCTTGCGTCAATAGCCTGGATAATAAAAAACCAGGTGACAACTATCTCCTACGTGCAAAGTCTAGAGAGTCGAGGTGGTGCGGTATCCGGTTAGAATCCAAGCCAGTCTCCTATTAGTGGTTCCATGCTCATGTGGGACCGGCGCATAACTTGCCAAACCAGAGTCTTATACCCAAAGCCTCAAAACTTGCAGGTATGGTCTGGATATGGGAAGTTCTATCACTTTTTGGCCTTCCCCTGCCTGACGGTCCCGGGCCTGTACTCCCGGCGTCGACCAATGGTCAGCTTGCCAGGCCAATCACCGGCGTTGTGCCCTTCGGCCTTATAAATTTTCGGCCCCGAAAGGGAACCCCAGGATGCTCAAGTCCCCCCTGGGTAGCAATGACCGTCATATAAATTTCACCCAAAATCCTTCCGGCAGCAATTTGCTTGAAAGCCATGAACCGAACCACCATCGACGCCGCCACTCAGCGCTTCATCTCCGATACTCTTACCCTGTCCAAGCAATTGGGGGCCCAGGTCTTTCCCTTTAAGGGGGAAGCCGTGGTTGAGACCATTCTACATTGATTAAGAGGCATGAAAACCATACATATCGGTTATTTCTTATAGAAGCCGGGAACAAAAAGGAGAATCACCGGGAAGATTTCCAGGCGGCCCAGCAGCATATCCAGGATCAAGACCCACTTGGCGAAGCCGGGCAAGGTGGCATAGCTGCCGGCGGGACCCACCTTCCCCAGCCCCCGGCCGACGTTTCCCAGGCAGGCCAGCACTCCGGAGAAGGAGGTGACCAGATCCACGCCGCTGGCGGCCACCAGGAAGGTCGAAACGGCAAACAGGCTTAAGTAGAGGATAAAAAAGGCCCAGATGCCGCTCAGGACGTTGGGGGCCACTGCCTCCCGGCCCAATTTAACCCGGACCACGGCCCGGGGGTGGACCAGCCGAGTCAATTCCTGGAACGACTGCTTGAGGAGCACCAGGATACGCAAGGACTTGATGGCCCCGCCGGTGGAACCCACCATGGCCCCTACGAAGAGGCAAAGGAGCAGCAGACATTGGGCCAGCGAGGGCCAGAGGGTGAAATCGGCGGTGCCGTACCCCGTGGTGGTGCTGAGGGAAACCGCCTGGAAGACCCCGTAGCGGAAGGACTCTCCCAGGGAGGGGTAAATCCTCCCCCAGAGGGTCAGGGTGATAACCAGGGCCACGACAGCGGTCATCCCCAGAAAGAAGCGGAGTTCCGGGTCCCGCCAGACGGCGAGGGGCTTGCCCCGGAAGAGCCGGACGTGCAAGGCGAAGTTAACGCCGCCTATGAGCATGAAGACCATCACCACGCCTTCGATATAGGCGCTGTGGTAAAAGCCGATGGAGGCATTTTTAGTGGAGAAGCCCCCGGTGGCCAGGGTGCTGAAGGTGTGGCAGAGGGCGTCGAAGAGGTTCATGCCCCCCGCCATCAGGAGCACCGCCTCCAGGACCGTGAAGACAAGGTAAACCTTCCAGAGGATCAGGGCGGTATCCCGGAGGCGGGGTTTGAATTTGTCGGCCCCCAATTGGGCCCCGGGGACCTCGGACTTGTAAAGCTCCATACCCCCCATACCCAGGAAGGGGAGAAGGGCCAGGGCCATCACCACGATGCCCATGCCTCCCAGCCATTGGGTCAGGCTGCGCCAGAAAAGCAGACCCCGGGGAATCGCCTCCACGTCGGCCAGGGCCGAAGCCCCGGTGGTGGTGAAGCCGCTCATGGCCTCCAGGATACAGTCCACCGGATGCGTAAAGGTTCCGGCCAGATAAAAGGGCAGGGCGCCAACCAGGGCGGCAGCCAGCCATCCCAGAGTGGTGGCGGCCATGCCTTCCCGATGGTTGATGGCTCTGGGGCCGGTGGCGGCATGCCCGAGCAGATACATGACCGACCCCGCCGTCAGGGACACCGCCATGGCTTGCAGCAGGGGCCAATAAGAGCCGTCCCGGTAGTAGAGGGAAAACCCCAGGGGGCAGAGCATGCTGAGGCCGATGCAGGCCACCAGGGTTCCAATAATCCGGTATATCAGGCGCCAACGCATGCCGCTCATCTCCCCGGGCCGCTCAACGCCTTTTCTACCTGGGGGATGCTGGCCTTCCTGGCCAGGATTATCACCCGGTCATCGGGCTGGATGACGTCATCACCGCTCGGGAGCACCACCTCTTCGCCTCGCATGATGCAGAGCAACAAGGCCTCCCGGGGAAATTTCAGGGACTTGAGAGGCGTTCCCACCAAGGCCGTGCCCTCCTGGGCGACGGCCTCCATGACCTCGGCCTCCTGGCCTTTGATGGCCACCCTGGAAACCACCTTACCCCGGCGGATGTAAGGAAAGATGGAATTGATGGCGGAGAGCCTCGGGCTGACGAGGTAGTCCAACTCGATCATTTTACTCAGATCCATATAGGCCAACTTGTTGACGCGGGCCAGGAGCTTCCTGGCGCCCAGGCGATGCGCCAGGAGACAGGAGAGGATGTTCGTCTCGTCATCCCCCGTAAGGGCCAGGACCATGTCCATGCCGCCGATGTTCTCCTGTATCAGCAATTCCTGGTCGGTGGCGGAGCCCTGGAGCACAAGGGTGCGCCGCAGCAGGCCCGACAGCTGCTTGCAGCGCTCCGGATTCCTCTCGATGAGTTTGACCCGGTAGCGCCTGATCTCCAGCTCCCGGGCCAGCTCCCCGCCGATCCTGCCTCCGCCCATGATCATCAGGTTCTTTAGGGGGGCGGGCCGCTGGTTGAAGAGTTGCAATGCAAAGTCCAGGTCCTTGTCCCGGCAAACGAAATAGACCAGATCCCCAGCCTGGAGGGTGTCTTTGCCCTTGGGAATAATGAGCCGGTCTTGCCTCACCAGGGCGGCGATGATCAGGTGTTTTCTCTCAATTACCAAAGGCAGGTCCTGGATCCGTCCGCAGAGCGGGCTGGCGGCCGGCAGGACTCCCCCGATCATCTTAATGGATCCCCCCACGAAGTCGTTGACCTCCTCCATTTCGGGGGCGCTGAGAATCCTGAGAATGGCCTTGATCAACTCCCGGTCAGGGTTGATGATGTTGGTGATATTGAGGCGGCGGATGAGGGCTTCCCGGTGGGGGGCGTACTCTTCCTGGCGGACCAGTGCGACCTTGGGGAGGCCGCCGCTGAGGAGATCGGCAAACAGACAGCAGACCAGGTTGACCTCATCCCGGTCGGTGACCGCCAGGAGCACGTCCGCCTTTTGGACCCCAGCCTCCAGGAGCACCTGGGGATGGCTGCCGGCCCCCCGGATGGTCTGCACGTCCAGTTGCTCCTCCACCCGCTGGAGGGCCTCCGGCGCCTGGTCGATGACCACGATATCCTTATCTTCCCGGGAGAGCCATTTGGCCAGGTGAAAACCTACCTCGCCGGCCCCGACAATGATGATTTTCACCTAACCCATTCCTTAGATGTTTGAGATGAGATTATGCGGCAACCTCGCCCACCGCGGCCTAAACGGAGATTATGCGGCAACCTTGGCCATCGCGATCAAAAAATGGTTTTGGGGCTCCTCTTCCCTACTTTAACCAGGAAAGTTTTCTCTTTTTTGGAAGACATGATAACACACTGCACTGGGGAAATAATCTTTCTTAAAAAAGCTGACCCTGAATTGAAGCTCACTTGCCAAAACCGCTACTTATCTTCGAAGCGTCTAAAATTATCGATATAAGGTAGTTAGCCGCGGCTGGCGCGGCGAACAAAAGGCGGGGGGGCCGATCGGCTCCCCCGCCTTTGTTGGGAAGGCATTTGCTAGAAGCTATTGCAAAACCTGATTTCACTGTCATCCTGAACGAAGTGAAGGATCTCAAGTAACTAAAAATACGAGGTTCTTCGCTTCGCGCAGAATGACCTTTTTGGGCAGACCGGGGTTTACAATAGCTTATGGGGCAGGCTCAGGCGGCCCGGAAGCTCCGGGTCTCGATGTGGTATTGCTTGATCTTGTAGCCCAGGATCCTGAGGCTAGTGTCCAGCAGGTGGGCGGCCTTGCTCTGGTTGCCCCGGGTCTGGCGCAGGGCCTCGCTGATCAGCTACTTCTCCAGTTTCTCCACCCGGGAGGCCAGGCCGCTGGAGGCGGA
>Ga0116137_1001649_pt1 | contig 14345 bp, 12 predicted proteins | sample June2015DPH_20_1_3_FD_88973 | JGI IMG/M metagenome (GOLD analysis project Ga0116137, IMG submission 88973) | Peatland microbial communities from SPRUCE experiment site at the Marcell Experimental Forest, Minnesota, USA - June2015DPH_20_100 | ecosystem: Environmental > Terrestrial > Soil >...
AGCGAGCGGGGAGAGCTGGCGGCCGAGATGGTCGGGCATGACCAGGACGTCGTAGCCGATCGACTCGGCGCGGCGGGCGAGAGCCGTCCAGCGGTCGCCAGAGGGAGCCATTGTTTGCTGAACGGCGAACCGAAACGCGTGCATGGGCTGAGGTTACTCCGGTCCGAAGCAGTTGCCGGCCGACCGGGTGGACCCCGATCGGGCCACCTCGGGCCCGCGAGACTGCGGCCGCTAAACGGCTTCCGCCACCGCCTCCTCGAACTGCGAGTTGTAGAGGTCGTAGTAGAAGCCGCGGCGGGCGATGAGCTCGTCGTGGCTGCCTTGCTCGACGATGTGGCCCTGGTTCATGACCAGGATCTCGTCGGCGTTGCGGATCGTGGAGAGGCGGTGGGCGATGACGAACGCGGTGCGGCCCTTCATCAGGCGCGCCATCGCCGCCTGGACGAGCACTTCGGTCCGGGTGTCCACGGAGCTCGTGGCCTCGTCGAGGATCAGGATCTCCGGGTCGGCCAGGAATGCTCGGGCTATCGTGAGCAACTGCTTCTCGCCCTGTGAGAGGTTCGAGGCGTCGTCGTCGATGACCGTGTCGTAGCCGGCTGGCATGGTGCGCACGAAGTGGTCCACGTGGGCCGCTTTGGCTGCCGCGATGATCTCGTCCTCCGTGGCGTTCTCACGGCCGTAGGCGATGTTCTCGCGGATCGTGCCGCCAAACAGCCACGTGTCCTGCAGGACCATGCCGAACGTGTGGCGAAGGTTGTCGCGGGTGAGCTGGCGCGTTTCGATGCCGTCGATCTTGATGCTGCCCGAGTCGATGTCGTAGAACCGCATCAGCAGGTTGACGACGGTGGTCTTGCCGGCGCCGGTCGGCCCGACGATGGCCAGCACCTCGCCCGATCGGACGTCCGCGCTGAGGTCGTCGATGAGAGGCGTCTCAGGTTCGTAACGGAATGCCACATCCTCGAGGGCGACGTGGCCGGTGGCGTGGTCGAGTACGCGCGGCTGCGCCACGTCGGCCAGCTCTTCCGGCTCATCGAGCAGCTCGAACACCCGCTCGGCGGACGCCATCGTGGATTGCAGGAGATTCATGATGCTGGCGACCTGGGTGATGGGCTGGGTGAACGAGCGTGAGTACTGGATGAAGGCTTGAACATCGCCCAGCGACATGGAGCCGGTCGCCACCTGGATGCCGCCGAGCACGCCGATAGCGACGTAGTTGAGGTTGCTGACGAAGGTCATCACTGGCATGATGAGACCGGAGATGAACTGCGCCTTGAAGCTCGCCTCGTAGACCCTCTGGTTCTCTTCGTCGAACCGGCGAATCGCGTCTTCCTGGTGGCCGAAGACCTTCACGATGCTGTGCCCGGTGTGGGATTCCTCGACGTGGCCGGTGAGGACCCCGGTCTGAGTCCATTGCCGCGTGAACTGCTTCTGGGATTGACGCGCAATCAGCATGGTGATGATGGCGGCGGTAGGAAGCACGAGTAGCGATATGGCCGCCAGCATCGGGCTGATCCAGAACATCATCGCCAGGACACCGATGATCGTCGTGAATGACGTGATGATCTGCGTGAGGCTCTGCTGCAGAGTGTTGGCTATGTTGTCGATGTCGTTCGTGACGCGGCTCAGCGTGTCGCCATGGGCATGCGTGTCGAAGTACTTCAGCGGGAGCCGGCCGAGCTTCTGGTCGACCTCGCGTCGCAGGCGATATACGGTCCGCTGAGACACGCCGGCCATGGTGTACCAGGCCACCCACGAGAAGAAGGTGGCCATCAGATAGAGGGCCATCAGGGCCAGCAGGACCATTCCCAGGGCCCCGAAATCGACGCCCACGCCGGGGACTGCGTTGGTCCCGGCGACCAGGTCGGCGAGCGGGCTGTGAGCCTGGCTCAGGATCTGGACGGCCTGGGCGTGCGTCGTTCCGGCCGGCATGGACTGGCCTAGCTCCTTGCCGACCAGGCCGTTCATCAGCTGGTTGATACCGTTGCCGAGGATCTTCGGGCCGAAGACCTGGCCTGCGGTGCTGAGGAGCGCGACCGCCACGACGAGCAGGATGAGAGGTCGTTCGGGCCGCAGCTCACCGACCAGACGCCGCAGGGCACGGCGGAAGTTCTTTGGTTTCTCGACCGGCATTGCCATGCCCATGCCGCCACGCATCGGGCCACGGCCTCCGCGTCCGCCCATCGGGCCACGGCCTCCGGGTCTGCCTATCGGGCTGCCCGGCGCGCCTGCGCCTGCGATCGGACGCCCGCCCATGCCGCCGGGGCCGTGGCCGTCTCCGCCGCTCGCGGGCCCGCTCATGCCACTTCCTCCCGGGTCAGCTGGGAGTACACGATCTCTTGATACGTCTCGCACGTTTCCATGAGTTCCGCGTGCGTTCCGACGCCCGCGATGACGCCTCTATCCAGCACGATGATCTGGTCGGCGTGGAGGATCGTGCCTACGCGCTGGGCGACGATGATGACCGTCGCTCCCTGGATCTCATGCCGCAGGGCCGCTCGGAGCTGCTGGTCGGTCTTGAAGTCGAGGGCCGAGAAGCTGTCGTCGAAGACGAAGACCTTCGGCTCCCTCACGATCGCCCGGGCGATCGCCAGCCGCTGGCGCTGGCCGCCGGAGACATTGGTCCCGCCCTGGTCGATCTCAGCCTCCAGCTGGCCGGGCATCTCCGATACGAACTCCCGGCCCTGGGCTATTTCGAGAGCTCTCCAGAGGTCGTCGTCGGTCGCGTCTTCATCGCCGTAGCGGAGGTTGCTGGCGACGGTGCCGCTGAAGAGGAAGGCCCTCTGGGGCACCATGCCCATGAGTCGCCAGAGATCCTCCTGGCGCATCCGACGCACGTCGACGCCGTCGATGCGCACGCTGCCGGAGGTGACGTCGTAGAAGCGTGGGATCAGGTTGATCAACGTCGTCTTGCCGGCACCGGTGCTGCCGACGATGGCGGTGGTCTCTCCCGGTCTGGCGGTGAACGAGATGCCGCACAGCACGGGCTCCTCGGCACCCGGGTAGCCGAACTCGACGTCCTCGAACTCGACCAGGCCACGGGGCTCCGGCAATTCCGCCGGAACCTCCGGGTCGCAGATCTCCGCCTCAGAGTCGAGGACCTGCTGGATCCGATCGCCGGCGGCCGCCGCTCGCGGGACCATGACGAACATGAGCGCCGCCATCATGACCGCCATGAGAATCTGCATGATGTACTGGAGGAATGCGGACAGGTTGCCAATCGGCATTGCGCCCGAGTTGATGCGCAGCCCGCCGAACCACACGATCGCAACGGTCGAGAGGTTCATGATCCCGAAGAGAAACGGGATCATCATCGCAAAGAGGCGGTTGACCCTCAGGGCGGTGTCGGTGAGATCGCGGTTCGCGGCGTCGAAACGGGCTTCGTCGTGATCGGTGCGCACGAACGCGCGAATTACGCGCATGCCGCTCAGCGACTCGCGCATGACCTGGTTGATGCGGTCGGTCCGTTTCTGCATGGACCGGAAGAGCGGCATTACTCGAGTGGCCAGGAGGCCCATGACGATGGCCACGAGAGGCACGATGATGATGAGTAGACTGGAGAGCGGCACATCCTCGTGAAGCGCCATGATGACGCCGCCGACAAGCATGATCGGCGCGATGATCATGACATTGAAGGCCATGACCAGGACCATCTGGACCTGCTGGACATCGTTCGTGTTGCGGGTGATCAGCGTTGGAGTGCCGAAAACGTTGGTCTCCTTCTGGGAGAAGCCCATTACCTGTCGAAAGACCGCGCCGCGCACATCCCGTCCGAATGCCATTGCCGTCCTCGAGCCGAAGTAAACGGAGACGACGGCGCACAGGCCAACCAGGCCCGTGACCAGCAGCATGAAGCCACCGGTACGAATGATGTACCCCGTGTCACCCTTGACTACACCGTTGTTGATGATGTCGGCGTTGAGGTTCGGCAGGTACAGGTTTGCGAGCGCCTGGACCGTAACGAGAACCAGCACGATGGCCAGCGGGCGACGGTAGGGAAGGAGGTACTTGACGAGGAGCCTGATCATCGGCGTGGATCCTGCCTGTTCATTCGGGCGTAAACCTCTTGCTCTGGCGATGAGCCGGTCGGGGCAGGTCGCTGGCCCTGGCGGCCAGGGTGACCGGAGATTGTGAAGCGGCGGTGAAGGGGGTTCGGAGGATTGATGAGTCCGCCCTCACGAACTCGGTTGAGGCGGCCGCGCCACGTCGGGCGAGCCCTCCGCAGTGATGGGCAGAACGCGGCGTCTGGCTGCGCGGATGGCCCGCATGCCGGTCAAGAGGGCGGCCATCTCTTCCTCGGATAGTTCGGCCAGGACCCTGGACAGTGCGCCGCGACGATGCGTCGCCATGTCGACGAAGACCTGCCCCCCGGCCTGCGTGGGATAGACGAGCACGGTCCGGCGGTCCTCGGTGCCGTGGCGTCGTTCGACCAGGCCACGCTTCTCCATCCGATCGACGATGCCGGTGGCGCTCGCATCCGAGACGTCCAGGGCCTCGGCCAGGCGCTTCATCGGCAGCGGGCCCTCCGCCTCCAGGGCGGTCAGGACATTGAGGTGGACCAGGCTGAGAGCGTGGTGGTGCCAGGCCTTGAGGGCCCCGCCGAAGTCCCGCGGAGACCAGCCGGTCATCTCGTCGAGCAACTCCCGCTGCAGCGCCTGGCGGTCGGTGGCGAGGAATTCCGGCGCGGATCCTTTGCTCAGCACATCAAGGATATTCTGCATGACATGTAGTATATCCCGAACGCGCAATCGTGCTGATGCAGTAGCCTGCCGCCTACAATCGGTGCGTCCGACGAGTGGCCCGGCCGCGCTTCTGGAGGGACCCAAATGGCTGAGACGGTGTTGGGCGTCATCCCCGACGCCAGGCTGAAGGTCAGCCTTCTCAAGTCGGAGCCCTGGGTTCTGGTCGTGACCGACCAGCGGCTGATCGGGGCTCGGATCACGGACGGACTGAGGAGGATCGTCGCCGAGCAGGCCCGGGCCGAAGCCAAGACCTCGGGGAGCGGCTTCCTCGGCCAGTGGGAAGCGCAGCTCAAGGGGCGGCTCGCCCTCGGCGACCGCTACCGCGCCATGACCCCCGAGGCAATCCTGGCCGAAACGCCGGGGAACTGGGCGCTCTGGCCGGGCCAGGTCAGCTCGATCAAGGTGGAGCGCAGAAAGCGCACGAGCGGCGACGACGATGTTCCCAGGATCGACTACCTCAGGATCACGATCGAGGCGGCGGGGGGCAAGGGCACCTACGACACGAACGACGACATGCCGAGCCAGCGCGAGGTCCAGGCCCTGCTCGCCCGAGTCTTCGGGCGGGTCGTGAGCTAACCGGCGCCTGGCTCGAACTCGGCGCGGGGTCGAGCGAGATCTGCTCGAGGCGAGCCGTCCTGCATGGCCACCGCTCTGTGGCGAGAGCGCCTGCCCGGAAAGGTCACGTCAAGTCTGCAGGCGCGCAACCACTTCGACGCGTAACCACTTCGAAAGGCTGCCCGGTCGAAAGTTGCCGGCATGACGGCCACGCCTTCCTGCCACCTGCTCAGACAGGGCTCGGTCAGGCCCCCTTCTTCGCCGCCTCGAGGCGACGTCAGACGGATGGTCCGCTTCGCGGCCATTGGCGTCGTCTGCACGGCCGCCTACGTCGGACTCTTTGCCGCGCTGAGAAACGTCGCGCCGGCTGTGGCCGCGAACGCCGTGGCGCTGGTCATCACGGCCGTGGCCAACACCGCCGCCAACCGCCGCCTCACGTTCGAGGTCCGCGGACGCGACGGCCTGGCCCGCGATCACGCCGCCGGGCTCCTGGCCCTGGTCGTAGCCCTGGCCATGACTTCAGGATCGCTGGGCATCCTCGACGTCGTTGCACCGCACCGCGGCCGCCTGACGGAGATCGCCGTGCTCGTCGCCGCGAACGGGGCCGCGACGCTGGTTCGTTTCGTGCTGCTACGAATGGCCATAGACCGTGCCGGGCGCGAGTGCATGTCGGCCGCGCCGGCGCTCGCCATTCTCTCCGCACCAGGAAGGACACGAGGATGAGCACCATCGCCAGACCCGCATTCGGGCCGCGCCTTCGACCCCTGGAGGGTCTCCGTGGCCTCGTCCGCGGCAGCAGCGACGAAGCCGTCTGGGTCCGCCCGGCCCTGCTGGGAGTGCTCGCTCTGGCGGCAGTCCTGTACCTGTGGAACCTCACGGCCAGCGGCTATGCCAACACGTATTACGCCGCAGCCGCGATGTCCGCGTCCAAGAGCTGGTCGGCCTGGTTCTTCGGCAGCTTCGATGCCGCGAACTTCATCACCGTCGACAAGCCGCCGCTGTCCACCATGGTCATGGGCCTGTCGGTCCGGATCTTCGGCCTGAGCTCGTGGAGCATCCTGACCCCGGAGGCGCTCGCCGGGGTGGCCACGGTCGGAGTGCTGTTCCTGGCGGTAAAGCGGTCCTTCGGTCCCGTGGCCGGGCTCATCGCTGCGGTCGCGATGGCCTTGACCCCGGCCGCGGTCCTGATCTTCCGCTTCGACAACCCCGACGCGCTGCTGACGCTCCTACTGGTGACCTCGGCCTGGGCGCTGCTTCGCTCGCTCGAGCACGGCAGCTACCGCTGGATGATCGTGGCGGCGACGTGCGTCGGCTTCGCCTTCCTGACCAAGTACCTGCAGGCCTACCTGGTTCTGCCGGGTTACGCCCTTGTCTTCGGCTTCTCGGCCAACACGACGCTGCGGCGCCGTCTCGTCGGCCTCGTCCTCGCCTTCGCCACGGTGCTGGTCGCCAGCGGTTGGTGGGTGGCGGTGATGGAGCTGCTACCCGCCGGCAGCACGCCGTTCATCGGCGGCAGCACGACCGGCTCGGCCCTAGATCTCATCTTCGGCTACGACGGCCTGGGCCGGATCTTCGGGGCCAGCGGGCCCGCTGGCGGCGGCGCCGGCGGAGGCGGCTTCAGCGGCGAAGTCGGGCTCCTGCGGCTCTTCAACGCCGAGTTCTTCGGCCAGATCGCCTGGCTCATCCCGCTGGCCCTGGTCTGCCTGGTGGCCGGTCTTTGGATGCGTCGCTGGGCGCACCGCGCCGACGCGGGCCTGGCAGGCTACCTCCTCTGGGGTGGCTGGTTCGTGGTCACGGCGGTTGTCTTCTCTTACATGTCGGGCATCATCCACAGCTACTACGCCGTGGCCCTGGCGCCGGCCGTCGCCGCGCTCGTGGGCGCGGGTCTGGTGGACCTGTGGGGCGCCCGGCGCCAGGTCTGGTTCGGCGGACTCGCCGTCGGGCTGGTCTGCCTGGGCTCGGCCTGGTTCGGCTCCACGCTGCTCGACCGCACCCCGAGCTTCTATCCGGGGCTGGGGATGGTGGCGATCCTGCTGGCGGGGGTCGCCCTCCTGGTTCTCGTGGCGGCCTCTCTCCCGTGGCTGGCGGGGAACGTGGCCGTCAAGCGGGTCGCGATCGGCGCCGCGGCGCTCGGCATCTGCGCGACGCTGCTGGCGCCGGCGGCCTACGCCCTCGACACGATCGGTACCGCCTATGGCGGCGGCGACCCGCACCCGGGCCCCGGGACGAGCTCCGGCCTCGGCTCTGGCGGCGTCGGCCCTGGCGGCGCCGGCGGCCAGAATGGCGGCCTGCCGGCTGGTTCGCCTGTCGGCCTGGTCGGTGACGGCGGCGGGCTCGGCGGCAACAGCTCCGACACCGCGTTGCTCGACTACCTGGTGGCCAATCGCGGCACCGCGAGCTGGATCGTCGCGATCAACTCGGCGCAGGACGCCGGCTCGATCGAGCTGGCTACCGGTCTGCCGGTCATGGCCATGGGCGGCTTCACCGGCTCGGATCCCACCCCGACCCTGGACGAGCTCAAGAGCGACATCGCCTCCGGCAAGCTCCGGTTCGTGCTCACCGGCGGTGGCGGCTCCGGTGGCTTCGGCGGGCCGGGCGGCTCCAGCGGCTCCGGCGCCTCCAGCATCAGCGCATGGGTGACGAGCACCTGCAAGCTCGTCAACTACGGCGGCTCCGCCACCCTGTACGACTGTGCCGGTGCGGCCGAGGCCTCGTAACCCGTTCGAAAGGAGCGGCGGTCGATGATCCGGACATGCTCGTCGCTGCCCACCACGCCAGTCCCCGCCGTGCCGCGTCGCTCGTCCCCCCTCAGGGCGGGGCGGCGCCGGCTTTCCGGGCCGGGATCGGGCCGGGATCGGGCCGGATTCGGGGCGGTCCGGTGCGGTCCGGGACGACGCCCGGGCGGTACGATGAACGTATGGTCGCTGCCGGCCGCCGGCGGCTGCCGCTTCTGACATCCGGCAGGGAGACTCGATGCGCGTGCTCGTGGCCGAGGACGACCCCGGCCTGCGCGAAGTTCTCGTCCTGGGCCTGGAGGACCACGGGTACCAGGTCGACGCCGCCGAGCGGGGCGACGATGCCATCGACCTCTTCAAGTTCTACGACTACGACGTCGCCGTCGTCGACTGGCGCATGCCCGGCGCGGAGGGGATCGACGTCGTGGCCTGGGCGCGCAAGCACGGCAAACCCACGGCGATCCTGATGCTGACCGCTCGCGACGCCCCGCCGGACAGGATCCGCGGCCTCGATACCGGCGCGGACGACTATCTAGTCAAGCCCTTCGACTTCGGGGAGCTGCTGGCGCGGATCCGGGCCCTGCAGCGCCGGCCTCGAGGCGTGGATGCCCCGGTCATCGTCCGCGGCGCTCTGGCCCTGGACCCGATCCGCCGCGAAGTGACCGTCGCCGATCGACCCCTCGGGCTGACCTCAACCGAATACAACATCCTCGAGCTGCTGATGCGTCGCTCCCCTGCGGTGGTCGATCGAAAAGCGATTGCCGAGCACGCCTGGCGCGACGAGACGGACCCGCTCGGCTCGAACGCCATCGACGTCCAGCTGAGCCGACTGCGGGCCAAGCTGCCGGTTGCCGGCATTCGAATCGTGACCGTTCGCGGCGCCGGCTACCGCCTGGAGGAAGCGTGAGGACGTACCGGTGGCTCCGCGGGCAGCCCGGCCCCGAGGCCCGCGCCCACGGTCACGACGGCCCGTCGGTGGCGATGCTCACAGTTCGCGTGGCGATGGCCGCAGCCGCGATCGTCGGCCTGGCCTATCTGGCCATAGCCGTCGTCGTGGCCGTCGTCGTTTCGAGCAACCTCACGGCCGACGTGGATCGCCACCTCATCCAGGCGCTGGACGTTGTCGCGAATCCCGGCCAGCCGGGCGGCCTGCCGGACGGCGGCCAGGGGGGCCCGGGCTTCGACCCGACCCGTCAGGATCCCCGCGCCGTGCCGGTGCTGCTCTGGGAGGTGAGCGCTGATGGGACGGCCGCCGGCCAGGGTCTGAACGACCTTACGCTGCCGGCCGAAGACCGCTCGATCTCCGCTCCGACAACCGTCTCGATCGCGGGTGCCAGCTATCGCGTGGCGGGCCGGACTGTAGGCTCGGACCGTTACGTCGTAGCCCAGGCGATGGACGGCGTGTCCGGCACCGAGTAGACGCTGCTCGTGGCCGAGATCGGGATCGGCTGCGCGCTGCTGATCGTGGTCTTCCTGGGCGCGCTGGCCATTGGCCGGCGAGTTGCCCTGCCGATCGATCGGGCCCGCCGGCGCCAGCTCGAATTCACGGCCGACGCCTCGCATGAGCTGCGCACCCCGCTTTCGGTCATCGAGGCCCAGACGAGCCTGGCTCTGGCGCGCGCGCGCGATGGAACGTGGGATGCGAATGCCTTCGGGCGCATCGACTCGGAGCTGCGGCGGACCCGGCGCCTGGTGGACGACATGCTGTGGCTGGCTCGATTCGATTCGACGGGTGGGCAGCCCAACGCCGAGCCCGTTGACGTCGGCGTCCTGGCCGCGCAGACGGCCGACCGATTCGGGGCCGTGGCGGAGGCCCGGCACCAGAAGCTGACCGTCGACAACGCGGCGGCCGAGGAGGGCGCCATCGTGAGCGCCTCCCCGGAGTGGCTCGATCGGCTGCTCGGGGTGCTGCTGGACAACGCCAGCAAGTACTCGCCGGAGGGCGGCAGCATAGTCGTCACGGTCGCGGGCGAGGGGCGGCGCGTGCGCGTCAGCGTCGACGACTCGGGGCCCGGGATCCCGGTCGACGAGAGGGCCCGCGTCTTCGACCGCTTTCACCGAGCCACGGATGCGCCCGGTGGCGCCGGTCTCGGCCTGGCCATAGCGGATGCGATCGTGCGCGCCACGGGCGGCCGCTGGACGATCGGCACTTCCCCTGACGGTGGGGCGAGCATCTCCGTCAGCTGGCCGCGCTCGGTTCTCAGGCACCGCGAGACTTCCGCCGGCTAGCGGCCGCCAGCCCAAAGACTTCCGTCAGGGAAACGCGGCCTCCGCGGCGGGCCCTCCTGTCAGGCGCCGCGCCAGCGACGGCGCGACTCGCATGTCTTCAGTCGAGCGCCGTGGGTGCGTGGGCCGTCGGCTCGTAGCGGCGCAGTGGCTGCGTGGCGCGAATGACCGAGCGCAGGGTGGCGAGGTCGCCTCGGATCAATCCACCTGCCCGGGCCTGCACCAGGACGTTGCCGAGTGCCGTCGCTTCGACGGGGCCCGCGATGACGGGCACGCCGCAGGCGTCTGCCGTGAGCTGGCACAGGAGCTCATTGCGGCTGCCGCCGCCGACGATGTGGATGACGGCGATGTCGAGCCCCGAGAGCCGGCGTGCGTCTGCGATCGCGCGGGCGAACGCCCGAGCCAGGCCGTCGAGAATGCAGCGCACGAGGGCCGGCCGAGAGGCCGGGACCGGCTGATCGGTCGCCCGGCAATGGGCGGCGATCCGTGCCGGCATGTCGCCGGGCGGCAGAAACCCCGGCTCGTCCACGTCGATGACGCTGCCGCCCGGGGGCACTTCGGCAGCGGCGGCGAGCAGCTCTCCGAGATCGGCCGGCCCGCCTTCGCGTTCCCAGGCCCGCATCGATTCCTGGAGCAGCCAGAAACCCATGACGTTGCGGAGATACCGGATCCGGCCATCCACGCCGCGCTCGTTCGTGAAGTTCGCCTGCTGGCTCGCTCGCCCGAGGATCGGGTGGCCGAGCTCGACGCCGACGAGCGCCCAGGTTCCGCACGAGATGTACGCGAACCGCTCGCCGTCCGCCGGCACGCCGACTACCGCGGATGCGGTGTCGTGGGATCCCACGGCGGTCAGGACGGTATCGCGCGACAGGCCGGTGTCGGCGATCGCCTGCGGCCTGATCGCGCCGAGCGGGTCTCCGGCGTGGACGAGCTCGGGCAGGATCGCCGCGGGCAGGCCGAGCGCGTGGACCAGGTCCAGCGACCAGGAACCGACGACGGGGTCGAAGAGGCCGGTCGTCGAGGCGTTCGTCGCCTCGGCGCGGACGGCACCGGCCAGCCAGTAGCCGATGAGGTCCGGGATTAGAAGCAGCGCGTCGGCCGCCTCGAGCTCCGCCGTTCCGAGCGCGGCCGCCAGCTGGTAGACGGTGTTGATCGGCATGAACTGAGTGCCGGTCATCTCGTACAGACGAGCCCGCGGCACGGCCCCGTGGACCCGCTCCACCCCGAGGGCCGTCCGGCCGTCCCGGTAGTGATAGGGGTTGCCGAGGAGCCGTCCCGCGGGATCGATGAGCCCGTAGTCCACCCCCCAGCCGTCGACACCGACGCTCGAGAGCGTGGCCGACAGCCGAGTGGCGCGGCGTAAGCCTTCGGTTATCTCGTGATACAGCCGCAGCACATCCCAGTGCAGGCCGTCGGGCAGCGCGACGGGATCGTTCGCGAACCGGTACGCCTCCACGAGCTCGAGCGTGCTTGGGCCGACGTGGCCGACCATGACGCGTCCGGACGACGCGCCGAGATCGACGGCCGCGACGGTACCGGTCACCGCGGGGACGTGGCTGCGACGCGGTGCCTCGTCCCGACGCTCACGCACCCCATCCGGCCTGCTGGCCGCCTACTCGCTCTGCGGCGATCCGCTCCAGGTAGCCGGAGCGAGCAAAGGCCGCCATCGGGTCGGGGTCCAAGCCCATCTCTTTGCGCACGTCCTGGAGCAACGGGCGCACGTCGGTCCAGTAGGCGTCCATCAGCACGCCGTTCGCCCCGAGAACGTCGCCGGTTCGCTGCGCCGCCTCGAGGGCCGCCTGGTCGACGAGAAGCGCCTTGGCGGTCGCTTCCTGAACGTTCATGACGCTCCGAATCTGCCCCGGGATCTTCGGCTCGAGGTTGTGGCATTGGTCGAGCATGAAGGCAACGCCGGCCTCCGGCCGGAGGCCGCCGGCCTTCACCACCTCGTGCATGATCCGGAACAGCTGAAATGGATCGGCGGCACCCACCATCAGATCGTCGTCGGCGTAGAACCGGGAGTTGAAGTCGAAGCCGCCGAGCTTGTCGGCCCGGAGCAGCGAGGCGACGATGAACTCGATGTTCGTGCCCGGCGCATGGTGACCCGTGTCGACAACGACCTTCGTCTTGGGTCCGAGGGCGAGGCAATGGGCGAACGACGTGCCCCAGTCCGGCACGTCGGTGTGGTAGAAGGCGGGCTCGAAGAGCTTATACTCGAGGACCATTCGCTGGTTCGGACCGAGCCGCTTGTAGACCTGCGCCAACGACTCGGCCAGCCGATCCTGGCGGGCCCGAATGTCGTCCTGCCCGGGGTAGTTCGTTCCGTCCGCGAACCACAGCTTGAGGTCGCGTGATCCGGTGATGTCCATGATGTCGACGCACTCGAGGAGGTGGTCGACCGCCTTCCGTCGGACGCGTGCGTCCGGGTGGCAGACGCTGCCGAGCATGTAGTCGTCGTCCTGGAAGGTATTCGAGTTGATCGTCCCGAGGGCGACGCCCTGTTCCGCCGCGTGCCGCGCCAGGTCCCGGAAGTCGTCGACACGATCCCACGGAATGTGGAGCGCGACCGTGGGTGCGACGCCCGTGAAGTGATGAACCTGCGCCGCGTCGTCGATCTTCTCGTACGCGGTCCGCGGGACGCCCTTCTGCGCGAACACCTTGAACCGCGTCCCGGAGTTGCCGAATGCCCATGAAGGGAGCTCGATCCGCTGGTTTCGGAGCACTTCTCTAGCGGAGCGACTGGCTGGAATCGTCGAGGTCACACTCGTCTCCATCCCTGAATACCGGAGCGGACGCCTGCCCGGCGGACGCGCTCCGAGTCGACACGGCCCCGGGCTACGGAGTTTGCCCGGCAGCCCCACGCGCTGGTCTCGGCAGCGTGGCATAGATTCCGATTTGTTTCAATCTCCTTGTTGACAGTTCGATTGCCTCTCGTCTACTGTCGGGATTCGCAAGCACCTGAAGGATATCGTTACGAGGAAGCGGCATCCTCGAAGGAGACGCGGGCCAGATGGGAACGAGCGAGCCCCGGGATGTGTTCGCGCGTGAGCGTCAGCAGCACATTGCCCGGATCGCCGAGGAGCACGGTCGAGCGCGTGTCGCCGACCTCGCGGCCAGGTTCGCAGTCTCCGAGGTCACGATCCGAAAGGACCTCCGGGTGCTCGAGACCGAAGGCCGGGTAGTCCGGGCGCACGGCGGCGCGCTTGCGCCCACCCGGAGCCGACCGGAGCTCGCGTTCGAGGTCCGAGAACGCCTCCAGCGCGAAGAGAAGGAGCGGATCGGCACAACCGCGGCCGCTCTCGTGATCGATGGCGAAAGCATCGCCCTGGATGCGAGCACGACCGCACTCGCCATGGCGCGGCACCTCAAGAAGCGGGGCGGATGGGTGCACCTCACCGTCATCACCAACGGGCTGCGCATCGCCTCCGAGCTCGCCGGCCAACCCGGTATCACCGTGGCGCTGCCCGGCGGCTTCGTCCGATGGGAAGCGCTGTCCGTGGTGGGCCCATTGGGCAGCGGGCTGCTCGAGAAAGTGAACATCCAGAAGGCATTCATGGGTGCAGCCGGCTTCACCATGGAGACTGGATTGAGCGACGCCACCGACGACGAGGCGCAGATCAAGCGCCTGATCGTCGGCGCGGCACACGACGTCGTGGCGCTCGTCGATCACACCAAATGGGGGCGGGCGGCGTTCGCGACGTTCTGTCCCACCGACAGGCTGACGGCGGTCGTCACCGATGAGGAGGCCCAGGCCGCCACGGTCAATGCATTGCGTCAGCGGGGCATCCTTGTGCATGTGGCCCCGGGGCCCGAGAAGACGCCCGCCCTGGGCTCTCGGTCGTCGGACTCGACGGCCATGGATACCGCGTTATGAATGCGAGCGGGCCCGGCAAGGCGATCCCGACCGCCGAAGCGACGCGTACGCCTCCTCCTGCCGCGCTCGCGGGCGTGTCGAAGCGGTTCGCGGCCACGCATGCGCTTCAGGACGTGTCGCTCGAACTGACGGCCGGCGAGATCCATGGACTCGTCGGCGAGAACGGCGCCGGGAAGAGCACGATCGTCAAGGTGTTCGCCGGCATCCATCAGCCCG
>Ga0116137_1001658_pt1 | contig 14285 bp, 5 predicted proteins | sample June2015DPH_20_1_3_FD_88973 | JGI IMG/M metagenome (GOLD analysis project Ga0116137, IMG submission 88973) | Peatland microbial communities from SPRUCE experiment site at the Marcell Experimental Forest, Minnesota, USA - June2015DPH_20_100 | ecosystem: Environmental > Terrestrial > Soil >...
ATCCACGGTGTATTCACTGCCGCGATAGACCTCGGTGTGTCCTTTCTGCCGGCCGTGTCCGCGCACTTCCGAGACCGTCATACCCTCCACTCCCACTTCCTGGAGCGCGCTCTTCACCGCTTCGAATCGCGAGGGCTGAATGATGGCTTCGATTTTTTTCATGGCAACTGATCCTTTGATGATAGGGTTTACCGCACCACGACCCTTCCCGAGCCCCTGCTGGCCCTCCCTACTGGGCTTCCAGATTGTAGCCCTCTTCGCCGTGCTGGGACAAATCGAGGCCCTGCACTTCCTGATCTTCCGAAACACGCAGGCCGACCACGACATCCACGACCTTGAGAATTACCAGGGTGCCCACCCCGGCCAGGACCCAGGCGATGCCGATTCCCACCAACTGATTGAGCACTTGGCGGAGGTTGCCGTCCATCAGCCCCACCGCCGTGGCGGCTCCCTGCGCATCCTTGAAGATGGGATTGATGGCTTTCGTGGCAAAGATGCCAGTCAGAAGTGCGCCCAGAGTGCCGCCGGCGCCGTGCACTCCGAAAGCGTCCAGCGAATCGTCATAACCGAACCAGTTCTTGACCTTCGCGACCATCAGGTAACAGACCACGCCCGCCACGGCGCCGATCGCCAGCGCGGACATCGGCCCCACAAAACCCGCCGCCGGGGTGATGGCCACGAGGCCGGCCACGGCGCCCGAGATCGCTCCGAGGACGCTGGCCTTGCCGTTGCGAAGCCACTCCGCTGCCGCCCAGCCCAGCGCCGCCGCCGCCGCGCCGAAATGTGTGGCCACGAAGGCGCTCGTGGCCAGGCTGCCCGCCGCCAGGGCGCTGCCGGCATTAAAGCCGAACCACCCCACCCACAGCAGGCAGGCCCCGATGAAACTGAGCACCACACTGTGCGGAGGCATGGGTTCTTTGGGGAAGCCCACCCGCTTTCCCAGATACAGAGCGCACACCAGCGCCGAAACGCCGGAAGTCACATGCACGACCGTGCCCCCCGCAAAATCCAGAGTGGGAAACGCCCCGCCCAGGGAGGCATTCAGAAACCCGCCCTTTCCCCACACCATGTGAGCCATGGGTTCATAGACCATGATGGACCACAGGATCATGAAGAGCAGCAGGGCGCTGAATTTCATGCGCTCCGCAAAGGCGCCCGTAATCAACGCCGGCGTGATGATGGCAAACATGAGCTGGTAAACCATGAAGGTCTGCTGCGGGATGGTGGCCGCATAGTCGGCGTCGGGAGCCGCGCCCACGCCGCGCAGGAACGAGTACCCGAAGTTCCCGATAAAACGACTGCCTTCATGGAACGCCAGGCTATAGCCAAACAACGCCCAGAGGAGAGTAATGAGTGCCATGAGGATGAAACTCTGCATCATGGTGGCCAGCACGTTTTTCTTCCGCACCAGCCCCCCGTAGAAAAGAGCCAGGCCCGGGCCCGTCATCATCAGAACGAGAGCCGCGCAGACCAGCATCCAGGCGTTGTCTCCGGAACTCCGCGCGTCCGCTACTTGCTGCTCGAGTTTGCCGATGCGATCCTCGACCTGTGGCGTGGGAGCGGTGCCGGGATTCGCAGGCGCTTGGGCAAGCGCCGCAGGGGCCAGCACGCCGAGCAGCACCACGCAGCCCAGGACCAGCCGTAGGAGGATCTGTCGCATAGCCTTCTTCTCCTGAGTTATTGTGGTTGGTAAAGACACTGGGAGACCCAAGCCCGTAATTATAGGGAGAGAACCGGGGCAGGCCAAATCAAATCATTTTATGGTCCGGATAACTTCCGGGCTGAGTGCCGGAGGGGAGAAGCGGCGGGCCCAGTTGGGAGGTTGCGCCAGGGAACCTCACAACGGCGGAGGTGAACTTGGCAGGTCGGGGAACAGATCGTCAGGGTTGTCTTTATCCTCCTGGACAGATTGTTTCGACACCTCTTCCGCGATGTCCTCGGGGGTGGCCAGCGCCACGCGGTTCCGTCCCTCAATCTTGGCACGATAAAGGGCGGCGTCTGCCGCTCGTACGAGCGCCTCGGGTCTCGCGTTCAGCAGGTCCTCCACGGCTGCCACTCCCAGCGTAAGCGCGACAGGAATCAGACCGTCGGGAGTGTCGATGGCCTTACGGTCGATACGAGCCCGGAAGCTTTCCGCGAAGCGGGCGGCCCCCGCGGGGTCACAGCCAGGAAGCACGGCCAGGAACTCATCCCCTCCGTAACGCCCCAGGGAATCGTAGGTTCTCATCGCCCCGCGCAGCCGGCGGGCCGTCTCCCGCAGGACGGCGTCGCCCGCCAGGTGGCCATAGGTGTCGTTGATAGCTTTGAATCGATCCAGGTCGATCATGGCGACAGCGAGCGGGCTCTGGGTGCGTGAGGCTCGCCCCACTTCCTTTCGCAAAATACCGAGAATGGCCTTATGATTCCAGAGGTCAGTCAGCGGATCCCGGGAAGCCTGGTCGCGCAATGCCTCGCGCGCGGAGAGGAGCTGCTCCTGCAGTTCAATGATGCGCCGGCCGGCCCGCAGGCGAGCTCGTAGCTCATAAGGATCGAAAGGCTTGGTCACGTAATCATCAGCCCCCGCTTCCAGGCCCTCCACGATATCCGCCTTATGGCCGCGCGCCGTGAGCAACAGAATATAAGTGTAAGCCCGACCCTTCCGCTGCCGGACGCCTCGGCAGAGCTCGATGCCGTCCTTACCCGGCATCATCCAGTCCAGGACCGCGAGCTTGGGCGGGTCATTCCCTTGCAGAACCCCCCACGCCTCCTCTCCCTGGGTGGCCACCACGACCTCATAACCCCACTTCACCAGAAAAGCCTCCAACATGCGGCGTGAAATGGCGTCATCTTCTGCGATGAGTACCTTCATGGAGTAACCTCTTTGCCGAGGTTCGAAAGCGTCGGCTGCAGTCGCTCCAGTTCCTCTTCCAGCCGCGCCAGGGCTTCTCCAGTATGCTCCATACCCCTGGTGCGGCCGATCAACTCCGCCTCCTGGGCTGCCGCAAAGGCCGTCGGGGCAGAGAAGAGCGCCAAGTTGCTGATTAGCACGTGGGTGGTATTCAGGAATTCAATCGCATCCTGGCGCGCCGCCGCCTCCCGAGCGGCAGCCACCAAACTGGGGCAATCCCTGACAAAGACACTGATCAAGTTCCCCAGCAAGGCTTTGTCTTCTTCGAACTTGGCCAGCAGGTGCTGTCGATCAAGCACGTTATCTCGTGGGGTGCCGGGCGGTTCGTCCACCCTGGTTCCGGCGGGCAACTCCAGAAGCTCCTCAATGGTCTCGAAAAGCTGCTGCGCCCGGACAGGCTTGGGAAGATAGCCATCCATGCCGACCGCCAGGAACCGCTCGCGGTCCCCCTTCATGGCGTAAGCGGTCAAGGCAATGATGGGGATGCGGGAGGCGGTTCCCATCTCCTTCGCCCGAATCCGGGTAACGCACTCCACACCATCCATCTCCGGCATCTGCATGTCCATCAGGATCAGGTCAAAGTGCGGCGTGGGAGTTCCCTCCAACGCTCGCAGCACCTTCCGGCCGTCGCCTACGACCTCGACGGTGTGCCCTCTCTTTTCCAGCAGGTGTGTCACCAGCGCCTGATTGACCGGGTTGTCTTCCGCCAGCAGGATATGCAGCTTGCGTTGCGTTTCCCGCAGGGAATGTCGCGTGACGAGGGGCTGCGCGGACGGCCCCGAGGTTGTCCCGAGCGCCAACAGAATCGCGTCCAACAATTCTGACTGCTTCACCGGCTTCGTCAGATACGCGGCAATGCCCAGCCGGCGGCAACGGGCTGCGTCTCCGGGTCGCCCGCCGGAAGTCAGCAACAGGATCACTGTTCCGGCAAGATCCCGATCCTGCCTGATCCGTTCGGCCACGGCGAACCCGTCCAGGTCCGACATTTGCCCGTCGAGGAGGATCAGCGCGAACGGGTTTGCTGCCCTTATGCTCTGCTCCAGAAGTTCCAGGGCGCGCTGCCCGCCCTCCGCCTCGGAGGGAAGCATCTTCCAGTGCTTGAGCATTTCCACCAGGATGTGCCGGTTGGTTTTGTTGTCATCGACCACCAGGGCCGGGAGGTTCCTGAGCCGGGCGAATTCCGCCACTTGCGCGGCTTCCGTGTGGCTCCCCAAGTTCAACTGCAGCGTGAAGTGGAAGGTACTCCCCTGGCCGCAAGCGCTCTCCGCCCAGATTTTTCCGCCCATGAGACTCACCAGTTGCGAGGTGATGGCCAGGCCCAGTCCAGTGCCACCATAGCGGCGCGTCGTGGAGGCGTCGGCCTGCTCAAAGGCTCCGAAAATGGTCTGTTGTTTCTCGGGAGGAATTCCGATTCCGGTGTCGCGCACCGTGAAATGCAAGGTCACGCCGTTTTCGTGCTGCGAGTCCACGCTCACCCGGACCACCACCTCGCCTTGCTCGGTGAACTTGATGGCGTTCCCTACCAGATTGGTGATGATCTGGCGCAGCCGACCGGGATCGCCAATCAGGTACTCAGGCACCTCCGGCGCCAGGCGGCAGGCAAGCTCCAGCCCTTTCTGGTGGGCCCGGATGGCGAGCGATTTCAACGTGTCGCCGAGGCTCTCCGGCAGCTTGAAGTCGATGGCGTCCAAAACTACTTTCCCCGCTTCGACCTTCGAGAAATCCAGAATGTCGTTGACCAGGGCCAGCAGCGATTCCGTCGCGGACTTCAGCATCGTGAGGTATTCCGCCTGATCCGCGGACAGCGGCGTGTCGAGCAGCAACTCGGTCATGCCCAGGATGCCATTCAGGGGAGTGCGGATTTCATGGCTCATGTTAGCCAGAAAGTTGCTCTTGGCCTCGGTGGCGGCTTCCGCGGCTTCTTTGGCCTTGTGCATTTCTTGCTCCCCCCGCTTGCGCTCGGTGCAGTCGCGCGAGATACCAAAAGTTCCGATGATGTTCCCCTGTCCGTCGCGGAGGGGCATTTTCGTGGTCGAGACCCAGGTGACGCGGCCATCCGGCCAGGTTTCTTTCTCTTCTCTGGCCAACATCGGCTGGCCCGTCCGCATGATTTCCTGCTCATCAGCGAAGGCCTGTTGCGCGTGTTCATCGGTGAAGAAGTCAAAGTCCGTCTTACCAAGCGCTTGCGCAGGGTCGTTCAGCCCAAAGATCTTAGCGTGCGCCCTATTGATCCGCGTGAAGCGGCTCTCGCGATCCTTGAAGTAGATACACTCCGGCAGATTGCCCAGCAGGGTGCAGAGCAGGTGCCTTTCCTGAATCAGCGCCGCTTCCGCCCGCTTGCGCTCGCTAATGTCGTTGATCATTCCGAGGTAGGCGACGATCCGGTGGTGGGCGTCGAAGAGCGGAGCCGTGGAAAGTTGGATGTCAATCCAGGTGCCGTCTTTCCGCTTGCGGCGCAACTCCACATTCGTGAGAATCTCGCCCTGCATCCCTCGCGCCACCATAGATTTGTGGTTTTCTGAATCCCCGTGCGGAACAGAGGGGAGCGGCCGGCCCAAGACTTCCTCTTCGCTCCAGCCGAACATTTTTTCCGCGGCGGGATTCCACATACAGACGACACCCTCGGCGTCAAGTGCGAGGATCGCCGCGGGGGAAGCCTGTACTACCGCCTTGACCAGCTCGTTGGCCTTGCGCAGGGTCTCGTCCGCTTGCTTGCGCCGCAAGGCGGCGCCGAGGGTCTTCGCCGCCGCGCGCAAAGCCTCCGTTTCCGCATTGGACCACTGCCGCGCATTCTGGCAGTCGTCGAAGCCGATGAAACCCCACCACGACTCATCAACAAAAATAGGTACACAAATAACGGATTGAATACCCTGCCTCTGCATGTGCCGCCGGGCCACTTCCGGCAGGTCAGCAACCACTCCTTGGACGACCTTCCCTTGTCTCAGTTCCTCCCGCCAAGTCTGAAACTGGTACACGTCCCAGGAGAAACCCTGCAATTCCGGATTGTCAATTTGCGGCGTGACGTCCGGCCCCGCCCACTCGTAGCGCTGGCTACTCAGCAGTTCTCCTTCCCGCCCAAGGTGGTTCTCAAAAATGTAAACCCGGCTCACACCCATGGACTGTCCCAGGCGTTCCAGGACGGCCTGGATACCCACCTCCCAGTCACTCCCCGAGAGGAGTTTCTCGGCTGCAAAACTGACAGCTTCCAGAATGGCGTCACGGCGGAGGGCTTCAGCCGCCTCGATCGGCGGCGTAACATCGCGCTGGACGCCGCGGAGGGTGGCGGTCTGCCCTCGTGCTCTCCTCCGCTGCCAGACCATCCAGGCGAGGAGGGCGAACACACCTAAACCCAAAGCCGGAAGGAAAACCTGGGCGTCCTGGCCGGGGAAGTAGTACGTTGCCGCGGCGTGCGGTGTGGGGGGCGGGTAGGCCGCCACGGCGACTGCCCCTGCTGATTCATCCGCCCTGGGCGCGGGGGCACGCCTCCCGGCTTGCTCAAGCCGTTTCAAGGGGAGCAGCACCCTGCCCTCCACGGGAGACGGCAGCGTGCGAGTGGGGTGGACCCCCAATCCTCCCGCCAAGAGCCATAGCAGGAGGCCGGGGCGGGGGACACTGACCCATCGCCAGGCGGCCCGGAAAAGTCGATTCGTGTTCACGGCACCCCCTCAGTAATACGCTGTAGGCGATCGAGTTCAGGCTGGACGTACTGCGCATAGCATTCCGGACAAATTCCATGACTGAACTGGGCTTCTGTACGCTCGCTGATATAGCCTTCCACCTGTTGCCAGTAGTTCCGATCGTTGCGGATTTTCTTGCAGTAAGAGCAAATCGGCAGCAAGCCTTGCAGTTGTTTGACGCGCGAGAGGGCTTCTTCCAGTTGCCGGACGCGGTGCGCGAGGGCGCCCTGCAGTTCCAGGACGCGGATGCCCACCTGGACGCGCGCGCGCAATTCGTCGCGATCAAAAGGCTTGGTAATGTAATCGTCGGCTCCTGCCTCGAGGCCGCGTATCATGTCTTCCCGGCCGCTGCGCGCGGTCAGAAGAATAATGTAAACAGGCTGGGTCTGCGGCCTCAGGCGGATCTGGCGGCAAATTTCGATCCCATCCATGCCCGGCATGAGCCAATCCAGAATCGCCAACTGCGGCGCCTCTTCACCTTGCAGGATCTCCCACGCCCGTGTCCCGTTTTCGACTCCCTCAACCTCGTAGCCCCACTTGCGCAGGCTGGCTTCGAGAATGCGGCGGGAGACGGTTTGGTCTTCCGCGACTAAGATCTTCATCGAGGAGATCCTTTCCAACCTGATCGGGCGCACGAACCGAAAGCCGGCGTGCTGGCCCTGGTTTCATGCCACGCCGGATCCACCTGTTCCCGCCTTGCGCAGCACGCTGGAAAGCCCTTCCAGCGTGTAGGGCTTGCCAATGAATTCCGCCTCCCGCGCGTCGGGAGCTTCCCGCAGAATTCCGCCCGTGCTGTAACCGGAGGCAAAGACCACCCGGGCCTGCGGATTGAACTCCCGCATGCGGCGGTAGGTTTCCAGCCCCCCCATCTCCGGCATGATCAAGTCCAGCAGAACGCAACTGATCTCCTGGCTATGGTGCTCGTAAATCTCCAGGGCCTGCTGGCCGTTCTCAGCCACCCGCACGCTGTAGCCGAGCCCTTTCAGCCCCTCTTCGGCGAAGGCCCTGACCAGAGGCTCGTCATCCACGACGAGGACAGTTCCACTTCCCCGCTGGATTCGTCTCAAAACCCCAGCACTTGCTTCCGGCGCCGGGGCAGGAATCCATGGGAGGTGGATGATGAACTGCGTGCCGCGGCCCAATTCGCTTTCCACTCTCACAAACCCGTCGTGGTTCTTGACGAATCCATAAACCATGGCGAGGCCCAGCCCCGTGCCCTTGCCAGGTTCTTTAGTGGAGTAGAACGGCTCGAAAACCCTGGGCAACACTTCGGGCGCGATTCCCGCCCCGGTGTCTTGCACGGAGATGCGGACGTAGCGGCCCGGGGCACCTGGCGCGGGGAATCCCGGCTGCTGGGCGTCGAGCGTGACGGCGGAAGCCTCCAGCATTAAAGCACCCCCGCCCGGCATGGCGTCGCGCGCGTTAATGCACAGGTTGAGAAGGGCCTGCTCGAGGTAGCACGGTTCTGCGTTGACCCAGAGGGAGTCGCCTCCCTTGTGCACGGAGACCTTGATGTTGCGATCAAACGTCCGGCCCACCATGCGGGTCAACCGGTCCAGCACTTCCCCGACACACACCGGCTTCACTTGTTGCGGTTCCGGGCGGGCAAAACCCAGGAGCTGTCGCGTGAGGTCCGCGGCGCGCTGGGCTGACTGCTCGATCATTCGCATGGATTCTTGTAAGGGATCTTCGGGTCCCAGCCGCTGACGGGCCAAAGAAGCAAAGCCCAGCATGACACTCAGCAGGTTGTTGAAGTCGTGCGCCACCCCTCCCGCCAGCGTTCCCAAGGCCTCCATCTTTTGGGCCTGGATGAGCTGCTGCTGTAGGCGAGCGCGCTCTTCTTCGGCTTTCTTTCGCTCGCGGATATCCTGGACCATCGTCAGGAAATAGGAGGGCCGGCCAGCCGCATCGTGTAAAAGGGAGACATTGGCGGAGCACCAGATCGCTTCCCCCGACTTGCGCAGGTACCGCTTCTCCAGCGTGAATTGAGCCGCCCGGCCTTCCAGGAGTGCCCGCACGCGCTCCTCGCTCGTCGTGACGTCCTGTGGGTGGGTGATTTCCGTGAAGTGTTTTCCCTGTAACTCCTCGTGGGTATAGCCCAGCAGGCCCGCAAAGGCCGGATTAACGGTAAAAAACCGCCCGTCCAGGCCCGCGAGCGCCACCCCGAAACACCCCTGCTCAAAGATGGAGCGAAAGCGCTCCTCCGAGACGCGCAGTTGCCGATAGAGTTCGCTGCGCTCCAGGGCCAAAGCCGCCTGAGTGGCCACCTGATCGATCAGCTTGCGCGTTACGGCCCGGATCCCTTCCGGTTGATCGGAAGCCACATCCAGAACGCCCAAGATGCTCGAACTCGTCACCAAGGGGACGGCATACTCGCACCCTGCCGCCGAGTTGAAACCCTGGCAACGCGGATCCTTTTCAACCTGCGCCACGTAAACGGCCTCTCTTTGCTGTACGGCCCACGAAACGAGCGTGGGCTCTTTTAGGGAAACGACCTCCCGCCCTGGCCCGTCCGTTCCGCTGCCAGCCACACGTTGAAGTTCGCGGGCGGGGTCATCCAGCCGATAAATCCAGGCGTGACTCAACCGGTTTCTTTCGACCAAGCGCGTTAGGATCGGCCCCAGAACCGACTCCGCGTCGAGTGCACCTGCCAGTGAGGCATTGATCTCCACCAGCAGAGAAAGCTGGCTGGTTCGTTCCTCTATCCTACTGCCGGCGCCGGCGGCCCCCGGGGGAGGCACCAATGCCCCATTGCCCGCTCCCATCGGGAGTGCTACATCAGCAGATGGATAAATCGGCTGGTTATCGCGCGAGGGAATTGTGGCCATCCTGCTCCTTGCTGGACCGGATCTTGCGCAAAGGCGTCCGGAAGTCATGAAATCTGCGTGAATGAGTCAGGTTCTTCATTTCTGGAAGCGCGCCGCACCTGGCCGCAACGAAACCGCCCCTCCGCTTCCTCAGCTACGGCCCCGGCTGCGCCCTAACCCCCTCTCTGCATCCTGGGCAACGGCTTTACAGGCAGCGGGAAAACTCGTAGCCGCTGTCATTCTGAGGAGCCGCAGGCGGTCCTGAGCATAGCGAAGGAAGAATCTCGCATGTTCATGAGAATGCGCAGGGCGAGATTCTTCGCTTCGCTCAGAATGACAGCAGTGAAGCGTTCTTCCGCAGCCTCTTTAATCCCCCTCAGGTCTCGGGGCTTGAAGCCCCCCCACGATCTCAGTCAGCAACCGCATCGCCGTGCTGCTGGCCTCGGGGAGCATGACGCCTCCCGCGAGGGCCGCCTCGCCGCGGCGCAATTGAGGAATCCTCCTCTGCGCGGTCGGAATTTGCCTCGGCGGGCTGGACGCGCTGCGCCCCGCCCCTCCAACCCCCGCGAAGATGCCCTTCCTCGCGAGCAAGCACTGGTTCCTATCCCTGCGCTCACTTCCTCCCCAATCCGAATTCGCACGTACAAGCGCGGGGGAAACGGATTGATTGGCGTGCCGGAGTTAACTCAGCCCGCCAGCGGGCATTGAACTCCTCCCTATTATTTTTCGGCAGAAATGAGGTCGGACTTGAGGAAAGCTCGTAGGTTTAGCCCGAATTTCTCACCACGCTGGGACGGTTTTGGGGTCTGCCGGAAGGGCGGGGCTGAACAGGCTGCGGAAAAACTCGTCTAGCCCGTCATTCCGACGAGCCGCAGGCAACGAGGAATCTCGCAAGTCTTTTACTTCCAGAGCGAGATTCCTCGCTTCGCTCGGAATGACAACGTTCAGAAAGGTTCTTCCGCAGCCTGTGAAGCCCCGCCCTTCCGATTCCGTGGTGAGAAATCCGGGTTAGAAAGCATTAAGGGTCAGGGCCCCCGCTGCTCCCTAAGCGCTTGCTCACAATTGGCGGAGTATTGCTGCATCTGGCCGCTGGCTTTTCCATCTCTTACCCCAACGAAGCCACGCCAAATCTGGAATGTGGAATCGCCGTGATGACCGCGATAGAACATGATCACGTATTTCTGTCACCCTCCATAGAGCGGCACGTTCTCACTTTGGCACTAGCCTCAACAAGCTATCGCTTGCTTCGCCGTGTTCCCTTGACTATGATGGCGGCGAAAGGATGGGTCGAGATCGGGTGACTCTCCGCATCATGGGAGTCAGTGCCCACGGCTCGGCTGACTGAAAAACGCCGTATGACTAACAACTTGCAACCCCTGGGGCGGTACTCCCCCGCGCGCGCACTCATGTGCGTCTTCATTCCTTCTATTCTGGCCGGGATATCCTCGGCCCAGGCGGAGGGGCTCGCCCCATCGTCTGGCCCCTCGGTCATTAAGGAAGCCCGTCAAGTCAGGGAACTCTCTTCGGAAAAGGCCAAGCTTGGTTACCCGATCCAACTGCACGCGGTGGTCACGTACGCGGAGGCCATCCACGGAGACTTATTCGTGCAGGATGCGACCGGCGGCATCTACGTCAACCCAGCCGGTCAGACGCTCAATTTGCGAGCGGGAGAATTCGTGGAAGTTATCGGCAAATCGGGGCCGGGAGACTTCGCCTCTCAAATTGAGAATCCGCAAGTCCGGGTCTTGGGTGAAGCTCCCCTGCCCGCGCCCCGCAAGGTGGCGGGAGAGGAGTTTGCGTCGGGAGCGCAGGATAGCCAATTCGTGGAAGTGGAAGGCATCGTCATGTCGGCAGGCGCGGAGCAAGGACGCATACTCCTGCAGCTTGCCTCTGGGCTGGTGGAGTTTCCGGTCTATGTGTTGGCGCCAAAGCTTCCCCCGGAAGATCTGGTGGGAGCCACGGTGCGAGTCCGGGGAGTGTCCAGCGGCATCTACAATGCCAAGAACCAGTTCATCGGCGCCGCCCTGATGGTCCCTGGCCTTGACAACCTGGTGGTGAAACAACCCGCACCGGCTGACCTTTTCTCGATTCCGTTGCGCGCCATTCACATTGTTCTGCGACTTAGTTCCCAGGGACCTTTCAGCCAGCGCGTGAGGGTTCAGGGAGCCGTCACTCTGCAGCGGCTGGGGAAGTCGGTTTTCATCAGCGACGGACAAGAGGGTGTGGAAGTCCGCTCGCGCCAGATGCTGGCGCTCCAGCCCGGGGATCGGGTCGATGTGGTGGGATTTCCCGCGGTGGGCGACTACAGCCCCGTCTTGAAAGATGCGGTTTTCCGAAAGGTTGGAAGCGGCCCGGCGCCCCCGGCAACCACCGTGACGGCGCAGCAGGCACTTGCCGGCGCCTATGACTCTGAGCTGATTCAAATCCAGGGACGATTGCTGGCCTTGGGCACGCAAGCGGGCCTGCACACCCTTTCGATCAGCGCGGACAACGTTGACTTCCTGGCGGAAATCGAGGAGGCGAGAGTGGACGCGCTCGCCGACCTCCGAGTTGGCAGCCTGGTGCGGTTGACCGGGGTATGCGAGATGCGTGTGGATGAGAGCCGGGCGCCCGTAAGCTTCGGTCTTCTCCTGCGGGGACCGGAAGATGTAGTGGTCATTCAGCAGGCTCCCTGGTGGACGTTACGGCACGCGGCGTCCCTGCTGGGTCTCACGGGATTGGTCATGCTTTCAGTGCTGGTTTGGGTCGCCCTGCTCAGGCGGCGCGTAGCGAACCAAACCGAGACGATTCGAGCGGCCTTGGAGTCCACCGCGGATGGAATCCTGGTGGTCGATGAACGAGGAAAGATAGTCGCCTTTAATGCGAAGTTCGCGGAGCTGTGGCGAATTCCGAAGCCTCTGCTTGCCTCCAGGGATGACGATCAGGTGATTTCCCGCATGTCGTCCCAACTGAGGGCCCCGGAGACGTTCCATCTGAAGGCGGCCGAACTCTTCGCCCATCCGAACGGGAAAAGTGACGACCGGATTGAATTCAAGGACGGAAGGGTCTTCGAAAGACACTCCGAACCTCAGCGAGTCAATGGAAAGAACGTCGGGAGGGTCTGGGGATTTCGAGACGTCACCGAGCGTACCCGGGCCGAGGAAGCGCGTTCGAAGCTGGCGGCTATCGTGGAATCGTCCAACGATGGCATTATCAGCATGACCTTGGAAGGAGTGATTACCAGTTGGAACAAGGGCGCAGAACTGATTTACGGCTATAGGGCCGCAGAGGTGATGGGAAAGACCGTCGCCATCCTTGCGCCCCCCGAGCGCGTGGACGAAACGGCGGCGATTCTGGCCAGGCTCAAGCGGGGCGAGAAGACCGCCCGTTTTGAGACCGTGCGAGTGCGCAAGGACGGCAGCCGGATCGATGTCTCCCTCACGATTTCTCCCATCCAGAATGCAGCCGGGGACGTGGTCGGTGCGGCGACTATCGCCCGCGACATCACCGAAGACAAACGAGCGGAAAAGGCGCTGCGAGAGAGCGAGGTACGCTACCGTCTTCTTTTCCAGCGCAACCTCGCCGGGGTTTATCGTGCCAGCCTGGACGGGCAAATCCTGGACTGCAACGAAGCCTGCGCCCGCATCTTCGGTTTCTCGACCGCCGCGGAGCTGAAGAGCCGGCAAGCCGGGGAGTTGTATCTCCACCCCGAGGCCAGGCTGGAATTCACCACCCGCCTGCGCGAGCTGGGCTTGCTGACCAATTTCGAAAACTGCCTGCGGCGAAAGGACGGAACTCCGGTGTGGGTGCTGGAGAACGCCACCCTGATTGCCAACGGCGGGGAGCCGGCCCAACTGATCGAAGGAAGCCTGATCGATATCACGGAACGGAAGCGCGCCGAGGCGGAATTGCACAAGGCCAAGGAAGCCGCCGAAGCTGCCAGCCACGCCAAGAGCGAGTTTCTGGCCATGATGAGCCATGAGATCCGGACCCCCATGAATGGCATCATTGGCATGACGGAATTGGCTCTCGACACCGCCCTTTCACTGGAGCAGCGCGAGTACCTCGAGATGGTGAAGGAGTCCGCAGACACTCTTCTGACCCTGCTGAATGACCTCCTGGATTTCTCCAAGATTGAGGCCGGGAAGCTTTCGCTCAACCTGGGCGAATTCGACCTGCAAGAGACCCTCAGCAGCGCCATGCGCACCCTCGCTCCGCGGGCTGACGAGAAGGGTTTGGAGTTAACCTGGGAGACCCTGCCGGACGTCCCGCCCCGCCTGGTGGGAGATCCGGGCCGCGTGCGACAAATCCTCCTGAATCTAGTGGGGAACGCCATCAAGTTCACGGAGCATGGCGAAGTGGACTTGCAGGTCGAGATGGAATCTCATGAGGCGGATTGGGCCGTCCTGCATTTTTGCGTCAGCGATACCGGCATCGGCATCCCGCAAGAAAAACATCAGCGGGTTTTTGAGGCTTTCATGCAGGCAGACAGCTCGACCACGCGCAAGTATGGAGGGACAGGCCTGGGCTTGGCTATCACCTCTCGACTGGTAGAGCTGATGGAAGGCCGGGTCTGGTTGGAAAGCAAACCCGACCGGGGAAGCACCTTCCATTTCACGGCGAAGTTTGGCTTGGCGAAAGGGCCCCCACCGGAGCCCGCTTCTTTTTCCAAGGTCAACCTGCAGGGCATGCCGGTGCTCGTCGTGGACGACAATGCTACCAACCGGCGCATCCTGGCGGCCATGCTCAAGCGGTGGTCAATGCAACCCACCTTGGCGGAGAGAGGGCATGAGGCGCTGATCGCGATGCGGCGGGCCAAGGGAATAGGCAAGCCTTTTCCCCTGCTTCTGCTGGATGCCCAAATGCCGGGGATGGACGGCTTCTCGGTGGTGGAGCAACTCAGGCAGGATCCGACCCTCGCCGGAAGCGCGATTA
>Ga0116137_1001659_pt1 | contig 14282 bp, 12 predicted proteins | sample June2015DPH_20_1_3_FD_88973 | JGI IMG/M metagenome (GOLD analysis project Ga0116137, IMG submission 88973) | Peatland microbial communities from SPRUCE experiment site at the Marcell Experimental Forest, Minnesota, USA - June2015DPH_20_100 | ecosystem: Environmental > Terrestrial > Soil >...
CCCATACGTCTCATTCCTAAGCTATGAGGCGAAGGAGGCCCTGAAGGAGTGGTACAAAGTCCGCGCCGACTATATTGACATGGCTAAAGGCAAGATTAGGAACAACCTCTCTAAAGTGAAGGACTGGAGCAGAGCTACAGCGCCACCCACTGAAGATACCATCTTTCCCTTTACTTACGTGAGTGCCCGGAACGGGTTCGCAAAGGCTCTCAGGACCGCAAAGGTTGGCCGGAAGGATGAGTTCACCCACATCGGTAGCATTCACGTCCATATGCTCAGAAAGATGTTTCTGAGCCAAATCAAAAAGCGGATTCCCTCCGAGGTCGCAGAGCAGCTAGTCGGGCATAAGACGTACTTGAGTGACGCCTACAGGAGATACACTTTCAGCGAGCTTCTCCAATACTACAAGCAGGGCGAACCGGCACTCCTAGTCTATGGCTCTGGCGCCGGCGCTGAGGTCTTGGATAAGGAAAAGCAAGACCTTCAGCAAGAGCTCGCAGACCTCAAAGCGCGCGTTGCCCAGTGGGAGGCCTTCACCCGGAAGTTCATGGGAATGAGCAACGACCAGCTCACCGCAATCGGGAACAAGGTCGCACCGGACTTGGCCGAGTTCAACCGGACCATAGCCAAGTCACCAACAGAGAGGGCCTGAACCGGCCCTCCCCTCCCTGTTTATCTGGACAGCCCGCCCTAAGCCATACTTGCACGCCAGAAGTGCGGTAGTTCCTTCCTGGGCTGACCAGCGCCTATAACATATGTCATACGATTTGCGCAACCGTATTATAGTGTAATATCAAATCATTGACGCATCCAGCGAAGAGAATTTGGTCAAACGACAACACGCCGACCGTATTCCTGCTCTCGCTCTGTTCTTGTTGCTAACGATGTCTGCACTCGCCAGTACCATCGTGTTTTCACCAGCGGTCCGGGCCAGTGGTCCGAATCTGTTAACGAATCCTGGGTTTGAGAACGGGCTTACGGGCTGGTCGACTTCAGTGGGCACGGCGGTGTATACACAGGACTGTACAACTTCGAACTCAGGCAGCTGCTCCGCCAAAGGAGTTGAGACTAACACTGGGAGCTTAGGACGCCTCTACGAGGATGTGACGACGTCAACCTCCTCAGGAAATCAATACCAGATAAGCGGTTGGATAAAGACGAACAATGTAGTTGGCCAAGCAGTAATCGGACTTGACTTTGTGAACTTGGCCAACGGGGGCTGGACTCCTGCCGACGGGTACGTTAAGGAAGTTGGATATGTTAGTGGTACATCGGGTTGGACTTTCTACCAGAGTGGGGTGTTTTCGCTACCATCGATGCCCTCCGATGCGAATGCTGTATGGTTCCTGTTTGACTTTAACAATGGAGCTGGCACTGCGTGGTGGGACGACGTTTCACTCGTCTGCGTATCCTGTGTCTCGTCCAGCTTGACGGTGACCACACCTACAGCGACACCGCCGACCGCCACTCAGGGACAATCGGTGAGTCTATCAGCGACAGTTAGCGGAGGAGTCACCCCATACACTTGCCAATGGCTTGAGGAAGCACCTGGTGCGAGCAGCTATTCCCCCATTTCAGGCGCCAATAACTGTGCGTCGTACACTTTCTCGACGTCCAGCTCCTCTACAGTCGGAAGCTACGGGTTCGAATTGCGGGCGACTGACAGCGAAATTCCATCGGTCACCACGACCTCCAGTCCCGTGTCTGTCTCAGTTGAGTCGCCTTCGACTTGCACTCCGACTTTAGCAACATTGGAGTTAGAACCAATGGTTTACTCTGATACCAACTTCCCTGTTTCTAAAGAGTACCAAGATTACGTCTCTGTAGGTACCAGCGGTGTAGGTGTCAACCCTGTAGGTACCAGCAGCGTATTTACTCCATCAGACTCATGCAGCCTCTTTGCGGCCTCTTGCTCATCCGCAATAAGCATAGGTGTAATGGGTGGCTATGCGAACGTAGTAGTGTCGCAGGGCGGAACGACTCTACTCGCAGGATTAATTGGCGGCCCTCTGCAATGGACAGTAGTCACTTCTTCCTCAGCTTATTGCTATGCAAATTTCATTTCGAATGGCCAGAACCTGCAGGTAACGGCTACCGTGACTTACGGAGATCCCTTAGTCGCGTACAATGTCTACAACAACTACATTACTGCATACACAGCGTCTCTGATTACTTACCCACCACAGTTCTCTGTGAACATGGGTCCAACAGTAACACCTACGAACACTGGAATCTCATTCACGTTCGTCGCCCCAACGTTATCGCTACCTACTCCGCTCGCGATTTGGGTGGAAGAGACTTTCCCCAATTCTGCCACGGTGTCGGGTGTCCAGATTGGCATTGAGAATGGCGCGTGGCGCGACTCGCCTTCAAGCTGGAGCGGCGCATCTGACTTGGGCGTCTCGTACTTCACGGGCCTAGGCGTCTTCTATAGGGACGGCAGTTTTAGCGGCGGTAGTTACTGCAACGGAATCCCGTTGCAACCAGGTCCCATTAAGCTCGTTCCTGGGAACACATACACTATCGCGATGGCTCTGGCTTCTGGGACGACATGGGAGTCGCTTCTCAATGGCCAGTGCATCGGAGAGGCTGACTTAGGCACCAACACTGCCGGAGGAACTAGCGGACCAGCCACACTCGGGCTTGAGACGCTTACGGCTGAGGGCGGAACCGTCGCCATCACCAACGAGATAAGTATCCCAGTGATAACAAGCTTCCAAGTAAACGGCCAATGGTCTCAGGCTAGCGACTTCTCCTTCGGGAGCGTAGGAGAGAATTGGTGGAATAATGAGGCTACAAGCGCACCTGGAATAGACTTGTGGGGGATTGCGGGCAACCTGCAGGACACCTCTGTACCACTGGGCTCGCTCTTGTTTGGTAATTCACTTCCGATGGTCTTGGATGTTCCTACAACTTGGCAATCGTCCTGTGGCTGTGGCGGAGAGGAGCCACTCTACGGCGACTTCAGCCTTTCGCAAACATCTTCGGGTGGAGGTATAGTCACAGTCAGCAAGGTCTCGAGTAGTTCAATTCTCGTCTCCCCGGTCGGTGCATCAGCCTTTGTCTCCGTGGGCTCCTACATCACGGGGAATTCCTATCTACAATCCTTGACCGATGCGCTAATCACCGCACCAACACAGTTCACTCTTCCCGGTGGAAGCAGCCTAGCAGTTGTCTACGCTTCAGATTCATCTTTCACCAGTTATTCCGTTTCGAGCGTCCAGCTCAGCAAGACTTCACCGCTTGTGATTTCCAGTGACTCACCCATCAACATACTAGTCACAGACCCCAATGGGCATCAAGCTGGTTTCGCATCAGATGGCACCGAAGTCAATCAAATGCCCGGGGCCACGCTTCTGGGTCCGTGTTCCTCGCAATCAGATGTGCAGGTGAGTGTCACAATCCCTAATCCTATAGCAGGGCAGTACAGCACAACGATATTTCCCTCATGCGCGACTCAGAGCGGGTCTGCATACACCATCAATATCCAGGACCCAACAACCAGTCAAACCTACGACGGAATCGCCTATAAAGGAGGGTCTTCGCAGACCATTCTATCATCTCTAGATTCAGGCGGTCAGGTCTCGATCTCCGTTCCGCCAGTCGTCACAAAGCCTACCATCTCTACCACTACCGCTGTCTCCTGCGTCCCGAATCCATTCGCAGTAGGTTCGAACAGCTCATGTACGGCCAAGGTCTCGGGCGGGTCGACGCCGAGCGGCATGGTGGTGTTCACACAGTATTCGGGGGCTGGCAGTGTCCTCTCCGCATGTTCAGCTGCAACGCATATCCCCTGCCCTGGATATCAGAGGCAAGCTATGTGCACCCTCTCCTCAGGCTCGTGTTCTCTGAACGTAACAGGTTTCATCGCGGGCAATGTCACCATCTGGGCGTTTTACAGCGGGGATTCGACCCATCAATCGAGCAACGACTTCCTTACAATCACCGTGGAGCGGGCGCACGCGCCCGCCTCAGTCGTCATCGACTGCACGCCCTTAGTGCTGGTCTTAGGTTCGTCGGGTAGTTGCAGTGCAACAGTTGGAGGGACCTCTCCCACCGGTCAAGTGGCCTGGTCTGAAATCGTAATCCTTTGCGCAGGAACCCAAGCGCTGTGCGTGGGAGGTGGCTTCGTTTCGTTTTCATCAACCTCTTGCACCCTTTCGTCCGGCCAATGTCAAATCGACATCACGGGGACGGCGTCTGGTCCTGTTAGTTTGGTCGCGTCCTATTCTGGTGATTCAAACAACAAACCAAGCAGCGGAACCACCAGTATCACTGTTACTTCGGTCGTCATCACCTGTACGCCCTCCTCCGTAGTCGTGGGCACATCGTCCAGCTGCAACGCCGCCATCAAGGGCTCTTCACCTACGGGTACGGTCGCCTGGTCTAGCAGCAGTCCAGGCAAGTTCTCCAAGTCCAGCTGCAAGCTCTCCAAGGGGGTCTGCTCAGTGAAGTTCACTCCGACCGCAGCAGGTCCTGTGGTCATCACAGCGAGCTATGGAGGAAACTCCAGGAACCCAGCTTCTTCTGGAACCTACAGCCTAAATGTCGAAATGATGACATCGAAGATCACTATATCCTGCAAGCCAAATCCTGACCCTCAGGCCTCTCCGGTCAAATGCAGAGCGACTGTCACAGGCTACAGACCCACAGGAACTGTGTCCTGGAGTCTGAATGGAACCATGGGTACCGTCCACCTTGTTTCTAATTCATGCGTCCTAGCAAACACTGGCAAGTCCTGGGGCTGCTCCGTGACCCTGAGTGGGTCTACCTCTGGATGGGTTTACGTTAAGGCTGTCTATGCCGGCGACTCGAATAACAACGGCAGTTCCAATACAGAAAGACTGGATATTGGTTAGCTGGTCACAGTCTGGTTCAGGCTCGGTCTCCCTCAGCGCGACAACATGCACTCTCACGTGCGCGCGCGTACACCGGGGACTCTAACAACATTGGTAGTTCTAAGACAATCACGCTGACCTTCAAGTAGGTATACCCCTACTACAGCTGATGCAGGGAGTATGAGGGCGCGCAGCGCTAGGCCACGATGGGCACTTTCGCGACAGAGTAGCTAGGCGCTTTTCTCTAAGTCCTCGGAACAGCTACCACGGTGGTACCACTAGCCTACATCGCGTCCGGTCGCCGCAAAGACACTCTCCCTAGTCAGGTATCCGCGCTTGCTGATGTAATAGAGCCGGTCATACAGCCTCACCGTTCCACGCTCCTTGATGTACTCCTCGACGTCTCGGTACACCAAGTTGTGCGGGACGAACTCCTTTCCAGCCTGATAGTTGCTAGGCGTCCACTTCAGGCTGAGCAGGCCCTCCTCAATTTTCTTTGGAACGACATCAGCCAGCCTGAGTCACCGGCCTAGTCTGTACGCTCTTCTTGAGTAGCTCGCGCCCTGCCTTAGTTCCGGTGTAGCGGATGAGTATGTCTAGGCTAGAGTGGCCGGTTATAGACGCAATCATCTGCGGAGGGACGCCGTCTTTGCCCCATTGAATGATGCGACAGTACCTCAGAGCATGAGTTCCATAGTGCAGGTTCCGCTTGACAAAGCACTCATAGGCTGCAGAGTCCATACCACGGTTAAGCGCCTCTACCAAGTACGGTACATCATCAGCCAAGAGCTCCGGTGGGATGTCAATCGCCCGCAGCTTCACCGCTAATGGGTCGTTGACAAACTGAGTGCAGGGGCATGGCAACAGCGTTTGGGTATCGGGGTGCCACACCGTCATATTGCACTGTCCTCTCTCTCCCGTCTTCTTGTCAATAAGCCGGTGGCCGATACGTGAATCGCGCGAGGTCGTTACTTTCGGATGATGACAGGTAGCACACGTCTGCCTCTTCTTTCTGACACGCACCTCATAGTCATCCTTTGGTGCGTTCTCAGCCCAAAGCCGCAGGCCATCAAAGGCCTCGCTGGCCCTGCAAGCGTTCGTCAACTGAATGAGGGCGCAGGACCAATGAGCCAACCTAGTAGGAGCCCACGGGTCAACGCCTCCCTCACTATCAGTCTCGCATTCGGCGCGTGCCTTAGCAACCTGCTCAACGAACCGCTTGAGGGTAGTCTCATAGTCTAGGTCATGGTTCCAGTCTATCTTCTTCCCTTTGTTAGTCCGCCACGTTCCGTTCGCAATGCGCTCAGCCCTAGTCAGCTTCACCTTCTTCTTCCTAGGTTGAGGCACGGCCTCAACAGGAGCCTCCTCAACGGGTGGTACCACCGGCACTACCACAGGCTCGACCACGGGTTGTTCGCTCGCTGGTTCTGTTGGTGGTACTTCACTCATAGCCAACACACTCGGAAACAGCGCCGGAATACGAAGGTGAGGGCGCACGCAAACGAGCTAGCCAACATTCATTTGAATAGGCGCACGCAAATAATACTATGGAAGCTCTACCGTTCTGTCATCTAGCCCATGTGCACCTCTCAGTTCTAACATTAACGTAGTACGCGTAGAAGTGCTAGAAAAAGTAGGCCAACAACTCGTGTCTTTCCTACCACGAAACGTGGTCATGTTGTCAAATCATAGGACTTGACAGGCTGACAACCCTATGGGTGCTCTCCTCCTCTGACAGACCTTTAGGGCCAAGCCGGTGAACGCTGTCAGCTAGGCCCACGTGCTTTACCCATAAGGTCTACACCTACCTATGAAGGAGGCGCTTGTTTCGAAGAGGCATCCCGCGCCCCACTCAGAGAACAGCAAGCCCTCACCTCGCTGTTACCCTGTTCCGTGTCAGGTTACACCCTCAACGTGACTGTTTAACCTGTAAGGGCTCAGGCTCATTCTGCTATGAGGACGAGGGTCTAGTGCCCTGTAACCAATGTGGCGGCACCGGAGGCAAAGCGCTCTACCTACCAAAGCCTGCCCCAGTCAAACAACAGCCTCATCAGCCCACACAGGAAGGTGAGTCTAAGGTCGCCTGGAACCTCAACATGCACATCCCCATCCCTTTGCAGTCGCTCCTACCCTTTCACCCGCACGACCGACTTGACATAATACAGCTAGGTGACACCCTGCGCCTTAGAAAGAACACACACCATCATCCATCGACCGGAAGACTTGGTTGGAACTGGAACATCGTCCTATCAAAGCCCTACCGAGCATCGTTCAGCCTTCAGCACACCGACCACGTCCACTTGACCGTCGCCGGTAGGATACTGACCATTGAGAAGGTCGCCCCAGCAGCACCGGACACTCAGCCGGTTCTAGTGCCTAGTCCGGAGACATCGGTGGCGCCCCTCATCGGAACGGAGTGAACTACCAAGTTCGGCGCTTTAGAGGCATCAGCGCCCTTCGGTTACGAGACGTCCACTCGTCGAATAGACTCACTGTCAGGATATCGGTCGTCAGTTCAGACTCTTCCATGGTGGTACGCCAAGGGTCGGAGCATTCGCGCGCGCGCGCGGCCAGGCTCTTGCTGGAAGGGTTCCCTTGTAGCCTTGGCGAGGGGCGACCACCGGCGCTGGTTTCCTTGGACATCCCAGGTGGTAGCTAGATGGTAGGAAGTAAGAGGGTAGAGAGTAAAAATGGCCTATGACGTACTCTCTAAACACTAGACCTAAGGAGTAGCTGTTTACCTTCTTACTTCCTTACTCTCTACTCACTAAAACAGGTTCGCCTCAAGCCAAGCCTTGCCCTTCTCTTGCACCTCGTATACCGCCGGCTCATGTCCCTTCCTAAACTCCTTCCAGACCTCAGCCGGGACTCTGCCCTTTGTCACCTTTCCTTCGTCGTCAACCTCTGTCAAGCAAGCAAGTCTTCCATCTTCAAGCAGAGTGTTGATAGTTTCTCTGACTGCAACATTGTCTGTTGTATCTAGCTCCTCCTTCAATTGGGACTTGGTGAACATCCCTAGCCTGACACCAACCGACAGCACCGCCCTGATGTCCACCTTTCGCTGTTTGATTCGGCCGAAGTCACCAGCCCTTTGCCTCTTGGACTCGGTCACGACCTTCTGCCACATTTGAACGAAGACCTTCATGTCATCGATCGCCATCGCGAGGTCAGCCTCAGAAACAGCGACGTCTCCCGAATTCGTAACACTGAACCTAGAAGCAGCGTAGTTGGCAGCAAGTCTGAGAGTGTTCAGTATAGCCTTCGATTGATACTCCTTCATGGCATCGTCGCCAGGCTTAGTGAACGATTCCCTGAGTGTGTTCGCCCAGATGAGCCAGGCATCCGGCTTCCAGATGGTGGCTGATTCACAGGCATTTTCCAACTCTCTCATGTGGGAGACGGTTTCCTGTATCAGAGTCTCAAGTTCACTGTCCTGCGCACTTCCGAAGAAGAAGTCAGGCGGGAAGGGTTTGAACACCGCGTCTTCAAACACCCACAACACTCTGTTGCCGAGTCCTTGGACGAAGAACATCGGATCCAGCCCAGCTAGAATCTTTGGCGAACCAGCGGCCAACAGTGAACCATATACTTCTGTGTTCCCTTCATCACCGAACCCTCTCGTGCTGTACCCCTGTAGAAACCCGTCCCAGATTTCAGAGAGGTCTTCATAGAGGTCTTTCATGTAGTCTGCTTGCTCTCCGAAAAGAGTGCTGGCCTCGTCTCGAAGCAGCAAGAATGTCTTGTGAGGCTTCTTCATGGTCCCGTCTTTGTTTGGAATAGTGATGTCAGGAGCAATCCACTCCCTGAGACCCTGCGGCGTGAACTTCCCTGTCTTGAGGTAATCTAAGTTGAACTCTTCCACTATTTTCCTTGCTACTCTTAGAGGTGGCGTCTTCACTCCCAGCCCTGACGCACCTATGTCAATGGCGAAGACGGCCGGGTGGACTGGGCCCATCTTGTCCATGACATGCACATTATGAAGACAGACCGAGAAGACACAGGTCGCAATGGCCCTTGAGTACATCTTGCCGATCCCGAATCTGGCTTGAAGGAATCTCTCGAGCTTGCCGATGACTCCATCCTCGAACTTCACCGATTGGAACCTTGCTGTAGGTTGGGTTGGCTTTAGCAGAGAAGCCGGGGTATCTTCGGACATATCTTTTTCAGTCATTCATGTCACCAAACAGGGCATTCCCACTCGGTTTCGGATACATCCTCAACCCTACCAGACTTGCCAAGTCGTCGAGTCTTACGGTAGGTCCAGGCTTGACATGCCTCACACCAGCCAGAGTCTTTGTAGAGTACGACTTCATCTCCGCCAAATAAGTAGACTCGTCCTGCTAACGAGAATTCGCGCCTAGTCCAATCGAGAGGAATCTTTGTCCGGCACCTTCGGCATCTCAGGTGATGAACCCTAGTGGTATCGACGATTAGACGTTCAGCAATCGCTTTGCCGGCAGATGACAGCTTCACCATCTTCTTCGCAAAGGAATCGGGTCTCGCATCCTCATAGAGAAGAAGTCGCCCCCTCGTGGCTCTGAGAGACCACGTGTAGAAGCCGTTCCTTCCAGTGGGAAAAGCGACACCGTCACTACCCTTAATTGGGAGAGAATCGTCAGTCACTTCGAGCATCTCCTTACACCGGGGGTGCGCACGGCAACGGCTGCCTCGGAAGAGGTGGCGCAATGCGAGGGAGGAGTGCCGTTCCTTCCGACCATGGGGGCGGCACTCATTCTGGTTATCACTTGTCAAACTCCCTTCGAATCAATTGCTCTAGCACTTGGCTATTCGAGAGATCCAGGCCTTCGTTCTCCTTGCGTTCCTTAACCCTCCTCTTGAGGAGCTCGACCACGTCTTCATCCAGCGTGAAGCTGGTGGTTACCTTTGGCTTGGACATGCATTGTCTCCTATTGGTAGGCATATAGTCGCGTCGCGACGCAGGGTATCTGTCAAGGTCAACGCTCGCCATAGGCAACCCTACAGCCACCGTTGCCGTCTTCCCAGTCGGATATCGTCCAGACCGCCTCCGTCAGCAGGTAGGTGAGGTCTTCAGGAAGCACCGCTGTGTAGGCCACTTTTTGAATCAGCTTCCTAAGCCAAATCAGGTTGGCCACAGGGACTGAGATGGCGTCATCAGGGCCGGGTTTGTTCATGGACTTGGCAGGGGACGGCACGGATATCTACCAGCACTGCATGCACCTAGTCAGAAAGTTGGACTGCGACGTCATTATTCTGAACGAAGTCAGACGCCACAAAGGAAGAGTGCAGCAGAGCGAACTGAAGAAGGCTATCATGAAGAACGAACTGGCGGAACATATGAGCGAACGGACGTTTTACTCTCATCTAGAGAAGATGAGTTGTGGAGAAGAATACTGTGACCATGAACCCGCCCACCCCCTGCGCCGGGAGAGGAAGGACAGGTTCTCTTACTATAGTATGCGTCTTTCAATGAACGAGCTTACTGAGCTTGGGTCGAAGCGGTTGCAACAGTGGTTCTCCTGATGTGGACAACACACACGCGCGCGCAGTGTCTGTTTGTCCGTCCGGCGCGAGCGAATACTAGCGGATAACCTTAATTCAGAATGCCTTGAGTCAAGGCCAGCTTGGGCGAAGCCCAGAAGCAGCCTCAAAGGAGAGAGCCGCGGAAGGTGGAAGACGTGTCTGAGAGGATGTTTGTCATGACAGAGTGCGTTTCAAAGATTGCCGAGAAGGCAAACCTCTCTGAGATGACCAAGATGCGGGCTCTGGCGCTCCTGAAGACAGCCAAGGAGACCGGGTATACCGCAGGCAAGAACCCCACGTGTCTTGCGGCTGCCGCCCTCTATTTGGCATGCACCCTTGAAGGAGGAGATGTGACTCAGAAAGCCGTGGCCGAAGCAGCAGGGGTCAGTGCAAACACAATTAGGATCAGGTCCAAAGGAATCCAGGCGTCTCTGGGCACCTAGTCGCGCCCGGTAACACGCGTCTGTCGTAGCTTAGCCGGATTGCTTAGTCAGTGAACACGGTCGTTACAAGGGACCAAGGACTCAGCGCGCGCGCACTCCTAGGTGAGTTCGTCAAAACAAAGGGAGGGGAGTTTGCGCTCCCCTACAATCCTACTTGGCCTCAGCCTTGGAAACGACGAGGTTGTGACCCGTAGCTGACGGCACCAATCTGACGACGAGCCGGTCCTTGTGCTTGAAGGGGAAGTCAGGGTTCTTGACCAAGGCACCTGCCTTAATCCAGCCGTTCCAAGTGAACATAGCTTCGCACTCGGTGGGTGGCTTCTCCTCCTTTTTCTCGACCTTCACCGGCTTCTCAGTCTTTGAGACAACCGGCCTAGTCTTCATCGGCGTTTTTGCTTCGCTCTTTTCGGCAGTCATTGCATAAGAGGCGGCGCTTTGGAAGCACTTACGAGGTTCGAGAAAATCCTACCACAACCCTTACCTTAAGGCCAGCGGGCGATGCGGCGCGCACGCGACTTGAAGAAAGAACAAAGGAGGTTCTTCATGAATTGGAAAGGCTACGTGGTTGAGTTAGTCTGCGCCTGGGTGCGCTAGGTCGACAGCTTGCCCAGTAGAGAATCTATCCTGCTAGACACCCTTGACCTCATCGCATTGCAGGACTCCCTAATTGCCGCTGAGGAGCCGTTTATATTATCACACTGGGTCAGAATCTTCTGGAATTCTTTGAGTTCATCTTTAGTCGCATTCAGTTCTTTGCTCACCTCCGATGCATCGACTCTGCCCGATTCTCTGTTCCTTCTGAGCACCTGTAACTTGGCCCACTTGTAGGCAATGTCCATGATTTCGAAGTTCAAGTTGGGATCGTCGTTCTTACTCAGCGCGCAGACCAGCATGTTGTCGTATTCGTTGAAATAGCCAACAAAGGGTGGGAGTGCTTCCTTTTGTTTTGAAATTAGCAGGCCGTATTGTGCATTCCGTGCTTTCATGGCCTTCCCTAGCACGTCCTTGATTGTCGGCAGAGAGAGCCTGGATGACCAATTCTTTGCGTCTACGACTATCCTTAGGTTCGGGTTCTCGCCCAGTGACAGCACAAAATCACCTTTCTTGCTATTTGCAAGGGACTCACTCGTCTCGGTCGAGACTTGCTCAACAACATCGCCAGACTTGCCTAACCTTGCGATTTCGCAAAGCGTTTCGTATACCCAGACCTCAAACTCGAAGCCCTTGAGTGGTGTCTTGGCAGTAAGCTCCTCTTTCACCTTCTCTTGTAGAATCCTGTCAATGAGCTTAATGTTCTCGGCCTTGATTTCTTCAAGAAGTAGATTGAATGGAGTCCCCTTTTCACCAGGGTTAAGAATAGTCCTTAGCGTTCCCTTATCGCCCAACAGGTTCTCGACTTGCTCTTGGAGTAATCCTTTCTCGCCGAAGTATTTGTCAACCGTTTCGTTAAATGACCCCTTGACCCCGAAATGAGCCTCGACGAGCTTGTTGAACTGACCATCCTTTCCAAAGTACTCTTCCATCAAAGATGAGACCTCTCCCTTTGGGCCAAAGTGCTTGTCTACAAAGAGAGTGACATCGCCTTTCTTCCCGAATTTGTCGTCGACTTCTTTTCTGATGGTGCCTAGTGTGTCATTGAGCTTTGATTCGAAGGAGGTCTGGAGTCTGCTGAACTTTCTGTCGATTAGGTCCAGATTCTCAAATGTCTGCATCGTCTTCAAAGCAGTAGTTCCGATAGCAAGCGCCTGGTCAAATCGCTCCAATCGGGTATCCAAAGGAATCTCCTCAAAATAACGAACTGTATCCTCTGATTCTAATGTGACGTGTTCGATGATGAGTTTGTTGTCCCTTATCCGAATTGGAAGCGTCTCGTCGTGTTTTTGCCGTTGCGCTCGTTGCAAACTCCCACCTTCCGCTCTATTGTTCAATCCAGTTCTTTAGGACTATGAACTCTGCATCTGAATTCCGCGTCTATCGCATGCTAGGGGCCCAGGGAACCTTTTCGTATTGCCTTTGACTGCCCTCGCTGGTTGGAAACGGAGAATGGGAATGCGCCCGAAGGGTTCGACTCCTTCGAGATATGGTGCGACAAGAACGCGGACAAGGTACTTATTGATTCTCTGAAGCACGTTTCTCCATTCCTTCAGGGTGTCGAGAACGTACGTGTCTTGCCTAGTACAGCCACAGTCAATAGGTCCCCCGACTTAGCATATCTGAGACCTCTCATTAAGTACGACAGGGCAGACTTATTGATTCTTCGTGACAAACACCCTGTTCTAATCGTCGAAATGACTGAGCATGGATATACAGGCGACCATTGCATGCAAAGATTTGCGCGACTTGCATCTGCTGGCGAGGAACGGATTCCAGTACTCTACTTCACCCCATTCTCAAGAACGAGGCTTGACGAGTTAGAGGAGACTGATGAGAAAACAAGCAAGCGTAATGTTAGTCTCCATCTCTTCCAGGGAATGAAACGAATCCGCGAGATTCATGGGGTTCCCATTATAGCAATTGATTGGCCTGTCAACACGCGGGGACTTCCTAGAAAAGCATCTAGTAGTGCCACTGCCGAAGAAAAAACCCGCATCTATGGGGAACTTCTTGGTCTGATGGAGCATATTGCGAGGAAGCATTCGGGTGGTCCGGACCGACATCCATCGCTTCGGCGTTGCAAAGCGATCAGGGAAGCCTTGGCCAAGATGGACGCACAGGCAGCCACGGTCTCTGCTAGGGACAGCGAAATACGGTTCATAGGCGTACCATTTCAGACGGTCGCGGAGATAATTCATCGGCCATCCAACATGATAAGCTTAGTCGGCCGGGACTATTTCTTCAAAGGGAAAGACCACAAGCTGATTGCACTCCTTTGTCTAATGAATTCTCAAATCAGGACGGTCGAGAATATCAACGGCAACCACGTCATGCAGAACGCAAATGGACTTCGCCAAATTCCTCAATCTGTGAAAAGACGCCCAAGTGTTATCCATTATTGCGGATTTGAAAAACGGTCAGAACCCAATGGGGGGATCATTGTGAACACGGACTATCTATTCTGCCGAACAGGTCCTACTGTCCTCGACCGTTCCCAGAACCTCGTACTAGTCTGGCCTAGGGTGTTCTTCCACAGTGACAATCATGTGGCCAACTCCTTGCGACTCGACTTGCGCGACACTGTAAAGGGAAGTCAAGACACCGCCTTGGCTGGGCTTATCCTAGAGAAGGTCAGGCGAGAAAAGGCTGACCCAGCGGACCACCGTTACATCGCGAATACGAAGTCATCAATTGGGTTCTGGAAAGAGACCGACACAATTGGAAGAATCTGTAGGAAGTTCTGCGACCTCATTATCCTGAATGATGCTGTGCTACTTGGAGACCACTGGAAGACCACTTCAAGGGCCAACGGAGCTCTTGACGGTTGGCTAGGAATGTGACATCCTGCGAAGACGAGGTCTCAGAAGGGCTCTACAACTACTTTGAGAAGTCAACAGGGCTGAAG
>Ga0116137_1001671_pt1 | contig 14213 bp, 9 predicted proteins | sample June2015DPH_20_1_3_FD_88973 | JGI IMG/M metagenome (GOLD analysis project Ga0116137, IMG submission 88973) | Peatland microbial communities from SPRUCE experiment site at the Marcell Experimental Forest, Minnesota, USA - June2015DPH_20_100 | ecosystem: Environmental > Terrestrial > Soil >...
AAGCTCCAGCTGCAGCGACGGCCAAATCGTCATGAGCTCCGGAAAACGCGGCGTGACTGATAAGGCTCCTTCCACCGGGCCTCGTTCTTCTTTCCAACCCCCTCAGCTGGTCAATGAGCCTCCTGTTTTCAAGAAGTTCCACAGAATTGTTCATAATAAGGGGCAAGAACTCCAGATAAATCTCGCTCGTGGTCAGCTCTGAATTCTTCATTGATATTCCATGCTTAGCAAACTCCGAAACAACCCATTCACCCGAAAAACGGTCGCCTTCGATATAGGAAACCCCGTAGTCTTGCAGCTCCTCGCTAAACTCGGCGACAACGCTCTGGGGCGGGAAGGGGGGCTGTACCTCACGGATAAGGTCGAGAACGATATTGCCGCTCTTTTCCTTATGGCAAATAGCCAGGGTAAATGAATCCTGACGGCCGGCCGACGCGTCGATAAACCCGAAGTATTCGGTATCCTTGAGCCTCGAGAGCTCGAAGCGTCCGGGTACGACCGCCGCCTCTATGACCTCAAGGCTGAGGAATCCTTCAATATCCTCTCTCCACTCGGCGTCCCATTCTGACTTCGCACGAGCATAATCTTCCCTCAAATCGTTTTCGATTATCTCGCCGTCAATAGTTGGATTCATAACTCGAGTAGGGGCTTTCCATATCAGCGGGGAACGAGCATCTCCTTTCCCAAAATTGTTCCTGAATTGTTCCCAAAGGACTCCGGACCGCGAATATGGCGTCGAGATGCCTATCAGCATGCTTTCAGGAATCGTCGCCAGAGCAGGTCTTAGAGCAGCAAGGACCTCCTGAGCGGGATTGGCACTGTTTTCGTCCCTCCAAAATGCGATTTCCTCACAGATAGCGGCTAGAACCGTAAATCCACGGATTGTGCGGTAATTACAGGTCTTCACGGCAATTACTATTCCGTTCTTCAACTCAATCTCCCACTGGAGCTCCCGACCAATCAATCTTCGGAATACAGCATTTGAGTTCAATATCCCCGAGATATAATTCATGATTATCTTTGCCTGGTCCTTATCCGTGGCGATAATGAATATCCAGCCCTTTTCCCCTGGATTAAGATAAGGGGACCAGTCTTTGAAGGCAGCTAGGTAAACCGCGATAAGAGAAGAGATAAAGCTTTTCCCTGAACGGCGGCCAGCAATAACATAGGTTTCCCTGGAAGGCCCATTCTTGGGCTTCTTAAGCCCCGTGCACTTCCGGAACAGTTTTCTCTCTGATTTGTCCGTTATTGGAATCCCGAACAGAGCTTTCAGGAAAACTCTCCAAGCCCGCCAACTCTGCTCGTCCCTGAACAGGGGCTTGAAGAACCGCGGGTCATCCATAATATCGATGATGTTCATGTTGTTGCCTCCTCAGCCCTCTTCTCGCGTTCTACAATCTCATAGGGGGTTAGGATAGCCTCCCCCTTCTTCTCGAGGCCCAGGGCCTGCAAATCAAGCCTCAGGCTGTTGTTATAGGCCAAATACGAGGCTTTCAGGCAGGGGGCAAGCTCATTACCCGCCATGACCGAGTTTTCGCGTATATGCTCTTCTACGCAGCGAATAACACCTAATTTCGTGGTAATCCTGTCGATGAGCACAATTTTGGCCGTGCTGAGGTCATTCTCAGTGGGACCGAGGTCTTGGATTAGGCCTTGGCGGACAGCCATCAAGTAGCCGAGGATGTTCGTGCGATGCTCGGCTAAGGCCCCGGTGGCAAGATATGAGTAGCCCCCGTGGGACCGCGGCCTTCGACCGCCCCTCTTGAACCGGACAGCCAGTCTAGAATCCATAGCAGTACTCCTTCGCCGACGTTCTCGGGATTAACCCAACCATGCCCAGAACGGGCACCTAATGGAGCCTTTTCAGGCCGCCTTCAAACCAAATGAAGGACTTATAAGATTATGATGGAGGGGATTTGTTACTTTGTCAACCCTTTTGTTATCAACTCGCTATAATAATACTCGAAGTTCTTGGAGAACTAAGAGAGAAGCATTAAAATGATGGCGACCGATTTGGAATAGTCGCTGAGTGACCGCCTATAATCGCTGCAAAGAACTATCGTAGTCCAGATATGCACGTTTGAGCTGCCCAAAATGGTGTTTCTGTTCTCCTGGCTTTAAGAAGGTAGTCCTTCTTTGACTATGTTTTTCATAGGGATGTGCCTCTGGGATTGAACATCTTCGTTCATGAACCTTTAGAAACACATCGTCTATCAAGCCATACTTTGCCAAAAAACTATTGCCCTTAAGCAAAGCTCCATAATCCACCAGTTTTCCATCTGGGTCGACGAGTTTTTGTCGTATGGCTCTATCTTTTCTTATTAACGCCCTAGTAAGGATTTCGTTGAAAGAATCCATTAAACACATCCAGGACGACCTGTTCATTTCGAACGCCTTATCTGCAAGGGCTAACACCTTATGGGCGTGGTTGTATTCTCTTTTTAAGAACGGCTTCCAATCCGACACCTGTATTTGAAACCGCTTCTGAATAAGCTCCTGAAAAGGAGTAATGTCCGGTAGAACCTTCGATTTTTGAATTCCCAAACCAACCAGGCAATTTCTAACTGGAGCCTTTTGCCTTCGCGGAACAGCCAACTGCTCATATCGTATGTTGTCAATTGCGAGGCGATAGGAGGCTACGAGTCCGGCATCTGGCTTTGTCCGGATGAAACACTGCCTAAGAATCAAAGCATAATGTTCAGGAGAGAAGGTTGAGGCTAGGGTTGGCAACAACAGGGCTAGAAAAACAGGTGACTCTTCATATAGAAACTTGTTAAAAATACGTTTTGGTATATCCTTCGAATATGGGGCCAAATAAGAAAGGAGCCCATACCTTAGATATGGATTAGTTTTTGACGCAGGCAATAATATCCTCTTTTCAGCGATGCTCCTTAGTTCTGAACTCATCTGGTTTTTGTCTATCGAAGCCAATAATAGCCATACATTCCCCTCAACGTATTGATACGGAAAGCGTTTTGCTTTAATGATTCGAACTTCGTAATTGATAATCGTCTCGTTGTCTTGGAACTTTCTGAAGTATTGAGTGAATGCATCGCTCAAGTCAGGATACTTAATGAATAATCTTAAGAGCACGTCTAAGTGTTCAGGGCAAACCATTCCTCTATAGAGAAAATGTTTGAATTTGGTCGTATTTGTTATTGTCTCGCTTTCTATATCGATAGATGAAAGCAGATGTGATTTAGGAGCCGGCTTCTCATCATCCTCGGGAGACAGGCTAATATCCTTCCCAATCGCTTCATTCTCAGTATCCGCATAAAATATGGAAGTCTTTTTCGTTTGGGGTACTAGTCCCTTATTCCTAGATAGCTGCTCAAGATGTATTATCCCATCCCTAACACTATCCTCATCCTTGCCAAAAAGACGAACGTCATCGACATATCTTAAATAGAAAAAGTTATTCTGAGCGTTCATCAAAGGCTTATCTATGTCGAGAAGAATGACTTCACCAACATAGGCGGAAGCAATCGGACCCTGGGGTATTCCGTGGGAATATCGTCCCGATAGTTTTTCTGAAGACCAACAATGTAGAACTTCTCTTAGGAACTCAGCGATATTTGAATGCTTGTTTTTTGGAGTTATAAGGTTGGAAATATGGTCATGAGATATGGTGTCAAAGTAGGATGCGAGGTCGAAGTGAGCTGTCCACTTATTATCCTTATGTATTTCCTTAATGCGGGCAATAAATCCAAGGTATGAATATTTCCAAGGTTCAAAAAAGAAGATAGGATTTGGACCGTGATGATTGCTGAAAACGACCTTTCTTTCTACTTCGGCTCTTTTTGTTTTCCATTTTAACTCTAAAATGTTAGCAATGGCCTGCCATACGATTTGGTCTTCTACAGACAGGAGAGATATTGGTCTTTGAAATCCCGACGGTTTGGGAATAAAGATTCTATCGGGAGGCTGGGGTTCATATGCCCCCCCCTTTATTCGCTTTATTAAAGAGTTGAGGTTGGCCTCAAAAGATACTTCGTATCCGAGATATGAGTCACGGAAGAACCTTTTATAGGATAAATTTGAACCCGTAGTAATCCGTCGCCATGCAAGAAGGAAATTGGAGGGAGAGAGGAATTTGTTCCAATAATCCAATGCGTTCCCCAGCCTTTGAATTCCCTAATGTGTCTGAAGTTGTAAGTAATTGATATTAAACCCATTTATAGTTGACATAATCGGTATTATGCGCCACAAACGCAACAGCTATTTTAGCCTTTTGACCTTAAAAACCGGCTCAGAGTACTGGCGTTTACCCCCAATTCTAGTGCTGTTCCTCTGACCCCCTTCGTCCTGACGGATGATTCCAAGGCTTCTCGGTCGTACTTTGCCAATCCCGACCTCCTGACCCTTGTCCTAGCCTCGATTCCATAGGCCTTCAGGGCTCTCGCAATTATGTCTTTTGAGCAGTTCAGGGCCTCGCTAATCTCCCTGATAGACTTTCCCTCCTTAGCATAGAGGCGGAGTAGGATTTTCTTAGAGGGAGCTTTCCCAGAAGGGGGACGGCCAGCCTTAGCCCGACGAGTTATTGGTGCTTGCCCTTCTGTCATGGTGACCTTGACATCTTCATTTGCCAGCCATATCGGCTGCTAATTCGAGAAGTAGTTCTTGAATGCCGCATCGATAGTATCTGGCAACCGATAGATTATTACTGAGAGTCTGCCGGACACCCCGAGGAGGGAAATGCATAGAAGAATTAGTTCGGGAAATCCGAGCCGATTTTGTGTATACCTGTCTAGGAACAAGCCCAGTCCGATGCACCCCGCAAAGCCACCGATGAAATTGAAAACGAATTGAAATAGCAAGATGTAAATCGAACCGGCCCACTCCCGGAGCTTGCCCCATTTCATAGTTGGATATGGCGTATAGAAGAAGAGGGCGAAGATTCCCCAGAATGCTCCGACTGCAGTACCGAGTAACATCCAATTGACGTTGGGAATGCTCATTGCTCAATTACCCCCTCAACATTTCTCTATGTGCTATGGAAGTTCAAAGTTCTCCATTGAACGCTCGATGGAGGAGCGATTGGAACAGGGCCTCGAGGCGGAGGCGGCTGGCGGCTTGGTCGGCTTCGAGATTGCGGATTTCGTTCACTCGGTCGGAGAATCCCCTTTGAAGCGGTAGCGAGGGGACGGGGATATGCACCTTCCTCAATTCCGCTTGCCGGATTCCACGGACGGTTGAGCCAGTTGCTCGCTCTTCAATCTGCTTCCATACGGCTGGCACTTTGAGTGCCGTCATGAAGTATTGGCTATTGAGCACATCTGCTCGGGGACGCATCAGTAGGATTCTCTGAGCAAGTGCTATTCTAGCATCCTCTACAATCGCTACTTCACCGAGCGGGGCTTCCATTGTGAATAGAACATCTCCGGTTTTTGGCAATCCCCGCCGCATCCAGCTCTCATATAATGCCTCCCGGATGAACTCCGTTGGCTGAAGGATTCGACCACCCTTTACAATTCTTGCAGTAACAAGGGGTATCCCGTTAGCAGACTTCTCGGGTGTCTTGCCACGATAATCAATAAATCGTTCTATGACATCTTCAATAGAAAGGGTCTTGACGGAGACCTTTGGGTCCCCAAACATCTCATGGAATAGTGCGGGGATTAGTTCGGCGGTGTGGCGGTCGGCTTTGGCACGCAGTTTCCGCAACTCGTCCGCTTCGTCTAGTAGTTTCACCAACCGCTCTTGCTCTTCTAAAGGCGGTACGGGGAGCGGATACTTGCGAAGCGTGCTTCGGCGCACTTCTTTGAAGGTTGTAGAGCCTGAAAGTCTGGCGATGTCCTCCCGGCGAACCCAGAGCGCATATGCAAGGAACCGAGAAGTGACTTCCGCATGCGGGATGAAGTTGGCGAACCCTTGATTGGTCGTGAGCGGCATATCCGCCACGGCAACCTTGCCTATCGTTGCACGAGATGAGAACAGGACAGCACCCTTAGGAACAACCGAAGCCGAGCTGTTGTCTAGGCCAGCTTGGGTGATGCAGTCATTTGTTCTTCTAACCACCGAAATGCCTTCGTCAGGCATTGGCAAATCAGTCGGAGTGACCCAAGGAATGTCTCCACCCCAGAAAGCCGGATTGTCGCGCGAGGGCGTGCTTCCGCCATAAACGTCCGCGATTTCTTCGAGTGGTTTTGTCAGCCAGCGGTTCATTTCTTCTCGCTGATTTGCGCAAGCCACGCGTTGCCACGCCGAATGATTTCTTTATCTAGCATGAGTGCGCCCATCATGTTTTGAAGAGAAACATTTTGTCTCGTGGCCAGGTAGCCATATCTAATCTTCTCCCATGAATGCGCGGTGGAGAAGCGATTGGAACAAGGCCTCAAGGCGGAGGCGGCTGGCGGTTTGTTCGGCTTCCAGCTCCCGGATTTCCGATACGCGGTCGGCAAAACTTGCCTGTAACGTCAAGGGCGGAATTGGTACTAGTAGCTTGCGGAGGTCACCTAGGTTAATTCCCTTCACAGCTTGCCCCAGAGTGTGATGCTTCATCCAGCTCTGCGCCCAATGTGTGTTCAGAAATTCGATAGCATAATTAGCTTCGACGCTGGGGACTATTGCCAGCCGTGCTGTGTCTTGAGTAATGTTTGCGCCTTTCAGTTCCTCAGGGACAATACACGTGCGCCCAACTGTACCACGGATAGTTATCAGAATGTCCCCTGGACAAAGCATCGAACGGCGATATTGATAGCCAATTTCTTTGGATGTTCTCATTAACTGTTGGACTCGTAGACGGTTTTGCTTGATATCTGTTACCCGAACATATGGGATGCCACCCTTGGTATCCGCCCCTGGCTTCAATATTCCATAAGTGATGGGCCGTTCCTGAGAAATGAGCTCGAAAAGTCTTTTCACGGGAAAGCGAGGGTATTCCGGGTCCCCAAACATTTCATAGAAAAGGGCGGGGACTAACTCAGCAGTACGGCGGTCGGCTTGAGCGCGTAGCTTTCGCAACTCGTCCGCTTCGTCAAGGAGCTTCACGAGACGCTCTTGTTCTGAAAGCGGGGGCACGGGAATCAGGGATTTTCTAAGGAATTCAGCAGGGACACGTTGTTGCCCTGCACTTCCCGTGAAGCTTGCCATGGCCGCGGAGCGTAAGGATGGTTGGCGGATAAATGCAAACACCCATTCAGGGAGCAAACCGGGACGAGGACGTAACACATGAAATTCCGTCGAACCAAAGCCAATGCTCGCACGAAGGTTCCGGGCAATCGCCGCCTTGCCGTTCTGCATACAAGGCGTGATTTTCGCAAACAAAACATCCCCTTCCCTAAACGACGAGTAGCCCTTTGCGACCTCGCTGTATCTGCGACTTTCTGACCCGACTATTGAGCCGCTTGCCTCATCAATAGCCGCCATTGGAACAAAATTGACTTGTACGTCTGGGGACGGAGATTCCGAGGCCGCAAATCTTGGGTTGATGTCACAGACATCGCTAAGGGGTTTCAACGGCCAACGTTTCATTTCGTACTCTTGATTTGATTGAGTAGCCCGTTTCCACGTTGGATGATTTCGTTTTCAAGCCTGAGGACGTTGACGAGTATTTCCGCAGGAGCATCATGATGCACAGATTCGACAGTCACGGGCTTGTAGCGTCCTGCCGCAAGACTCCAATCGTTCTCCTGTATCTTCTCAATTGGAACACGGTAGCTGTTCAGGCTTTCCTCACGGCTAGGCCATTTGGCCAGCACGTCCAGAATGTCATTGGCTTCCGTCGGCGTTCGCTTGTCGTCGAGGCTAAATCCGTCGGCGGTGATGTCATAGAACCAAACGGATTGAGTCATGGGTTTAAAGCTAGGTGTTGACGGACGGGCGAAGATGAGTGCGGCGGTGCCGACGCCCGAGTAGGGCCTGAAAACCCCGCTAGGGAGGCCAACAACCGCCTGTAGGTCGCATTCGGTCAACAGTAGCTCACGGAGACTGGTGACGGCCTTAGTAGAGCCAAAGAGGACCCCGTTAGGGACGATGACCCCTGCTCTTCCCCCGGGTGCGAGATGGTCAACGAACCACTTGAGGAACAGCAGTTCCGTAGCTCGAGTGTTCAGCTTGTAGTTGAGGTCTGAAAGTATGCTCTCGTCCTGAACCTTCCCAGCGAAGGGCGGGTTGGCGAGAATGACATCGAATCTTCTACCGGGATAAGCACCGCCAAAGCCCGTGGTGAGTGGATTCATTAGCGAGATGCGAGCCTTTTCTAGCTGATGGAGGTAAAGATTGAGAATGGCGATTTTCACCATGTTAGCGTCGTTATCGAACCCGGTGAACGCCTGTTCCTCGAGGAATTTCCATTGTCCGGCTTTGAGGAGCGAGCCGTCAACAAGGCCCCGCTTCAGGTCTGCAGGAGGTGTATGGTCACGTAGGATATGCATGAAGGCAGAGATAAGAAATCCCGCCGTCCCACAGGCAGGGTCGCAGATGAGCTGACCGGGCTGGGGATTCACCAACTGTACAATCATGTCGATGATGTGGCGAGGGGTTCGGAACTGCCCGTTGGTGCCGGACAAGGAGAGTTTACTCAGGAGATACTCGTACATGTCCCCCTTTAGGTCATGTCCTTCGTGGGCGGAAAGGTCTAGGTTGTGGATTCCCTGTATGACTGCTCTGAGTGTGGGCCTGTCGTAAATCTTGAGTGTGGCCCGGCTGAAGAGGAGTTTCCCCGTATCAGAGAGGCCGGGAAGTTCATGGAGGCTCTCGATGGCATCTCGGGCGGCATTGAATAGGCTATCCCCGGTGAGGGTCACGAAATTGCCCCACGCAAATCTCGCCCATTTGTCGGAGAAGATACGGACGTACTTCTTATCGAGCGAGGCCAAGGCGTCGTCCTTCTCACTCAGTAGGCGAAGGAAAAGCAGATAGGAAATCTGCTCTATGGAATCCATGGGGTTGTTCACTCCCCCAGCCCATAGGATGTCCATGAGTTGGTCGACTTTTTGACGGAGGCCGGAGGAAAAGAAGTTGGTCCCGTTAGATTTCCCATTATCCGAAAGCGAATTCGTCATTGAGTTGTTGCTCCTAAGAGGGCTTGCCGAACAAGTTGGGATTGCCGCAGGGCTTCAAAAACCTCGTCACGCCTTTCAAGGCGAGCCAGAGCGGCAATGCCGCCGAGCTGGTTGAACTGGCTGGAGGTAAAGATTGTCATGTCTCCGGACATGAACCTTCGACGGGCGTCCGGGTCTTCCACGAGTAACTGTGTCGTTGCATCGAGCCATTTCTGCTCGCTATAGCGAAGATTGAACCTTGCGGCGATGGAATCCACGACATCAGCAATGATATCGTCCTTGGTGGGCAAGGGCCTCTTCCCGACGGCGTTGTAGACAAAGGCTGGAGTCGGGGCAGGAACCCCGTAGGAAGCCACGAGTTTGTCCTGCGAATAAAACATCCGGGGCCTGTGGAAGAACCGCTCATTCACGACTATCTCGACGGTATCGTCGTCTTCCTCCTCAACTGCCTTCTTCATTTCAACATCTCGCTCCGTGAAGTCCCTGACGTCATGCTCGAAGGAACCACGGAAAGTCATTACGTCCACCTTCTCTCCGTCCGGGCCAACTTCAATGACTTCTCGGCTCTTTAGGACGTCGACGCCCTCCCAAACAGGGATTTCATGGGAGGGAGGCGATGACGCCGACGGAGTTTCCTGCCCCTCTTGGACGAATCCCGGGATTGTACCCCCAGCGGGATACGGCTTCGGTTCTTTTTTGGCTGATGGAAGCTTGAGGGGAACCGAATAGTCGTACTTGTCCTCGAAATACTCAGCGACACCGCAGAAGTCGAGAAGGAAAAAGTTCTTCTTTTCGTATTCGGTATTCCCGACTCTGAACGTGAACAGGCGGGTCCCTCGCCCCTTGATTTGGACATACTCCGTGGGTGAAAAGATGGGACGCATCAGGCCGATATTGAGAAGGTCCCGGCAGTTGTACCCGGTGGAAAGCATGTCTACCGAGACGGCGATACGCTCGGTACGCTTATTGTCACGGAACTCCTTGGAAATGACGGAGGCTTCGGGGATGCGAGACGTGATAGTGACGGCGATATTCGGCTGAAGCTCGTTGAATATCTGTGTAAGGTTCGTGGCATGAGTCTGATTCACAGCGAACACTATGGACTTGCCGACGGCCCCGGTCGGGTCTTTCTGGGCCTCTTTGAGGAAGGCCTCGCACATCAGGCGATTCCGCCCCGGCGTGAATATCTTCCGTTCGAGGTCCTGAATCTTGAAGTTCTCTTCCTGCTCGTTGATATAGACTGCCCAGCCCTTCTCGGCGAGAGCTTGGGTGGTGATATCAGAACGGAGGTCGTAGATTTTGGGTAGGCAGAGGAACGGGCCTTCAGGGTCCTTGACAGCATCGATGATGTCATACCGATAGGTCGGGAACCCCGGTTCACAACCGAAATAGTGATAGGTATCCCGGAGCTGTCTGGCCTCAAGAGCCTTGGGATTCGAGGCCTCCAGCTCCCTGACATTCACGTTCTTCAGATAGGCCTTGGGAGTTGCCGTCAGACCGATTCTCGTGGCTTGGAAGAACTGAACGACCTCTCGAGCGTCTCCGTAAATCGACCGATGTGCTTCATCGTTGATGACGAGGTCGAAATAGAAGGGGGTGAACTCCTCCCGGTAACGGCGGCCAATCATCAGAGACTGGATGGTGGCGACGACGACAGAAGAGCCGAGAAGTTCCCCAGTACGGCGTGCCGACTTAAAGATGACGGGCTTGTACTCCGGGAGGACAACTGCGAAATCCTCCATCGTCTGCTTCGCCAACTCGATTCGGTCCACGATGAACAGAACCCGCTCGGCGTTTCGGGTTACTAGGAAACGACGGATGAGGGCCGCACACAGGAGGGTCTTCCCGGTCCCGGTGGCCATCTCAAGGAGGAACTTCCGGCGGGACTCCCCATCAAAGAGAGTCCCGACCTTGTCCATCGCCTCGATTTGATAGCGACGGAGAGTGAGGTCATGTTTCAGATGGCGGAGGTACTCTGGCGTGATGGGTTCGCTCATCAGAGGCCGGGGTGGCTGGAGGTTCTTCAGCCGGACCCGCTCGAGGTCGTCCCTTGAAGGCAGTCGTTCGATGCGGTATGCATCACGCTGGTCTGCCCGTTCATAGTTCCAGAACCAATGTTCCCGACCGTTGGATAGGATGATGAACGGGGCCTTCAGGTTCTCAGCGTAGCCCCGGGCTTGTTCCTTCGCATCATATGGGTCGAGGTCCTCACGCTTGGCCTCGAGCACGCACAGCACTCGACCGAGGGGGTCAAGGAGTAGGTAGTCCGCTCGTCCGCTGACGGCGTTTTGCTCAAAGCGGACTTGTCGGGAGTCCAGCAGGTCCCAATCGCTCGCCTCGAGGGCCTTATCAATCAGGATTCGAGAAAAGGCTTCTGGCCTATCAGATGACACTTGTTAGCCCCTTGATAACCGACACATGCCCATCTTGGACGGAATAGACGCCGGATGACCTCTTCGCACTATATTTCAAGTGGAGAATCGGTGTCAATCAGCCGTTAATGGCCCCGGGAGGCCCGTAGAGGCCTTTTTTCGGCGAAGGATGGGGGTTACTACCGTGTTAGACAGACGTCCCGCATCGACTGGGGCGAACCTTGACATCTGCGAATCGTCGAGAATAACATCCATCTCAAAGCGTTATGTGGGAGGAGTTGAAATGGCCATACCCGATTTCCAAACAATCATGTTGCCCCTCCTCGAATTCCTCAGGGACGGCAAGGAACATACCCTGAGGGAGGCGATTGAGGCTCTTGCCGTCCGGTTCAAGCTGACCGACGAAGAGCGGCGGGAACTTCTGCCCTCAGGCCTCCAACCCACATTCGATAATCGGGTCGGTTGGTCCAGAACATACATGAAGAAGGCTGGGCTTCTCGAATCGAAGAGTCGAGGGCATATCCAGATAACTGAGAGGGGCAGGGAGGCTCTGAAGGGCAACCCTCCACGTATCGATATTGGCTTCCTCGACAAGTATGAGGGGTTTAAAGAATTCCGAGCTGGAGGGGTACGGACCCCCAAACGGCCTCCCGAGGAGCCTCACACTCCCGAGGAAGTGCTGGAAGAAGCGTATCAGAGCCTGAAGAACAACCTGGCCAATGAGATGCTGGCCCAAATCAAGAGCACTACACCCAAGCTGTTCGAGCGGATAGTCATCGAACTACTTGTGAAGATGGGCTACGGAGGCAGTCGACCAGACGCTAGCAAAGCTATTGGAGGGACTGGAGACGAAGGGATTGACGGCATAATCAAGGAAGACAAGCTGGGCCTCGATACCATCTATATCCAAGCGAAACGATGGGAGAATACAGTCGGGCGGCCTGAAATTCAGAAATTCGCTGGTGCATTGCAGGGCCAACGAGCGAAGAAGGGCATCTTCATCACCACAGCCACCTTCTCCAAGGAGGCTCAGGACTATGCCTCGAGAATCGACAATAAGATTGTCCTCATCGGTGGAGAGGAGTTGGCTGAGTTCATGATAGACAATAACATCGGCGTTTCTCTCGTATCGAACTACCCGGTCAAGCGTATAGACCTCGACTATTTTAGCGAAGAGTAACCTTCAAGAGCTGGACGGTGAGTGGCTTAATGTAGAGGACGTCCCGGCAGGAAGGCAGACCAGTCCCCGTGTGACGGTGGCGTGCTAAAACCTGAGGGCCTCTGCTGTCCTTGCCTTGTAGAGGGCTTTTTCCGGGGTTAGTCCGGCCCTCCGTCTGTCAGAAGAGCTCATCACCCCCCGACGTGTTTTAGGGGTTGGCCGAGCAATGCGGTATGAAACCCCTTGACACGCTAGCTCTGGAGACGCACTATTTAATCGCTAGAGCAAACGACCCGGGGGGGGTCGGCGTAATGTCCATTACGTCGTTTCTGTAAAATCCGCCTCAGTCCGTATAGATGCGGTCTATTATGCGCGCAAATCTTCTTACCTTGGAGGGGAAAAATGAAGAAATGGTCGGTTTTGGTCTTGGGTATCTTGGTTGTTTCCGGAGGGTTGTTGTTTGCCCGTGGGGGCAGAGTTTCGCCCGTAGCCTTCACCTTGGTAACGCCGGGGGGCGAAGCGCTCAGCAACGGCTCACCCCGGATATCATTCCGGCTAACGGGGACATCTGTAGAGCCAGCTGGCTATGGAGAGCCAGCAGGCTCCGGCGACGTCGAGGATTCCAACCATAACACGGGATACGGGATAGGCACGCTCGCCGTTAACACAGGCGGCTATAACACAGCCATCGGATGGTATGCGCTCTCCTCCAACACCACCAGCAGCAATAACACAGCCATCGGATGTGATGCGCTCGGGCTCAACACCACAGGCGGCTATAACACAGCCATCGGGGCGGCGGCGCTCTATGCGAACACCACCGGCAACAATAACATAGCCATCGGGGCGGCGGCGCTCTATTTGAACGCCGGCGACTCTAACATAGGCATAGGCGGTCTCCGCATGAACACCACCGGCGGGGCGAATGTAGACATCGGAATGGCAGGGCTCTATATGAACACAACCGGCAGCTGGAACACAGCCACCGGAAATTATGCGCTCCAGAATAACACCACCGGTGGGTTCAATGTAGCTATGGGGTATGGGGCCGGCTGCAACCTCCAAACCGGTTCTTACAACATTATTCTGGGGGCCTACGTGGATGGCCAGGCCAGCGACACCAACACAATTCGAATCGGAAGCCCTTATAACAACCCTAACAACCCCGGGTCTCCAATTAACCCGACAGGGCAGAATCAAACGTTCATCGCAGGGATTGTCGAAAATCCCATAGACCCTTCACTGACTCCGTCCGTCGTCGGGATAACCAGCGATGGTCGCCTGGGCACGGTCCCGCCTGCGTCGTTGCCTGCGGGACCGGCTGGTCCGCAAGGTATCCCAGGTCCAGCAGGCCCTACGGGTCCAGCGGGTCCAACTGGTGCAATCGGGCCTGCGGGACCTGCGGGAGCGGTAGGGCCAGCCGGTCCAACTGGTGCAACCGGTGCAATAGGCCCTGCGGGACCTGCGGGAGCGGTAGGGCCAGCCGGTCCAACTGGTGCAATCGGGCCTGCGGGACCTGCGGGTCCTGCCGGGGCAACCGGTTCGGTGGGTCCAATGGGACCTTCGGGGCCTCAGGGCCCGGCGGGAGCAAAGGGACCTGCCGGTCCAGCGGGGCCTGCGGGACCGGTCGGTGCAATGGGACCGGCGGGACCGGCTGGGTCTGGCTTAGTCTCCGGG
>Ga0116137_1001673_pt1 | contig 14193 bp, 10 predicted proteins | sample June2015DPH_20_1_3_FD_88973 | JGI IMG/M metagenome (GOLD analysis project Ga0116137, IMG submission 88973) | Peatland microbial communities from SPRUCE experiment site at the Marcell Experimental Forest, Minnesota, USA - June2015DPH_20_100 | ecosystem: Environmental > Terrestrial > Soil >...
CCGCCGACCTGGCGAGCGAGCCGCTGGTGCAGGCGAACGACCCGCGCATCCAGGCGCAGGCGCGGCGGATCGTGGGGCGTGAGCGCCGTGCCGGCGCGGTGGCCGAGCTGCTGACCCACTGGGTGTACGCGAATCTCAAGAAGGAGATCACGATCAGCGTGCCGAGCGCCGTCCAGGTGCTCGATGAGCGGCGCGGGGACTGCAACGAGCACACCGTGCTCTACGTCGCCCTGGCGCGCTCGCTCGGCCTCCCGGCGCGCACCGCCGCCGGCCTGGTCTACCTGCGCGGCCGCTTCTATTACCACGCCTGGCCGGAGGTCTGGCTGGGACGGTGGGTGGCGGTGGATCCGACGTTCGACCAGTTTCCGGCCGACGCCTCGCACCTGCGCTTCGTGATCGGCGGCCTCGCCCGTCAGGTCGAGCTGCTGCGCCTGATCGGGCGCGTCACCGTCACCGTCGTCGGGAGCGCGAACTAGCCACGTGATCCAGCTCGAGACCCTCACCAAGTTCTACGGCTCCTTCTGCGCCGTGGACAACGTCACCCTGAACGTGCCGAAGGGCGCGCTGTACGGCTTCCTCGGCCCCAACGGCGCGGGGAAGACCACCACGCTGCGGATGATCGCGGGCATCCTGCGCCCCAGCGCCGGCCGCGTGTTCATCGGCGGCGACGACGTGAACCGCTCGCCGCTGGCCGCCAAGGCGCGCCTCGGCTTCATCCCGGACCGGCCGTTCGTCTACGAGAAGCTGACCGGCGCCGAGTTCCTGCGCTTCGTGGCGGGGCTGTACGGCCAGGACGGGCAGCTGGTGGAGCGGCGCATCGACGAGCTGCTGGAGGTGTTCGAGCTGTCGGCCTGGAAGAACGAGCTGGTCGAATCGTACTCGCACGGGATGCGGCAGAAGCTGATCATCTCCTCGGCCCTGATCCACCGACCCGAGGTGATCGTGGTGGACGAGCCGATGGTCGGGCTCGACCCGCGGGCGGCGCGGCTGCTCAAGGACCTGTTCAAGGGCTTCGTGGGCCGCGGCGGCACCGTGCTGATGAGCACGCACACGCTGGAGATCGCGGAGGCGCTGTGCGACCGCATCGCCATCATCCAGGGCGGGAAGATCGTCGCCGCGGGGACGATGGCGGAGCTGAAGGAGCAGACCAAGTCGGGCGACATCGGGCTCGAGGACCTGTTCCTCCGCCTGACGGGGGGCCCCGCCGCGAAGGAGCTGGCCGCGGTGCTGGAGGGCGGGCTCTGAAGCAGCCGTCGCTCGTGCACATCCTGCAGCCCAAGTGGCGCACCGCGCTCACGCGGGCCCGGCAGGAACGCAAGTCGGGGGGCACCGGCAAGGCCATCGTCCTGGCGGTCGTGGGCCTGCTCTTCTGGGCGGCGGTGTTCGGCGTGCTGCTGCGCGTGCTGCGCTACTTCCGGGGCGTGCAGGAGATCGGCGCGCTCCTGGCCGGCAAGCTGCTCTCGCTGTCGCTGCTCTCGTTCGTCTCGGTCCTGCTCCTCTCCAACGTCATCACGGCGCTGTCGTCGTTCTTCCTCGCGAAGGACCTCGACCTCCTGGTCTCCTCGCCGGTGGACCGCGTGCGCATCTACGTCGCCAAGCTCGGCGAGACGCTCCTCCATTCCTCGTGGATGGTGGCGCTGATGACGGTGCCGATCTTCGCCGCGTACGCCGTTGTGTACAAGGGCGGGTGGCTCTTCCCGCTCGTCGCCGTGGGCGCGTTCCTCCCCTTCCTCGTGCTCCCGGCGGTGATCGGCTCGGCGACGACGCTGATCCTGGTCAACGTCTTCCCGGCGCGCCGCACGCGCGACCTGCTCTCCCTGATCGCGCTGGGCGCGGCCGCCGGCATCATCCTGCTGTTCCGCATCATCCGTCCGGAGCAGCTCGCGCGCCCCGAGGGATTCCGGAACCTGCTCGACTTCATCACGGTCCTGCGCGCCCCCACGTCCCCGCTCCTGCCGAGCGAGTGGGTGACGAAGTCGGTGATGGGCTACCTCGGCGGGCAGATGGACTGGCTCCCGCTCTACCTCCTCTGGTCCACGGCGGCGGCGGCGGTCGTGCTCGGAGCGCTCCTGCACACGCGGCTCTATCACACCGGCTTCACGAAGGCGCAGGAAGGCGCCGAGCGGTTCGTGCGCGGCGGGCTGTGGCAGTGGGCGCTCGGCGGCCTGCTCAAGCCGCTCGGAGCGGCGCGCCGGGAATTCGTGCTGAAGGACCTGAAGCTGTTCTTCCGCGACACGACGCAGTGGAGCCAGCTCATCCTGCTGGCCGCACTGCTCGTGGTGTACCTGTTCAACATCCGCGCGCTCCCGCTGTTCCGCGGCGAGCAGGTGCCCTTCTACACCGTCTCGATCGTCTCCTTCCTCAACCTCGGGCTGGCGGGCTTCGTCCTCGCGTCCATCGCCGCGCGCTTCATCTTCCCGGCGGTGAGCCTGGAGGGGCGGCAGATGTGGCTGCTGCGCTCCAGCCCGCTCGAGCTCAAGGCGCTCGTCTGGTCCAAGTACTGGGTGGGGACGATCCCGCTGCTGGTGCTGGCGCTCGCCATCACCATCCTCACCAACGTGCTCCTCAAGGCCAGCCCGTTCATGATGGCGGTCGGCGTGAGCACGATCGTCCTGCTCACGCTGGCGATCAGCGCGCTCGCGCTCGCCTTCGGCGCGCTCTACCCGCAGTTCGAGACGGAGAACGCGGCGCAGATCCCCACGAGCTTCGGCGGCCTGGTCTTCATGATGGCGACGATCACGCTCCTGGCGGTCGTGATCGTGATCGAGTCGGTGCCGGTCTACGGCTACCTGCGCGCCGCGTTCAACCAGCAGCCGCTGCACGTCTCGCCGCTGATGCTCGGCGCCTTCGCCCTGGTGATCGCGGTGTGCGTCGCGGCGACGGTCGTGCCGCTGAAGATCGCGCTGAGGAAGATCGAGCAGTTCGAGTTCTAGGGAGCCGCGTCCGCCGGCACGAGGGACGCGCGACCGGCGCGAGTCCTACGCGGCCGGCGCAGCGCGAAGGAGATCGCGCTTACTTGTCCCCGCCAGTCCACTGCTCCCAGCGCCGCCGGTATTCCCGCGTGTAGGCCTCCACCGCCCGGTCATAGCTCAGCGCCGGCGCATCCGCGCGGCGCGTCCACCGCAGCCGGAGCGTCCGAGCGTCCGGGCCGAGGCGCACTTCGCCGTTCCGGACCGGGACGGCGCGAGCGCCCGCTGCGGCGCCCCGTACCTCCATGAACCACGGCACGTGCACCACAACCGCGGCCGGCGCATGGGTGAACCGGGACGCGATCGTGAGCACCGCCGCAGTGTCCGAGACGACGTCGAGGCGGAGATCGATCGGGCCGAAGTCCGTGGGCGCGTCCCGCACCACGATGCTGTCCCCCGCCGCGAGCCACGCCGGCGAGACTGCCGACAGCAGGTGGAGTGTGTCGGCGGCCTCGCGGACCAGCATGTTGCGCAGCAGCGTGCGGTACGCGGCGGCGAACCAGCCGTGCGGCGTGAGGTTCCCGCGCACGTCGCGCGAGCCCCAGGGGATCACGTCGGTCTCGAACCCGGCCTGGGTGGCGCTGGTATGGACGAGGATGGCGTACAGCTCCTCGAGCGCGAGCTGCTGGTCGCCGCGGATCACCTCCGTCTCCGTGTTCATCATCGTCAGATAGTGGTGCAGCACCGACCGGTCGGCGTACGTCATGATCCCTTCGGCGTACTTCGCCCGTGTGCTGTCGAGCGTGGCGGCGACCATCGGGTCGTGCGGGTCGAGGACCTGCTCCGGGTACACGGCCGCCAGGTTGTCCCAATCCTGGCCGCCCGTCACGTCGAGGCCGGGCGGGATGTAGCCGCCTGAGGCGGCCGTCACCCGCCGCAGCTGCGCCAGCAGCGCGGCGCGGAGCGACTGGTAGTCGCGTCTGAGCGAATCGGCCTCGGCCCGGCGTCCCAGGCCGTCGGCGAGCGTCGTGGCGCCGTGGAGCCCGGCCAGCGCCCAGAAGTCGTGGCCCGTGATGCGGCCGGTGATGTCCTCGTTGTCGCCGGGCTTGGTGGGCGGCACGAGGTGGAGCGAGTCCGCCGCGCGGACGCTGTCCAGCCACCGCACCGCGCGCAGCACCGCCGGGAAGACCCGCTCGGCGAAGGCACGGTCCCGCGTCAGGCGGTAGTGCTGGCCGTACGCCCACAGCACCTGCCCCCAGCCGTCGAACTGGCCGTCCTGGCTCACGAAGTTCCCGTCGCTCTGCTGCCACCGCGCGAAGAAGGCGAGGTCCTGGGCGGCGACGTCGGGATGGCCGGTCACGTCGTACGCGCGGACGATGAACGAGGCGTCGCGCAGCCAGAAGGCGTGGTAGTGGAGCTGATTGACGTTCTGCACGTAGTCGGTGTCGCGCTTGTCGCGCGCCATCAGGTCGTAGACCAGGCTCGCGCGGAAGACGTCCACCACCTTGCGCTCGGGCACGCTCACGGACATGCCCCCGCCCGCCCCGGCGGCCGAGCGCCAGAAGACCTCGGCGCGCGCGAGGTAGTCGTCGAAGTCCGCGGAGCGGAGCTGCACGAGCCACGGATCGTCGGGCGCCACCGGCTCGTAGGGCAGCTTCGCCACCAGCGTCACGGAGGCGCCGGGGGCGAGCAGCGTGTCGTACACGGCCACGCCGACCGGCGTCGTGCGCTGCACGGCGAGGCGGACCGGCGCGACGCTGGCCTGGAAGTGGCGCCCGGCGCCGAGGGCGAGCCGCAGCTCCGGCGCGGGCTCCGTGGGGAACAGGTAGAAGACCTGCGCGCCCCGCAGGAAGGCGCCGTCCGCGAATCCGTACGTCCACGCGGTGTCGAACGCGACGCCCGGCTGCTCGTAGTCGCCCAGCTTCTTCGGCACCGCGGGGCGCGGGAAGCGGTCGTCGCCCGTCGCGCCCCCGGTGGTGGACGGCCCCGTGTAGCGGACGGCGAAGGCGAACCGCGCCCGCTCGCCCGCCGTTCCCGTGTTGGTCATCACGACGCGGACGAAGTCCGCGACGCGGCCCCCCGGCCGCCCGTCGAGCGTGGCGGCGAACATCGTGAACCGGTAGGCGATGTTGCCGACCAGCGAGCCATACTCCATCACCGGCAGCCAGCCGTCCCGCAGGGTCCGCAGGCGCTGCGACACCGGCGCGAGGTCCGGCCCCGCCAGGAACATCAGCTCGCCGTACCCGGTGTAGAGATAGCCCTCCGGCGTCACCTCGGTCCCGCGGCCGTCCCTCACGCCGATCTCGTCCGAAGCGCGGCTGAAGTAGGAGAACGGGCGGGCGTCGTCGATCGCGGGGTCCACCATCTCCGGCTGCGGACGCGGCGCCTGCGCGTGGGCACGGCACGGAAGGAGGAGGGCGGCGGCGAGCCAGCAGAGCGAGCGATGGCGCATGGCGATCAGGTCCGTTCGGCGACCGCCGCTTCCACGGAAGCGGCCCAGCCTTCGTTGTGGATGACGCGGGCCCGCGTGGCGGCCCTGAGGCGCGCGCGCGGCTCCAGCCGCCGCAGCGCCAAACGGCACGGGTTGGCCGGCGTAAGCTCCGCTGCCTGATCCGTCAGCGCCAGGGGCCCCCGCCTCAGGGGCAATGCCAGCGACGCCGCGGGCCGTGAAGCACCAAGGGGCCAGCCGTCATCCGGCTGACCCCCTGGCAGCGTCCGTCAGCGCCTACGTCGCGCTACATCAGAAGATCCACGGCACCTCGTCGTTCACGTTGTTCCCCGGGAAGCGTCCGCCGCCGGCCGCGGCCGCCGGCTCCGCCGTGCCGCCGCGCGGGTTCAGGATGCGGTCGATCTGGAACCGCAGATCGGCCCAGTGCGCCTTCGTCACCGGATCGGTGGTGCGCGCCTGCGCGGTGCGCAGCTGCGCGTCCAGCTCCTGCAGGGTCAGGCGCGCCAGCGCCCGGGCATCCGCCGGCCGCGGAGGCGGCGGCGTGAAGCCGGGGAAACTGGGGAGCCGGGCCGGCACGCTCGCGTTCAGCGGCGTGTTGATGAGGCGGCCCATCTCCTCCACGAACGCGCGCTGGATGTTGCGCCGGTATTCGTCCGGACGCGCGGCCGTGGCCTCGCTGAAGAGGCCTTTGCGGAGGTCGCCAAGCAGGTCGGCGATCCCGTACGCCGGATGCGCAGCCGTCGCGAACGCACTCTGCTCCGCCATCCGGGAGAGCCGCGAATCCTGCAGCAGCGTCGTCAGCAACGCCGTCTGCCGCACCCGGACCCGCTCGACGCTCCCCGTCGGCTCGATCCGGTCCACGATGTTCGGATCCAGCATCCAGGTCGGCGTGGTGAAGGCGTTGTCCACCAGGAACTTCACCGCCGCGGCCTGCTGCGCCCGCGGCACCGCCTGGTGGATGACGCCCGGCTGGTCGGGGTACCGCTCGTGCCGCCACACGCCACCGGGCACGACGGCCAGCTGGTTCATCTCCAGGCCCCACTGCCCGACCACGCGGCCGTAATAGTCGTTCAGCATGTCGTAATCCTCGAGGCCGTTGACCGTCGTCGCCTTGAGGAGCATCGGCATCACGCGCTTCAGGTTCTGCAGGCCGTAGCCGGTCGCCTTGACCGGATCGTCACCCAGCCCCTCGCTCTGCGTGCGCGGATCGATGCCGTCCTGCGCCCCGTAGCGGTACTCGGGATGCGTGTCCTGGAGCCGCGCCAGCGAGTCGAGGACCGGCCGCTCGGTCTCGGCCGTCAGGCCCGGGTACTGGTGATAGCCCCAGTTGATCGTGTAGTAGTCCCACGACCCGATCCTGGCCATGAGGCAGGCGTTGTCTCCGGGCTGCGCCACGTAATTGAACCGCGCGTAGTCCATGATGGAGTACGACGTCCCGTTGGCACAGGTGTACGACGGGCTCCTGAGCGAATCGGTGGGATACATCCCCGACGCGATCATGTCGTGCGGCAGACCGAGGGTGTGGCCGATCTCGTGCGTCAGTATGTAAGTGGCCAGCTGGCCCAGCAACGTGTCGGGGAGCGGCAGCGTCGCCGCCTGCGGGTCATTCACCGCGCCCGCCTGCACCCAGTACCAGGCCTGCGCGAGCGACGTCACGTTCTGATACCAGCCCACGCTCGACTGGAGGATCTCGCCCGTCCTGGGGTCGCTGATGTGCGGCCCGTACGCGTTCTCCGTCGTCGACGGGAGCCAGCGGACGAACGAGTAGCGCGCGTCGTTCACGTCGAACTTCGGGTCTTCCTGGGGCGTGGGCGCCACCTTCCCGACGATCGCGTTGCGGAACCCCGCCGCCTCGAACACCGGCCGCCAGGAGTCGATCGCCCGGATCAGCCAGGGGACGTACTTCGCCGGAGTGGCCGGGTCGATGTAGAAGACGATCGGCTTGACCACGTCGCTCACCGCGGCGTTGGGGTCCTTCTTCACGAGCCGCCAGCGGTCGATGTAACAGCGCCGCTGGACCCGCGGGTTGTCCTCGCCGTAGTCCGTGAACTCGGTGGAGAAGAACCCGATGCGGTTGTCGCACAGCCTGGGCTGCATCGGATCGGCGGGGAGCAGCACCATCGAGTAGTGCAGCCGCATCGTGATGGTGCTGGTCGAGCCGCCGCCCCCGAAGCCGCCACCGCCGCCCCCGGGCACCGAATCCACCTCGAACGTCTGCAGCGCGCTGACCTCCACGTTTTCGGGGAAGGTCTGCACGCGCTCGATCAGCGAGCGCGCCGGGTCCATGCGGCGCGAGTGGAAGCGCTGCTTCTGGTTCAGCTCCTGCACGTCGGTCGTGTACAGCGGACCCGCCTCGATCACGATGTTCGAATCGCCCGGGCTGAACGCGGCGATGCTGAAGCTCATCAGGATCGCCGGCTGGTTGCTCAGCGTGACCGCGCGGTCGACCGGCAGGGTGCTGTCGGCCTGCGTCGTGAAGCTCACCATCCGGAACAGGATCCGGTTCTCGAGCCGGTCCCAGCGCACGACGCGGTCCGTGACCTGCTCGCCGGCGTAGCCGACGCCCGGCACGGTCCCGGCCTGCGAGACCTTGAGCAGGAAGTCGCGCCCGAGCATCGCCTTGGGGATCTCGTAGTAGAGCTGCTCGCCGATCCGATGCGTGATGAAGACGCCGGTGTCGGACGTGGCCTTCTCGGTGATGACCTCGGCGTAGGGCTTCGGTCCCGGCGTTGGCAGCTGGCCCCGGAACCCCCCGGGCCCCTGCGTCGCCGGAACCTGGCCGCCGCTCGGCGGGCCGCCCGGGCGCTGGGCGTTGGCGGCTGGTGCCGCGATGACGGCGAGGGTGATTAGCGCAACTGCGGACAACGACTTATGTGTCGCCATGGCTGGCTTCTCGCGATGAATGTGAAAGGCGGTACGACTACAGCGGATGCAAGCAGTACGGCCAGATGGGGCCCCAAGTTGAAAGCAAGGCGGCGTCACCCGCCAGGGCGACGCCGCCGCACGTCCACACGCGCCTTCCGACGGACTCAGGTCCGGGCGCCGCACTCCACGCAGAAGCGGCCGCTCCCCTCGAGCACCGCGCCGCAGCTGGTGCAGAACCGCTTGCCCTTGTTCGCCTTGCGCGCCTCGGCGATGAGCCGCTCCACCGGGTCGTCTCCCGCCCCCGCCCCCGCGGCGCCAGCGCCCGCTGAAGCGGCGCCCGCTGAAGCGAGCACCCCGTGGCCGTTCCCGCCGGCCGCGGCTGCCCGCGCCAGCGGGCGATCGGCTTCGCGCAGCGCCTCCACCGCTTCCTTCGTGTAGCGCGCCAGCATGGTCTGGTAGTCCCCGTCGGAGAGCTTCCCCGTCGCGCGGTCGAACTCGATCTCCTTCAACGCCGCCAGCGCCAGCTCCTTGCGCACCTCCCGCGGATCGTCGGCCTCCTCGTCCTGGACGGACGGACGCACGGACGCAGCGGACGGACGGAGGATGGGATCCAGCACCACCAGCACCGCCAGGGTCGCGACCACCAGTCCGATGAGGATCGCCATCTACGCCTCGAAGTGCTCCAGAACGTGCTTCAGCTTCTCCAGCTCCTCGGGCGTCGCGACGCCCTCGGGCGCCGCCGCCCGCTCGACGCGGTCGCGCGCCGCCACCTTCCCCCAGCGCTTCACCACCCCGACCACCAGGCCCAGCCCCACGCCGAGGCCGACGATCGGCAGGAAGTACATCACCAGGTTGAAGCCGTGCCTCGGCGGCGACATGAAGATCATCTCGCCGTACTGCCGCTGGAACGCATCGAGGATCTGTGCCTCCGTCATTCCGGAGTCGAGGCGCGCCAGCACCAGCTGGTGCATCGCCGGCGAGGTCGTACAGGTGAAGTCGGTGGTGCGGCACGTGTACACCGAGAGGTTGCAGCCGCAGGTGCAGTGGATCTTCTCTTCCAGCGCCCTGACGAGGGCGCTGTTGTCGCGCGCGGTGACGGCCGCCACGCCGCGGCCCGCCGCCTCCGGCACCTCGAGCCGTCCGAGCGAATCGCCCGGCCGCGCCTTGAGTTGCCGGCTGAGCGCGCTGTCCTGAGCGCTGGGCCCCGCGCCCGGGGGCGTCTGGGCGGCGAGGCTCGTCGCAGCCAGCGCGAGCGCGAGGAGGCTAAGCGCCGACTTGCGCCACATATCCCGCGGGCTCCGCCCGACGCCGGCTCGCCGGCGTCGGACCCTGGGCCGACGGCCAGAGCGTGATCAGGCCGCCGAAGGCGAGCACCAGCCCGCCGTACCACACCCACCAGACCAGCGGGTTGATGACGATCTTGTACACCGCCTGCTCGGTCCCCTGCACCGATCCCGCGAACACGATGTACAGGTCCTCGCGGGCGTCGCTCCGGATCGCGACCTCCGTCGCCGGCTCGGCCGTGGGCTGCCCCATCGAGTCGAGATACTGCCGCTTCTCCGCCTTCATCGTGCCGAGGTACTTGCCGTCCTTCGACACGTCCATGCTCGCCGCGGTGACGAAGCGGTTCAGCTCGTCGTACTGCGAGATCCCCTGGTGCGTGAGGTGGTAGGTCCAGCCGTACGGCGACCGCACGTCCACCGACTGCCCGGGCTTCAGCGTCACCTCGGTCTCCCGCTTGAAGGCGAGGCCCGCGAACGCCGCGAACAGCATCACCATGCCCAGGTGCACCACGTAGCCGCCGTAGCGGCGCCGGTTCCGGCCCACCAGCCGGACGAAGGCGAGCGGCAGCATCTCGCCGTGGAGGCGGTGCCGCGCCCCGACCCCGCGCACGAACTCCTGCACCACCGTCACGGTCACGAACGCACCGAGCGCGTAGGCGAGGATGGACGAGGCGTACGACATCCGGATCGCCGCCAGCGCCGCCGCCGTCACGAGCATCGCCACCGTCGGCCAGAGGAACTGGCGCTTGAGATTCTGGGCCGAGGCCTTCCGCCACGCGATCAACGGCCCGATCCCCGTCAGCAGCAGCAGCCCCAGCCCCAGCGGCACGTTCACCAGGTTGAAGACCGGCGGCCCCACCGTCACCTTCGTTCCGCGCACCGCCTCCGAGATGATGGGCCAGATCGTCAGCAGGAACACCGTGAACGCGATCAGGATCAGGACCAGGTTGTTGAAGAGGAACGCCGCTTCGCGGCTCACCATCGACTCGAGCTGCACCTCCGCCTGGAGCATCGGCCAGCGCCACCACAGCAGCCCGAAGCCCCCGACGGCGAAGAGGACCAGGGCGATGAGGAAGAAGTAGCCCACGTTCGACTGCGCGAAGCTGTGCACCGAGGAGATCACGCCGCTCCGCGTCAGGAACGTGCCGAAGATCGAGAGGAGGAACGAGCCCACGACCAGCCCGATGTTCCACTTCTTCAGCATCCCGCGCTTCTCCTGGATCATCACCGAATGGAGGAACGCGGTCATCGTGAGCCACGGGAGGAACGAAGCGTTCTCCACCGGGTCCCAGGCCCAGTAGCCGCCCCAGCCGAGCTCGACGTACGCCCACCACATCCCCAGCACGATCCCGCAGGAGAGGAAGAGCCACGACAGCAGCGTCCAGCGGCGGATCGCGTGCAGCCAGCCGGTGTCGAGCTTCCCCGAGACCAGCGCCGCCACGGCGAACGCGAAGGGGATGCTGATGCTGGTGTACCCGAGGTAGAGCATCGGCGGATGGAAGACCATCCCCGGGTTCTGCAGCTGCGGGTTGAGCCCGCGGCCGTCCGGCGGCGTGAAGCCGAGCCGCTCGAACGGGTTCGACGCGAACACCATCGTCGCGATGAAGAAGACGGCGATGACCGCGATCGTCCCCGCGACGTACGGCGTCAGCTCCTGGTACTTCCCGCGGTTGACCACCAGGGCGATCGAGCCGAAGGTGGTGACCACCAGCGCCCAGAGCAGCAGCGAGCCCTTCTGCCCCGCGTAGAACGCCGACCAGGTGTAGAAGACCGGCAGGTTGCGGCTGGTGTACGCCGCCACGTACTCGACGTTGAAGTCGTGCGTGAGCAGCGCGTGCATCAGCGCCGCCGAAGCAATGACCAGCAGCCCCCACAGCGCGAAGATCGAGCGCTCGGCGCTCCGCCCCAGATCGGCGCGGTGCGTACGGCCCGCCATGAACGCGACCGCGGCCCCCCACAGCCCGATGAGCAGTGCGATCCAGAGACAGATGTTGCCGAGTTCGGTCATGTCGTGCGCGTCGGCACCGACTCGTAGCGCGACCCGCACTTGGCCAGCAGCGTCGTCGCGTGGAAGGTGCCGTCGGGCTGCAGCCGCCCCTCGACCACCACGTCCACCTCGTCGGTGAACGTGTCCGGCGCGAGCCCCCGGTAGATCACCGGGTACGACTGCACCCCGTCGCTCGCGCGGAAGGTGATCGTCTGCGTCGCCACGTCGCGCGTGATCGTTCCCTTCACGACCCGCGCGCCCATCTTGACCCCGACGTTGTAGAAGGAATGGTCGGTGTTGACCCTCGCGGCCAGCTCGGTCGGAGTCAGGTAGTACACCCCCGTCTCCTTGATCCCCGACGCCATCAGATACCCGACCGAACCGAGGATCAGCGCGCCACCGATGATGAACTTCGTGCCAGCTCTCATAGACTCCACACCGCGTCAGGCTCGTGAATGGTCAATATACCCGAGTAAATCAGTCCGCAAGTCGTGGGCCAAACTGCGACGAGACGGTTGCGGAAACCATAACAGCAATTCCCTCAACAGGTTACCGCGCAGGCCCGGCGTCAGTCGTCCCTGGCCCAGGACAATGTCGCCCGGATCGCCCGCCGCCACGCGTCCCAGCCTGCGGCCGATCTGCGCCCCGGCTCGAAAACCGTGTAGTGCCGCGCCGCCGCGAACTCGGCGGCCGACTTCCACACCCCGGTCGCCAGGCCCGCCAGAGCGGCCGCCCCCATCGCGGTGGACTCCACCACGTCGGGGCGCGTGACGCGGAGCGCGAGGACCGACGCCTGGAAGCGCATCAGCCAGTCGTTCGCCGCGGCCCCGCCGTCCACCTTGAGATCGCGCGGGCGGATCTTCGCGTCGGCCGTCATCGCGTCGAGGACCTCGCGGGTGGAGTACGCCATCGCCTCCAGCGCCGCCCGGACCAGATGGGCCTTTGTAGTACCCCGGGTGAGGCCAAAGATCGCCCCGCGCGCCCCCGATTCCCAGTGCGGCGCGCCGAGGCCGACGAAGGCGGGGACGAAGACCGCGCCCCCGCTGTCGGGGACGCTCATCGCCAGCGCCTCGGTCTCCCTCGCCTCGGCGATCAGGCCCAGGCCGTCGCGCAGCCACTGGACGGCCGCGCCGGCGATGAAGACCGAGCCCTCGAGCGCGTACGCGCATCCGCCGCGCGCGTCGCACGCCACGGTGGTGAGGAGCCCACGCCTGCTCCGCACGAGCTTCTTCCCGGTGTTGAGCAGGAGGAAGGCGCCGGTCCCGTAGGTGTTCTTCGCCGAGCCGGCGGCGAAGCCCCCCTGCCCGAACAGCGCCGCCTGCTGGTCCCCCGCGATCCCCGTGATCGGCACCTCTGCGCCGAACCACTCGGCGTCGGCGACGCCGAAGAGGCCCGACGACGGCCGGACCTCGGGGAGGATCTCCCGCGGCACGCGGAACAGCCTGAGCAGCGCGTCGTCCCACTGCAGCGCGACGATGTCGTAGAGCATCGTGCGCGAGGCGTTGGTGGGATCGGTGACGTGCGCGTCCCCCTTGGTCAGCCGGTGCACGAGCCAGCTGTCCACCGTCCCGAACGCCGTCGAGGAGAGCCTTGGCTTTAGTTTCTTGAGGGTCCACTCGATCTTGGTGGCGGAGAAGTACGGGTCGGGGACGAGCCCGGTCTTGCGGGCGATCAGCTTCCGGTCGAGGCGGCGGCAGCGAGCGGCGGTGCGGCGGTCCTGCCAGACGATGGCCGGGTGCAGCGCCGCGCCGGTGCGGCGGTCCCACAGCACCGTCGTCTCGCGCTGGTTGGTGATCCCGAGGGCTGCGAGGTCGCTGCCGGCCGCGCGAGCGGCGGCCAGGGCCTGCCGGCCGGCGGCGAGGGTGGCGTTCCAGATCTCCTCGGGGTCGTGCTCCACCCACCCCGGCTGCGGAAAATGCTGGGTGATCTCGCGATACCCGCGCCCCAAGACGCGCCCGCCCTCGTCGACGACGAGGGCGGTGCTCCCCGTGGTGCCCTGATCGAGCGCGAGGACGAGCGGCACGGCTACCGGCGCCGGGTCGAGGCCGCCTGGAGGTACGTGATGATCTGCTCGGCGTCGGCGCGCGAGATGCCGGTCACCTTCATCTTCTCCGCGTCCTGCTCCATGCGCATCACGACCACGGGCCAATCGGGCGCCGTGTGCATCCTGGGATCGTTCAGGTCGTGACAGCGGGCGCAGACGCGCTCGAAAGCCGGCTTCCCCGGGCCGGCAGGGAGGTTGGCCGCGACCTTGAGCGCGTTCTTCTGGAGGTAGGCGAGCAGCTCGGCGCGCTCAGCGGAGCTGGGCGTCTGGATGCCGAGGGCCCCGGCCATCATGTCGATGCGCACCCACATCCGCCGCGCCACGCTCGGCCAGTCGGCGGACCCGTGCATCGCGGGAGATGGCAGGGCGTGGCATTGGGTGCAATACTGGGTGAGCGCCTTCGCACCCGCCGCATTCGGCTGGGGCAGGCTCTCGGGCGCGACGCCGGGCGGGAGCGCGATGTTCGCCGCCTCGAGGAGCCGCTGCTGCATCATCGGGAGGCCGTGCGTGGTCGACGTGTCAGCCGCGGACGCCTGTCCCGACGGCTGGGGCTTTGCGCAGCCGGCCAGGACGATCATCGCCACCACCAACGCCCGCGCGCTCATGGAGTCCTCCGAAGTGGAGCACAATAATGGAGAAAGAGGCGCACCATATGC
>Ga0116137_1001674_pt1 | contig 14184 bp, 12 predicted proteins | sample June2015DPH_20_1_3_FD_88973 | JGI IMG/M metagenome (GOLD analysis project Ga0116137, IMG submission 88973) | Peatland microbial communities from SPRUCE experiment site at the Marcell Experimental Forest, Minnesota, USA - June2015DPH_20_100 | ecosystem: Environmental > Terrestrial > Soil >...
CCGGGCCCCAGTAGTCGTACTGGCCCGAGGTGGACTCCCGCACCCAGCGGGCCACCCGCAGGCCGGCTATCTGGTCGGTGGAGCGGGGTAGGGCGTGCATGGCAAGGGGAGTCATACCTCAATCGAGCCTCATGAGTCCACCCTGGCGGCCCTGGCGCGCCTGGCGTGGGCCTGACGGACGCAGACCGCCAGGGCCCGCACCAGCGGGTCGCCGACCAGATCAGGCCGGCAGGGCCCAGAGTGGCCGGCCTGGTCAGGCGCCCCGACGGCCTGACGCGGGCGGTTCATCGCCGCCTCCCCCGCCGAGCTGGCCGAGACGCCTGGGTCGGAGGCCCAGTATCAGGCAGCCTGGCCGGCCTGGAGCCGCTGAGCTTGTGGGGCCTGGCCGGCTTGGTCGGTTTGGTGGCCGCGATGGGCGGCCTGGACCCGCTAGGTTTGCCGGGCCTGGCCGGCCTGGGGCCGCTGGGCTTGCGGGGCCTGGTCGGTTTGGTGGCCGTGGTCGGCGGCCTGCGGCCGTTGGGCTTGCGGGGCCCCGATCGAGCCTGGCCGCTGGCATTGAACGAGCGCGCTCGCCCCCGACCCGCGCCCGCCTGCGCCAGTCGGGCGCTAGCCAGGCGGACGGCTCGCCTGGCCACGTCCCCAGCGACCACGGTCGCACCACGCTCCAGGGCACCGACCACGAGGGCCCCCGACCCGCAGAAGGGGTCGACTACCAGGCTGCCAGGACCGATGCCCGCTATGGCCGCCAGCTCCCGGCCCAGGCCCTCAGGCTTGGCGGTGGGGTAGCGATTGGCGGTGCCCGGTCCGACCGCGGCCACCGAGACCAGATCGACGCCAGCCAGGGTCCGGGAGCCTGGAACGCGGCCCAGCAGAACGAACTCGGTCTGGTGGCGCAGGCCCCCGCCGAGGCCCGGATACTGGCGGTCCCAGGTGATGGTCCGGATGCCAATGAAGCCGGCGTCCTCCAGCGCTCCGAGGGCCTCGCGCAGGCCATCGTTGTTGGTCATGGCCATCAGGACCCCATCGGCCTTGAGCTTGCGGCGGGCGGTGGCGAAGACGTGGCCGATCTGGGGCCAGGTCAAGCCATCATCGAACCAGTCGCGCAGGTGGCCGCTCGACCCTCGGTTGATCGTGACGTAGGGCGGGTCCGTGATGACCAGATCGATCGAGCGATCGGCCAGCGAGCCAAGCAATCGCTCGGCCGAGGCCAGCTCGACGCGGACTCGCTCAGTCGAGCGGACGGTACGTGCGGCCTGTCGCGTCATCCTCGCCACCTCGCCTGAGCCAGGGCGCGGTCTTCGTTCTTCGGCTGCTGAGCTGACGCCACCGTACCGATGTAACTCTGTTGCCCCGTATGAACGGAAGTGGAATGCGCGCCGCGAGAGGAGGCGGGAGCAGTCGTGCCCAGCTGCGACACTGTCACGACTGTGGGCCTCGTTTGTCACGGCTACGGGGCGAACTGGGCCGATGTCCCTTCCAACGGGTGATCGCAGCCTGGCGTGCCGTCTGAAGGGCAGGGGCGAGGCGCTCGGCTTGCCTTGTGCGACTCAGCCGCTTTCGGCAGTAGGCCGAGCAGGTCCGACGGTCCGCCCGGCTCGTGATTCCGAGAGGATCTCCGCACCAGAGACAACGTCGCGTGTTCATCGCCGCGACGTCCGATTCGAAGGCCTCGCGAGCCCGCTCACCTGCCGTCGCCCCCGGCTGCGCGCGACGCGTTGCGGGCGACATTGCGGACAGCATCCTCGCAGGGATGACAGCGGAATCGCAGCCCGCGCGATCGACTCCGCCACATGTGTCCGCAGCGGGCGCAGACCCGCCAGTGCGGGAGCGGCGGGGCGGCGCTAACCACCGCCGAGTCCTCCGACTCGGAAATGTCAGGTGTTTGGTCGGTATGTTCGGTCTGGGCTGTGCTGTCGGTGTTGTTCATGGCGTCGCTAAGAACACCGCAGAACGCCGAAGCGATACCTTCCGAATCGCGTCACGAATCGAGTCACGTGCGAGCAGAATCCCGAGGGAGGGAGATTCGTATGGCGGTCTTGTTCAGACGGCACGTAGTCGAGACGGTGGTCGGTGCCAACGGCCTTCTACGCCAGGTACCCGGGGCGCCGTGGCGATCCGAGAGGGCGGCCGGAGAAGCCGGACTTGATCGCCGGCTTGCGGCATTGGCCCTCGCCAGCCCCAACGCGATAGCTGCCTTTGCCTCGACGTACGGGTTCCTGCGGCGGAAGACTGCAGTGCTCCGCAGTCAGCCGGAACCCGTTGCGCGCGGGCAGCTGGAAGTTGCTGGCCAGCGAGGCGCCGATGACATCCGGGTCGCTATCAACTGGGTCGACGCGGGCTGTCCGATGCCCGCACCGGCAGGGGCGCTGATGCTGATACAGGCCGTCGGCCCGCTACCAGACGTGGCCCTCGACAGCCTCGAACTGATGGCCAGCGGCGCGCCGGATTCAGAAGCTGAGGCTGCGCTTACCTTTGACCCGTGGGCCGTCCTCCCTGATCTCATGGCGACGGCGCTTCCAGCCGCGATGGCTGCACCGCCTACGTTACCGGCGTCCGCCGCGGATCGGGCGCGGCTCCGTCGCAAGCTTGTGATCTTCGAGTGGGTGACTCGGATCTTCGGCGGCATCGAGGAGGCCCCTGCCGCATTGACCGAGCTTGGGGGAACTGTGGGCGCGACCATGACGCTCTTGACCTCGACTCCCGAGGCCTTCGCCCACCCGGAGCTAGGAGTTGAGGAGAGCCGCTACGGGTCCGAGCTGATGGTCCAGCTGGCCTCGGAATCGGTCGCGGAATGGCGGGCGGTGGCGTCAGAGTTGGCACGCGCCGGCGAGGCTGTCGATCTTGTCCTCCAAGCACGGTCGTCCAGCCTAACCGACACAGAGAAGGCCCGACTCCGAAGGCTTTGTCTGGACCTGACCGACGGCTACACCCCCGCGAATCTGACCGCCGCCGAGCTGGCGGACCGAGCTGCGCCATTGCTCCGCGCTCGACTGGAGGCCGACATGGAGCGAGGTGGGGTCTGGCCTGTCCGCGGGGGCGCAATCGCAGGTGTTTACTGGCGCGCGCTTGTCTCTCTCTGGCGCCGACTCACGGATGAACGTCCGCCGACCTTGTGTTCAGCTGAAGGGTGCGACGCACTCGTGCCGCCACGCGCCAACCGCATGTTCTGTCACGAGCATCGCCTGGCTCGCCATCGCGACGCCATGCGCGCCCGGCGGTCCACGGGACGGGCGACCGCACACCGAGCTACGGGTCGATCGTCGACGGCTTCTCCCCTCGGCGCTTTGGCCGTCTCCGACCAGCCAGCCGTGTCCCCCGTCGCCAAGTGGTCACCCGAATTCTCAACGCGTCTGGAGAGGCCCGGGATGGCTAAGCACAACGCGAGCGGCGCAAACCGCGACTACCACCTTCAATTGGCCAGCGCCGATGCCTTTCGGCGGCTAGCCCAGCCGCTTCTCCCGGAGATAGCACGCACGCTGCCGGAAGGCCCAATGGTCGATCCGTCCAACGGGCTCGGGGATCTTGTCGCGTGCGCCGCGAACCTGGCCTTCGCTGTGGAGCTGTACCTCAAGCTGCTGATCGCCCTCCCGGGAAGATCGGTGCCCCAGACTCACGACTTGCGCGCTCTATGGGACGCGATCCCGGATTGGATCCAAGCCAAGGTTGCTGGGCGCTACGACGCGGCTAGACCGCAGTGGCAGGGGACCTACGCCTCCGTGACTATCGCCTACGCGCCGCGCAAGGCCACTCCTGAGTGGGACAACTACGCTACACGTGAGCAGGACTTGCAGTCGCTCCTGTCACGCTCCAGCGACCTCTTTGAAACCTGGCGCTACATGTTCGAGATCGCCCCGACGCCGCCCGGCGAACCACTGCCAGAACACCGCCAATTCGAGTACGGGCTCCTCGACTGCGCATGCGGAGCCCTCCGGGACACGATTACGGAAGTAACTGGCCCTGTGCCAGAGGCGTAGCCGCCCCCCTTTTCGTCGATCGGTGGCCTACGATGGAGCCGGGCGGGCGACGGTTCTCGACGCTCGGCAGGTACGGAGAGACGGATGACCGGGGAACCGAACCTCCTCTACTACGGCGACAACCTCGACGTGCTGCGACGGCACGTCCGCGACGAGTCGGTCGATCTCGTTTACCTCGACCCGCCGTTCAACTCCAACGCCAGCTACAACGTGCTGTTCGCCGAGCATGGCACGCGGGCAGCCGCCCAAATCCAGGCGTTCGAGGACACCTGGGAGTGGAACGAGGAATCGGCCGCCACCTACCAAGAAACGGTCGAGCGAGGCGGCGAGGTCGCCAACGCGCTCATGTCGTTCAGGACCCTCATCGGCACCTCAGACATGCTGGCCTACCTATCGATGATGGCGCCCCGCCTGGTCGAGCTGCATCGCGTCCTCAAGCCGACCGGCTCGCTGTATCTGCACTGCGACCCGACCGCCAGCCACTACCTCAAGCTCCTACTCGACGCGGTATTCGGCGCCCCGAACTTCCGCAACGAGATCGTCTGGAAGCGGACTTCGGCCCATAGCGACGCCCGGCAGGGCTCGCGCCAATTCGGCCGTGTGTCTGACAGCATCCTCTTCTACGCCCGCTCGGACGCCAACACCTGGAACCAGCAGTACGTTCCCTACGATCAGGCGTACGTTGATCGCGACTACCGCCGGGTAGACCCGGACGGTCGACGCTACCGGATCAGCGACCTGTCGGGTCCGGGTGGCGAGGCCAAGGGCAATCCTCGGTACGAGTTCCTGGGCGTGACCGGCTGGTGGCGATACAGCAAGGAGAAGATGCAGCAGCTCTATGAGCAGGGCCGCATCGTTCAGACCCGGCCCGGAGCAGTCCCGCAATACAAACGCTACCTCGATGAGATGCCGGGCGTGCCGGTGCAGAACATCTGGACCGACATCCCGCTGATCAACAACCGCTCCAACGAGATGCTCGGCTACCCGACACAGAAGCCGATCGCCCTGCTGGAGCGGATCATCTCGGCATCGTCCAACCCCGGCGACGTCGTGCTGGACCCCTTCTGCGGCTGCGGCACCGCCATCGACGCTTCCCAGGAACTCGGCCGGCGGTGGATCGGCATCGACATTACCCACCTGTCCATCGGCCTGATCAAGCACCGGCTGACTGATCGCTACGGCCCCGAGATCGTTAAGACGTACAAGGTCGTCGGCGAACCAACGACGGCCGACGATGCGGCGGTCCTAGCGGGTGAGGACCCCTTTCAGTTTCAGGCTTGGGCGCTTGGTCTTGTCGGCGCGAGGGTGGCCGGGAGCGACAAGAAGGGCGGCGACAAGGGGATCGACGGCCGCCTCTACTTCCACGACTCAGCCGGCGGACCGACCCGCCAGATCGTGTTCTCCGTCAAAGCAGGTGAGCACCTCGTGCCGGCCTACGTGAACGAGCTACGCGGCGTGATTGAGCGCGAGCATGCCGAGATCGGCGTGCTCATCACCTTCAACGAACCATCAGCCGGGATGCGGTCCGAGGCTGCTGGCGCCGGCTTCTACACCTCGCCGTGGGGAAACCACCCACGGCTCCAGCTCCGCACTGTTGGCCAGCTGCTCGCCGGCCAGGGCGTCGACTACCCGCACATCACGGGTGCCAACGTGACGCATCGCCGCGCCGAGAAGGCCGCAGCTGCGAAGCCGGAGGAGCTGGAGTTGTTCGGCCGAGCAGCTGAGACTCCGGAAGATTACGACTCGGAGTGAGCGCCGAGGATCGGCTAGCCGACGCCGAGCTCCTGTGGGCCGCGGATCGTCGTGAGGGTGCGCTTCTTTCCGTCCTGGTAGCAGTGGCGGCCACCGCCCGGCGTAATCATCCTGGCCTCAACAATCGGGACGCCTTCGTCGCCCAGCTCAAGTCCCGCCATACGTGGACCATATCCGTCGAATTCCGCGGCCAGCAATGGAGCCTGGACGAGTTGTTCTACCAATGGCTTCGTTGCGAGCTGGTACACGAGGCCGGGCTCCCGTTCGACATCCGCATCGACGACAGGCTAAAGGGCCTCGGAGTCCGAGCCGGCGGCGCCCCTGAGGAGGCTGTGCTCATCGCTAAAGACTGGTTCCGTTTCCTGGCCGAAGCCTCCCGGGCGACTCCGTGAAGGTCCTCGTCCGGGTCATTGCGCCTGGATGCAAGGTTGAGCCGTACATCGGCCAGCACCTGTCAGTCCAGCCGGTCATCGTCCAGGAACACGTCGACGGATTCGAAGCAGAGTTGTCCGCAGTGACCAACTGGCGGTCGCTAAGCCTCGCCGCTGACCGTGCCGGCGTGTTGGCGCTCGGCGTAATCGACCTTGTGCTCCGCTGGCCACTCTCGGACGTGCACCTGCGTATCGAGCTGGACGGCAAGGCGGCACAGAAGCCGCGAGACATCTCCCGCTGGCAACCGTACGAATGGGTACCGGTGTTCAGTTGGGGAGGCAGTCTGACGCCTACCGTGGCGACTGTTTCCGACAATGGATTGTGCCGAATTGAGCGGCTTTGGTGCGCTTCTATTAGCGCTCCTCTGACCAGCCTCGACGCCCTGCTCGGGCCGCTGGCCGAGGCGTCCTCCGCCGCCGAAGCGACCAATCCATACGACCGGGTACGGGCGTTGTGGAGTGCCCTCGAACTCCTGTATCCCCGGATGGGCGAACTACGGCGGATCGATGCCATCCTGGGGCAGAGCCCGTCATTCGCCCAGGTGGAAGAAGCGCGCGGCTCGAAGCCGTACCGACGGCTGCTCGGATACCGGGGCCGGCTGGCGCGCGATCCGTGGCTCTACCTCCCCGTTCGGAGCGCTCTGCTCACGGAGCCTTCGACGGCGATCGAGCGTGTCAGGGTCGCAACGGTCGTCTCCTATGCCATCCGCTGCAAGATCGCTCATGGCCAGTGGGCTCGGAACCGCGACGACCGCAGGCTAGAGGCTGGCGCCGCCGAGCGATGGCTGTGGCAGTTGCTGGAGCGAGAAGTCGAGATTCGCCTAGCGGGCAGCCGCCTCGATCCCATACGGGCACTCGGCACGATACGGTTCGGAGGTCAGAGTCCGAGCCGGACGTCTTAACGCTGGCAGCCCCTACTCGCCCGGCTCGTGCTGACGAGCTGGGTGTTCCGACCGACTACGTGTTCGTCCTAGGGGACCACCGTGCAGCGTCGCAGGGCTCGCGCGTATTCGGACCGATCCCCCTCAGCTCGGTCACGGGCCAGATCACGTACCGATGCTTCCCCGTGAGCGGCCGGGGGACCGGTCCGCTAGGCCGGGGCACGGAGTCCGTGGCAGGGAGGCACGCGTCGCGCATCCGACATTCTGACGCTATGACGTGGTGGCTCCGTGCGATTTGTCGCTTCTCTTGGGCGTCTTGGCAACGTGGTCAGGTTGTTCTGTGGCCACACAGTCCGCGACGCTCTTCGCCTTGCCCCACTCCTCCTCGAACGCGTCTCTGATCGCACGGCCGCCGGGGTTGTCGGGAACCTGAACCATCATGGATGTCCTCTTGCCCACGCCATTGAGGGACGTGCCAAGCATCCAGATGGAACCCTTCTCCGGAATGACGTAGCGATCGTGGAATGCGTTCGTGACTCGTATCTCGGCGGCCTCGCCACCGTTCTGCCCGAGATAGGCGCGCCCAGCCGAGAGAGCCTTGAGGCGATCTCCGTTCTTGTCACCCGTGATGATTCGCTTGACGGAAGTGTGGCGAACCAGCCCGAAGTACTCCTCGGCTCCTAAGTACGGATCGATCAGGGCCGCCGGCCCAGCTTCGGCTATCTTGGCCATGACAGTGGCGAGCGCGAATTCGTCGTCCTGCTTGAGCACGACGGCAATCGCCGGGGACGACTCTAGGGTCTGTCGGCGCTCATTGGCGGCGGCCAGCAGAGCCCTGCCCAGCGTCGTTGCGCGGAGTCTCTCACCGCGAAGCTCCGCGAGCTTCACTCGGACTAGCCAACTCGAAGCCGACTCGGACTCGACCGTCTGACGAAAGAGCCCACCGAAAAGCAGCTCGTTAGTCAACCCCGAGAGGAAGGGGGACGACACCCGCGTCCACGGATCGGGACCCTTGTCCCAGGTGTCGATCTCGGCGACCGTCGGATGATAGCCCTGGTCCTCTACTGCGATCAGGAACGCGAGCACGCGGTGGCTGTGTTCACTGATGATCTCCATGCGACCCCATCTCCGTACGGCCTTCACCTGCGAACGTAGTCGGACGCGCCGTCGGAATCAAGTGGCCGATGTACCTGCCAAGGACGCGTCCATTGGTCGGCCGATTCCCTTGGACTAGTGGGTTTCGAACGAGTTGTGTTCAGAGGTTCCGAAGGCAACGGCCGCATAGACCTCAAAGACCGTCCGCAGCTCGGGTTCGCGGATCTCGACGAAGCGGAACTCCATCGCCGCCACGCGATCACGCGCAGTTCGAAAGAGACTGTCGAACAAGGGATCGGCCGCGAGATCTGCTCGCGAACCGCTGCCGTCTATGTCTGCGCGATTGGTGGCCGCTTTGCGCGCGAGGTTGAACGCCAAGGTGGCCTGGTTCTGCCTCGAACTGGCCCGTGAGTGCTGGCCACGTCGACGCCGGAGATCGCGCGTCTGCCCAACGTAGATGGGCTGGCTTTGCTCCGAAAGGAGGTAGACCCCTGGCGCACGTGGAATAGAGAGGTTAGTTCCCCGTCCGCATGGAGGGGCGACCCGCAACTGCTCCAGCAGTTGCGGTAGTTGTTCGGCAATCGCGCGGAATGTGTCCATCCCGCCATCGCACAAAGGGACGACAGCGGGCTCGCCCTTCTCCCGTTTCGCAGACGTCATTGCAGCGCCCCGCGACATTTCTCGACGGCCTGCTGGACATCCTTCCGCTTGCCGTAGTCCTTCATGCATTCGTCCAGAACCCTGTTCGTCAACCCACGGGTGCTATTGACCTTGGCACCGTGGCGCTCCCAGACCAGCCGCAGTCGGTCGATCGCCTTGTGCCGTACGGTGGGTCGTTGAGTATCAGCAGGGTTGTCATGGCGGCATTGTCTCATCCCGCCGGTTTTGGACGCCCATGGGCGTCCCCGCCACAGCAGCTCGGCGACCGTTGCTCGGGCCCGTGCGGCTTAGGGCGATAGCGTCACGATTGGCCGGCGAGCCCGGCCCGTTGCAGGCTAGCTTGTTATCTCGGCCTCAAGTCCTCTCGCCCCGACCATTCCCACATGACGTTGCGTAGGCAAAGATTCCTCGCGCGGCGCCGCCATGCCCACGCCGAGGCATCCTCCTTTGGCGCGGTGTGGATGGCGCCGATCCGGCTGATCACTATGCCTTGGTGTCAGTTCTCTCGCGGCCCGGCGTCGCTACCGGTGTCCGACTAGCATCGAGCGAAGGCCGCCTGGCCCCGATCGTCCGCTCGAGGTTGCTATCCTGGCAGCGGGAGGGAACTCGTCGCGACGACAGGAATGCCGCCTGAGGTGCCACTTGCCGAGCCGCAACGCCGGACCTGCCGCCGATTTCGGACGGAGTCGGCCCGTGGCAGGCTACGGTCCGCATTCACACGACGGGGCCGATGAGGCCACCGGCTGCGGCGCCACGCAAAGGCCCCGGCCAAAGCGCCCGGCAGGAAGAGGCTGAGTGAGCGAAGAAGCGGCGTTCGGCTACCCGACTCCCGCCCCATGCAGCGTGGACGGAGAGGCCGACCAGGTCGCCGGCGTCGCGCGTCCGCCTCACGCGCATCTGGGTCGACGCAACGACCTGCTGCTTGTAGCCGCGCTGGCAGCCTACGCGCTCCTGCTCTCTACCCTGATGATCTGGAGAGGCATCGCCGTCACGCCGGACCTCGTGGTGGTGAGCCTCGCGCTGGCCGCTCTGGTGCTGGGCCGCGGCAGGCTCTTCCTGCGCGACTGGCTCCCGTTCATCGCGCTCTTCCTGGCCTACGAGCTGATGCGCGGCTACGCCGACCAGTTCGGCCTGCCGATCCACGTGACGGACGTCGTCTCGATCGATCGGCTCATCGGACTGGGCCAACTGCCGACCCACATCCTGCAGAGCCTGCTCCACAGCGGCCCGGCGAGCAGTCCGGACAACCTGGCCACGATCTCGGTTGTTTTCTACTGCCTGCACTTGCCCCTGCCGCTGGCCATCGGCTTCCTACTGTGGATGCACCACCGACGCCTCTACTACGACTTCGTGGCGGCCCTGATCGTCCTCTCGATGGCGGCCTTCGTGACCTTCCTGCTTGTGCCGGTGGCACCGCCCTGGTGGGCAGCTCAGAACGGCTACATCACTGGAGTCCTGTATCTGAGCGACAACGGGATCCAGGGGCTGGTCCATGTCTTTGGCTGGGACAGCTACTTCTTTTCCTACCAGAACCTGTTGAGCATCAGTTCGGACAAGGTGGCCGCCTTCCCGTCGCTTCACGCGGCCTACCCGTTCCTGGCCTTCCTGTTCGCGCGGCGAGCATTCGGCAAAGCCGGCTGGCTGATGCTTGCCTACTCGGCCTGCGTCTGGTTCGCCATCGTGTACCTGGGCGAACACTGGGTCACCGATATCATCGGCGGCGTGATCTACGCCTCCGCGGCATACCTGGCGATCACGCGCGGTCCCCGTTGGGCCAGGCGATTCATCGAGAAGATGGCCGACGAGGAGATCGAGGCCGGTGTCGAGGCCGAGGAAAGGGGCGACATCGGGGCGCTGCGCCGTCTCGGTCGGCATGCGCGCTGGGCGCTCGTCCTTCAGGGTCTGGCAGTGGCAATCGTCGGGGCCGGCGTGGCCTACGGCATGAACACATCCGGCTGGGCCGGCGGCTCGCAGAGTGCCCTGTACCTGCTGCCCTGGCTGGCCGTCCTGGGCGGATTGTGGCGGAGTGCCGCGGGTCTGGTGAGCACCTAGTCTCATCGGGCCACCGGCTGCGCTCGACCGCTGCATGTCGAGTTGGAATGCTGCCACCGCGGCCAAGCCTCCTCGAACCAGGGCTGACGGGGCGCCAGCTGCGAGTGCTAACCCTCGGTCGACTCCGCCAGGAACCGATCGGCCCATTCGACGACGGAGCCGGCCGACTCGACCGCACCGGCTGCGAGCAGATCGTCCGCGGTGGCCAGCATGGATACGATCCCGATCCCTCGAACGTGGGCTGCGGCGGCCATCCCCATGTCGTCGAGCGCGTCCCCGACGTAGAAGGCATCCTCTGGCTGAGCGACCTCTGCCAGCTCCAGCGCCAGCCGCAGTGGCCGGGGGTCGGGCTTGCCTGCCGCCGTGTCGTCGCCATAGACCCGCACCGTGATGAGCTCGTCGAGGCCGAGCCGTGCCAGCTGCGGCTCGACCTCGACCCGATGGCTACTGGTCACGAGCCCGAGCGTGAAGCCCGCCGCGGCCAATCGAGCCAGCGCGTCCTCGATGCCGGGAAACGACCTCATCTGGTCGCTGTGGAACGTGGCCGCCCAGATCTGCGACGCCTCCTCATTTCGGTCCTCGGGAATGCCGAGCGAGTGGCACATTCGGCGCCAGTTCGGAGAGAAGGTGCGTCGGAAGATCGACTCATCGAAGGGCAGATTGAAATGCCGGCAGATAGCCGCTTCGGTTTCTAGGACCGCCGGCATCGAGTCAACAATCGTCCCATCCCAGTCGAAGAGAATGGCTTGCATGAGGACACATCGTACGCGGTTGCCGTGGCGTCCTGGCTGAGCTTTGGCTGGGTCGCAGATCGTCTTGCCTCTGCTCGACTCGACCCAGAGCCTCGGCACGATCACGCCGTCGTGACGGAGCATCGGAGGCTCAGCTCGCACGACGACCCCGAGCGTGAAGTCGGAGGTTTTACTCCGTTCGCGCCAACCAGCCGCTCGTCGTGATGCTCGATCTGGAAACGAACGAGGAAGCCCGATCGCTCGTCCAGCAGCGCGCGTCCGCCGCAGTCCTTGCGGAACCCTTGGCGATCGGCGGCTACAGGTCGAAGAGCGTGTCCGGTCGGGCGGCGCCATGAGCTCTTGCTCGCGTACCTGGCGGAACCGCGCCCGGACGGCAGGGCGTCAGACGGCTTCGGCGACGAGGAAGAACCGGCGGATCATGCACGCTCCGGTCGCGTTCTCCTCCTCGATCTCGGCCCGCACCTCCTCAACCGTGTCGCCCGATGCGGCGGCGATTTCCTCGACGTGCTCGAGCAGGAGCTCCCCGAAGCGGTCCTCGCTCTCGCGCCAGCCCGGCGTCTCGTCGTAGACAAGGACGCGGAAACCGGCCGCCTCGGCGACGGGCCGATGGTCGGCGAGTTGCGGGGGGCGACCGACGGGCTGGGTGTGGTAGTCCCACGAGGTCAGCGCGAGGCGCCCGCCCGGCCGGAGGATCCGCCGGAGCTCTCGGAATGCGGTCGCCTTGTCCGTCGTGAAGAGGAGTGCGTCGACGCTCATGACGGCGTCGCCGATCTCGTCCGGCAGCCCGGTGGCCTCGAACTCGCCGCGCTGGAACGTCGCCGCCACGCCGAGCGCCACCGCGCGTTGGCGCGCCTCGCCGAGCGGCGCCTCGGCGATGTCGAGGCCGATCAAGGTCGCCCCGGTCTGGGCGGCCACCCAGACCCCGGGCCCGCCGCGTCCGCAACCGACGTCGACGAGCGTGGACCACGGCCCCACGTGGAGCTCGGCAACGAAGCGTGCGAGATCCGACCTGGAAACAAAGCTCTTGATCGCCAGGCCCTCGGGGTACTCGTCGCCGAGCGCCTCTCGGGTGAGCCGGTCCTCGAGTTCGGTCGGCCCCAACGCGTACTCCCTCTCGAAGAGCGCCCGCCAGTCGTGTTCCGCCTCGACGTTTATCGCCCCACCTCGGTGTTCGGCCAGATCCGGGCGAGCATCCGTGACGGCGGGGCGCCGGCGCAAGTGCCGTGGCGCCCGAACGCAGCGCGAGACACGGTTGAGCAGATCGCCCTTGATGTATCTGCCTGTCTTGCGGCTGGCTTGTTATCTCGGCCTCAAGTCCTCTCCCCCCACCACTTCATCGTCATCGGTCCGAATGTCGGCGGCAGCCTCAAATCAGACGCCGACCGGCTCGCGAACGAGGACGACCGTGGTTCGGCCCGGTTGCCACTCGCCGTATATGACGAGCACCTTCTCCAGCGCCGTGTCGACACCCATGCGCTCGCGCACCTGCACATTCTCGTAGGGGAAGACCACCTCGTTGATGCGGCGCAATGCGGCGTCCAGGTCCGGCACGATCTTCTGGCTGCCGACCACGAGGACCACCCGGCCAGCGCCCGAAACGTAGGCGCCCAGCTGGCTGCCCGTGGCCGAGGCGGCTACGAGGGTACCGTCCGCGGTCACTGCGGCAACGCTTCCGAGCATGTAGTCCGGGGCGGCAATGAGCTTGCGGATCTCACGGCCCTGAGTCTTGCGATCCATGGCGAAATAGCGCGGTCGCAGAGCGTCGTAGCGCCCCGATTCCACGAGCTCCGCGTATAGCCCGACGTCCTCCAACGTCTTCGACTTGCCGGAATGGACTTCAGCGCCCGCCGGGATCATGTCGAGCACGGCCGTGCGCGCCTCCTCGCCGGAGTCGACGACGATCGTCTCGATGTTGTGGGAACGGAGGGCGGCTGCCACCCGCTCGATGGGGTCGACGGCCTGGTCGGTTTGCCTGGTCATGATGTGCTCCTGATTGCGTCGGGTGGCCCGGCGAGACGGCATCGCCGCTCGTCGGCGTCTGGGTGCACGGGTCTGGGGCGCTGAGCAAAGCGAGGGCGAGCCGTCTTGCTCCACCCGAGATTAAGGCTACCAAAGGCGAGTCGGAGACCGACAGAAAGGATCGCCCAACCGACCGCAAGTGACCCGACCAAACGGCCGCCGCGTTCCTGAAATCGCACTATCCGGTGCTAAGCTCTGCCCGATGGAGGTGTGAAATGCCCAAGGTCGTGGCGAATGGGATCACGATCAACTACGAGATCCAGGGGCAGGGCGAGCCGCTCATCCTCATCCCTTACCTCGCGGCCGACAACGCCTGCTACGCTTTCCAGGTAGCCGACTACGCGAAGGAGTTTCGCTGCATCTCGCTCGACCCGCGAGGGGCGGGAGAGTCGGACAAGCCGGACGCGCCGTATTCGACGGAGCTCATCGCCGACGACGTGGCCGCCTTCATGCAGGCCATCGGCGTCGAACGTGCCCACGTCATGGGCCTTTCGCTGGGGGGCGCAGCCGGGATCTGGTTGGCCGCCAAGTACCCACAGCGCGTCGCCTCGCTGTCGCTCCACAGCGC
>Ga0116137_1001682_pt1 | contig 14155 bp, 13 predicted proteins | sample June2015DPH_20_1_3_FD_88973 | JGI IMG/M metagenome (GOLD analysis project Ga0116137, IMG submission 88973) | Peatland microbial communities from SPRUCE experiment site at the Marcell Experimental Forest, Minnesota, USA - June2015DPH_20_100 | ecosystem: Environmental > Terrestrial > Soil >...
GGCATGAAAGATTCGGCAGGTTCAAGGACAAGGCTAGCTATCAGAAGGAACTTTGCGATAGCTTGGGGACTTACGTCAGACCTTCGAAGGGAACTGAAAAGGCGTTCGGGCTCCTGAAGAAGGCTGCGGTTTTTCCTTCGCTAAAGAAGGTTCTTGACGACTTGGCTGGTCGCGCGCGCTCAAGTGCTTTCGCCAACTGCTTGCTTGCAATAATGCCTTCTTGACGTTGCTCTGATAGATCTCAAGGTCGCCCTCCAGCCTCTCAATTTCAGCGCGCGCGAGGCCAGGATCGAGGCCTTCCACTAACTGTGTCGTTGCGAGAGAGATTCTGGTGCCAGTATTCCTTTTCGAGCCACTCCACCAGCCTTTTCCTTTCTCCCTGACTCTTCTGCGGTCCATCCCAATAGTATCGTCCCCCTTTCCAATCGACATAATGCCTATGTCGGTGTCGGGTTCCGTGGGCACGAAGTCTCGGCCGTACAAGGATCAACCAGCCCAGAGCAACCCTTGCATCGTGATCCAATAGATTCCAAAGCCACTGATAGTTTCCAGCAGATTGCAAACCTAGGGTTCGTATCGGGTCTAGTCGCAGAGAGTGTGCGTATCCCTTCATCTTTTCCGTGTACTTCCTTATCATGCTCCCAATTCTGGTTTGGCTTACTGCGATTCCCCTCGAGGGCATCAAGTGTTGGACAATCTGTCTTTGGCTGGCACCTGAAAAGTGCCATTTCATGATTTGCACCAGGATAACTGCGGTTACCTTCATCCTGGTGAACGTCCTTCCGCACTTCTTGCATCTGTAGCGTTGTACATTGCCGGTTCGATTGTGTCTCGGGCCAATCTTGATTATTCTCCGCGACCCGCAGTGGATGCACCCAGAAGCCAGTTTCGGAACTGGCTTTCCCCACATGTCACTTGAAATCATTCTCCTAAGGACAATGGTGTAGTATGCCGAGTACTTGTCACTCAGAGAGCCCGAAATTGCCTTCGTTCTAACACCTGTCAAGACTAATCACTACCGTAGCTAGGACCGGGATCGAACCCAAATCAATGTTATGCTCGAGTGTTAGCGTGCACCGATTCGACTCACGATAGACCTGTCCACTCTCAATCCGACAGCTTGGTTGCTCTTATGACCCACAAATTAGGCGTCTTGCGTATCGTAAACCCTATTCCATCCAAGGGCTAGATGCAAGCATGACAAACCCGCGTCCATGGATTCCAAGTCTGCGGACGACGAACCAAGAAACGAGGAAGGCATGAAGGCAGCTGTCCCTCCTCCAACTGGAGCACAGGGTCGAACCACAGCTGCAAACCGAAGCACAAACGGAAATGAACTTCCTGACAAATCGGAAGAGCGTCCAGAACACAATACACACGAAGTAGAACACCTGGTCAATGAGCCTCAAAGTCACCAATCTCAGAAGATTGATGCCAGTTCCCAGGGAGAAGCCAAGCAGCTTCTCAGGCGCATCATGGATGGCGCCAAGTCAGAGACATCGTCTGTTGATTCATTGCAGTGCATCCGAGATTACGTTCAGCAGTTCGTCAAGAGCGACAGGGAGGTCATCGAACACTTGATGGTCGCCTGCCTCTCCTCATACACGGACAATCCTCTGAACCTCGGTCTCTTTGCGCCAAGTAGCATCGGTAAGACTTGGGCGACTAAAATGGTCGCTCAATTGTTCTCCAACACTGTATTTCTTTCGGGCGCCACTGCGAAGAGCTTCTTCTACGACGGTAGCGGGAAAACCGTCAACGCCGGAGGCGAGGACATCGGGACCAAGATTCTCGCTTTGAAGGCGATGCTGGCACAGGAAAAACTCAAGCCCAAAATGCTGCGGAACCCGAAGAGAATGGCTAGCCTTACACTCCAGATAAACGAAACAACGGCGAGCGCGCTCACGGAGGTAAACCTCGAAGGGCGCATTCTCGTGTTCCTTGAACCTCCGGACCAGGCCGTCTGGAACGGGTTGAAACCCCTGCTCAGTCACGATGTTTACTATTCAATCTACCAAACGGTCTCCAAAAGTAATTCTCTGGTGCGGAAAATACGATTAGTCGGGTGGCCGGTATGCATCTTCGCGAGCGCACGAGACGAACAACGTTGGTATAACTGGGACGAAATTCGCACACGTTTCGTCATCATCACACCGGATTCCACCGAGCAGAAGTTTCTTGAAGCCAACAGACTGACAGCAAAACTCAGTGGCGAACCAAAGTTCGTACTCAGCAAACTCTTCCCCCAGGAGAAGGAAACACGCGCCAAGGAAGCGGTGACGCGAATACGGCAACAAATCGAAGCCCTCAGAATCAGTTGCGGCGCAGCTGGCAAGGGTGAAAAGACAGACAATTTCGTCTTCAATCCGTTCGCGAGCCTCCTGGCCGAGAGGTTCTATCACGAATCCGGCGACAGGATGAGGCATTTTCGCTACGTGTTAAACTATGCAAACCTCTTCACGCTCATCAACATCGAACGGAGGCCCCTCCTCCTGCTGGATGGAGAGCCAAAGGGAATCGTTACGATGCGCGAGGATGTCGAGAGAGCCCTCGCACTAGTCTGTCCGAACATCAAGGCCAGCCTTCCCCGAGTCAAACTTGAGTTCCTCGAGAAGGTCGTGAAGCCCCTTGCCGCGACCCTGCCGCCTGGCACCGGCTTCACAGCACGGGAGGTCCACGAATCTGCTGTCAAGCACAACTTGCGACTGAGCAGGAAGACGGTACAAGAAACATACCTGTCCGCGCTTGAGGACGATGGTCTCCTATTCAGCGAAACAAGCAGCGAGGACAGACGGGAGAGAATCTACTATTTGCACGAGGTCACAGGCCAAGAATCAGCCAAATTCTTCGAAGGGGATGAAATCACCCTTCGCTCCGTCAAAGAAGTCTGGAATGAGCACCGAAAAATGTTCGTCTATGGGAGAGGCGTCGAAGCAGAATTTCAGGGCAAGGTGTTCGTCTCAGCAGAAGACTTCGCGAACTTGTGCCTGTGGGGTTGCCCCTCGAAGAATGATTCAGGCGCCAAGAATAAGCTCCTTGAGGGCAACGGGGGCGGAAAACATTCGAATCGAATAATCGGGACTAATTCTGAAGGAGTCCGTTCTGAGAAGCCAGTCGATCCAGCACCCGCAAAGGGGGAAGGGCCGACATGAATTCCCAAAATGGGCTGGAAGAAACCAGGAATTGTGTCAGACTGGAAAAGACATTCGCATTCGCTGTCACGAAGGGCAGCCTCATCGACTTCGAGACAACGGGGCTTCCAAAGATTCAACAGGAACACGAGGTCATCACCTTGGGCTACCTAGAAGGAAACAGGGCAGCCATAATTCAGCGCACAACCAAGGAGAAACTGCAGTTCTACAGCGAGATAAGAAACATCCTGGAGGAGCTCCCCAAACCCTATCTTGCCTACAACGCCAAATTCGAGAGACAAGTAATGGAAATTGAGCTTGGAATGACCCCAAGCCCACAGGATTTCATAGACATCATGGAGCCCTGGAAGGCGAAGGCGAATTCGATGCACCCTTTCCTCAAAGGGCCAAAGCTAGACGAACTAATCGGCGAACCATACGATTACTTTCGCGAACCAAAGATAAGCGGGGGAGACATTCCAGCGATCTGGAGGGACTACTTGGCTACACTCGATGAAAGAAGACTCAGACCCATCATGAATCATTGCCTGAGTGATGTTTCAAGGGAAACGATTTTGCACGTTGTGTACGAGAGTCAAATCGGGGTCAATGGTATTCAAGTACCGTTATTCGGCCATCCCATCGAACCTGTCAAACCAGCCGTGAGGAGTGACCTGAAATGAGCAAATATCCGTTGGGGCGCGACGAGTCTGCCGACTTCGTCTCTTTCATGAAACTCATAGGCAACCACCCCGAGCCGCAAGACTGGGCAAGAGCCTTCTTCGACGGGTACTTTCAACTCGACCATAAGAACGTCCTTGCCTTGAGGAAGTCCATGACGAAACTCGGGGTCAATCCAGAGCCAGACGGTCTGCTTCTTTTCCAGGTCGAAAAGACGCTCTTCATGCAGGTCTCGGACAGGACCTGGTTAAGACTCATCTTCGACCCTTCGCTCCTGAAAGACTACTATCTTGAACGATTCTTGCAGAAGTGCGACGTCGACCTAAAAGGCATCCTGTGGTTTCACGACCAACTCTCAATTTCAACAGCTTCGCCAGAAGAGGGTTCCCATGTCTGTCCGAAGTGTAAGTCTAGATTCACAGACAGGGATGGGAAGTTCGCCAATACATTTGGTACCAGGGGGTGGTCTAGTTTCGGTGAATAGGCAATCTGCCCCGAGTTCAGCGCGCGCGCTAAATCGATTTCCTGCAGTCGCTCGTGTTTGGGCAGGGAGCGCAACAGGTCAACAGACGATGCGAACCGCATGCGAGCTGGAATCGCTGGATCTCCGCTGGGATTATATATCTATAGGCCATAGACCATAGACATGTCGACGACGATAGAGGTGAAGAAGACCACCGCGCGGGTTCTTGAGGAGCTCAAGAGGAAGTATGGCGCCAGAAGCATGGACGAGACAGTAAAGAAGCTCGTCAGCATAGCGGAGCAGATCCCAGACTCGATGTTCGGCTCTCATCCAGAGATGAAGCCGTTCACCCCAAGGGACGAGGCCAAGCTGCATGAGCTATGAATACATCCTGGACTCCTATGCCTGGATAGAGTACTTTCGCGGAACAGAGTCCGGAAAGCTCGTCAGACCATACCTGGAGGGCGACTCGGCGGCGACCTCGACTCTCACGCTCGCCGAGCTCAGAGAGAAGTACCTGAGGGAGACGTGGCAGACCTTCGAGGAAGACTCGAGCTTCATCGTCGCACGAACAGCCCTGGCTCCTGTGGACAGGCAGATAGCAATCCTCGCCGGCGAGATCAACCACGCGCGGAAGAAGAAGGTGATGGGCTGGGGCATGGCGGACTCCGTCATCCTCGCCACGGCGAGGATGGTATCAGCGAAGGTCGTGACTGGCGACAGGCACTTCGAAGGACTGGCAGACGCCATTCTGGTCTAGGCCTGGCAAAAGGTAACAGCTCAAAGGGAAGGAAGAAGAGCGCTTCCGTGGACACATATTCGAAGCGAAGATGCGGACGGGGCATTCTACCTAGTAGGAGGACGCCTCGGGGGCCTACCGTGAAGATAGGCCCTCTTCCAGGCGTACCGCAGATTGTTGCCAGGTGAAGTCCCTCAGAACCCTTTCCCTTGCCTTTCGCCCCATATTCAACCTCAGTTCAGGGTCGCTCAGAAGGCTTTCCAGGGCCCTCCCGAGCTCTCTGGCATCTCCCTCCCGGACGAGAATCCCTGTCTCGCCGTTCACGATTGACTCGGGGATTCCCCCGGAGAATGTGCCCACAGACGGCTTTCCGAAGATCCCTGCCTCGAGGAAGACAGTGCCGAATCCTTCTACATCGTCCCTCAGTCTCTTTGAAGGCATTGCAACGACGTCACAGAGCTCATATCGGCCGTGCAGAGCGCGGCCTCTCAGTGAGCCGAAGAATTCGACTCTCTCCCCCAGGCCCAGATCAGCGACGAGCCGTTCGAGCCTCTTTCTTTCAGGGCCGTCGCCGACGATTTCCAGGCGCCAGTCAAGGAAATCCTCGGATACCAGCCGAAATGCGTCGATGAGGTCGTCTGCCCCTTTTCTTTTCACGAGCCTCCCGACGAATAGAACGTTGTGGCCGGCCCTCTGGCCCGGCTGGCCTGCCGACCCCAAGCTCGGGTCGACGCTCGGGTAGAGCACCCTTTGCTTCCTGCGCGCGATGGGAGGAAGCACTGAGGCCGTGAATCTGGAGTTTGTGAAGACGGTATTGGACAGGACGATTGAGGCGAGCATCATCACGCGACCCAGAAGGCTCCGTCTTGCTTGCAGGATGTCCTTTCCGTAGAAAAGGACAGCCGTCCTGCGGTGCATGAGCCGTGATTCCGCAAGAAGCGCGTTTCCGTAGAGCGTTATGGCACCGCTGATCAGGAAGACCGAGTCAAGATTCCGATTCACAAGAATCCGCTCTGTGGCAAGGAGAGAGCGTAACGCCTGTGCTGGCCTGGAGGACAATTCGTACAGTCTTGTGCCCCAGAACGCGCTGATTCCTGATTTGTACACGGGCGCAAGCGCGAGGACCTCCACTCTTCCCCCTCGCCTTGACAGCTCCTTCACATACCCTTCGACTCGTCCCTCGATTCCGCCAACGTTGCCGGGCGGGTCGAAGGTCACGAGCAGGACGTGCGCCGGAGTCATCTTTGCCAGTGGGTCGCTATCAAGTCCTCTGTCTCTTTTCATCTAGTGCGCCTCAAATTGCTGGCAGTCTTCATCCAACGGCACCGAATCCATTCCTCTCAATGAGCTCTCTGATATGGCATACGGCTCGGCTCTCCACTCCACCGACGTTCCCCTGGGGGCGTCAAAGGTGATGACGAGTGTTCTCAAGTTCAAACCCCTGCTCAGATTTCAGCACTTAGTTCCTGAAGGGCGCTCTTAGCACTATTAGGTCTTGGCAGACTCGAAGCTACATCAAAACTGCGTTGACCTGCGGTACTTCACGATTCCCGCTCCCTACGGCTTCTCTACACCATACGACAGACGAGAATTGGTCAGTCTAGTAGCGCAAATTCAGCCGAAAGCGGGAAAATGAGCGATTAAGGACCGCCTCCTCGACTTGGTCGAACTGCTTCACAGGAACGGCATCATCAGTGGCAAGGCGCGCGCCTGCGCTGCGCTAAAATAGCGGCACCATTAGTACTACTAGCAGTTGCTACAAGTCTATCTTAAGAAAGCACTCTACGACCAGCTTGTGAAGAAGGGTCTTGATGTCTCCGAGTTCGTGAATGCGACTGTCGAAGCTGCATTACGGCGAACATGGAGGAAGACGAAGTGAAAAGCAAACTGATCTCAACAGCGATGGTTCTCGCTATACTGTTGTTGTCGTCTTTGTCTCTCGTTGCCATCAAGTCTTCAGCGCAGCGATCTTTGGCTCTCGATGGAGCTGGCAACAAGACCAACTGCAATGCGACAGGTTCCTGTTCTATAAGCATCACGACTTCTTCACAGAATGATGTTGCGATCGTCTTGTGTGATTGCGTGTCCGAGGATGGCACCGCTGCCTTGTCGATAAGTGGAGGAGGTTGGACCAACAGAGCAAACGCACTCTACCGAGTAAGCGGCACGGTTCATTACTACACGGAAGAATGGTATTCAATACTCAGCTCGCCAGTTTCTGCCATGCCTGTAACCGTGACATCTAGTGATCTGTCTCCGGTTGGAACCTACTTTCAGTTGGTCTACTTCGCCGTGAATGGGGCAAATCTGACATCGCCGTTTGACATTCAGAATCCTGTAATCGTCCAAGCATTTTGCACTAGTAACAATTATCCATGCGGAACCATAACCACACACCACGTTAATGATTTTGTGTTTCAAGTCGTAACTGCAAGAGTGCTGGGATACACCGCTGTGCCGCCATCGGTCGGTACATGCGGGAGTTCATCATGCACTTGGTTGCAAGAAGCAGAAAACTCTGGACTTGACTACACTATTCAATACTTGATAGCATCTCAAGCTCAGTCTTCTGCAACATTTCAGCTTGGAACGAGTTATCTTTCCGCCTCTAATGCGAATACCGAGATGAGCGTTTTAGACGCCATAGTAGCATCAGGTTCAGGTATAGGGGCGACAAGTTCATCCACAGCTACCTCAACCACCACATCGTCTTCTTCGACTTCAAGTTCGACCACAATCTCATCCTCAACTACCACCACAGTGCCTTCAACTACCACAACAATTCCATCGACTTCGACAGCACCTACTGCCACAACAGCAAAGGACTATAATGGTCATAACACATTCTTTGCTGATACTCTGTACTGGCAAATCTATTACGACGGAGCTAACATGGTTTGTAGAGCATCTCCCGACACATCTACTTGGAGCTCTCCAGTTACGATATTCACCCAGGGGGCTGACGGAATCAGAGATTATCTCTACGATAAAGCGAGCAACACGCTCTATTACGTCAGAGCCAACTCCGGTGAAACTGGTTTCCATTATCGCTATGGAACGCTTTCTTCTTCTGGTTGCGGATCAATAAGCTGGCTGATTCTAGAGACAACGCAAGCAACAATCTATCCACACACAGAATACATGGGAAACATTGTGTTAGACAGCTCTGGTAACATGGTTGTAAGCTTAAGCACATTTGATTCCTCCCTTAGTCATTGGCATCTGGAGGTCTGGAAACATCTTCCTACTGGATGGGTGAATATCAATAACTTAGATGTTGGAACAACGGAGTATGGTGATATTCTTCTTCCTCTGACAAATTCGAAGCTTGCCTTGCTCTATTCTTATCAACCAGTGGACTACGCATACGGACAGGTACACATCACAGAATACGATGGAACGGGTTCGTGGACGAGTCCAACTCTAACAACTAGCAGCTATGACGGGGAATTCTCAAGCGCACTGTCAATCAATGACACCGTTTACTTTTCTGGTGACGACAATCTTAACCCTCACAACATCAAGTTCTGGATGTGTGCCTATCCTTGTGCCTCTGCTCCTCCAGAAAGCATTGTCTTCACTTCACCAACAATGAACCAGGATTATCAGACTAACATGGCAAGCAACAACAAATCCGAGATAATTCTCAACTACGCGACAGTGAAGAAAGGATCTTCAATGGATACGATTAGCTACGTGGTCTCCACAGACGGAGGCATAACCTTTGGTCCCCCCCTTGTTCAAGTCTCAGGTGAGAATTTGATATGGAATGGGTTCGGTTCATTCAATCTTGTAGAAAACAATCAAGTGTGTTTGATGTATACGACGGGAACCGCTTCCTCGTACACAGTAAAGTACACATGTGAGAAATACTATCTTGGGTGGTTGAAGCCCTGAAACATAAAGAAACAACGCGCGCGCGCGCAACACCATGTCGCGACGCGGGCGCGCGGAGCAAACTAAATCAGCTGTCTAGCCCGAATCACTCACGAAACGCTTTTCGGGAGAGTTCCCGTAGGGGAGCTCGACTCAGCCAACTCCCCGCGACAACTCAATTGAAGATGTCCTCTGTCGTGTGGCGAAAATGAATCCCGACTCACATCTGGGCTCGGCGAAATCTCTATTATAGAAGTACTCCCTGTCGAAGATCTTGACGGAAAATCCAGCTTGCTTCAAGATTTTCGAAATCGACCCCGCGCCATGATAATGATACTCAAGCATGATTTGCGAGAAATGCCGAAGTACTTCACCCGAAGCGCCAGAAAAGAGATCGTATTCGCAGCCCTCACAGTTGATTTTGAGGACTGCGTCTTGCAATCCGAATCTTGCGACTATCTCTGACAGGGAATTGATTCGCACGGAGATGTCCCCACCCGATTCGTGAGCTTCACTCGAACGGCTCGCGAGAAGACTCCGGTCTAGATTCAGGCTTCCGCTGGCCCCGGCGCCTTCGTTCAGCAAAGAGATGATTTCTGCGAATCCATTCTTTTGAATATTTAATTTTGCTATTTCGAAAGTCACCGGAAAGACCTCAAGAGATACTACGCGCTTAGCACCTCGCAGTGCAAAGTAAATAGCGGTGTCACCAATATTCGCACCTATGTCCAGCACATCTCTATCCTTTGCTTTTAATTTCTCATATTGCCCCCCAAGGAAATACCACTCTAGAACTTCGATTGCATCTTGAGTAAGCTCCTTTCTAAAATAGAATCGAAGTTGCTTCTTCATAAACTCGAATTCAGCGTACGCCAAACCATATTCTTCGCCCATTCTAAACCGCGAGTGCAAGAATACATCATGGAGATAACTTGACAATTCGATTCTATCGCGCTCATCTCTAACCTCGACTTTCTTGCCACGAATGACCGCTGTAAAAGGGGACTTGAATCCTAGTTTCCAAAGAAAAAATCTCGAAGAACCTTGCATGTTTCTACGGACAAATCTGGCATAGGCAAATCTCTCTGGGATCCGCTTCAGCATTCGCCTAATTGTGCTCGCCCGATAACCGATCTCCCACCTAAGCCGATTCAAAATCATAGATATCCACGCGCTGGAATCTATTATTCGTTTCAATCCGGAACAGGCGCCGTCCGTAAGGGAAGAAATTGAATCAAAAGAGTCACAGCAGGCAACACCGTATTGCGACATGGCCGATGCTAGGTTGTATGCAACAATCCCTATCCCAGTAAGCTTATCCCATGAGTGTTGTGAACATTAGTCTCGCCATTAATGGCTTAGACAGTCTCTCAGAGACAACCGCTTCGCTAGAAGTTCATTGCTGATGTTAACAGCTTTTCGTCCTGAATCATTCCCCGATCCTTTCTTTGAACTCGGAGAATGGCTAATGATACCTGAACACTAACAACCCGTGCCTCAGGGCAAGCCAGCAATCCTCGAGCAGCTTTCATCAAAAGGGGAGCAGGAGAGCTCACAGTCAGTGGCATCGACTTCTTGACTTGGTCGCTATATCGTCTTGACCCGGCTTCAGGAAGTATCGTAACGAGGGCCTCAGGTACATTTCGCATGGAGGATCAGTGAGGTTGGCCGACCTCAAGGACTGCCTAGCCACCGCAGACTTCGATTACCTTGTCCACGATTATAGGAATGGTCGAGTCGGTCGAGAATCGTTCCATTTCCATAGCCTGTTCTCTGGCCAAGCCAGAGTAATACGAGGGATTGGCAGCAATCTTCACTATGGCATCTTGGAAGCTTTTCAAGTCGGACCCAACCCAAATAACGCCCTTCAGTCCCCGAAAGTCTACGTCGCTTGCCCTATTCCTTGTGGCGACAACTGGTCTTCCAATCATGAGACTTTCAATAATCTTGAGAGAAGTCGCGTTGAGGGAAAGTTCGAAGGATATTTCCAGTGGCGAGAGCGTTATGTCGCAAGCAGCAAGGTATTCAGGGACCTCTTGATACGGGATATATTCGATGAGCAAAGCGGACTGGGGGTATCGGCCGCAGACCTCACGTAACCTTTCCTCAAGATCCCCGGAGCCTGCGATCAGAAAGAAGGCGTTTGGAGTCCTAATCTTAGTCGTTTCAATAAGGGGTATTATCACTTCTTCAATCAGCCGAAACCGATTAAAGTGACCGATGAACCCGATGACGAATCTATCAGACAGGTTCAGCTTCTCTCGCACACGACTGCCGTTGACCTCGGGGTTGAACAACCTTCTGTCGATTCCTCGAAATGTTCCAAAGACTCTTCTTCGGCTCACGCCGCGCCTGACAAATCTCTCTGCGTAGACAGCCGATGGGAGAAGAATGAGGTCCGCGAGCCTGTGCGACACTGATTCGTTTCTCAAGAACTTAAGGTCTTTACTGCTCCCTGTTTTCATGGACAGTTCAGCAAGACTCCAATCAACGAGGGGATCTCTTTCATCTTGGACGTGCTTGATTCGCAGAATCTTTAGACAAAGCTGAAGCGCCACTCTAGCGTGTGTACGCGCGCGCCAGAATGACCAATCGTCCCAGTAAACACAATCGACTCTTGTCGAGACACAATATCGCAAGAACTTGCCGATCTCCAGGAGTGTTCCTAGAAGTCCCTTGAAGCGAGTCTCAATTCGGCTGACCGAGATGTTTTCAAACGAAGTCGTGATTTTGCGCCCTTCAATGTTGACCCAGACCACATCAACGCCCCTCGCCTTGAGCGCCTTGGATATGTGGCTCTGTTTTATGGCGATAGAATCCAGTTCGGAATGAACAGAGCGGCTAAAAAGAAACACTATGCGCAATGTGTACCATTCCATCTCAAGTCTTCCTCTATAGAGTTTTCAAGAATCTGATATTTCCGCAACTAATGAAAGGTGCTAAATCGAGTGTCTCATGAAATTCTCTGGCTCTTGTTGGTCTAAGCGCCCTTCAATCTTCACGCTTGGACCCGTTAGCTCCAAATCGACCTGAACCACATTTCCTGTGCCAGAATCTCGCCCGTCCATCAGTCAAACGTGTCAAATGAACTGTCAACCGACCGTCATTGACCGTCAAACAGGGTTTTTGATTGGGAAGGGAATCCGAATCGAGACTGAACCTATGCCTCACCTCACGCAATGTACTCACAATAAGGGAATGTTTGGCTATGCTAAATAGTGTGGCTTCGTCCTAGCGACGACCGTATTCCGATATCCCCCGCCTTGACGGTAGACGGTTCCCAGCCACGAGTGGCAGCTAGATTCAATCTATTCATTCTCCTGGGAATCGCCATCATGGAAATAAACGCTTGTCGATTCACGAAACTCGTCCTGGCGGGTTCTCTCCATTGGCCAATGCTTATGTAGCATCCGAGTAACCAGTTGAATGCCTTTCTCTTCATGCTTGAGTCCAGAGCACCTAGATTATTCGGTAAGTGCCTTTCGATAACTCGAGATTCATATTTCGCTCGTTGCGCCTTGCCTGCCGTTGCTTGAACTACCTTGATGCGACCTCTACCCATAAGTGGATAATCGCTCGAAGCGGAAGGGAAACTTAGTGGCTAACCGTAGCATCATATCAGTATCTTCGGCCCATCGAAGTGTTTCGTCGTAAAGTCCGACCTCATCGATACATCTCGAGGCACGGCAACGAGTCCTCCTGAAAGAGAAATTCCGCATGGGAAATAACCCGCCTTTTGCTGCACAGGGAATGTCCGTGGAAGATGTCGCCGCTACCGTCCCTCGGCATCAGCTCGAGCGTTAGCGTAGACCGCTTCCTGAGCGATTATGGCAGCGTCAGGACAAAAGCCGCTTACACAGATCGACTTTCAGCATATCGTCTTGATGACGACTGAGAGTACTCAAAGACCGCGGAACCCATTTTCTGGAATGCGAAAACCAGCAGGAGCATAGTCGTCAAATTCAGCACAGCAAAAGAAGCCTGGCCCGCAGGTGTCGCGGGGATCCAAGAAGATGAAAGTGCCTCCCAGAAGGCCGTTGCGCAGTATGTGCTCACCGTGCCGATCACTGTGAACTTGGTAGCCGGCAGATTGAATCTGCGCAGGAGGAAGAGCAATGGCAGTACCGCACCTACGGACACCGCGATCTGGAGGGGTTTGGCCAAGACCAAGTCTCCTTGAACGGCTGATACTCCAGAGACCCCAGCAGGGAACAGCCCCGACAAAGCCAGAGTCGAGTGGAACCCAAACAGAGTCAGGGAAGCCCAATTCGCGAGTTCGTAGACCCAGACACCGATGTAGAGAAGTGACCCTGCAAGCAACAGGTCCAGCACGATGCTACGGCCGCGCGAGAGCAACGGGTGCCCAGCCACACCCGCGTTAGTTATACGATTATCGCACGAATCACGGAGTCCGACGGCCCATACTTGCGAAAAGCGACAGAGTACCGCAGAGAGACTAGCCGCTACGCCGAATCAACCGTACGCGACTCTCCTGAGCTCCAAGGATAAAAGCCCGAGTCGTGGACCGGTCTTGGGCGAACTCTCCTGACGGTGAAGTACGTCCCGACGGCAGATATCGCCAGGATGGTGACCAGGATTGGATAGCTCAACGTGACGGTAACGTACTCCGTATGCTCACCTGGAGCCGAGACTTGGACATCTCCGCTGAATCCCAAGTACTTGACAGTTCCGTTGAGATATCCCAGTGGCACTTGTCTGAATTCTGCCAATCCCGTGCTGTTGGTCAGCAATTCTTGTGTCTGATTCCCCACGGTCATGGTCACGTTTGCACCGCTGATTGGAAGGCCGTAAACGTCGGTGACGACGACGGCTTCGTCGTAGATAGGCAGAGGAACTACGACTGTCTTCGAGTCTGTGACTGCGAAGGTCACCGGGGAGCCCTGCCTCGACCCGACGTTCGTGCCCATCCATTCCGCCTGAGTGACCTGGTAGGTGCCCGAGTAGAGCCAAAGACTTGAGTCGGTCAGGTTGAAGGCCCCTGAGAGTCCTCGGATCGAGACGTTCTGAGGGGACACATTTCCCCCTTCGGCATCAGCAAACGCGATGTTCACAAGATATTGGTCCTTATACGATGCGAGAAGGGTCAGGTCGCCTCCGACCGTGATCGTGAGACTCGCGGAGGTAGAGTTGACTCCTCCCACCCAGCCCAAGAATTGGCTCTGGCCAGTCGGCGTGTTCACGGAGAGCTCCTCCAAGACGATAGTGTGGTTGGACCCCACGGGCCATGCGAAGATCGAAGGAGCC
>Ga0116137_1001685_pt1 | contig 14136 bp, 12 predicted proteins | sample June2015DPH_20_1_3_FD_88973 | JGI IMG/M metagenome (GOLD analysis project Ga0116137, IMG submission 88973) | Peatland microbial communities from SPRUCE experiment site at the Marcell Experimental Forest, Minnesota, USA - June2015DPH_20_100 | ecosystem: Environmental > Terrestrial > Soil >...
AACCCGGGGTCGGCCCGGCGTGCGTCGCGCACCCCGCTCGCGTCCGGCGGTCGCTCGCGCGCCCGGGCGGCCTGGGCCAGCGCCTCCCGCGCCACGTCGAGCTCGGTGCGCCCCGACCCGCGCGCGAGCGCCTCGATCGCGTGGCGATAGCTGTCGCGGCTGGCGAAGTCCATCGCCGCGAAGTCGCTGCCGGCGCGGAGCGCCGCGTCCACCAGGCTCACGCTCTCGAAGAAGGCCGTCCAGTCCAGCGCTGACATCAGCCGCATGCTGGTGATGATGTTCCGCACCGTCACCGTCATCGCCGCCTGCCGCTGGTGCTCGACGAGCGCGATCTCGTCGGCGGTCGTCCCCTGCGCCGCGAGCCGCTGGTGCAGCCAGGCGAGCGCGGGCGTCACCGCCGGATCCTGGTCCCGCAGCCGCTGGACCAGCTCGACCGCGAACGCGGTGACCAGCCGCGGACTGTCGTCGCGGGACATCACCGCCGCGACCGACTGCACCCCGCGCCCGCGCAGCCCGAGCAGCTCGTCGGCGAGCGCGTCGGCCTCCTGACGCGCCGCGCGCCCCCGGACGAGCGCGACCGCCAGGCGCCGCAGGTTCTCCACCAGGACCACGCGCAACGAGATCGTGACGGCCCACAGCTCGCCGATGGTGAGCGGCTGCACTCGCTGGTAGGCCAGCACGAAGCGGCGGAGCATCTCGGGATCGAAGCGGCTGTCGGTGTGTGCGACGAAGGCCCACGCGATGCCATAGACCCGGGGGTAGCCGGCGAGCGGGCCGTCGGCCAGCGCGGGAAGCTCCCGATAGAAGCCTACGGGCAGATCGTCACGGATCTCGCGCAGCTGCTCGTCGACGACGAAGAAGTTGTCGACCAGCCACTCCGCGGCGGGCGTGATCCAGTGCTCCTCGCGGACCGCCTCGGCGATCGTTCGGTTCGCCTCGCGCAGCACCCGGCCGTTGTCGTCGACCCGCGGCAGCAGCGGGCGCCGCGGCTCCAAGCCGCTCGTGACCCGCTGCGCGGCGGCGAGGCTCTCGGCGTGCTGCTCGAGGCGCTCGATGCCGAACAGCTCCGAGCGGATCGGGTCTTCGAGGGCGGGAAGCGACGGGAAGAAGAGCGGGAGCGGAACGCGCACGGGTTAGCCGCCGGGGCGGGTCGTCTCGGTCTGGAAGGAGCGCCCGGGCAGCCGAGCCACAGCGCTGCCAACGGTGGCGCCTGTCGGCATGATCCGTGACGTTACCCCCGCGAACGGGCCGCGGTCAACCGACTCCCTGCGATGCAGGCGTCCCGCGCACCGCCGCGTCCCGATGTGAAAGAGCCACACGTGTGCTGCCGACGTGTGGCTCGATGTTCCCCCCCGGGGCCCGTCGCGGCGTCAGGTGACGACGACCGAGTTCTCGCTGCCGTAGGGGTTCGGGACGTACTTGTCCGCCTTGGGATCGTTCTCCCAGCGCTTCCCGTCGATCAGGTACCGGAAGCCGTACTCGTGCCCGGGCTCCAGCAGGATCTCGGTCTTCCACGTCCCGTTCTTCTGGCGGCGCATGGCCTTGAACGCCTGCCAGTCGCTGAAGTCTCCCACCAGGTGCACGGCGCTCGCGCCGGGCTCGGGCAGGACGAAGGTGACGCGGATGTGACCGTTTCTGGGAACCGGGGTCTTGGCGAGCATACGTACCTTCCTGAGAATGGTCTCGGGTCTCTACCCGCGCCGGAGACGCCGGGTTCCGGCTCGGCCGGGACGTTACCGGACCGTGACTGCGGTAATCGCAGTCATGCGCGCTCAGGGTTAGACTTCACCTCTCTCTAGATGTTGGCGGGACGGTGGCTGAGGAAACAAAGCGGCGGCTGAACTGGTCGTCCGCGTGGCGGGAAGCCCGCCAGATCCTGTGGCGGCACCGGGTCTATCTCGGCATCGGCCTCGCCGTGATGCTGGTGAACCGCCTCGCCGGCCTGGTCCTGCCCGCCACGTCCAAGATCCTGATCGACGACGTCGTGGGGAAGCACGAGGGGCAGTACCTCGTGCCGCTGGCGCTGGCGGCCGGTGCGGCCACGCTCGTGCAGGCCGTGACGTCGTTCGCCCTCTCGCAGGTCCTTGGCGTCACCGCCCAGCGCGCCATCACCGACATGCGCCGCGAGGTCGAGGCGCACGTGATCCGCCTCCCGGTCCGCTTCTTCGACTCGACCAAGAGCGGCGTCCTGATCTCGCGCATCATGACCGACGCCGAGGGGATCCGGAACCTCGTCGGCACCGGCCTCGTCCAGCTCACCGGCGGGCTCGTGACGGCGACGATCGCGCTGGTCGTGCTCTTCTACCTCAACTGGCGCCTCACCGCGAGCACCATCGTGATCCTCGGGGTGTTCGGCGGGCTGATGGCGTACGCGTTCACGAAGCTGCGGCCGATCTTCCGCGAGCGCGGCCAGATCAACGCCGAGGTGACCGGCCGGCTCGGCGAGTCGCTGGGCGGCATCCGCGTGGTGAAGTCGTACGTGGCCGAGCGGGGGGAGAAGCTCGTCTTCGCGCGCGGCGTGAACCGGCTGTTCCGCAACATCGCGAAGACGGTGACCGGCACCTCCGCCCTCGGCGCGGCGGTCACGGTGATCACCGGCGGGATCGGGGTGCTGATGATCCTGGTCGGCGGCAACGCGATCCTCGCGGGCCGGATGACGCTCGGCGGCTTCGTGATGTACGTCTTCTTCGTCGGCCTCGTCGCGGCGCCGCTGGTCAGCATCGCGTCCATCGGCACGCAGGTCTCCGAGGCGTTCGCCGGGCTCGACCGCATCCGCGAGCTGCGCCAGACCGTGACGGAGGACGAGGAGGACGCGAGCCGCGGCGCCGTGGGCGACGCGCTCCGGGGCGAGATCGCGTTCGAGAACGTCGTCTTCGCCTACGATCCCGGCGTGCCGGTGCTCAAGGGCGTGTCGTTCCGCGCGCCCGCGGGCTCGACCACGGCGCTGGTGGGGCCCTCGGGCTCGGGGAAGAGCACGCTGATCAGCCTGGTGATGGCGTTCGCGCGGCCGGAGTCGGGGCGGATCCTGGTGGACGGGGCCGACCTGGCCGCCCTGCGGCTGCGCGACTATCGCGCGCACCTCGGCGTGGTGCTGCAGGACAACTTCCTGTTCGACGGCACGATCGCGGAGAACATCAGCTTCGCGAAGCCGCACGCGTCGCGCGCGGAGATCCTCGAGGTGGCGCGCATCGCGCACTGCGACGAGTTCGTGGACCGCTTCGAGAAGAAGTACGACACGATCGTGGGGGAGCGGGGCGTGAAGCTCTCCGGCGGCCAGCGCCAGCGGGTGGCCATCGCGCGGGCGATCCTCGCGAACCCCAAGATCCTCATCCTCGACGAGGCCACGTCGAGCCTCGACAGCGAGAGCGAGGCGTTGATCCAGGACGGCCTCAGGCGGCTCCGGCACGGGCGCACGACCTTCGTGATCGCGCACCGGCTGTCCACCATCCGCAGCGCGGACCAGATCTTGGTGCTGGATGACGGCAGGATCGTGGAGCGGGGGAGCCACAAGGACCTGCTCGCCGCGGGCGGCCGCTACCGGCAGCTCTACGACAAGCAGTACGCCTTCGAGACCGACCGCTTCATCAATCCGGGCGAGGACTTCACGCCGGAGCCGGAGAAGCCGTCGGTGCCGCCGGCGGCACCCGTCAGGCCGGGGGCGCTGTAGGGAGGATCGGGATGACCGGCGCTGATGCGCGGTCTTGCGCCGTCCCGCGTCCGTTGCGCACCCCGGAAGGCCGAGCGGCAACGCTGTTGACCTCAGCTATCACGAGCAGTTTCGCGACCTCTTCGAGGCGCACTTCGGCCGCCTTGAAGCCCGGTTGGCGCAGCAGACAGCCGAACTGCGCTCGGATTTCGACGTGACGCTGCAGCGTCAGGAGACGCGGCTGATCCGCTGGATGTTCGGGTTCTGGATCGGCGCCTGGGTCACGATAGCGGGCACGGTCTTCGCGCTCCAGCGCCTGCACTGAACGGCCGCGGACCAGGCCCGCTGACGGCGGGCCCTCGGCGGTTGTAGATTCCCCGCGCACGGGACGTGGCGCAGCTCGGTAGCGCACCTGAATGGGGTTCAGGGGGTCGCGGGTTCAAATCCCGCCGTCCCGACTAGAGCAAGCCAATGCCAGACAACCAGTTAGGCTGTCTGGCATTCGGCTCTTGAGACTTGGTCCCCCAGTTTCCTCCCTGGGATCTTCCTTCCCCTACAGCTCGCTGGTTGCGGGATCAATCGCGGCATCACTGTACGATTACCACCACCCAGTCATAGTACGGCTCTATCTGGGTGCCCAGTTTCTCGATCGCGTAGTGGATGACCAATCCCAGCCCGGAATCGAGAACCACCGTCAATAGGACCGGTTCTGCACCAAAGCCGCTAGATGCCAGCCTAAAAAAGTCCCACACGGCCTTGGCTGCCTCGGCGCGGAGATGAAGCTGTCGCGCACCTTCCAGCCAGTCAGCCGTGGTGGTTCGGGTTCGCTGCACCCTTCGCACGATGTACGAGTCACGGGCACCTACGTGACTTATCCTCAGTCCCAAGTCATACATCGAAGGGTTGACATGGAGAAACGCGATTCCACTTGCATCTGTCAGGAAGATACCGGAGGCCCCAGCTGCCAGGCTCTCACCCGCAGCGGGTACCTGAATTACCTCCTTCTGAAACGAAACCAGCACGCCGTCGGAGCCAGGCATAGACTGGGCTTGAGAATCTAGTGGCGGAGGCGGTACGACCAGAACGTAGGCGGCGTCGAGCCCAAGGAAGAGCAGAGCATGGTTGCGTGAAACGAGAAGCGGCAGAGCGCTGAACACTCCAAAGAACAACGGGTTCGCCTCGATGTTGGAACGTTGCCTCGTGTAGACTGCTTCTTGGTGTGATCTGGCCTCATAGCGAACCGTCCGCGCGATTGTCTTCGCCAACGAGACCCGCAGAACCGGAGATACCGTTGAGGGAAGGCTCTTGACCTCTAACGGACCGTAGCTGACCAGGCTCTCGGCAACGACCGCAGCGCGTCGTGGAGCTTCATTTGGAACGGTCCGATAGCCTGCTAGCTGGAAATGGGCACAGCCCGCCAACAAGGAACACAGTGGGGTGAGGCGAAGCGCAATCGCGACGCTGATGGGGCGATTCAGTTTCTGCGGCATGGGCACTATGTACCACGAGCGGGACACAGCAGGTCGCGGTGAATGCTAGCCCAGCAGTGGGTTGCTACTGACGTGGGACCGCTGGCCTGCACGCCGCTTCTCGGCATCGCCTTCACTCCATTCGAAGGCTAACGATTCCAGTCGCGTGGGAGAACCGTAGCCGAGATCCGCTCGTGCAACTGATCTGCAAGGTCGGCCGGGGTAGTCCAGATGATGTGATTGTACTGGCGCGTGTCGAAATGGAGCTTCTTCTTCCAATCGTCCTGACAGGTCCAGATCACAGGAATGCCGAGTCCTGCAGCGAGCCCTGCCTCAAAGTAGACGCCGCCGCGGTCGCCAGTGAAGTCGGCTACAAGAACCCCACTGCGCCGGATCTCCGCAACAATGCGATCGTCGATCTTCTCATTGTGCTGGATCGAATCGACGCGTACCGCCTTAAAGTAGTTGGATCTCTCAACGCCCTTCTTGAATCCATGGAGCCAAGCGTCATCGAGAGTATGGTCGAACCACATCGCGACAAAGGCCTGACGTGAATCAGGCTGCGATGCCCTCAGCTCCTCGATCCGCCTCCAGCCATTAACAGTCAGCCGAATCTCAGCGGGGTTGTTCTCCATATACTCGAGCTGCATGGCGACAACCTGCATTTCGTTCATTCCTTTGGCACCGCGCGCGAAGAGCAGTGGGTAGTCCTGGTCCTTGTTGATCGCGATCTTGGCGAGGAAGCTGGTGGCTCTCTTGCCGAGCAGGAGCAGGAGGCGATCCACACCCTCCATGAGTGAGGCGGGGCGAGGCGCGCCCGCGATGAGTGCGGTGATGTCGTCCCCCAAGATCTTCAGCGGGGCTCTGGACTCAAACGCCTGCCGCGCCGCGAACGTGAGTCGCAGGCGGTCGTCGTCGCTGAGATTACCCAGAAGGGCCTCTGCAGTGCCGCTCATGAAGTAGCGCCCGCAGGTGGGACAATTGTAGAACAGTAGCCCAGTCTCGGTTGGTTCAACGGCGCCGGTGATCGTGGCGTTGCATAGGCGACATCTGTCTGGCATGTCTATCACCCTCCAGCAAGGCGTGGCGGCAGTCCGGCCGCGGCGCTCATCAGGGTAGTCCATTCCTCTTCGGTAGGCCTGTAGCCGCGGATGTTGAGCAGGTTGTACGCGATCACCTGTGGACACTCATCGCAACTGGACGAATTGAGGATCCGGCAAAGTCTCACGCGATCCAGAATGAACGCTAGGGGGATGCTGCGGATACTGGAGGTTCTGGCCACGTCTAAGAAGGCATTTCGAGAATCGTCCCGCCCTGGTGGGCTATCATCCCAACAAATGCGCGCTGTGCCAGGAGAGCGCGAAGCCCCACCTTGGCTATAGCGGCGGCATGTAGTGCATCACAGCAAACCTCTACGTCTTCAAGAGCTCGCCCGAGAAACTTCTCGTCCGCCAACGTATGAATCTCGGGCTCTACGGACGACAATTCGGCAGGGTCCTTGAACGTCACCTCACGATCTAATGACTCCGTGCGGCCATGCACGAGCTTGTCCCGCCGGCGGTCGAGCTCCACCACTGTCTGCAACGGCCGTTTTCCCGGAGCCAGGTCAACACTAAGCTGGTGGGCGAGATACTCTGCCTTGCCGACTGTCCCATGAAACTGCCCACTCCCGAAGAACTCCCGTTCGTTCGCCCACTCCTGCGGGCAAAGGCGAGCGCCCAAGTAGTTCAGGTACGCTTCAAACGCGAGATAGGTGAATAGCATCTCTGCCAGCCGCAGGACCCCCTGGCCTTCCTCGGCGGCGGATGCTTGGCTCCCAAGTGTCTGAGCAACACTCCAGAGGTATCGGTGAGTGAAGTGCTCGCCGGTGATCCGCGCTCTGCCCGGTTTCGGTGTCACTGATGGATCACTCCGCCTGCTCCCTCGCCCGGCTCTTGGCGAATGCGTAGTCGGCGCTGGCGAGAATCCCCGACGAGCCGGCAGGCCCCAGTTCTGGTCCGGATTCCCACGCCATCAGCGATCTCTGATAGTGCCGCCTCGTCGTCATTACGCCGCTAGGCCCGCAGTCTCTCTCCATGTAACATCTCTGCGCCAGCAAAGCCAACGCGGTGACCACCTGCCGGATGCGCTCTTACCGTAGCCGCCGGTCGGCTGCAAACGACGCGAAACGCTGTAGCGATCGTGACCGCGTTGGGCGGCGGGGAGCGGCCCCGGTCGGCGTCTACGTCCAGGGCTCGACTGACCGCACTTGCAGGCCGACCCCTTGATCGGGCAGCAGGCGACCGTTTGGGGGTGACTCTCTCCCAACCCCCTGAGCGCTGGTCAAGGGGTTGCGAGCCTTCACCTCTGGAGGCGCGGCTGAGGCGCTGTCAGCGATCTCCCAGCGATGATGATGCGACCGCGTGTGGATCGTACATCACGCCATCTTTGAAGATCGTGCTCACCTTGCGGAGCGCGCCGATCGACTCGAGTGGGTCGGCAGCGCCGCGTCTGGAAGCGCCATCCTGCCGATCTCTCGCCAGCTTGCGCCGGTGCGTGCCCTCCCGATCTGCCGGTCGCGAACGCAGGAACGCGACCCCCTGAGTCCTGTTCAGGGCGTTGTGGCATGCTCTGGGGCGGCCGGGACATCAATCTTGAACCCAGCTTCCGTACCCGCCATGGTTGAGTGAGCTATAGGGACGAACAACCGGGAATCACGGAGCGGGGACAGTTCTCGTCACCGTCCACGACACGAGGAGGTTCTGTTGCGCATCGGGATCATTGGGGCGGGGATGATCGGGTCGACGTTGGCGAAGCTGTGGGTCGACGCCGGGCACGAGGTGCGCATCGCGTCACGTCATCCTGACACCCTCAAAGCTCTCGTGGAGCTGCTCGGAAAGCGTGCGTCGTCCGGAACGCCGAAGCAGGTGGCGGAATTTGGTGAGGTGGTCATGCTGACCGTTCCGCTCAAGGCCGTTCCCGACCTCGCGCGGGATCTTGTGTCGTCACTCACGGGCAAGATCGTGCTGGATACCGGGAATGCCTACGAACGGCGTGATGGTGATGCGGCGCGCCACGCCTCACAGCACCCGCAGGGTTCGGCTGGCTGGGCGGCCGCGATGTTTCCCGGCAGCCGTTGGGTCAAGGCGTTCAACACGGTGTACTTCAAGACGCTGGAGAAGGAGGCACATCGGGACGGAGATCGGGTTGGCATTCCGCTGGCTGGCAATGATCCGAAGGCTCTCGAGACTGCGGCTGGCCTGGTGCGGGATGCTGGCTTTGATCCCGTGATCGTCGGTTCGCTCGCCCGTGGCAGAGAGTTCGAGCCGAACTCCCGTCCTTACAACACCGGCATGAGCGGATCTGAGCTCCGGACGTTGTTCGGTCCACATCGTTGAGGTGGGACGGGCAGCCGCTGCCCGCAGCGGCGGGTCCGTACCGCCTCATCGTGCCCGCCGACGGGGGCGGAACTCGCAGTGTGCGGCTAGTCGTTGCCCTGCGCGTGCGCGACGAACCGTAGACGCTGGCCCTCCACTACACCCAGGAGAACCTGATGCCCGAGTTGAAAGAACGGCTGGCTGCGTGGGTTGTGGCGTTGGCAGTCGGCAGCGCCCTGCCGGCGCACGCGCAGGTGGTACCGGCGTCGCGTGATCTGACGCTCGCCGCCGGCACAACCCTCTTCGACTCCGGCCTCCTCGATTCGATCGTGCCGATCTTCGAGCGCCAGAGCGGCTATCACGTGCGGGTCGTCGGGTGCGCCACCGCTGTGTGTATGCGTCTGGGGGCAGGTGGCGACGCCGACGTGCTCATCACGCACGCACCGGCGGCCGAATCAGCGTTCGTGCGCACCGGTAACGTGGCGCGTCGGATGGTCGTAGCCTGGAATTACTTCACCATCGCTGGTCCAGCAGCCGATCCAGCCGGTGTCGCGCGGAGCCCGACCGCCGCTGCGGCGCTGCTGGCTATCGCGCGGGCGCACGCCACCTTCGTTTCACGGGGAGATTCCTCGGGCACCAACCAGCGAGAGTTGGCCCTGTGGCGCGCCGCGGGTGGAAGGCCGGAGTGGCCCGACTACATCGAGAGCGGGCAGGGGATGGGGCCGACCCTGCTGCTGGCGAACGAGCACAGGGCCTACGTCATGTGCGACCGCGCGACGCTGCGCGTCTTCCGCGACAGGCTTGAGTTGGTCGCGTTACGTCCGCCAGAGCCGAGTCTGCTCAATGTGTACCACGTCATGGAGCTCACGCCGACAGGCCGCCCCCATCTGAATGTGGTCGGTGCACGGGCATTTGCCGATTGGCTCGTGTCCCCCGCTGCGCAGGACGCCATAGCGCGATTTGGTGTAGCGCAGTTCGGTGAGCCGGTCTTCACGGCGGCGCGTGGGGTCGAGCCACCGCTTCGCTAAGGCGCGGCGGCCTCCGGTGCAGACAGTGTGACCAAGAGTGGCACCGTACCTCAATACAGCTCGTTCGCGCGTTCAACTCGGCACCACTCAACCGGCGGGAGTGGCCAACCGGTACCGAGAAGTGCCTTCTACAACCGAGCGTGACCGCCGTGGTAACGACCCTCGTCGCGCAGGCGTCAGCGTCAGGCACGGTTGTCATTCCGGGCGGTCGCGACGAATGCTGCAACGCCGTACGGCAAGGGGCATTACTTTCCTCTCCGACCCGCTCATGCTAGGGGACCATTATGCCGCGACGACCCATCTCGATCACGCTTGCTACGGTCCTCACATGTGCCGCCACGATTGGATGCGGCGCCTCGCGCGGAGGCAACGGTACTCCTCAGGCGGAGCGTGTGGTGTGCGTCTCCAAACAGCTCAACGAATACATGTACGCCATCGGGGCGCAGGGCGTGCTGGTCGGCCGCGACCTCACGTCCATCTACCCGCCTCAGATCCGGCAGGTCACCTCGGTCGGGTACCATCGTGCCCTCAGTGCCGAGGGCATCATCTCGCTCAAACCCACGCTCTTTCTGACCGACGGGAACTTCGGCCCGGCCGCCGTGCAAACGCAGCTCCAGGAGGTGGGCATTCCTATCTGGACCCTGGAGCCCGGCCGCACGTTGGAAGGTGCCGAGGCGCTGGTGGACTCGCTCGGAAGCCGGTTTCACCGGGAGGCCACGGCGGACAGCGTGCTTGCCGCGTGGAAAGAGGGGATGGCCGAGGCGTTGAAGGACACGCTCCAATGGACCGGCACGCGCCGGCCCCGGGTTCTTATGATCCACTTCGGGCAGATCGCGAACGACTATCTAGCGCTCAAGCGGGGCGGTGTCGCAGATGAGATGCTTCACTGGGCCGGCGCCGACAACGCGGTGGATTCCGTGGGCGGCATGATGCGCCTCACACCGGAGCTGATCGCCAAGGTGGCGCCGGACATCATCGTCGCGACCGATGTCGGGTTCGACCGGTATGGCTCTCCCGCCAAGTTCGCCACGATGCCGGGCGTCAGTCTCACGCCCGCGGGCAGGGCGCTCCGCATCTACCGCATCGAGGAAACCGACGTCATGTATTTCGGCCCGCGCACGCCGGAGGCCATCCGGCGCCTGGAGGGCTTCTTCCACCCGAAGGACCAGGGCGCCGTGACCCGCTGATGCGGCGGCCGCTCTCGTTCGGCGCGATCTATCTGCTTCTCGGCACGGCCCTCGTGGCCGCCTTCGTCGCGTCGGCCGGCATCGGGGCGTTCACGTTCACTCCGGCCAGGATGGTGAGGTACCTCGCGGAGGCCGCCGGATGGGTCGCCGCGGGCCCCGCCGATGCGCTCGGTCGAAACGTGTTTCTCAAGCTCCGGCTGCCGCGCGTGTGCCTGGCGGGCCTCACAGGCGCGGTCCTCGGTGTGTCGGGCACGCTCATGCAGGGGCTCTTCCGCAACCCGATCGTCGAGCCGGGCCTTGCGGGCACCTCGGCAGGGGCGGCACTGGGCGCCTCGCTGGTCTTCGTGTTCGGCGGCACCACGGCCGCCGCGTTTCTCTCGTTGGGATCGCTGGTGCTGCCGCTGCTCGCCTTCGCCGGCGCCTTCGGCGCTACGATGCTCGTCTACCGGGTATCCACGTCGTTCGGGAAGGTGAACGTGTTCACGCTGCTCCTCGCCGGCATCGCGGTGAACGCGGTGTGCAACGCGGGAACGGGTTTTCTCTCGTACATCGCGCGCGATCCGCAGGCGCGCAACATCACGTTCTGGAATCTCGGGACGTTCACCACCGCGGATTGGCGCGGCGTGATCCTGGTCGCCGCCATCTTCGCCGTCTGCTTCGTGTGGTCGCTGCGGCACGGCAAGTCGCTCAACGCACTGATGCTGGGCGAAGACGAGGCGGCGGCGCTGGGGATCGAGCCCCGGCGACTGATCCTGCAGTTGATTGTCATCAACACCGCCATGGTCGCGATGGATACCGCGATGGTGGGCGTGATCGCGTTCATCGGGCTCGTCGTTCCGCATATCCTGCGCATGCTGCGGTCGGCGGACTACACCTTTCTGTTGCCGGCCGCGGCGCTGCTCGGCGCCGTCCTGATGGAGCTGGTCGACATCGTCGCCAGGCTCATCATTCCTCCGGCCGAGCTGCCGATCGGGATCATCACGGCCGTGACCGGCGCGCCGGTGTTTCTCTGGATTCTGCTCCGCCAGCAGCGGCGCGGCCAGGTGGCGTTCTATGGTTGAGCTGGAGAACGTCTCGTTCGACGCTGGCGGCGCGCGCATCATAAGCGACGTGAGCGTGCGATTCCGGGCCGAGCGCTTCAACGCCATTCTCGGTCCGAACGGCGCCGGGAAGACCACCCTGCTTAGGATCGCTGCGGGCCTGCTCGCTCCCACGCGAGGTGCGGTACGCTATGGCGAGCGCCTCGTCGGCTCGTTCGGCGCGGAGGCACTCGCCCGGAAGCGTGCAGTGCTGTCGCAGCACGTGGAGCTGGCGTTTCCGCTGCCGGTCGAGGACGTCGTCATGATGGGGCGTTACCCGCACTACGGCCGGGCCCCGTCGGCGCGCGACCGGCGGATCGTCGACCGCGCGCTCGCCCTCGTCGATCTTGCGGCTGAGCGCCAGCGCTCGTATCCCACCCTCTCCGGCGGCGAGCAGCAGAAGGTGCAGCTCGCGCGCGTGCTCGCCCAGATCTGGGCCGAGGACAAGGCCGGGGAACCCACATATCTCTTCCTGGACGAGCCCACGCTCAACCTCGACGTCCACTATCAGCTGCATCTGCTGGATGTCACGCGGGGGTTGCTGGGGTCGCGCTGCACCGTGATCGCCGTTCTGCACGATCTGAACGTCGCGCTCCAATACGGCGATAGCTTCTTCGTTCTCGAGCACGGGCGCCTCGCCCTGGCGTGCGACGATCCGGTGGAGATCACCAGCGAGTTCATCGGACGCGTCTTCCGTGTGCGCGCGCACCGGGTGACCGATGCCGAGGGGAATGCGGTGTGGCGATTCACGTCGTGATGCGGCGGTGCGCCTTCGCCGATAGTGGATTGCGGGGGTGGTAGCGTGGTGTCGATTGGAGGCCGGAATAGTACGGCATTGCGAGATGCAATCCCGGGAAATCGCGTGGTCTGTCAATGAGTTAGCGATTTCATGCTGTAAACCGGCTCGTGCTTGGATCGACGGATAAGCGTGAGGTCATAGATCTCGCCTAGGAAGAGCGACCCCCTGAGTCCTGTTCAGATGCTTGGCCGCGGGGACCATCCTTCATTAGGAGGGGCCCGCGCCGCACAGGTTTGGAGGCAACGGCTATGGGACGCCGCAACTCCTTGGGCAGAACCTGCTAGAACCGGCTAGATTGCGATGTCCCATCAGGCCGGGCACGTCGAACTCCTTCCTCTTCGTCCGGCCTACGAAGGCATCATGAGCAGCCACAAGACGCAACAGCACCACCTGGTCCGCCAAGGGCGCTCCTTTCATTTCGTTTCCTAACCTTCACCGCGTCGGCGCCAATCCCCGGTCCGCATCCATGCGATTGACCGACGACGACGATCACCTCGACCGCGACTTGCCGCTGGGCGATGGCACCGCGGAAACCGGAGCGACCGTCCATTGTCCCTGTTGCGGTCAGGCGGTGGACATCGCCCTGGACCCCGCGGGTGGCGCGGAGCAGGAGTATGTGGAGGATTGCCAGATTTGCTGCCGGCCGTGGCGAGTGAGCGTGCGGTATCACGGCGACGGCCGGGCCACAGTGTCGGTCAGCGGGCTCGACGCGTAGGGCGAGCGTGTCAACGGCAGCCGAGAACCAGCGGCCCACGGCGCTCTATCACGACCGCGAGCTGCAGAGTATCAGGGATCCGGTGCACTTCCGGACGGTGTAAACTCACTGAAGGGGGAGATCGCCATGCGGCGCAACGGGAAGGCCACTCAACTGGCTGCATCCGGAACGGGGGGGGGAGGCCCATGAGCGAGACATCGCGGGTCAGACCGGCGCCTACGGTTGCGGCGGTGAATGTGATTTCAATAGCACTCATCGAAGACAATCGTCTGGTGCGCGAAGGAATTGCCTCGCTGCTGAATCAGCTGCCGGACCTGAAGGTCGTCGCCGGGGAGTCCGGCGGCGACACGGCGCTGCTCAGAGAGGCGAACCCTCACGTGGTCCTCCTGGATCTCGGATTGGGGAACGGCGACAGCCTGCGCGTGGCGGAGCAGATCAAGAAGGAGTTTCCGGAGTCCAAGGTCATCGTGATGGATCTCCTCCCGGTGCACGAGGACATCGTGGAATTCGTCAACGCGGGCGTGTCCGGCTTCATCATGAAGGATGCCACCCTCGACGAACTCGTGAGCGCGATCCGATCGGTGGCGCAGGGAGGCCACGTCCTGCCGCCCCAGATGACCGGCACGCTCTTCTCCCAGATCGCGCGGGACGCGGTCACCCGCGGCCGGCCGGAGACGCTCGATTCCGTGCGGATGACGCCGCGCGAGCGAGAGGTGATCAACCTCATTGCGGAAGGGTTGAGCAACAAGGAGATCGCCGGACGGCTCAACCTCGCGACCCACACGGTCAAGAGCCACGTGCGCAACGTGATGGAAAAGCTGACGCTGCACACGCGGCTGCAGATCGCCGCCTTCGCC
>Ga0116137_1001693_pt1 | contig 14095 bp, 17 predicted proteins | sample June2015DPH_20_1_3_FD_88973 | JGI IMG/M metagenome (GOLD analysis project Ga0116137, IMG submission 88973) | Peatland microbial communities from SPRUCE experiment site at the Marcell Experimental Forest, Minnesota, USA - June2015DPH_20_100 | ecosystem: Environmental > Terrestrial > Soil >...
AGATGAACGGGAGGAAGGTAGTGCAGATTGCACTGAGAGAAGTGACCCCAGAGCGGCTGGCGCCCCATCGCGAGATAGAAGCGTTCATACAGACGGCATGCCCAAGGATATCGATTGACGGCTTCAACTTCGACAGGCCAGTCCTTTCGATTCCGCAGGCAGACGCCCTGGTTGCCCTGATGGAGGGAAGGGAGATGGGCGAATTCCTGCAGAGGCCGAAATGGATAGAATTGACCGTTGGATTGGTGTAGCGATGAAAGAGACAAGAGCAAAGAGAGTCCTGCCGGGTGACAAGGTCGCCATCTCGGAGGAGTTCCTGCCAGGGAAGCACGCTTACGACGACGCCGGCCTGATTCGCGCGCGCACCGTTGGGGGCGTCCAGAAGGACATGAAGAACATGGAAATTTCAGTGAAGCCTGCGGTGGAGGCTTCCATGGTCAGGGTCGAGGACTGGGTAACGGGTCAGGTCGAGGTCGCGCAATCCAATTCAGCCGGTCTCAAGATTTACTACGTCAACGGGTTGCGCATGGACAAGGACTTTTCCGGTACGCTTTCGCTCCGAGGGTTTGGGGGGGGTAGGGGGGCCAGGAGGGAACCGCCGGTAAAGCTCGGGGATATCGTCAGGTGCAGGGTCTTTAGCCTCGTAAATGGAATAATTCACCTTTCGATTGACGAAGAAGACATGGGAGTCGTCCACGCCCTCTGCGGGGACTGCGGGAAGCCCCTGCTCAGAGGGGGAAGGGAAAAAGCCAAGTGTGATGAATGTGGCAACGTCGAAGACAGGAAACTGGCCGCCGACTTCGGAACGACCCCGATTCGACCGTGAGCTTATTAACAAGACATCGAGAGCACGTTCGGAAATTGCAGATTCAGGCTACCACAGAAGATGAGAAGGGCCTTACCGTGGAAATCACAGGAGAAGACTACTCTCTGGCCGAGATTGTCCATTATGAGCTCCTCGAAGAGAAGAATGTCACCTTCGCGGGAGTGCTCCCTCCTCACCCGCTGATCAAGAAGCTCGTCCTCAAGGTCAGGGCACAACGGATAAAGCCAGAGAAGGCGTTTTCTAACAGTGTCGAAAGAGCGATTCAGACAACCCAAGAGCTCCTCGCAGGCGTACAGAAGGCGCTCGGCGGTGGGTCCAGCTGAAGTTCTGCCCGAAGTGCGGTACGCGTCTGAAGCTGAAGCAGGTCAAGGGTCCCCGTGAAGTGTCGATAACCTACCTCTGTGATAACTGCGGATACTCCAATAAGGCAGGGAAGACGGTGACGCAAGCCACCGAGGAGGAGCTCGCCAACGTCGCCCCCATCAAAGTCGTCGGCGACAAGGAGAACAAACTGACGTCGCTTCCCACTACCAAGATCGAGTGTCCTAAGTGTGGTAACAATGAAGCGATGTGGTGGTTCCTGCAGACGAGGAGCGGAGACGAGCCCCCGACCCAGTTCTACAGGTGTGTGAAGTGCAACCACACCTGGCGCAGCTACTCTTAGGTTCTGTCTCTGTTGCAGATCTCAACGGCGTCCCCATAGGCTATCAGTATATCCGCGTTGGCAGCGGGCAGCGAAGCGACGTCTTCGGCCTCAAAGGGGCCGTAACGCCTCAGGTCCAGGCCCACTAGTTCGTCGACGTGTTTCGTGAACCGTATGCAGATGCTCCTTCCAGCCTCGCTCCTGTGAGCAAACTCGATGAAGGAAGGTTGGCCTGCCGAAACGGCTCCAATAAGGGTCTCGAACCTCCTCTGGAACTTTAGCTGAGCGGAGCAGACGTAGCGCTCCTCGGGAAGGAGCTGCAGGAATGCGCGCTGCTGGGTGGCCTTGTTCGCCCTGACGGTCAGGAGTTGCCTGACCACAGAATCAATCATTCTGATTTGCTTGGCGATCAGCTGATTGGCGACCTCGGAGGCGCTCGAGCCTGCGGACCTCCTGAGCTTCTGGCTGTAGACCGAGATCTTCGAGTAGAAGTCGCTAGGAAGTTGGAGCAGGCTGGCCGCCTGCATCTCCGAATCGAGTGCCTTCTTCAGGTACTCGAGGGTCGTGTCTGCCAATCACGCGACCTCCCCGAGGCCCCTAGTTAGAATCGAGACTGCGGCATACGCAGGAAGCTCGACCATCTGCGACTTGAAGGGGCCGAACTCGACCCCATTGACCCTGAACCTCGGGTAGAAATCTACCTTGACCGCGACCGGTTTCGCGCTCAGCACCACTGGGTCCCTCTGTGGGTCGAAGCGCCCCACCGATTCGACGCGCATCTTACACATACCGGTGTTGCCGTGCAGCGTGCCCGCCAGCCTGAAGACCCTGTGGACGTCGGTGGTGACAGACGAATCGACGATCGCCCTCTGAGACGAGATGGCGTCGGAGACGAGCTTCTGCAGCGTTCCTGGATATCCCTCTCGCTTAGCCTCGACATATCCCATGATCCTCTTGGTCCAACCCTCGCCCTGAGGCCCTGCGCCGACTGGCCTCCGCTTCAAGGTGGAGGTGATGGCCTGGCTTGGTGGCAGCGACGCCCCCCGCACGTAGTCCGCGACCTCTGCCCGGGCTGACTGGTCGAGTGGGTAGAACCGTTCGTCTATGACTTGGAGGTGATAGCCTCTGTTTCCCGAAAAGTACAGTCTCACGGCTTCGCGCGGTACTCCAAAGTCTAGGGTGAGGAAGTCTACGACGCGCAACGCATGGTCCTTCGCCGCGGTCAAGCAGACCTCGCATGTGCCGTGGAATTCTGCTGCCGGTCCGTCGCACTTCGGGCACATTGGAGGTCTCGGGAGCTTTCCCGAGGAACGGCACCTCTCGCAGTGCCAGAGGTCGTGACTCCTCTTGCATGGCGTCGGTATGTCGGTCGCGTCGATGTCGAAGATCAACTCGGCTCCCAGCCAGCCCTTTTCCTCGATGGGCGCAGTGGGCGATTCGTATCTGGCGTTTGAACAATAAACAGAAGAGGGCGACTGCTTCAAGATTTCCGCGACGGCTTCGCCTCCGCTTCTGAATGAAAGGTGCCTTACCATGCCGCCGCCGAACGGGATGTAGCCGAACTCTCTAGAATAGAGGTTGTCTGGGAACTCGATAGAGTCAGCCCGCTTGAAGTAGTATTCCCTGTAGGCCTGTCTGAGGAATGAGACGGTATCGGGGTTCAACCGCCTTCGGTCATTTCATGGCAAGCAGATAAGGTGTCCGGCACTGAGGCGGACCACAAAATAAGAGGAGGCGTTCCAGCTAGCATGGCTGACTCGAAGAAATCAGGATGACAGATCTCTCTGTCCCAGACATGACCGAGTGCGAGCTAACCGCCCTGAACAAAACCTCTCTCAGGCCGAGGCTCGAGAAGGCAGCTCAGTCGCCGACACGTGGTGCGAGGAAGTAGTGTACACGGGCTCCCTGGTCGTTGAGCTTGAATTCCAGTCTAATCGGCTTCTTGGTCGAGAACTCCGCGAAAAGAGTGTCTGAGACCCCTCCCATCGCCTTCGTGATTCCCATCAGGTAGTCGATGGAGTAGGTCGCCTTGCTCTCCGTGCCGACCTGGAGATCGAGGACGTCGGCATCGTTCTTTTCGAGGGATATGTCGGCCTTGCCGACATCGGACTTGCCAGAGAACGAAAGTCTATCCTTTGTCGCCTGAATTGTGACTTGATCAGACACGACCGAAATGTCGCTCAGGAGCTTCTCGAAGATGCTCTTGGTGAGCGTCACTTTCGTATCAAACTCGAGCTTCGGCAGGGGCGCGGTTCCGCCCGTACTCTCGATGAGGTGGACAGAGAATTCGCGCTTGTACCCGTTCTTGAGCGTCACCTTGATCGCTTCTTCTTCCCCCGAGGCGATTTCAACGCTGTCCTTGGCGTCGCTCCTCCCAATCAGTTTGACGAGGTCCTCGACCCTGAGGCTGAATTTGAAGGGCTTGTCAGCCTCGTATTTTTCGAAGCTCGAGTTCGGCATTAGAAGGTCGACAAGAGCGACGTGGGAAGGGTCCATCGCCCTGAATGTGAGGCCCTCGGTCGTCGCGTCGAACGTCGCTTCTTCGACGAGAGTCTTGACAGCGGCGGCAACAGCTTTCCATTCCTGGGAGCTTGAGGTCTTCGCTAGGAACAAGTTCTGATGAATCGCCTTGGCTGGCCTCTTCCATCTGGCGTAATAAAGATTGGTCGGTGCTTCGGGTGCATGCTTCTGCTGATGTGAAACTGTGCCGAGGTCGAAGCTGGTCCATGCCCGTCGATTCGCAACTCATCAGGAGGATGGTCGTTTCTGCCATTGCTGGACGCCCTAGCGATGTTGAAGGATGCCAAGGGCGAGTGGTGGAAAGCGAAGGGGTAGCCATTTCACCTTTGCTCCGCGACGTTCGCAGCCAAGAAACGGCGGAGCTCGAGTCTTCTGAATGGCCCAAGCCTTTTAAACAGACCGTCGACGACGCCCATTCCGCTTTAGTGAGAATATGAAGTTCCCAAAAGAAATGCGAACGTTTTGTCCTTATTGTAAGAAGCACACCACCCACTCCGTAGCCCTCTACAAGAGAGGGAAGGAACGAGCGGGGTCTTGGGGAGCCAGAAGGCAGGCGGGCAGGAAGAGGGGATATGGGGGACAGAAGTTCCCTGAGCTTATCAGGACGGCAAAGACGACCAAGAAGGCGACCCTGCGTCTGAAGTGCAAGGAATGTAGCAAAGAAGTCATGAGGGATGGAATCAGGTTGAGGAAGGCAGAGATAGCTGCATGAGGCGTGAGAGAGAGCCGATACCGAAGATGAGGAGTGAATTCCTTCTAGTGAAGTGTCCCGACTGCAATGAAGAAAGGATTCTCTTCTCGAACTCTGCGAAGGATGTAGGATGCAGGGGTTGCGGCAGGAAGCTTGCGGAGAGCAAGGGCGGCAGGTCGGTCATACTGGCCACCCTAGTCAAGAGATTAGGCTGAGAATCTCATCCGAAAGAGCGGTCGTAGTCATCCTTAGTCTCATCTCGGCCGATTCCAGAAACCTCTATTAGCCGAACTCAAACGAGGCGCATCAGATGAGCATAGAGAAGCCGATGCCGGAAAGCGGCGAAGTTGTGGTCTGCACGGTCAGGGAGATCACCTCTCATGGGATTTACGTTAATCTAGACCAGTACGACGGCATGAACGGGTTTCTCCACATCTCTGAGATAACCACAGGATGGGTGAGGAATATCGAACGCGTGGCCAAGGTCTCGCAGAAGCTTGTCCTGAAGGTGATAAGGGCGAACAAAGCGAGAAGGGAGATTGACCTTTCGCTCAGACAGGTGACCAACGAGGAGAGGAGGGCCAAGGTCATAGAATGGAAGAGAGAGGAGAGGGCGGTCGCGATAATGGGTGTTGTGAAGAAGAAACTCGACCTGGACGACGTGCAGGCGAAGTCGCTGAAGGAGAAACTGGAGGACCAATTCGGAACCCTCTACGAAGCGTTCGAGATGGCAGCAAGGAAGGGCGAAAAGTGTCTTAGTCAGCTCGAACTTCCGGAGAGGGTTGCCAAGGTGATTGCCGGGACGGCTGGTGAGAAGATAATCCCTCCCAGTTACGAGGTTGGGGCGCTGGTCGAGATTTCGTCAAGATCGCCCAACGGCATCGAACAGGTCAAGAAGACACTGATGGCCGCTGCCAGCTCGCCGTCGGCCGACGTCCAAATCACATACGCGGGCGCTCCGAGGTACAGGGTCAGGGTTACAGCCGACGATTACAAGCAGGCCGAGAAGGTCCTAGACGAGGTGCTGGAGAAGATCAAAGACGGAGTCGGCAAGCACAACGCATTCAGTTTCAGGCGCGAAATCTCTAGGAAACACGGTGGCACGTCGTGAAGAGCCTGATGCTGAAGTGCGTCGAATGTGGCAGATACACGATCAGTGAGAAATGCCCCAGCTGCGGAGGCAGAACGGTGACAGTCCACCCGGCAAGGTATTCGCCGGACGACAAGTATGCGCGCTACCGCAGCCCGCTGGCCTACAAGAAATCGGATTAGACGACCTGATAGATCAGTACCGCAGAGAAACAAGAATACCCGTTGTTGCCCGGGCAAGCATATGGGTTGTTCATGCTGGGTGACGCATAGGCAAGCCTGAACGGTCCAGTGCTGTTGCTGGGGAAGGTATAGCTCAACGGGGATGAGAACGCTTCTATTGGTGGGGCGCCGTTGTACCCGAACTGATACGTCTGAGCGAGGGACACGGAAGTGCTGTTGGTTTGGGCGATGTAGCCTGCGAACTTGAAGGGAAACAGGTTGGCAAAGAGGGAATCTTGGAGCGCATAAGGCGTCAGGTTGAAGTCGTCGACGTTCTCGCATGACTGACCCGCCGAGTCTAAGGGGGTCGAGCCGTCGCATTCGAGGTACCGGGACTCGTTGAGGCCGCCGATGCGGATGAACCACTGCTTCTTGCTCTCATCCCCGCCCCCTGGGGTGAACCCGCTCCCGCTGGGCACGTCCAGGATGTAGTAGTATGTCGTTGTGCCGCTAGAGCTCTGTAATGGCACTTTGCTACCGGTGAGGAATATCGCCACGTAGGTCGGCCTGCCTCCGCCCATGTCCTCCGCCATCTTCGCGGCCACTGTCGCGTTCGACATGAGCATCTGGCCGATTTCCGCAATCCTGGTGGAGTTCAGGGTCCCGTTGTCAGCGACGGTGGTGCGGTTGCCCATCACGGCGAACCAGTAGCCATAGTCCCACCACGCGATTATCACCGAGTTATTGGGCGTCGACCGACTTACCCAAGAGAGTGCCTGTGTCCAGTCGTTGTAGATGGCTCTGGAGTAGATGGTCGCACCATTGACGAGGCTGACGGCGCCGTCGGCCGGGCTCTGGTCGCAGAAGAGGCTATTCGCACTAGTGCAAGCAATTGGGTTCGGTATCCAGAAGGCTCCCGCGGGGAAGGCCACGAGTCCGACCATGGCTATCGTGAAGACGACCTTCATCTCGTTCCGGGTCGTGACAGTCTGCTTCTTCTTCACCAGAGTAGTGGTGCCTGGCTTGACCACCGCGAAGGCGAGCTCTGCGAACCCGATGCCTCCCAGGATTCCGAGAGCTATCGACGAGTAGACTAGGAGACGGGAGAAGGCCGCGGAGAAGTAGATTGCAGTCAGTCCGAAGATAAGCGCGTATGCCATCGGGACGCCCCTCCGCTTGAAGGCAACCAGCGCCCCAGCCATCCCGAAGGAAAGGAGTATCGCATACGACGTGAAAAAGTCGGCTCCTGTCGGGAGTTGCTCCTCTGCGACAGACTGTGTGAGAGCGTTGCCGCTTCTTATCCAAGGGGCTATCACGGTCAGGTACCTGCCAGATATGCTGGCGACGCCACCGAAGCTGACGATGGTCAGACCCACGAGGACGAATCCGAAGAGGAGCTTGAACAAAGTCCGTCTGTAGTCTGCGGGTCTGGTCCATGTCTTGGTCCACTGGGCAATCAGCACGAAGACAGTGCCACCTATCAGGGCTAGGCCGACCGGGTTGCTAACGATCTCGACACCTGGCCTGGGGCAGAGGGCGCTGACAAAGATTGTCGAAGCCGTAAAGGAGATTAGCGCAGGAGAGAGACTTGAAAGATCCAAGTTCATGAATGGGATTAAGACGAAGAGAAGCCCAAATGCGGCGGTGAAGTAGTCTCCACCGCCCCATGACAAGTTAGCGTAGCCCGCAAAGGCACCGGCGAGGAGAGCCCTCAGAATCCTGCCGCGCACCGTCCTCCCCTTGTCGAAGACAGTCAGCATCACGTAGCTGGCACACACGAAGCAGAGAATGGCAAGGGGCTCCGACTTGAACCAGCCGAGATTGCCTCTTTCTATCAGTGGCGGAGAGACTGCGAAGATCAGCGCCGCGAAGAGACCCGCGGCGTCTCCTCCTATCTTCCTGACGAGGAGGTAGAATAGCACCGATGTGATTGCGCCAATGAAGACCGGAAGGAGGACGAGAAAGTCGTACAACGATATCTGGACGCCGAAGACGTTGTGGACCAAGAGGTAGAGTATCGCACCTCCAATCTGGAGACCGTCCTGAGAAGTTGCGGCGACGTTCCTCCCTTCGGGAAACCACGTCGTGACGTCGTGCCAGTTGAAGTATCCCTGCAGGTTGTGGCAGCCTGTCATTACCGTAGGCCCGCAGCCCGGCGGGTTGTTGAAGAAGGCGTAGAAGAGGCCGTGCTGTTGAGCGAGGGTCACGATGTGAGAGGCGGCGAAGTAGTCGTAGTATGGGTCGAATTCATTCAGGTAGAACCCGTACCTTGCTGCCCACGCCCTAATCGTCACTGCAATCACGAAGACAATCGAAAGGACCATCGAAATCATCACAGCCCGCCGCGACACCGTCGGCCTCCTTATCGCGGACCTAAGGCCCCCGAGGGGAGAATCCAATTCGTCCGCGGAGTGCTTCTGGGGTATTTTAATTGTGGCTTTTCTCGAGAAGCGCTTCAAGGTGAGCCGCATATTGTTTTGCGTCGAGGAGCCGCTTGCGGTCTAAAGCGAAGTCTAGGGCCCTCACCTCTACGACCCAGCCCTCGGAGTAGGGCGACTTGTTGACCAGTTCCGGATGTGAATCGAGTTCCGTGTTGACCCTGGTGACAGTCCCCGAGACAGGGGAGTAGAGCTCCGAAACAGCTTTGATGGATTCGACCGTCCCCATGGACTTAAACTGGACGACATTGTCGTTGACCTTTGATGGCGCCACATAGACGACGTCGTTCAGTGTCTTAGCGGCATAGTCGGTTATCCCCACCCTCACCGACGAACCCACTTCTCTTGCCCATTCGTGCTCCTTCGTGTACAGAAGGTCGTCTGGAATGTCGTAGCTCTTGAGTTTCATGCGGTGGGGCAGCCAATCGGCGGACTAATTACCGTTGCCCTGCCTCTTCCAGCCGTAGAACCGGTCGTCATAGAAGGGAGGCTTGACTGTCTGCCCGTCCTGGGCCGAGTCTCGTATCGCGACCCTGACATTAGCCCCTGGCTCCGTGCCCTCGGGCCTGAGGCGGCAGAGAGCGATTCCCTTCCGGAGGATTGGGGAAAAGGTCCCGCTAGTCACCTTGCCAACCGAGTCCGAGCCGCTGAGCACGTCAAAGCCGTGTCTCGGTATGCCTTGCACGACGATGACACCCCTCCTTACAACGCCCAGAGGTTTGACCCGAAAGTTGGAGACGGCCTCGAAGCCGGCGTAGCCTGTCTTGCCCGGCGAGAGGACCCACGTGAGGTCGGCCTGCAACGGGTTGGTCTGCTGGTCGATGTCCATGCCGTGGAGCGGGAGGCCAGCCTCGAGCCTCAGCGAATCCCTGGCACTGAGTCCGCATGGTTTTGACACCGCCGCGAGTCGTTCCCAGAACTCGGTTGTTTTTCCCGGTTCGTCGTTTGAAGCGTCCAAGATTATCACCTCGAAGCCGTCCTCGCCCGTGTAGCCAGTCCTGGATATGACTGACAATTGGCCTAGAACCTTCGTTTCCGAGCAGCGGAACCTCCTCAGCTGACCTAGATCCAAGTCTGTCAGTGGCTGCAGAGCCTGCTGCGACATCGGCCCTTGGACCGCCACCATTGCCGAGGAGCTTGTCAGGTCCTCAATCTCGACACCCTCAGGACGCCCGCGGCTCCTGATGTGGTCCATGTCAGTCCCGGCGTTCGCCGCGTTGACCACCAGCATGAACTCGGCCTCTCCCAACCGGAGAATCACTAGGTCGTCGATTATCCCACCTTGGTCGTTGAGAAGGAGCGTGTAGAATGCCCTGCCGACCGACTGCTTCTGGACCTGAGTGGGCACCAATCCTTCTAGGAACGAGGCCGCAGGTCTGCCACTCACCATGAAGCGGCCCATGTGGGAGACGTCGAAGATTCCTGAGCTATTCCTGACGGCCAGGTGTTCATCCGTGGTCGTCGTGTACCAGAGCGGCATCTCGTAACCTGCGAACTCCGTCAGCTTCGCGTGCTCCAAGTGATATTGGTGAAACTGCGTCGTTCTCAACATGTTCAAAGCTGCCGTTCAGTCTATTTAAGAGGGCATCGCCCCGCGAGGCTCTTACTTTCGCTGAGGGTGGTGTGGGTCCCTGCGAAGAGCTCGGGTCAGACAAGGCGGAGCGGACACGGGAGAAATATCCTGACCGGGAACACCAAGTATCCGGAGCTGAGGTTTGCAGTCGCCATGAACGAATGAGTCTATCTTCGGAGTCCTGAGTACGCGGTACATGTGGACTGGAACAAAAATACACTTTTAGGCAAGACGGTTCATGTTGACGCGCCTATGACCTACGAGATTGCTTGCATGTCGTGCGGAACGTCGTTGTACTCCGGGTTCGACCTGAGGTCTCCAGGAGACGTGCTCAAGGCCGTGAACTACCGGTGCAAGAGGTGCGGGGCCAAACTCTCCGCTGACAAGTTTCGCGTCGATGTCAGAAAGATAGACGGGTCCTACTCCTAGCGGAGACAGAAGAGTCAAGCCCTCGCACTGTTGACTCTGGAGTTGTTGGGGTTTGGCATCTGCCGCTTCGGGTTATACGCTGGTGATATGCGAAAAGCCCGACGCAGCTCGGCGAGTCGCAGAAGCCCTGTCGGGCAGAGGCACGCAAAACTCGACGGTCGACGGGGCGACGGTTTTCAAGTTCACCTGTCGGGGAGAAGACTTCGTGGTCTGTTCGGCGCAGGGACACGTCTACGCAATCTCGGACCCCTTCGAAGAACGGACTGTCTATCCTGTCTTCGATGTCGAATGGTACCCATCCAATTTCGTGGAAGAGAAGAACGCCAACGCTGCCCGCAGAATCAGCGCGATCCGCAAGCTTGCAGAAGGCGCGGCCAAGTTCGTCAATGCGTGCGACTTCGACACCGAAGGCGAGACGATAGGCTTCAACGTCCTACGGTACGCGTGCGGAGGCAAGGAGAGGGAAGCTCTTCGGGCGAAGTTTTCGACCCTGACCAAGGATGACGTCATGGTTGCATTCATGGAGGCGAAGCCCCAGGTGGGACAGGGGCTGGCGCGCGCGGGGAGGGCCAGGCACCTCATCGATTTCGTCTGGGGCGTCAACCTCTCCCGGGTACTCTCCCAGTCGGCGTTGGATTCTGGGCACAAGTACAGGACGATTAGTATGGGTAGGGTCCAGGGACCGACGCTGGCATTCCTCGAGGAAAGAGAGACCAAGATACGCGAGTTCGTGCCTACGCCGTTCTGGAAGGTATCCGGGACGTTCGAGAGGAGTGGGACCCGGTTCACGGCCGGGTATTCGAAGGAGAGGGTTGAGTCCAGGGCAACGGCCGAGATGGTAAGGGATGACTGCAGAGACAAGGAAGGCATTGCGACCAGTGTCGTAAGGAGCGCAGTCCAGGTGCCTCCTCCACCTCCCTTCAGCACGGGCGACCTTCAGAAAGAGGCATACAGGATCTTCGGATTCCCGCCGAGCCGGACCCTCCAGATAGCTGAGAGACTCTACCTGAGCGCCCTGGTCTCGTACCCGAGGACTGGCAGCCAGCGCCTCCCGCCTTCAATCAACTACAGGGCCATCCTCCAAGGGCTTGAAAGGCTTAGCCGCTACTCGAAAGTGGCCAAGGACCTCCTCGGAGGCGCCCTGAATCCAGTGCAGGGAGTTAAGGCGGATTCGGCGCACCCGGCAGTCCATCCAACGGGAGAGGTGCCGCGCAGGCGTCTGAATCCGCCCGAGGCTGCAGTCTTCGATCTTATCACTAGGAGATTCCTCGCTGCATTTGAACCTCCCGCCAAGAGGGAACTGGTCACCGTGAGACTCTCCGTCGGAGGACATGGGTTCGTGCTCAGCGGGGGGAGGACCTTGTATCGTGGATGGATTAGCTCATATGACAGGTACGCGAACACCAGAGACACGAGCGTGCCGAGCATGGCGGAGGGCGATAGGTTCAGAGTCGTCAGGGTGGACATCGAGGAGAAGTTCGAGCGGGGGCCGGCGAGGTACAACCAGAGCAGCCTCCTCGAGAAAATGGAGAGGGAAAACATAGGAACGAAAGCGACAAGAGCTGACATCATCTCTGCCCTAGTAGAGAGAGGCTATGTCGAAGGAGGTAACATGATGGTGACCGACCTAGGACTTGCGGTCGTCGAAACGATGGAGAAGTACGCGCCTGCGATTGTGACCACGAAGTTGACGCGGGAGATCGAGGAGAGACTCGAAGAGGTGGAAGGCGAGGCCAGGGGAGACGCAGAACTCGTCCGGGAGACTGTCCGCTCGATAACCGAACAGCTGGTGGGGCTCAACGCGAACGAGGAATTGGTAGGCCGAGAAATCGACGCCGCTCTGGCCGTGACCGTCGCGGCGTCACATGTTCTGGGGCCGTGCCCTGCCTGCAAGTCGGGGCAGCTGAGGATGATTAGATCGAGGAAGACTGGAAAGAGGTTCGTGGGCTGTTCGAATTACTCCTCGGGATGCCGAGCGTCAGCTCCCCTTCCACAGAGAGGGACTATCAGGACGACGCCCAACGTCTGCCCGCACTGCTCCTGGCCTGTCGTACGCGTAATGGACAGAGGGACACCGTGGAGGCTCTGCATCAACCTTGCATGTCCAGTGAAGTTGGAGGGGAAGAAGACGTGAAGTGCGTGCTGTGCGGCAGAAAGGCGGTCTCAGACCTGTGCACGTACCACGAGAGGGCGAAGCGAAAGGTTGAGGCTGGTTACCGCGTATGGAACAAGGCTTACGGGGAGATAGAATGGAAAGACTATCTGGATAAAGTTAAACGCAACGAGCAAACGGGCCAGTGGGCAAAGGAGATAGCGGAAATGTTGGAAGGCATTTAGAATGATTAGGGGACTCATCAAATCCGGATATGAAAGAACAGTAGGGACCCTGAAGGGCATCTTCGGCCCGATTCTGAGAAGGGAGGACCTTCTGTCGGTCGTCTACGTGCTCATTATGGTCGGAATCTTGGGCGGATTTGTCAACGCGATTACCCAACGGGTGCCGAACCAAGGGACTTTGATCTACTCGGGCACGGGGTATCAGACGATTGCGGAAGCAATCATAGATTCGTTCGTGATCTTGCTCGGCGGGGCAGGCATATACATCACATACATGAGCGGAAGGCAGACGACAAGGGCAAGGGCGGTCAACATGTACCTGGGGCTCGCTCTCCTGCTACTCTTTGTCTCGTTGCTGGCAGGAACACAGCTATTTCTGCTCAAGGGATAGTGAGAGAGAACCTCCCTTCGGGCCAAACCGTTCCGCGTTTGCATTTCATCAGCAGTTCCGAGCCGGTGACTTCGACGTAGACAGTTGTGTCCGAAAGGTCGGAGATAGACCTGCCTCCGCCAGTCCTCATTGTCTTCTCCCGCCTGTACATAGTGAAGAGAACCGCCTTCCCACTGGTCCTGGCGAGGTAGGAAAGGCTGGTCACGGCGAACGCAAGTTTCCTGCCCCTTGAACTCACACCAGACGACGAAAACAGATGGTAGAGGGTGTTCAGGCTGTCAACTATGAAAACCCCTGATTCGGCCCTGAAGAGCCTCGGGAGCTCGGTCTCGACTCTCGACCCTGGCTCAGGAACGTAGACGTGCGTAGAGCCAATTGCGCTCGCAGGAAGGGCCAACAGAATGCCGTCTGAGTTTGAAGAATAGAACGCGTCGATGTCGAAGATTGCACAGCCGCTCGCGGTCATCGCGGCCAGCGAAGTGATGCTCTTGGCAAACGTAAGGTTGGCCTGTCTGCTGTCAACGAGGAAGGTGACGGTCTTGCCCTTGAGCGGCCCGAAGAAGGAGTACGCCTGTCGCGCGCCAAAACTCATTAGTGCTGCGGGTCCGCGCTTCCCAGCGCAGGTATTTCAGAATGAACCGGATTTGCGTGGTGACCTCGAAGGCGGCAACGTACTATGCAATAGTCTCAAGGATGAGGAAGGCAGGCCTTCCTTTCAGCAGCGTGCTGCCCGGGGCGGACCGCGGAGACTGCAACTTGATCATAACTAGCGCGAGGGAGAGGAGACAGTTTGGCGGGCTGGCCATCGCCATCGAGGACCTTGACGAGAACCCAGGGGTCTTCAAGGGTCAACTGCTCTCAAGGCTGAATGAGGGCGCCGACGTGGTACTCGTTGGAGTCGACCCGGGAACGAGAATAGGGTTGGCCGTATTCTACGGAGAGACGAGCCTAGAGTACAGCACGTTCGTTTCCGTCGTGGAACTCAGCCTCAGGGTC
>Ga0116137_1001716_pt1 | contig 13942 bp, 15 predicted proteins | sample June2015DPH_20_1_3_FD_88973 | JGI IMG/M metagenome (GOLD analysis project Ga0116137, IMG submission 88973) | Peatland microbial communities from SPRUCE experiment site at the Marcell Experimental Forest, Minnesota, USA - June2015DPH_20_100 | ecosystem: Environmental > Terrestrial > Soil >...
GACGCCGCGCTACGTTCCCCCAACTCCGACGCCGCCTCCACCCACACCGCTGCCTTCCCCTACACCCGGTCCCGGGCAGTTCGCCCTGGGAGTCTACGTCCAAATCACCGGGACCGGTGGTGTTGGTCTGAACATACGCTCCGATGCGGGTGAGCAAGCGCCCATCCTCTTCCTGGGCTATGATAACGAGGTCTACCAGATCACCAAAGGCCCCAAACAGGCAGACGGGTATACCTGGTGGTACCTGACCGCGCCCTATGACCAGACCCGTTCCGGTTGGGCAGACCAGACGTATCTAAGCGTCCTGCTCTCCCCCTAACCGCCTGGGGGTGCCGGCTCCCAACCGGGACGGTGACCCCCAGCCTGCGAGGTCTCCATGAAGCCCATCTCCCTGACTGCGGACCGCGAAAAAAAAGAACTGACTGTCCTGTGGAACGACGGTCACACCAGCCGCTACCCATTTTCACTCCTGCGGGCCGGATGCCCTTGCGCGGCATGCCGCGGTGGCCATGCCCGGATGAGCGATACACCTGACCCGAGTGTCTTCGAACATCCCTTGGGCGATTCTCCCGCCACACGGTTGAAAACCATCGCACCGGTCGGTTCGTATGCCATCTCGCCCGTCTGGGAGGATGGGCACGACAGCGGGATCTATCATTGGCGTTATTTAAGGGCGCTTTGTCCGTGTGAGGTCTGCCGCCAAAAATGACCCTCCCCCTGCGCCTGACGCGAACCAGGCGAATTTCGAATGGTGTGCAAAGTCAAACGGTCTCCGGGCGATCGGACCGGGATTGAGCGGTCTGCCTTGCAGGGGGTCCGAAGCCCAGCCAGCCGCAGGAGTGATGTCCAGGAGGTCGAAAAAACCTTAAAGAATCCCCCGGTAATGACGATCGAGGGCCCTCACGGGGTGGGGGTTGAGGTCCCGGTCGGGGTCAGGGTGTATTGCAGCGAGGGGGTTATGGATGGCTTGATCCCCAGTTTCAGGAAAGCCTCATTGCGCCAATCAGCCGGCATCGCATCCTCCGGCAAGCTCAACAAGCGGCGCCAGCTTGCCTGGGCGGGCCCGCTCTGGCCCATTTTTTCCAGAAAGACCGCCTCCCAGTAATAAACCTCGGCTTTCTGGCCGTCATCACTCATCATCGGCTCACAATTCTGAACCACTACAATATAAGCGTTATTGGCACTCCCCAAGGCGTAGTAAGCCCGTGCCAGACCGATATAGCCCTCAAAGTAATTTGGGTCGTAAGCGACCGAGCTTTTAAAGTCAATTTCTGCCAGGGAGGCGTTGTTCAAGCCCAGATAGGAGAAGCCGCGCTGGCCGTAAGCTTCAGCACTTTTTGGATTATCCTTGAGGTAACGGTTGACCGCGTCCATGGCGGGCTGATACTGTCCGATGGAGTTGTAAACCGTCCCGAGTGTCAGGAGGGCGTCAATGTCATTCGGTGTGTACCTTGTATAGGTCTGCAGGGCGCTGGTTGCCTGGGAGATCTGGCCGTTGGCGATATAGGCCTGGGCAAGCACCAGGTAGGCAGGGATCATGGTCAGGTCAATCTGATTGGCATTTTTGGCCGCCGCCAGCGCGTCCGGGTTATCACCGGCATCCAACTGAAGCTGGGCCAGGATCATATAGGCCCGGGCAGAATGCGGGCTGAGTTCAAGGGCGGTCTGCACATCCTGCATGGCTCCGGTCGGATCGTTGTGCATCCGCCGGTAGGAACTGCGCTCGAGGTACGCGTCCGTATAGTGCGGGTCCAGGTTGACCGCACTGTCCAGATCGTCCGAGATATTCGCGGCCGGATTCAAGCCGAAGTTGGCGAGGGCACGCCCCAGGTAGGCCGGAGCGAAGTCTGCATCGTCATTAATCGCGGTCTGGTAGGCTGAATGGGCATCCGAATAATCGTCCTGCATCCGGTATGCCTCGCCAATGTAGAAATAAACGTCCGCGGCCTGCGGCTCGGCATTCAAAGCCTGATGGAACATGGCGATGGCATTTTTGTAATCCTGTGCCTTTAAGAATTGCAAGCCGGCCTCGAACGCGCTCCGGCTGGTCACAGGATGTTGGGTCAGGACATACAGGGGAGTCGGTGTATAGGTGGTGCTGAGCAGAAATGCCAGCGGGGTTGGCTCAGGCAGGGTGGAAAGGTTCGTGGCGTAAATGGTCCCGGTGGGTGTGGAGGTCAATGTAATCAGGAGCCGGCGCGGCCGGTTGAGATAGGCGGGCACGAAAGCGTTCGGCGCCAGGAAACCAAAATAGGCGCCTGCAAGCACCACGGCGCTGACCACCAAGATGACGAACAGGGTCAGCAGCGGGTGGGCCAGGCCGCTACGCGGCACTTTCGCCTCCTCGGGGACACTCAGTTCTTCCTCCCACAGGCGCGGGTGGTTGAGCGGGAAGGGTGGGATCGAATCGTCGGGGGGAAGCCCTCCCAGCAGGATCAAGCCGCGTTTTGCGGCCGCGTTCTGTGGATCCAGCTGGAGCGCCGTTTGCAGGCAGTAGATACGTTCCTTCTGGGTGTCCACAGCTGCGCTCAACCAGACCCAGCACATGGGGTTGTCATGATCGGTCTTGAGCTGACGTGTCAGGAGATCCCTGGCCCGCGTCCGTTCGCCTCTGCGCAGGGCCTCGATCGCTTCCTGGAGAACCATCGTTTGCCCGGATCCAGCGGGCAGGGTCTCTTCGTCAGCCATAATGAAAGTTTAGCACAGCCTGATGGCCGGGGCAAGTGAAAAGTGTATAATTTCCCCATGCGCCGTATCCCAGTCTGCCTGGCCTTCCTGCTGGTTTTGAGTGCCTGTGGGCCTGTCGCTCAGACCCAGCCGCTGGGTCCCCCCGAGCCACAGCCGTACTGGACCGCTTCCCCCACCCTGCTGGACACGCCCCTGCCTGCCCTGACTGTGGCTTATCTGCCCTCCCCGACCCCTCTCCAATACACGGTTGTCCAGGGGGATACGCTGAGCGGAATTGCCTTGCGCTACCATGTCAGCCTAGAAGGTCTGATCGCCGCCAACCCCGGGATCCAACCCTCCTTGCTCGTAATCGGCACCAAACTCACCATCCCCTCCGGACCGGCCTCAGCCGTTGAACCGACCCCTACCGCCGTGCCGCTGGCGTTCGAACAGGCCCGCTGCTGGGCGGGTCCCCAGGGCGGCCAGTGGTGTTTTGCGTTGGTACACAATCTTTACGCCGAGACATTGGAGGATCTCTCCGCCCAATTCAGTCTGTTGAGTCCGGGCGGGCAGGCGATCGCCAGCCAGGTCGCCTTTGCGCCATTGGATATCCTGCCGGCAGGGCAATCCATGCCGCTTTCGGCTTACTTCCCGCCGCCGCTCTCAGAGCAAGTCGTCCCCCGCCTGCAGATCCTGACTTCCATCCGCCTGCTGCCTGGCGACGCGCGCTACCTGCCCGCAGTCGTTGAGAACACCCTGGTCAGTGTGGACTGGTCCGGGCGGAGCGCAGAGGTCAGCGGCAAGGTCCATCTGAGCGCAGCGACCGGTACAGCCCAGACGGTATGGGTTCTGGCGAGTGCCTATGACGACGCCGGAGAATTGGTCGGTGTCCGTCGCTGGGAGGCCGCCTCGCCCCTTTCAGCCGGGAAGGACCTGGAGTTCAACTTTCAAGTCTCGAGCGTCGGACCGGGGATCACCCGAGTCGATTTCCTGGTCGAGGCCAGACCTTAATAATTCCCGCCTCAACGCAAACGAGGTCTCTCGTGCTGGATGCGCAGATAGCCTTCCAGCGGGATATCAAAGGGAGTCAAGAGATAGCCTTTAACATTCTGTCCCTTTCACAGGGGACACTCTAATTCGTACGCAAAGGGGACATTACTATTAAACGCTTACAAGTACAGCCTTTTTCTTGACTCGGATGAAAAATCCTGTTAGACTCCAGCGCCACCTCGTTCAGAGTTCCGACCTGACCGGGACCGTGTGCAAAAAGGCGGAAGTTCAGCGCGTTCATACCTTGTATAGGCGGTATGCCTTTGGTATAATTCCCCCGCTTAATTGGGCAGCAAGCCGCCGACGTAGCTCAACCGGCAGAGCAACCGCCTTGTAAGTGGTAGGTTACGGGTTCAATTCCCGTCGTCGGCTTGTGTTGGTGGTTGGCGTTCGGGGCCGCGTGCGACCTCGAACTCGAGCCAGCAACAGCCCCAAAGCAAGGAGCGCGGGCGGTTACCCAAGTGGCCAAAGGGGACTGACTGTAAATCAGTTGGCAATAGCCTTCGGAGGTTCGAATCCTTCACCGCCCACCTGGATGTGCTCATGAGTTTCGGCGCTACAAAGGGTCCGAGAGGCAAGATGAATCCGGAGACGAGCGAACTTGTGAACCGACCGCCCTCATAGCTCAGCTGGTAGAGCACGCCCTTGGTAAGGGCGGGGTCATGGGTTCAAATCCCATTGAGGGCTTTCGCGGAATAGTATATGTTAAGGAAGGAGTACTGAAATCATGGCGAAGCAGAAGTTTGAGCGGACGAAGCCGCATCTGAACGTAGGGACGATGGGGCACATCGACCACGGGAAGACGACGCTGACGGCGGCGATCACGAAGTACTGTCAATTTTTAGGGAAGGCGACGTTCCGGCCGTACGACTCGATCGACAATGCGCCGGAGGAGAAGGCGCGCGGGATCACGATCAACATTGCGCATGTGGAGTATGAGACGGACAAGCGGCACTATGCGCACGTGGACATGCCGGGGCACCGGGACTACATCAAGAACATGATCACGGGTGCGGCGCAGGTGGATGGGGCCATTCTGGTGGTGGCGGCGCCGGACGGGCCGATGCCGCAGACGCGTGAGCACGTGCTGCTGGCGCGGCAGGTGGAGGTGCCGTCGATCGTGGTGTATCTGAACAAGATAGACCAGATGAACGATCCGGAGCTTCTGGAGCTGGTGGAGATCGAGCTGCGGGAGCTGTTGAACGGGTACGGCTTTCCGGGAGACACGACGCCGATCGTGCGCGGCAGTGCGCTGCAGGCGCTGGAGAGCAAATCGACGGATCCGAATGCGCCCGAGTATGCATCGATCAAGGAGCTGCTGCGGGTGATCGACGAATACATTCCGGAGCCCAAGCGGGACAACGAGAAGCCGTTCATGATGCCGATCGAAGATGTGTTCTCGATCAAGGGGCGCGGCACGGTGGTGACGGGGCGGGTGGACCGCGGCAAGATCAAGGTGGGTGAACCGGTCGAGATCGTGGGCCTGCGGGAGAAGAGCATGACGTCGGTGGTGACGGGCGTGGAGATGTTCCACAAGAGTCTGGACGAGGGCATGGCCGGTGACAACTGCGGTCTGCTGCTGCGCGGCATTGAGCGCACCGACGTGGAGCGCGGCATGGTGGTCGCCAAGCCCGGCTCGATCACCCCCCACACCAAGTTCCTGGCGCAGGTCTACGTGCTGAAGAAGGAAGAAGGCGGCCGCCACAAGGCCTTCTTCTCGGGCTACCGCCCGCAGTTCTACATCCGCACCATGGACGTCACCGGCGACATCACCCTGCCGGAAGGCGTCGAGATGGTCATGCCCGGCGACGACGTCAACCTGACCGTCCAGCTGATCGTCCCGGTCGCCCTCGAGCAGGGCTCCAAATTCGCCATCCGCGAAGGCGGCCTGACCGTCGGCGCGGGCGTCATCACCAAGATCGTCGAATAATTCTTTAGGTAGGGTATCCGAATGGCAGGAAAGAAGAAGGACGTACGCCCGGTGGTCATCCTGGCGTGCAGCGAATGCAAGGAACAGAACTATGTGACGGAGAAGAATCGCCGGAACGATCCAAACCGGCTGGAATTCAACAAATACTGCCCCCGTTGCCGGAAGCATACGCTGCATCGCGAGACCAAGTAATTTCGTTTGACAGGGGTGATTAGACATCACCCCTGTGGACCTTAGGCCAGTAGCTCAATTGGTAGAGCACTCGTCTCCAAAACGAGTGGTTGTGGGTTCAAGTCCTGCCTGGCCTGCTGTTCACAACGCCCTGCTTCCAGTTCAAGGGTATTTCAGCGAGGCGGCGTTGTCATTGTAAGGAAGAAGGAGTTGGCTTTGGCTGGAAGAGATGATAGACCCAGGCGTGAGAACGCCATTCAGCGTTTTTTTCGCGAGACGATCGGCGAACTCCGCAAAGTGAGCTGGCCCACCCGTCAGGAGGCGGTCAACATGACGATCATTGTGATCATCGTGATGACCGCGGTCAGCTTGTTTCTATGGTTCATTGATCTGGGCGCGACACGCCTGATCGCCCTCGCGGTCGGCGCTTGAGCTCACCTGCCAGAACCAGCTGATGAGGTTGTAGGATGTTCGTAGAAGAACCGGAAGAGCAGTTCGAAAATGAACCGACGAGCTCCGACGAGCAGGCAGCTCGCTCGGAACAACCGGTTTTAAGAGAGGAGCAAGCCGCTCCTCAGGAACCGCTCTCACCCAAACCCGAGCCCGCGCTCGAACCCTCCACCGAGCCTGCCTCTGAGCCCGCACCTGAGCCGGCTCCCGAGTCTGCGCGCGAGCCCGAAGCTGAAGCTGAACCCGCCCTCGAGTCTGCACCCGAAACCGAAGCTGAACCCGCTCCCGAGCCCAAAGCTGAATCCGCCCTCGAGTCTGCACCCGAAACCGAAGCTGAAGCTGAACCCGCCAGCAGCCCTGCACCCGAGCCTGCGCCCAAGCGCACCCTAGAGCCTGCGCCTGAGCCACCCTCCGAATCGATCCCCGAAGGGCCTGCCTGGTACGTGATCCACTGCTACTCCGGGTATGAGAATAAAGTGCGCCATAACCTCGAGCAGCGCATTGAAACCATGGGCATGAAGGACAAGGTCTTTGATGTCGTCGTGCCCACGCAGGAAGAGATCGAGGTGCGCGATGGCAAGCGCCGCACGGTGGAACGCCACATCTTCCCGGGTTATGTGCTGGTCAACATGGTCCTGACCGAGGAGTCATGGTTCGTCGTGCGCAATACCCCCGGCGTGACCGGTTTTGTAGGCATGGGCAATATGCCGACGCCCCTGCGGCCGGAAGAGGTCGCCCAGATCCTCAAACGGATGGAAGCGGAAGCACCGACCGTCAAGGTTTCGTTCAAGGTCGGCGAGCGCATCCGGATCATCGACGGCCCGTTCAACGATTTTCGTGGAGTGGTAGCGGAGATCGATATGGAACGCACCAAGGTGCGCGTGATGGTTTCGTTCTTTGGACGGGAGACCCCCGTCGAACTGGACTTCTTACAGGTCGAAAAAGCTTAATCGGCAAACCGGTGGGAGGGTGTCCCGTAATCACCCGCTAAAACCACGAAGGAGAAACGAATGGCGAAGAAACTGAAAGCAATTGTTCGACTGCAGATCGAGGCCGGCAAGGCCAATCCCGCGCCCCCGATCGGACCGGCGCTGGCAGGCCATGGCATCAACATCATGGCGTTTTGCAAGGAATACAATGCCCGGACCTCGAACCGGCAGGGTGAAATTCTGCCGGCCGAAATCAGCGTATACACGGATGGCTCGTTCACCTTTGTCCTGAAGACGCCGCCAGCGGCCGTGCTGCTGCGGAAGGCGGCAGGGGTCGAGAAGGGTTCCGGCGTGCCGAACCGCGAGAAGGTTGGGAAGGTGACCCGGGCCCAGATCCGGGAAATCGCCCAGCTCAAGATGAAGGATTTGAACGCCCTCGATCTCGAAGGTGCCATGCGCCAGATCGAGGGGACCGCCCGGAATATGGGCATCGTCGTAGAAGGATAAGGGTGTGGGAGGACCGCAACCCGGCCCGCGAATACCACCAAGGAGAAATCATGGCTAAACACGGAAAGAAATACCTGGCCGCCGCGGCCAAGGTAGACCTGGAAAAGTTCTATGACCCGCAGGAAGCGGTCAAGCTGGTCAAGGAAACGTCGTATACCAAGTTCGACGGCACCGTGGAGGTGCACATGCGCATGGGCCTCGACCCACGCCAAGCCGACCAACAGGTACGGGATGTGGTCGTCCTGCCCCACAGGCTGGGGAAGAGCGTGCGCGTCCTGGTTTTTGCCTCCGGTGAGGGGGCAACCCAGGCCCGCAACGCGGGGGCCGATACGGTTGCCGATGACGACGAGACCCTGAGCAAGATCCAGGGAGGCTGGCTGGACTTCGACGTCGCCATTGCCACACCGGACATGATGGGCAAGGTCGGTAAGCTTGGGCGTGTGCTCGGGCCGCGTGGCCTGATGCCGAACCCCAAGGCCGGCACGGTGGTCGACCCGAAGGATCTGGAGCGGGCTGTGACCGAGGCCAAGGCCGGCCGCGTCGAATTCCGCCTGGATAAGACCGCCAACATCCATGTATCGATCGGCAAAGCCTCCTTCGATGAAAAGAAATTGGTCGAGAACTTTGCTGCCCTGATGGAGGCGATCAAGAAAGCCCGCCCTCCGGCCGCCAAGGGCAACTATATCAGGCACATTACCATGACCACTACGATGGGACCGGGCGTCAAGCTCGATGTAAACCTGGCCCAGTCGATGGAGGCAGGCGCTTAAGGAACTGAACACCCGAGAGAGTTTCCTTCGCCGAAGACCGCAGGTGCTCTGAGTTTGGTGAAAGAGCTTAATTCCCTGCCCAGGTGAAGACCGGTGGAAACACCACCTCCCAACCGGGAGGTCAAGTCTTTGCCTGGAATGCTCGGGCAAAGACTTTTGATTGGGAAGGAGGTGATATTCATTGGCTAAATCAAAGCAACAGAAAGAGGCCATGCTGGCCCAGTATGTCGAGTGGCTTGGCAAGAGCCAGGCCGTTGTCCTGGTCGAGTACACGGGCGTTACCATGAAAGACCTGGACAGCATCCGCGCGAAGGTTCGCGAGGCCGGTGGTGAGTTCCACGTCGTCAAGAACACGCTCGTCAAGCTCGCCCTGGAAAAGGCTGGATATACCGTACCGGCCGATTACATGCTCAAGAGCACGGCGCTCGGCTTCGTCAACAACGATGTGGCCAGCTTTACCAAAACCCTGACCGAGGCGACCAGGAACATGGAAGCCATCAAGATCAAGGGTGGTTTCATGGGCCGTGAGACGCTCAACCCAGCCCAGGTCAAGGCTCTCGCCAGTCTGCCACCGCTACCTGTGATCCAGGCGCAACTGCTGGGGCTGCTGTCCGCCCCTGCCGGGAGGCTGGTACGTACGCTGGCCGAACCAGGTCGCCGGGTGGCTTCTGTGCTTAAGGCATATTCTGACAAGGCTGCTCCAACGGCGGCCTAAGGTACCACCGTATTCAAGGATATCTCTCAATTTAGAAGGAGTTATGGAAATGGCTGATCTGGATAAAATCGTCGAGCAGTTGAGCACGCTGAGCGTGCTCGAGGCAGCTGAACTGGTCAAGAAGCTGGAAGAGAAATGGGGTGTTTCCGCGGCCGCACCGGTCGCTGTTGCCGCCATGGCAGGGGCCGCCCCCGCCGGGGCTGCAGCTGAAGCCGCCGAGGAAAAGACCGAATTCGATGTGATCATCAAGGATGCCGGTCCCAAGAAAATCGAGGTCATCAAGGTGATCCGCCAGCTGGTCAACCTGAGCCTGACCGAGGCCAAGGCGATGGCTGAGACCGCTGACGCCAAAGTTCTCGCGGCGGTCGGCAAGGACGCTGCCATGGACGCCAAGAAAAAGCTCGAGGAAGCCGGCGCGGTCGTCGCGGTGGCTTAGGTTCCCGGCTGAATGACCAAAAAAGACGGCTCAAATTGAACCGCACCCAATAAACAAGACACAATCAAGAACACCCACCAGTGGCTAAGAGGACAGGCACCTGTGTTCAATAGGTGTCTGTCTTGTTTTTATAAGTTAATTCATGCCCCATCTATGTGTAAATCAGTTGATCCGGCACGTGGGTTTTGACCCAAATTTGACAGATGGTGAAATCCTCACGGTAATCACTTCAGGCAGATCGGCTACTTGAGACATTGAAAATTCTTTGCAATGTTCCCAACATTTTTTAAGATTCAAAATTGGAGTATGATAAATCCGTTTATGGAAGATAGAATGGAACCATGCCGGGTGAAATTCCCCAAAGCGCTGACCCGATTAAAACGGTGGCGTACTATTCTCCCCTTGACGGGGAGTCATTTTAATTGAGGCGTCGATGGACGATAGCGATGATCATCTAGTAATTCTTTACAACGAAGACGGCCCAATCGCCAGGGGCGATCCGCAAGATTTACTGGCAGTACAAGAAACGGCAACGACAGCAAACGATTTACATGAAGCTTTGACCAGCCTGAAGTACCCGGTCACAAAGCTCGCAGTCAGGGGGACTCTCGAAGAACTCGAAGACCGCCTTTGTTCGTTCTCCCCAAAAGAAACTTTCATTTTCAATAACTGTGATGGCTTCAACGGCAACAACCTGGCAGCTGTGGAAGTCATTCGCTTGATCGAGCGCATGGGATTCAAGCACACCGGCGCACTGGCCGACTCCATTGAGCTGTGCATTGACAAGCCGCGCTCCAAAGAGCGCCTGATGCAGTTTGGAATTCCCACGCCCCATTACCAGGTATTCGGGCAAGCCGGGGGGGAATTCCATTTGGAGTTTCCGGTCATCGTCAAGCCATCGGTCGAAGATGCCAGCTTGGGGATCGACCTGGGCTCGGTCGTCTGCGATCTGGACAGCCTGTACGCCAGGGTGGCCCATATCATTGAAACGTATCGGGAGCCCGCTCTCGTCGAGGAGTTCATCGCTGGGCGCGAGCTGGAGGTCGCCATGTGGGGAAACAAAACCATCCAAAGTCTCCCCATCTCCGAGCAGGATTTCTCATTGATCGCCAGTCCACTGGAGCAGTTCCTGACCTACGATTCCAAGTGGGTGGCAGGATCTTTTTATTTTGAAAATATCCCTGCACGCGTTCCGGCGCAGCTTACCCCAAAGGAAGAACGGATCGTCCGCAAAGCTGCGGAAGAATCTTTTCGGGCCATGGGTTTGCGCGACCTGGGGCGGGTGGACATCCGCTTCAAAGACGGCATCCCTTATGTGATCGACGTCAACGAACTTCCCGACCTTTCGCCCGATGCAGGGTTTTGGAACTGTGCCCGCGCTGCCGGACTGACCTATCCACAGATGGCTGAGCGCATTCTCCTCACCGGTTTGAAGAGAGAGGGGAGGCTCCATCCCCTCGACCGGCGTCGCAGCCGGCAGCCAGCGGATTCGCGCCTGCGCGGTCGATACCCGCGTCTACAGCCAGGAGGCAGCGGAGTACAGGGATAAGGAACGACCCATACCTCTCAAAATCACACTGCCTCGAGTGGTCCGCTAAAGTCAGCCAAGATTGGCCAATTGAGCACCTTCCACTCTCGCTGCGGGAGAAGGAAGAACAGGCGGGCGGCCGATAAATTCGCAGGGAGCGATAAAGGCTGATATCCCCCAGCCGGCTGTGGGTGATTCTATGGGAACACTCCCCTCCCCCATCGGTATGGTGATTGGTAGGTGTTGGTCTCAGTTCTTTTTATTGGGTATAACTGTTAGATTCAACACCCCTTCTGAAAGGGGTGGCCGGGTGCGCTTGGGAGTAGACTTCCCGATGGTTAGGAACGGGAACGTCCTGCTCCGGGTATAAGACGTATGGGCCAGCCGATTATGCAATATGAGAATCCTCTGGCAAGCTCGTATAACTGTTTGGCTGCCTGTTCGGATCCGCTAGCCTGGGAAACTCTTTGAGTAAGCCCGTGTCAGTGTGTGATGTTCTTGCCCATAAATCAACGCACCCGGCCCAAATCCATTTTCACGGAGGTGTTGATATGGCAGAAGGTCCCACACGCTTTTTTGGATTGGACATTCACAAAGAGTACTTTGTTGCGGTGGGGGTCGACCGAGAACGCGAAGTGATACGCGCCCCTGATACGCGCCCCTTGACTTGTCCTTGAATTAGCATATAATATCTAAAATTACTCAGATTATGCTCCTAACCTTGCGTACTTTTATCTTGGTAACACTTTTATCGGTCCTTGTCTTAATAGTGGCCATAATTCTGCTTGGACAGACGCCGGAGATCGATAAACACACCTAGCAATAAACAAAGAGCCCGTCAAAGAGCTGCCCGACCCAAAGGCAGTTCTTTTTTTTTAGGCCTCATGCCCTCTCCAGTGATCTTTTACGCTCCATGCCCGTGGGGATTAGCATTAATCATGGCGGTTACGAGATAATCCATTATGGTTCCCCATTATCAAATCCCTTGGAGTAACTCCCTAATGGAGGCGATGAACTCCGCATCCCTTTCGGAACAACAGGAACCGAAGACATAGAACCTTGCTATGATCGTAAATGAGAGAAAAAAGGTGCAGAGTTGGCTGCAGCAGAGGAAGTCGAGATCGAGCGGAACAAAGTGACGGATTAAAGGTGCATCAAACCACCCAGGGACGGTAACCAGCGGGTTTTCACTGACTTCAGGGTGGTGTTCGGAAGCGATCGAATCAGAGGTGAGCGATGTTCTTGATCGAGGCGCTGGTAGGGGGCGGCTTGATTGTGTTCGGGCGCAGGTTGTTCTGGTTCCTGGTCGCCGGGACCGGATTCGCGGTCGGCCTGGAACTGGTTAGTCGTTATCTCCAGTCGCTTCCCACCTGGGAGGCACTGCTACTGGCACTGGGCGCCGGTCTGGTCGGCGCGTTGCTGGCAGTGTTCTTGGAGCAGGCCGCGCTTGCGTTGGTCGGGTTTATTGGCGGGGCTTATATCCTGGTCCGCCTTCTCAATCTGTTGGGAGACCCCCTCAGCCTACCTTCCTGGGTGATCGGGTTGATCGGCGGGATCCTGGGAGTTATCCTGATCTTTGTGCTCTTTGACTGGACGCTGATTTTGCTCTCCTCCCTGGTCGGTGCTTCCATGGTCACGCAAGCCTTTCAGCTGCACAACCTGATCGGCATCCTAGTTTACGGCGTCCTTGTCGTCGTAGGAATTGTGGTCCAGAGCCGCAGCTCAAGGCCGGCACGGCGCCCATCAAAGAAGTGAACGAAAACCGAAATCGAGGATGGATCTAATGCGTATCCGGAACCGCGGTAACTGTTAGACGCCCAGTCTCAGCTCTTATCGTCGGGGATAACCATTGTAAACCCCGCATATCAATTGTTTGTTTAGCCCCTAAAGCGGTCATTCGAGTGGACAACCGGTGCTTTTTAACCAGCCTGGTTTCGGTTCAGTTGCGATTTTGGGCGTGTTTCCACCCTGGCGGCTTCTAAGGTCCCGGTCGGCGAGTGGTTTTCTGGCTTCCCCGACCATACTTATGCAGACGCCATCCTTGATCGGGTCATCCACAATGCAGCTTGGATCAAAAAGCTTGGGCCTTATAACCAGCGACGCACCTTGGCTTGATAGTCAAGGTAGAATTGACCAAACTTTCGGACGAGGTATCGTTCTTCGAGCGCGATCACTCGCCACCTGACCCAGGCCAATACAGGTACCAAGAACGCTACCACCCACACACTGTTCATCCAGATCCCAATGCCGACCTGCAACGTCGAGAGGACCAGATACAATGGGTTGCGGCTAAATCGGAATGGCCCGGTTGTCACGAGCGCTGAGACAGGATGATCAGGTCGAATGGTTGCCTTGGCTTTTCCGAACTCTCGAAAGCTGAGGCCAGCTAAGATAAGGGCTAATAGGACGAGTGCTCCGCCAAGCCAACCGGTGAGGCCGGCAGGGAGAACGCGTATGGGGACAAACCGGTCTATCGCGGCTCCGATCAGGATCGCCAAAAAGTAGATCAGAGGTGGCGGAAATCGCACGCCGGAGTTGTCTGGCTCGGGGCTGGCGGAAGTACTGCTGTCTGCCGGATCAGGGTTGGTTTGAGGACTCTGCTGGTTCATAGGTCTGTTCCTTCGTCCTTGGCTAAAGGCATTTTTGAGATGACTTCTAGAGATAAGTGTTAGCATTTCACTACCCCTCATAGCGGGGTGGCCGGGTGCGTTTGGGAGTAGACTCCCGGTTGGTTAGGAACGGGAACGTCCTGCTCCGGGCGTGCGACGGTTGGGCCAGCCGGTTTCTCA
>Ga0116137_1001725_pt1 | contig 13889 bp, 12 predicted proteins | sample June2015DPH_20_1_3_FD_88973 | JGI IMG/M metagenome (GOLD analysis project Ga0116137, IMG submission 88973) | Peatland microbial communities from SPRUCE experiment site at the Marcell Experimental Forest, Minnesota, USA - June2015DPH_20_100 | ecosystem: Environmental > Terrestrial > Soil >...
GGTGAATCGCGAGGCTGCGGCGCTGGGAGTCCCTGTCTATAGCATCTTTCGCGGAAAGATTGGCGCAGTGGACCATTATCTTGCCAGGACAGGCCGGCTGGTTTTGCTGGAGAGTACTGAGGATATCCTGCACAGGGTCAACCTGTCTCGGCGCGAACGGCCCGCGACGCCCCGCACAGAACATCACCGGACGCTTGACACTATTGTGGAGAACATCGTGTCAGTCGTTGAATCAAAGCACCCTGTATAACTTCGAGTGACGCCGTGACAACTAATTTGCAGACTCCTAGGGTGGTTCATCCCGCAGACCAAGCCCGGGTAAGAGACCTCAATTCGCTTGCCGTCAAAGGCCTTGTGCCCATGTTTGACCCTCAGAACCAGTTGTTCTGCGAGCGTCTGAAGCTTACGAAAGAAGGTTTGAAAAAGGAAGGACTGTCCCCCCGTTATACCCTCATGACCCTAATGGGCCTTCACAAAGGTGAAGGATACGGTCTACGGAATCCGTTCGATTCCAGAGCCATAATGAATGGCCTTCTCGCCAGTACTACATGGCTCGACAATATCGGGGACCTGGGACTCCTCTTGTGGCTTTGCGCTCTGATGGCCCCTGAACGATACGAGGAAGTGTACCGCAGCTTCAATGTGGCGAACGCGCTTGGCCATTACCGTGACTCGCAGGAAGGGCCAACAATGGAGTTGGCCTGGTTCATTTCGGGGCTCGCGCACGGTGCTATGGCGGGCCAACGGAACATTTCTGGCCTAACGGACCTGGCGCACACGTGCTTCGAGCTGATTAAGAAGAATCAAGGCCGGAACGGCGTCTTCGGCCACCTCGCTAGCCGCAAGGGCATCGCGAGCGCCTTGAGAGGTCGTTTGGGGAGCTTCGCGGATCAGGTGTATCCGATCTACGCCTTGTCAAAGTTTGGCCGGGCCTTTGGTAATGACGAGGCACTACAATCGGCCCAGGAATGCGCGCAAACCATGTGCGAGTTCCAAGGGCCGCTGGGGCAATGGTGGTGGCATTACGATTCTCAGACTGGTCGTGTGGTGGGGAGGTACCCCGTCTATTCCGTCCATCAGGATGCAATGGCTCCCCTGGCGTTGTTTGCGCTGGGAGAGAGCACAGAGCAGGACTACACCCCATATATCTTCAAGGGTCTGGCATGGATCTATGGGGGGAATGAGCTCAATCGGAACCTCTGTGAGACTTCCACAAATATCGTGTGGCGCTGCATTTGTCTCCCGAAGCCCAAGAGTTACATCATGAAAGCAGGGAGGCTCTTGGGGTTCGGTCCCGAAAACACCGCGCCGTCTGGGCTGCGCGTCGACTTTGAAGACCGGCCGTATCACTTCGGATGGGTCCTTTATGCGTTTGCCCCGTACGGATTTGCGTGAGGCGTGTCTGCTTCTTAACTTAAGGCTCGCAGCCTTCAGGGGGACCGAAGAAGACAGCATGAAAATCATGAGCGTCGTTGGAGCCCGCCCGAACTTCATGAAAGCGGCTCCGATTATTACAGCGATTCGCGACCACAATAGCCGAATCTCGCAGAACCGCGCCGGAGCCGAGGCGGGCCTGCAATGCCCGCTTATTCAGCATGTCCTGGTTCACACCGGCCAGCACTACGACGAGGCGATGTCCGGATCATTCTTCAAAGACTTAGGTCTTCCCGCTCCGGACATTCACCTTGGTGTAGGTTCCGAATCGCATGCCGCCCAGACCGCAGAGATCATGAAGCGCTTCGAGGTCGTCTTGCTTCGCGAGCGCCCGGATGTATTGATCGTGGTGGGAGACGTGAACTCAACCATGGGTTGCTCTCTCGTGGCAGCGAAGATAGCTTTTGATGAGTCGGGGACCCGGCCTTTGATTGCCCATGTGGAAGCCGGCCTGCGCTCGTTTGATCGCACCATGCCCGAGGAGATCAATCGCATCGTCACAGATCACGTGTCAGACCTGCTATTTGTCACCGAAGAAAGCGGCCTTCGCAACCTCGCGAACGAGGGTGTTCCCGCCGAAAAGATTTACTTCGTCGGAAACACCATGATCGACTCGCTGCTGACTTACAAGGATAAAGCGGAGGCTTCCAGCATCCTTGATGATCTGGGCCTTCGAGAGGGTTCGCGTGCGATCAAGGCTTATGCTCTGCTCACCCTTCACCGCCCTTCGAACGTGGATAGCCGTTACGCCTTTTCGAACGTTCTGGAAGGATTGCAGGAGTTGGTTGCGAATTATCGCGTAATCTTTCCGGTGCACCCGAGGACCCGGAAGCGGATAAAGGAACATGGTCTTGAACACAACTTCAACCAGAATGGCGACCGACATGATTCGCGCGCACAGACTCCAGTGCGCACCTCCAGCCTGATCACCTTGATTGATCCGGTCGGTTATCTTGACTTCCTGTGCTTGATGAAACACGCCTCTCTCGTGGTGACGGACTCGGGCGGCATCCAGGAGGAAACGACCTGGCTCGGAATTCCCTGCGTCACAGTGCGGGAGAATACGGAGAGGCCAATCACCGTAACCAGCGGGACCAATGCAATTGCAGGCACCCGGAAAGATGACATCCGGGATGCCGTCCATCGTCAGATGCAAAGGAAACTGAATCCCTGCGTGCCGGAGAAATGGGACGGCAGGAGCGCTGCACGAATTCTCGACGCGATTAGCCGGGAGGTTTCGAGGAGGCGATCGGCCTTAGCCGGGGCAGTCATCGCACCATCTTGAGGAGTTGAATTTCCAGGCAAAAAGGGCAGTGTCTGGAACACAGCGGTGCAGGTTGTGGAAAAGGGGAAAGAGCCAGAAGCAGGCTCGCAAGTGCCACTCCGTGTTCCACGATAGAGTCCAACGATTATTCCAGTTCTGAGGTTCATATGGAGATCAGGGTGGAGTCGAGACATCTCGGAGATGTGGTTGTCCTCGTTCCTGAGATCTTCCTGGATAACCGCGGTTTTTTTATGGAAACTTTTCGAGAGGACCAATTCAAGGCACTGGCATTGCCTGCCAACTTTGTCCAGGACAACCATTCACGTTCCGTCAAAGGGGTTGTTCGCGGTCTGCATTTCCAGTGGGACCCGCCTATGGGCAAGTTGATGCGCGTTTCACTGGGAAGCGCCTTTCTGGTCGCCGTGGACATAAGAAAGGGTTCGCCCACCCTGGGGAAGTGGTTTGGCATCGAAGCCTCGGCCGAGAACAGGCGCCAGGTGTGGGCTCCCGCGGGCTTTGCACGGGGCTTCTGTGTTCTCTCGGAAGTCGCTGAGATCCAATACAAATGTACGGGACTGTACAACAGTAAGGCTGAATCTGGGATTCGCTGGGACGACCCGCGAATCGGCGTCGAGTGGCCGGTCAGTGTGCCTTCCCTTTCCGCTAAAGACCAGAAAGCCCAAACCTTGGAACAGTGGCTCGCCAGGCCGGAATCCGACCACTTTCATTTCTAGGCTGAGAACAGCTTGTTGAAAAACCTCATGGACATGTCATGCTGAGCCGTCGGGCTGGAGCATCCAGGATGAACTCCGCAAGCTCTCTGCCAACTGGGAGCCGACGTCGTCCACACATTTGCGGAGAACGGCGACGAACCTCAATCTCTGTCCAATGCCGACATGGAGATTGCAGATCTTGCCTCGGTAAGGGGAGCCTTGGGGAAAGTGCAGCCGCAGGTCATCGTCACACCGCAGCCATGCACCATGCTGGGGCGGATGGGTTTCCTGTCAAAGTGCCGAGGCCAAAATACTCAGTCCTGGAAAATCGTGCCCTGAAACTCCGCAGCTTGAGTATCTTCAAACCGTGGCAAGATGGTCTTCACAAGTACCTTGGGAAAGCAATCGCGTCACCGCCTGCTAAGGTTTGCACCTAGCGAGACGGTCTGTCGAATCCGGCCGCCCCTTTAGATATTCCAGTGCATCCCAATTACGTCATCATTACTCCTGTCCGTGACGAGGAGAAGCACGTCAGACATACTCTTGAGTGTGTTGCCGCGCAGACGATTCAGCCGGCTGAGTGGGTCATCGTTGACGATGGATCAACCGACGACACGGGAAGAATTATCGATGCATATGCAAAGCAGTTTTCATGGATTCAAACCATCCACCGGACGAATCGGGGATTTCGGCAACCCGGTGGCGGAGTTGTGGAAGCGTTTAATGACGGATTTAACTCCCTGCGTACTAAGGAATGGGAATTTATTGTAAAGCTCGATGGAGATCTGACTTTCTCCCTGGGTTACTTTCAAAGGTGTCTTGAGCATTTTGCCAGTGAACCTCGGCTCGGAATCGGCGGAGGAGACATCTACCACAATCGGGGTGGACGGTTGAAACTCGAGGCAAATCCCAGGTTCCATGTGAGAGGGGCGACAAAAATCTATAGGAGGGCTTGCTGGGAAGCAATCGGTGGATTGCAAGCTGTGGTGGGGTGGGACACGATCGATGAGGTCAAAGCCAATATGTTGGGCTGGAAGACCTATAGCTTCAAGGAGCTGCGTCTTCTTCATCATCGCTCCACAGGATCCGCTGAGGGGTTGCTGCGAGACCAGGTGAAGCATGGCTTGGTTTGCTACATCTCCGGATACCACCCTTTGTTTGTTGCCGCGAGTTGCTTAAACCGCCTCGTTCGCAAACCCTACGTTATTGGCTCGGCCGCAGTCTTATTCGGATTCCTCAAAAGTTATTTTACCGATACACGGCGAGTGAACGAGCCTCGCATGATCCAGTATTTGCGGGAGCAGCAACTCAGGCGTCTCTGCGGGCGAGAAACTATTTGGAAGTGACTCTGCGGTTTTTGGACCTCAAAAGGTTTCGACATGTGTGGAATTTGCGGGAAGTTGAATTTTGACCAAAATGCCAGCGTGGACCCCGCTCTGATTCAGGCGATGCTGGATACCATTCGTCATAGGGGTCCAGACGACCAAGGGGTCTATCTTGCGGGTCAAGTGGGTTTGGGTCACCGCAGGCTCTCAATCATTGACCTGAGCACTGGGCATCAACCCCTGTCCAATGAGGACAGCACTGCATGGATAGTTTTCAACGGAGAAATCTACAATTTTCAGGAGCTACGTGTCTTTCTCCTAAGCAAGGGTCATATCTTCAAGACTCAGACCGACACTGAGGTAATCATCCATCTGTACGAGGAGCTTGGGCCCCAGTGCGTAGAGAAACTGCGTGGCATGTTTGCCTTCGCCATCTGGGATGAAAAAACGAAAACGCTTTTGCTAGCAAGGGACAGAGTTGGCATCAAGCCTCTTTACTATTGCCTGACCGACGGTTCGCTGCTCTTCGCTTCCGAGATCAAGGCCATCCTGGCGGACCCTGCCGTCGACCGACAGATCGCGCCCGAGATCATTGACAGGTTCTTGACTTTTTTCTACCTGCCGGGAGAGGAAACGTTGCTCAAGGGGATCTCTAAGCTAGCCCCGGGCCACTATCTCCTATTTAAGAATGCGAAGACGGAAATACACCAATACTGGGACCTGAGTTTCTCGAAGCTTGGCGAAAGCCCGAGCCGCAAGGAAGCCGAGAGGCAGTTAGTCGATTTGCTGGCCGAAACCGTCGAGCTGCACATGATTGCAGACGTTCCTGTAGGCGTCCTTTTGAGTGGCGGAGTGGACTCTACGGCAGTGCTCAGCTTCGCTGTGGAGAGGACGGACAAGGAGGTCAGCAGTTATACCGTAGGGTTCTCCGACCCTGGTGTTGCCGACGAGCGACCCTATGCCAAGTTAGCGGCAGATAGCTTCGGAACACAGCACCATGACATGACAATTACCGCAGCGGATTTTGCGGAGTTCATGCCACGATATGTGTGGTACATGGAAGAGCCCGTCTGCGAGCCGCCCGCCATTGCCTTGTATTACGTCTCAAAGTTGGCCAGGAACTATGTCAAGGTACTCCTTTCAGGGGAGGGCGGGGATGAGGCCTTTGCAGGCTACAGCAATTATCGCAATCTTCTTTGGCTTGAACGCGTTAAACGCGGCCTGTCTCCGCTGAACGGTGCCCTCGCCCGGGGACTTTCTTTGGCTAACTCTCTGTTCCATTCGGCGCGAGTGGCTAAGTACGTGCCTTTAATGAAGGCGGCTTTCCCCGACTACTACTACAGCCGTACTTCGAACCCGTACCGATGCACTCGGAATGGTTTGGGAAGTTTGTACTCTGCTGATTTTGCTCGCTCGATTGATAGTGAGTACACTGTCGAACCCGTGCGCCGGCTGCAGGCGCATGTCCGGGGCCAGAATACCCTCGACGCGATGCTCTATATCGACACCAAATCCTGGCTGCCCGACGACTTGTTGATCAAGGCCGATAAGATGACGATGGCTAACTCGCTTGAACTGCGGGTCCCTTTGCTCGACCACAAGGTCCTGGAGTTCGCGGCTGCCTTGCCTACTAACCAAAAGGTCCGAGGTTTCACCACCAAGTACCTTGCCAAGAGGGCTCTGGGACGTCGGGTTCCCAAGTCCATCCTTAATCGCCGCAAGGCCGGCTTCCCGGTTCCCTACGAGTCCTGGCTCCGGAAGGACTTGCGGGGCTGGGTGCATGAAGTTTTGTTCGACCATGCGACCACGAGCAGGGGTTACTTTGCGACCCCGGTCGTCCGCGAGTTACTGGCTCGCGACGAGGTAAAAGGGGGATACTCCAAGGAGATCTTTTCGTTGGTCACGCTCGAGCTTTGGCACAGGACGTTTCTGGAGCATAAGCAAGTTGTCCTAAGCTAGGATTCGGCGTCAGTGAGCGCTGCCTCTGGAAGGTCTGATTACTCGACGACTGTCGGACAGGCAAACGCCGAAATGATCGAAAACGGCTTGCCTAGGGGATACATTTTGTTTCCCTATAACAAATATGAGCGCGGCGGTCGACAGGCCGCCCTAATCTAGCCGCGGGAAGATTTTGGGCGGGCTGTTTCGAGATTGCGCGCACCCTCCGCCCCTCTTACTCATTGCGGTGCGTCGCCTTTTCATAACATCTCAGCCGCGGAGTCGCCGTTTACCCGTGGGATGGGCTTAAGTATCTCCCCCACTGACTTCGAGGCGGCGCTGAAGTTTCTTACCAGATACTACACTCCCGTCCACTTACAGGATGTTTTGGCTGACTCTGATGGCTGGGACCTCCCGCCGCGGGCGGTGCTGGTGACCTTTGACGACGGCTATGCATCGGTAATGGAATCGGCAGCACCGTTCTGCGGCGAGTTTGGTGTGCCGGCCATGCTCTTCCTCAATGCCGTATTTCTCGATAACCATCGGTTAGCTCCGGACAGTCTTGTATGCTACGTGGCCAACGTACTAGGAATGGGGACCGTAAACGCAGCGGTGCCGGCGGACAGACCCCAGCACTCCCTCCCCGATCTGCAGCCGTCGAACGTAGACGTTCAGATACATGCAGGCAATCCCTTTCACCTCCAGGGTCACGTGCTGGTAAAGAACCTCGGCTAGGCTCTGTGGTAGGGTCATTACCGACTCCGCTTTTTGGCTGGCCCTCTGAGGCCCACCGACCGCCTCGGCCGTCGAATGAAGGGAGGTAAATATCACTTCCGTGTTACGTGCAGAAGTGGAGCCATGGCGTTCTTACATGGTCGTCGGGCTGAGGCGAAGCCCCGCTAGTGTTGTGTGTTCTGCAATTGTCAGGGCAGGTCTGGCCAGGCGTCGTATGCTCAACACCTGCGGGGGTGCTTGGCAGATTAGTCAGGGGCTTAACTGAGGTGTCTTGATGCTTGGCGCGGTAGGATGGATACAATAAACAAAGTAATTGAAAAAACTGTGCGACCTTAGCGCTGCTTAAATCATCGATTAGTGCGGGCGTTTGGGTAAAAGGCTGATGAGAACGGCTGTGGGAACCCTACTGGAATACCACCGCCGTTCAAATAACTGACCCTGCTCTCCGCCAGACAAGTTGGAGGAACACGGACATGCGAATCGCTGGCGAGTTTCCACGCCATCTGCTGCCTGTACTCCGGTGTGGCCGGGATGCAGGCCAACTTTCCCTTTGCCAAGAGTTTAGGAGCGGCCCCTTCGGAGTGACCGATGGAAGTCTCCGCTGCTCTGAATGTTCTGCCGAGTATCCCATCGAAAATGGCATCGCGCGCTTGATGACACATGCCTTGACGCCGGAGATGGAACACGAACTCGCGCTTAAAGACCAGGAATACGCAGCGATGCCGGACATCTTTGAGCCCCCTCCTTCCGGCTGGCGGTCAGAATTCGCCGACCGCATAGAGATTCCCCCACATCTGGATGCCCTTGAGCCGCTGGAAGGCTGCCGGGTCTTGGAGCTCGGCTGCGGAGACGGCCGATTCACCCTGCTCATGGCCCAACTGGGAGCGGAGGTGCTTGCTATCGATTTTTCCATCGCCGCACTGCACAAACTGGCTGATTCCTTGTCATCGGGCGCAGCGCCCACTACGTATAGAGTAGCCCCTCGGCGCCCTGAAGGCTCTTTAACCGCGCATGTAGGACTGGTGCAAGCGGATGCTGGTCACTTCCATGTTGCTCGTCGCAGCTTCGACCGCGCGCTCTCCGCCACCCCGCTGGACTCTCGAGATGAACGAATGCGGATGTACCGCACCATCGCCGAGACACTGACTGACGATGGGCGCTTCGTCGGAGGTGTCGAGCACGACGATTTGGGTCGAAGACTCCTTGGCCTGCCGCTTGTCCGGCGCTATACGCCTGGGGGGATTCTTCTCGAGCACCTTGACATCCCGACTATGCGACGCGAAACTGCACCCTACTTCTCTCAATTGCATTTCCGCCCCGTTCGTGCGCACCTTCCTTTCGTAAAACGGCTGCCCATGAAGGTGGCGGTTTTCGTGTCTCTCGCAGCGAATGCTATTCCTGGGCTCAGACTATTCGGTGAACTCCTTCTACTCTGTGCGGAAGGCCCTATAAGGCTTCCCGCGGAAGGCACAAGACGTCCCGGCAGCTCTGTGGCAAAGAGCCTCTACAGGTGGTACAAGCGAAGGAAGGGCGAAAAGCCCCTGTGGGACCCGGGTGTTGAGGTTTGAAGAAGAGCGGTGCCGAATTCCAGGATCGGCAAGTACGTCCCAACCTGGGATGAAACATGCCGAATAAGACCGGTGAGGCCTCCTATCCCATGATCATTCGGAACGCCCCCCGGTCCACCTTACTACGAGGATTCCCGCACAGACAGTCAGCGGCCTAAAGCGAAGTAACCCCTCTCATTTATCTTTATGGATATCTCGGTTGTCATCGTCGGCTGGAATGCCAGGCACTATTTGGAGTTGTGCCTGGAAAGTCTGGCAGCAGCGCCGCCCCGTCGCAGTATGGAAACCTTTGTGGTTGACAATGCTTCGACCGATGGCTCTGCGGAGATGATCGAGACCCGGTTTCCCTGGGTTAAGCTCATCAAAAGCGGCGAGAACCTTGAATTTGCGGGGGCAAACAATCTATGATCCAAGCATTGGTCAGGAAGATACATCTTATTTCTAAACCCGGACACAAAGCTCGTGAGTCCAGCGATAAACATGATGCTACAGGATACAAGCCATGAAACTATCGATTGTGATCATTTGCTGGAACGACTGGAAGGTAATCGAGAACTGCCTGCGCTCGATCTTTGAGGGCACGCACAAGATCGAATACGAGGTCATCGTTTCGGATAACGGATCGACCGATGAGTCGGTCGAGAACATTCGGAGAGAATTTCCGCGGGTTCGCATCGTAGAGAATCGTGCGAACCTGGGTTTCGCCAAAGGCAACAATGCCGGCATCCGCGAGGCGCGCGGCGAATATGTTCTCATCCTGAATCCGGACACGATTGTTCATGAGGGCTCACTGGACCGGTGGATGGAATTTGCCGAGTGCCATCCCGAAGCCGGCGGCTTCGGATGCAGAGTGCTGAATCCCGACGGAACTTATCACGAGACGGCGCGCCCGTTTCCCACTGCGTCAGGCGAGTTGATCGCCGCCCTGTACCTGCGCCCGCTGGCGTTGTTGGGACGGGCGTTCCAGTCGGACATTTACTACCGGTGGAAGGGAGACACCGAGCGGGAAATCGATTGGCAGTCTGGATGTTGCGTGATGTTCCGGGGCGAGCTGCTCAGAAAGCTTGGCGGATTTGATGATCGCTTCTTCTACCATTACGAAGAGGTCGATCTGTGCCACCGTGTTTCGGAGGCGGGTTTTCGGCTCCGCTTCACGCCCGAAGTAACCATCACGCATCTGGGCGGCCAATCTGTGGGGCGGTTTCCCGTACGGTTTGCTCTCGAGAAAAATCGCAACCGATACCGTTATTTCTACAAGCACTTTGGCAAACGCGGCGCAAGACGCTGCCGCCGGGTGACCATCCTTTCGTTGCGTGTTCGGCAGCTCGGATACGGTCTATTGAATCTGTTCCGGCCCACCGATGTGTTGAAGCGGCGTCTTGAGATGTACCGGGTTCTCATACGCTGGAACAAGTTGCTCGACCCTGCAGAGTTCGTTGAACGCGGGGACGAACCGCAGGTGGAACAAGTCACGTCACTCCAGACCTCTTGAGTGATTTTTCCTCCGACGGCGAAGGAATCAATCTGAATTTCCAAAACGAGAAGAAAGGGTGAAACAAATGCCGACCTCTTTGGTAACGGGTGGTGCAGGTTTCATGGGATCGCATGTGGCGGAGCATCTGCTCAAGACGGGACACGACGTGGTCGTGTTGGACGATCTGAGCGGCGGGTTTGAGGAAAATGTCCCGAAGGGCGCAACGTTCATCCAGGGGTCCGTGGTGGACCACGAACTGAGCAATCGCCTTTTTGACCGCTACTCGTTCGAGTACGTGTATCACTTGGCCGCTTACGCCGCCGAAGGGCTCAGCCATTTCATCAAGCGGTTCAACTACAATAACAATCTAATCGGCTCAGTGAATTTGATCAATGCATCGGTGAATCATGGGGTGAAATGCTTCGTATTCACCTCGTCGATCGCCGTCTATGGGGCGGGGCAGAGCCCGATGTCGGAAGACTTGATTCCGGTTCCTGAGGATTCCTACGGTATCGCCAAACTCGCCGTCGAGCAGGATCTGCGCGTCAGCCACGACATGTTCGGGCTGGACTACGTTGTTTTTCGTCCCCACAACGTATACGGAGAGCGGCAGAATATCGGCGACCGGTACCGGAACGTCGTCGGAATTTTCATGAATCAATTGCTCCGCAGCGAGCCCATGACGGTCTTCGGGGACGGGACGCAGCAGCGTGCCTTCACCCACATCGATGACGTGGCGCCGATTATCGCAGCATCGGTGGATTACCCCGAGGCGCGGAACCAGGTCTTCAACGTTGGCGCCGATGTGCCCTATACGGTGAACGAACTTGCCGCGGTGGTTGCAAATGCGATGGGTCTGCCATGCAGCGTGGTTCACCTGGGCGCCCGCAATGAAGTAAAGATCGCCTTTTCGGATCATTCAAAGGCTGAGCTGGCGTTTGGGAAGCGCGAAAAGAAATCATTGCGGGATGGTATCCTTGCCATGGCCGAATGGGTGCGCAATCACGGCGCGCGAGAAAGCAGCATCTTCGAGGGAATCGAAGTGGCAAAGAACATGCCGCCGAGCTGGGCGCGCATCCTGAAAGTCCACCCTTAGTGGGTTGTTTCTGGATGATGCGTGGAGAAGCCGTCGGCCTATTGGATGACGGTTTCTCTTAAAACTAAACCAAGCGATATACGTAAACAGGCAAGTATGGCCCGCCTGCGGGCGTTTCTTTCAAAGGGCGTTTCACGCCCGGCCTAGAGGCAGCTTGGCAGCTATCACGATGGGCATTTCGACTTCCAACTCGCGCTTCGTGGCTTATTGCACACGCCACGGCTTCGTGGGGACAGCCCAGCGTGCCGCCCTGGCAGTGAGACGGGCGCTATTTTCGAACCGCAGCGTCCTGTTTTATTGCGACTTGGCCACGCAGAGTGCGCCTGCGGCAGGCATCCCGGACTTTCTGAAGGTGGAACGGAAGAAAAGCTCCGCTGAGCTTAGCCCCGAGGATCTGCAATCGATGACCAGCCTTTGGAATCCCAAGCTGGGCCACCGCAACGTGAAAGAGCGATTCGGTAAGGGGGCGTCTCTGTGGTTGATCAAGTCCGAGGGCAAGCTGGCGGGTTTCGGCTGGACGCTACGAGGACGCACGATGGAACCGCATTTCTTGCCCCTCGGAAAAGACAATCCTTATCTATTCGATGGGTTTATCTTGCCCCAGCATCGCGGTCGGGGTTTGATGCCCTCGTGGCTGAACCACGCCCTCCACGAGCTGACTGCCGAGTGCAGCGGGCGCGCATTTACTGGAATAGCAGAGTGGAACCAAGCGATTCCAGCATCTTTGAAGAAACTACCTTTCGTCGCCTGGGTATAGCCGGAAAGTTGACGATTTTTGGTCGCACCATCGTGTGCTGGGGCAAAAAGGGAACCAACACGCCGTATGCCAAAAGTACTATTGACTATCGGCAGACTGACCAGTAAGCTGGCTTGCTGCGGGTGCTTATGGAAAGGTGAATTGACGAGCACTCGCCGGGAGACGAAAATGATCGGAACAAACCACCGGGTCCCTCGTGGCATCGTATCTGCTCTGACAGTCTGTGGGGTGCTTTTGACTTGCGTTAACGCCTTCGCTGCCGGGGGAACCTGTCCAGCAGGGGTGCCTTCGGGCGTGACAAGTTGTTTCTTCATCTCGGCGGCAGGTGCAGACACAAACAATGGAACTAGCGAAAGCGCGCCTTGGCTCCATGCTCCAGGGATGCCGAACTGCGCGAATACCTGTAAATCTACGACTCCGGCAGGAGGCGAAGGATTCATCTTTCGCGGTGGCGATACCTGGCACTTCGGGAACAGTTCAGCTTCGCCTTATACGGGTGGAACATGGACCTGGCTGTGGAGTGGGAGCGTGGGGAACCCAATTTATGTAGGCGTAGATCAAACCTGGTACAGTGGAGGCTCTTGGGCGAGACCGATTCTTACGGGCGACAATCCCCTATCCACTTCGCCGGTTTCAAGCTGCACATATACATCCAGCACTTTCTTGAATGCCGCCATGGAGGAGGATCATCCCAATTACGTCATATTCGACAATTTCGAGTTCACGGGCAAATGCGGGATGGCAGATTTCGCCGTTATGGGCTGCGGCACGAGCTATTCTACGTTCACCAAATGGTATATGCACGGCTGGACCTACACCGCCGCGAACGGTGCGCAGAATGCCGAAGCGATACGTGGCAACACTGGCGGATGCTCGCCGTGGCCGCAGACGAACAATACTTTTTCTTACCTCGTCATAGATGGCTCAGACTCACCCCCACAGAGCGGGACAGGGCTTTTCGGGGACTGCTACAACTTTGAGGGCAATATCTTCCGCCATTTGTGCAATGCCGTGGTCTGCAACAACATGCATCTTGTCCACGACAATTTGTTTGAGTATGTTGATGAGAACTCTGACGGCAGCGGTCATGGGAACGTCTTCGAGTCTAATTCTGAATCGAATCAGATCAATTCTTTCTACAACAACGTGATCCGCCACATCGGTACGCTGGCAGCAATCGGGGTTAATGTCTGGCTCTATCCCTACAGCACGGACTACATTTTCAACAACCTTCTCTATGACATAGTTGCGGGAACCAACTATTGGGACGCGAACACAGGTTCAAGCACCTCTTGGTACCTCTTTAACAATACCTTCCAGGTTGGCAGCGCGAGCCGGATGGTGTTCAACCAGAACAATACCCCTGTGATGTACAGTTATAATAACCATTATATCACCGATTACGGAACCAGTGAATCGTCCGTATTCGCCGTGACGACTAACCTAACGTACAGTAACGACATCATCCAATCGAACTCAACGGCGAACGGTCAAGGATACACCTCAAGCGAGGGCTATGCCTATTCGCCTGCATCAGGAAGCGCCGCAACCGTGGGCGCTGGGACAAACAAGCAATCCTATTGCA
>Ga0116137_1001727_pt1 | contig 13885 bp, 13 predicted proteins | sample June2015DPH_20_1_3_FD_88973 | JGI IMG/M metagenome (GOLD analysis project Ga0116137, IMG submission 88973) | Peatland microbial communities from SPRUCE experiment site at the Marcell Experimental Forest, Minnesota, USA - June2015DPH_20_100 | ecosystem: Environmental > Terrestrial > Soil >...
GACCAGAGCCCGAGGATGCCGGCGGAATGGGGCTCAAGCTCCGCGATGCGCTCGCGACCTACCACCTCGATGCCCGGCACCTGGTTGGCCGTAGCCCGCCGCTCCAGTTCCCGCAGGCGCGGGACTTCGAGCTCATTCAGGGCAACTATCAGCTTCCCACACCGCTGGAACGCGATGTCATGAGCTTCGGCGAACGACTCAAGTTCCGCCTTTCCGCGCCGGCACAGCTCCCCCTTCTTGGAGCCGGGGGCGTAGTAGACGCCCGCGTGCAGCACACCCGAGTTGTGCCCGGTCTGATGCACGCCGACAGTCCCCTCTTTGTCGACGACAGCCAGACGTAAGCGCCGATGCGCGCGCAGCAGTTGATAAGCCGTCGCGAGCCCGACGATCCCAGCCCCGACAATGAGGACGTCATACCCGGCCGGTCGCGCTTCCATGTGTTGCTCTGTAGCTGACGTCTGCTCCGCTCCGGCCGGCCCGCCAGTTCCCGGCTGCGAGGTAACCTGGATCCCGCCACCCTGGGTCGGGCCTTCAGTACTGGAAGTTCTGCGCCTCGATCTTTCGCAACCACTCGGCAAGGGTCTGCGCCTGCTCGTCCTTGGCCGAGAGCAGCGGGTGGGCCACAGGCCATTCGACGCCGACGGCAGGGTCGTTCCATCGAATGCCGGATTCGCCTGCCTTGTTGTATGTACCCGTGGTGAGGTACTCGATCTCCGCAACCTCGGACAGAACACAGAAACCGCGAGCGAAGCTGGCCGGTGCCCAGAGTTGCCGAGGCTCATCGGAGGACAGCTCGACACCAACCCACTTACCCAACGTTGGCGACTTGATCCTGATGTCTACGGCGACGAGGAATGCGCGACCCTGGGTGACCCGCATCAGCTTGCCCATTGGCGGGTCCCACTGGAAGTGCAAACCTCGGACGACATTCTGGCTTGATCGAGAATGGTTCAGCTGAACGAATTGGGAGGGCAGCCCGAGCTGGGCGAATAGATCCTGACGATAGACCTCCATAAAAAACCCTCGACCGTCCCGGAAAATCTCCGGAGTCACGATCACCACATCCTCGATTTCAGTCTTCTCGATCTCGAATCTCATCGGTTCCCTCGATAGCTTGTGTTGGGCCAGACGCCTCGATCAAACATGCCGGCCGTGCTTCCGAGCCACCTCTCGGAAGAACGCGTCGTGCTTGTCGGCGACCGAGTCCCAGCTGTAGTGGTCACGAATCCTGATCCGGGCAGCGTCACCGAGAGCTCTCGCCAGCTCGGGGTTCGCATCCGCCCATTCGATCTGAGCCGCAAGGGAGCCCGGCTTCTTCGTGAAGTATCGCCCGGTGTCGACCAGGTTCTCCGAATTGAACTCGGTGTCCAGTGCAATTACCAGATTGCCGCAGCCCATCGCTTTCAGGAGCGCCGGGTTGGTACCGCCAACTTCGTGGCCGTGGAGATAGCCGAAGGCTCCAAGATGCAGGCTCTCGATGAGCATCGGCCCGTAGACGGGGCCGAGAAACCGCACGCGACTGCCCTTTGCCATGTCTTGCAGATGCTGCCAGAACGGGGTTTCGTAGTTCATCCCACCCGCGACGATCAACTCCTTCTTGGAGCCGGACGCGATGAACTCGCGGACGATGACGTCGATGTTGTTCTCGGGCTCGATCCTGCATGCGACGATGTAGTACTGGCCTTCGACAACGCCGTACTTGTCGAGAACCTCCTGCTGCATAACCGCCCGATCAAGCGCATAGGCGCCATTCGTGAGATACAGGGAATCGCGTCCGTACGTCCTCAGGAAGTACTGGCGGATTGCCTCGGCGTCCGAAACCAGCGCGTGGGCGCCCAGCTTGACGACGGTCCACTCGGCCATTCGGAGGTACGTTCTGCCCAGCCAACTCCACTTGCGCCGGCGCCACTCGAGCCCGTCGGTGTTGTCGATCACGATCCGGTTGGACGCGCGAACCGGCACGTAGAAAGGTGCGCCGCGGTAGCCCAAGAAGTAGTAGAGATCGAACCGACGCCCGATCGAGTCCACGATCGAGGTGAACTCGTGCGAAAGCTGCTCGAGCGACCGGCTTCGGAGAGCAGGCGTATGGATCAGCCTGACGCCTTTGTATTCGTCGAGCACCTCTCCGGCGGTATAGCCTTTGCGGCAGTACACGGCGACTTCGTGACCGCGCTCAACGAGACGGGGCGCCAGCTCCTGGGCAAACGTCTCGAATCCGCCGTAGCCCGCGGGTATCCCGCGGCTGCCGATGATCGCGATACGCAGCCCGGCTCCGGTCAAGCCGTCTTCACCTGCGCCGGTTCGGGCTGGCTTGCGAGATACCATCGCAACGCATCCTCCCAACTCCGACTGGGTGGCAACCCCAGCCTGGCCGTCTTGGTGTCGAGCAGAACCGACCATCGCGGTCGATGGACCGGCGTCTCGCCCGTCGCCTTGGGCGTGATGTCCGCTGGAACGCCAGCTATCTCGCAAGCCGTACGCGCCAGAAGATACCAGGAGCACGACCCGCTGTTGGCCGCATGGTAGTTGCCCGGCGGCACTCGGCGCTCGAGGAGAAGCAGGATCCTCTCGGCCATGTCGTGGGTCGCGGTCGGGGCGAAGATCTGGTCGTCCACGATCGAGAGCTGCTGGCCGGCCCGAGCGCGCGCGATCATGTTGTCAACGAAGTTGCCGCCTTTGCCGGCGCTGCCGGCGTGCCCGAACAACCCCGAACCCCGGACGATCAGCGAATCCGGGGCGGCCTCTCGCACCGCTGCCTCACCAGCAGCCTTGGACACTCCGTACACGTTGAGGGGCGACACCTCGTCGTCCTCGGCGAAACCGCCGGGACGATCGCCACCGAATACGTAGTCCGTGCTCACGAAGACGAAGCGAGCGCCGACTGCCCGAGCGGCGCGGGCGGTATTTAGGGGCCCGATGGCGTTGACGTCGAACGCGCGGCGGGCATCTTCCTCGCACAACTCGACCTTATGGAAGGCCGCGGCGTTGATGACCGCGTCTGGACGAACGCTGCCGATGACGCTCATCGCCGAAGCCTCATCGACCACATCGAGTTCACTATGACGGGGGCGAACGACTTCATGGGCAGGCGCCGCCACGGCGGCCAGATCACAGCCGAGCTGGCCCCACCCCCCTATGACGAGTAGCCTCATGACTTGGCGGGGACTGTCGTCATGCGACTGACGCCGTTACCCGACGGATCCGCCGTGACGGCCGCTGGCTGGGGCTTCGACAGCACGTACCCGTGCTTGCCGACAATCTCGACAGCCTCTTCGAGGAGCTTCATCCACTCGATGTTGTAGTAGCGCGGATTGCTGAAATCCGTGTACCCATAGTGGTTGATCTGCTCCACCATGCGGCCGATCGACTCCTCGACGGTGACCTGCGGGACGAAGCCGAGCACGCGAGCTATCTTGGCCCCCGAGACGCGATAGCTGCGGACGAGGCGGTACCCAAAGTCGACATCGACCTTGACTTGAATGCCCAGTTCCGCGAGCGCGCACTGCGTGCGGAGGGCCAGCTCCGAGATGCGGAAGTTCCCGGTGACCACGTTGAAGATCTGTCCGCTCACGAGCTCGGTTGGCGCCTGCAGCCCCATCACGTAGGCTCGTGCCACGTCCCGCACTTCTACCAGCGGCCTCCACATGGCACCGCCGTAATGGACTGTGATGGTTCCATGCGAGAGTGCATCCTTGACGAACGTATTCACCACCAGGTCGTAGCGCATCCTGGGCGAGAATCCGAAGACCGTGCCCTTGCGCAACACAACCGGCGCGAAGGAGCTCGTGGCCATGGGCAGGATCGCTCGCTCGGCGGCAAGCTTGGATGTCGCATAGGCGGCTTTCGGCTCGACCGAGGAGTCCTCGTCCATGAGTACGTCCTTGGTATCGTCACCAACTCCGCGGTCGTAGATCGAGCAGGAGCTTGCAAGGATGAGCCGCTGCACGCCCGCTCGCTTCACGACCTCAGCGACCCGAACCGAGGCTTCGGTGTTCAGCTCATGATTGGCCTTTGGGTTGAACTCCGCGGTGGGGTCGTTGGAGAGTCCACCCAGATTGATGACCGCCGGGCGTCTGCCACGTGGGATTCGTCGAAGTCCCGCATGTCGGCATCGACGAGTTCGACTCGATCTAGGAAGCCTCTGGCAGGTTCCCGCCCGTAGAACATGCGATCCACGACTCGGACGCTGAAACCCAGGGCCAGCAGCTCCTCGACGAGCACGCACCCTACGTACCCGCCTCCACCGACCACGACGACCTTGCTCATGACCACTCCCGGACTTGCCCTTCGGCTGCGCCGACTCGGAGCACGACCCCGACCGAGCAACTGGCATTCTACGATGCCGGCGGACAACGCAAGAGCTCGAGCGACGATTCCGGCTCGTTCGACCGCGCAGGCCCGCCTCTGTACCGGTCGCCTTTCCTTGATCCTGGCCACCCTCGTCGGGCTCGACTCGGCAGGACCGGTCCCTTTCCGCCAGGCTTGTCGCTCTCCGCTGGCAGGTCGTTCACGATCGGCAGATTCCGCGCCATAGACCTTGATATCGGGCGGCGCCTGGACGAGCTCCACGCCGAGACCATCGAGCGGGAGGGCGCCACGAGGTCAGCAGGTGAGGTCGCCAGGGGAAGTCCCGACCCGGTCCAGCGAGTTACCGCGCACAGGCGCCCGCCCAACTCCGCTGACGAGGATGCGGACGCGCCACCCCCTCGCACGGAGGCCGACGGCGCACTCAGAAGCGACCGATTCGGCACCGTATGCCTCGTCGGTTGGATGCAGTAGCAGGACGCTTCGTTCGCGCACCAGCGGTGCATAACGACCTCGTATGGCGATCTTGAGACCCGCCTCGGAACGCGAGGGCGCGGTCAGAACGGCCTGAATCGCGTAAGAGTGCTCTGGTACCGTACTGCTGTGGACCAGTGGGAGCGCATCGTCGCCGAAGCCAACTCGGGCCCGTGGAGAACCTTACGGCTGATCTCGTCCTGGTCGCAACAGAGGCTAGCTCCGCGCCAGCCCTGCGGGTGACTCGTTCGGGGAACGCGGAGCCGCGCCAGGTCGCCGCCGGCATTGATGAACCGGCGGCGACCGGGGTTTGCGCGCGACCGGTAAGAGGAGTCGGATCTTCATGATGGCCATACCGCGTGGGATAGCCGCCGCGTACCGCGACGCCTTCGCCAATCGAAGGATCGCTTTCGCATCGCCCGCCGTGGCGGCCGTGGGCGGGCTGATCCTCTTCTACGGCACGGGCTTCGCCGTTGAAGGATTGCCCGGTGCCACCCATGGCGCCGCCATACTGGCGGGCCTGGCGTTGGCAGTGCTTGGCATGGTCGTCGGGATCGGCATCGCGTGGCGCCGGGCCGATATCCCCGCGGACCATCGGTCGACAGAGATAGGCGACCGACCCTTGCTGGTCTTGGCCGCCGTGCTCACGATGATCGGCATCGCGGCCCTCGTCCTCTACCTGATTAGGATCGGCTACCTGCCGATCTTCATGTCATCGGTTGAGCAGGGGCGTGTGGAGGCGGCGAATCGCGGCGGTAGCCAGCTGCGCGTGTTGTCGCTGGTGGCCCTGCCGGGCACATGGCTCATGATCGCCGTGGCGGTATCCAGAGGGTCTCGACGCCTGCTGGCGGTCGCCGTGGCAGCGGTGGCAATTGTGGTCTGCCTCCAGCTGGCGACAGCCAATCGGTCCAACGCCTTCCTCACGGTCGAGGTCGGGCTCCTGGTGGGGTTGCTCGTTGGGGGTTTCCGCCGACTCACTCCCCGCTTGCTCCTGGCCATCGCGGGGATTGGGGCAGCGCTGGTCTTTGCGGCGGGCATAGTCGGTGCCTACCGACTCGAGCACAGCCCTGAGACGTGGAACAATCCCGACATCAAGCGAGCGGCACAGGCCCACGACTACGTAGCACTGACCGAGCTGGCCCTGCGTCTGTACCTGATCGTCCCCGTCCAAAACACTGACTACACGATGGATGCCGTACCGGCGCACTTGTCGTGGCGGCTTGGCTACACTTATGTCCAGCCCCTTCTGACAGCGCTGCCGGGTCACCAGACGACTTTCGACCAGGATCTCAAGGCGGCGCTCCACCAGGTCTACGCTGGCGGCGGAACCGTGCCCAGCCTCCTCGGAGAGTCATACGCTAACTTCGGTCCGCCTGGTTGGCTGGTGGTACCGCTGCTGCTCGGCTTCCTGCTCGCGTGGCTGTACCGCAGCGCCCTCGCCCGCAACGACCCGGCGTGGTGGGCGCTGTATGCGTACGCGATAGTTGCCGTACTCAACGCCAACTTGAGCGGCCTTTCCGTCGCCAGCGTCTTCCCGCTGATCGGCACCATCGTCCTAGCCTTCGCCGCGGCCGGCCTACCGGTCCTGCTATCGGCGATCCAGCGGCTGCGGTGACGGCCACCGCATCGGGCGGCGAGTCGGTCGGCCTCAACTGGTTCGCTACGGAACGCCCCACGAAGAAGCTGGGGGCACAGGCCATTGCGTTCATTGCATCGCGTGGCGTCCTCGTAGCATCTACGGTTCTAGTTGCGCACGCCGTCGGGATCGCAGACTACGGGGTCTTCGCGCTGGCGATGGTCGTGTATCAGGGAGGTCTGCTTCTCCGCGACGCCGGGCTGGGCCAGGCGCTCATCGTCCTCGGTCGCGACCACCCTTCGCTGGCCTGGCCCGCATTCGTTGGCATCTCGGTTGTCGGGTTCGCCCTCGCGGCGGCGATGGCCCTCCTGGCTGACCCGATCACGGCCGTGCTCGGTCTGCCGGCATCCGGTCAGCTGCGCATTCTCGCGCTTGCCTTCGGCATCGGCTCGTTGGGAATTGCGTCGAATGCGACGCTGGAGCGGCAGCTGCGGTTCCAAGCGCGCGCCGTCGTTGACATCGTCTCGTATTCGGCGCTTGGCGGCGTCACCGTGCTGGGCCTGCTCGCCGGCTGGGGCGTGAATTCCCTTGCGGCCGGTTACGTCGCGCAGGGCATCTTGCAGGCAATCGTGGCGATCGCACTGGCTCCTCCCTGGACGGCACGGGTCCCCGGCAACGCGGCGCCGATCGGGCACCTCCTTCGCTACGCCACGCTCCTGTGGCTCGGGGCTCTCCTGACGTACCTCGCGACGAACCTCGACAATGCGACGGTCGGCCGGCTGGGCGGCTCGGTCCCGCTGGGGATCTACGCCCTGGCCTACACACTCGGAACCACGCTCACCATTAGCCCGGCCCAGGTTCTCAACCGCGTCGCGCTTCCGTACTACGCGAGAGACGTACGCGACCCCGGCCGACTTCGAACCGCACTCGACACGATCCTCCCGCTCTCAGCCTCTGCCGCAGTCGTACCTGCGATCCTGGTGATGGCCGTGGCGCCGGAGATCGCGAGCGCGATCTTCCGCCAGCCCTCCGCAGTCGCGCCCCTGGTCATCCTGTCGGTTTTCGGCGTGGTGAGGTCGGCGGCGATGGGGATCGGCACCGCGGCCAACGGAATCGGGCTGGCACGCCATGCCACCACGAGCGCCTGGCTCAACGTGATGATCATGGCGGTGGCAGTGCCGGTTGGATTCGAGCTTGCGGGGCCTGCCGGCGTGGCCTGCGCCGTGCTCGTGGCAATCAGCGCCTCATCCATGGTCATGGCCTGGCAGCTCGTACGCCACGCCCACGCCAGCCTCAGGGGTCTGGTCGCCCCGCTGACCCTCTCCGTCGTTGCCGGCCTGGCCGCATTGCTGCTTCAGGATCGAGGCTCGCTGCCCCTGCGGCTTGGCCTGGCAGCAATTGAGATCGTCGTCGCCGGCCTCCTGATCCAATCGCACGTCCAGCTGGATTGGAGGCAATCGCACCAACCTGAGCATTCCGCCGGTGCCTGATCGATCGCTCGTATTCCTATCTCCTCATCGGGCTCGCTCCAGAGCCGCGATGCCGACTCGACCGGCCGCGCTCCTCCAGCAGTTCGTCGAAAGCGGCTCGTTCGACAGGGTCATCGTCGTGAACCGGCTCAGGCCGGACCGGGCCGCACGGACTGTGCCAACCTCGCTGAGACGTGGCAGCCGGCTCGTGAGGTTCGGCCCCTGGCTCGGCCTTGCTACGCCGCTGGCAATGCCTGAGCAAAACACGGGCGCCGAGGAGTCAGACAACCAGAAGGCTCAAGAGGCCACGGAGGCCACCCAGGTGGCGAAAGCCACACAGGTAACGGTGATAGAACATTCCTGGCCATATGGCGCCATGGAGAGCGGCCTCGTCGCGCGGCTCGTCACGGAGGTACTGGCTTCTGGCCCCACCGTCCTCTGGGTATCCGATCCCAAGTCAGCGCGGGTGCTGGAGAGGATCGAGAGCCAGCCTACGCTCGTCACCGCCTTTGATGCCTACGACGCCTGGGACCTCTCGCCGCTCTTCCGGGGCCGGCGCAGGCTCAGCGCTATTCGGGACGGATACTCTGCCGCGGCGAAGGGCGCAGACGTCGTGTTCGCCAACACGAGGCTTATGCGAGACCGGCTCGCTGCAATGGGTGCATCGCACGTCGTGTGGCTTCCCAACGCCTGCCCCGATCTGAGTCCGGGCACGCCCACTGCTGAACCGTACCTGGCCTATGTCGGGCGAATCCACGAGCGTTTCGACACCCGACTCGCGCTCGCGGTCGCCGATGCCCTGGCCGGGGCGACCGGCCGGCAGGCCACGTTCCGCATAGCCGGTCCGGTCGAGCGCGAGCCGGCGGGTTGGGCTGCGCTGGCGCGGCACCCGGCCGTTCGCCTCGAAGGTCCTCTGCAGGCGACCCAGGCTCGGGCGTTCGTGGCAGGGGCCCGCGCCGTGCTGATCCCACACACGCCGGACGAGTACACACGTTCCCAGGATGCAATGAAAGCCTGGGACGCGATCGCCGCCGGCGTGCCGGTCGTTTCCACGTCGGTACCGCCGGCGGACGGGTGGCCACCGGGCCTGGCCATTGTGGCGGACGACCCCGGGAGCTTTGCCGCTGCCGCGATGGAAACGCTCGCCGGACAACTGGACAGATCTCGCCAAGCCCGCCTCGATCATGCGCTGGCAAATCGATGGCGGGACCGCGTGGACACCGCCCTGGATGTGCTCGCTGGCCTGCGCCCCGAGGTCTAGGGTTGACGCATCTACCCCGGCCGCAACGACCACTTCCTGCGGCACCGCACCCGGGAACGCCGGTGGCCGGTGCCGGCCGTGCGGTCACGGACACTACGCTGCCCCGGCGATAGGGCACAATTCACCCTCGTGGAAGTGACAATGCAGGGCGCACGCGCGACGGAACGGTGTCTCCGCGGGACGAACCGATGGCCCTGACCGTCACCGTCTCTATCGTCCTGTTCAACTCGGCGGTCGACATCGAAGCCTGTCTGGCGGCGCTCAACGATCAGACGCGGCCCCCCGACGAGGTGATAATCCTCGACAACGGCTCGACCGACGACGGGCTGGCTCGCGCCCGCGCTGCGCTTCCCCACGCTCGCTTCCTGCGGTCCCCGGTCAATCTCGGCTTTGCCGGCGGGCAGAACCGAGCAATGGCCTTTGCCCCTGCCGACATCCACCTGGTCCTCAATCCGGATGCGCGGCTGCGGCGCGACTTCCTGGCCAGATCTCTCGCGCCGTTCGAACGCGATCCTCGACTCGGATCGGTCACGGGTAGGCTGCTGCGCTTCCGGCCGGAGGACCCCCTTGGAAACTCCGCCGAACTCGTCGAGTGCGAACTGCCTGACGACATACTCGACTCGACCGGCATGATCGCCCACCGCAACCGGCGCGTCACCGATCGCGGCTCCAATCGCCTGGCCGCGGGGCGCTACCTCTCCCCGGGTTATGTGTTCGGGCCCAGCGGCGCCGCGGCCCTGTACCGTCGCGAGATGCTGGAGAACGTTGCCTACCAGGGCGAGATCTACGACGAGTCGTTCTTCAGCTACCGCGAGGACGTGGATCTGGCCTGGCGCGCTCAGTTGCTGGGTTGGCGCTGCGAATACAACCCGGCGGCCGTGGCGCGGCACCGCCGGCGAGTCGCGCCCGGTCGCAGAGGAATCCTGCCGGCAGACATTAATCGAAACTCCGTCCGCAACCGGTGGCAGCTGGTGCTGAAGAATGAGATTGAGCCGGGTTTGCGACGCGATTGGCGGCAGATCCTCTATCGAGACGTCCAGATCACCGGCTACCTAGTCCTTCGCGAGCAGACGTCGCTTCGTGCCCTGGGCGATGTGGTGCACAACCTCCCCAAGCTGTGGGCCCGCCGCAACGACATAATGCGCCGCCGGATAGCTACGGACGAGGAGATGTTGGCGTGGTTCGGTGGACCGGTCGAGCGGCCGCTCGAGGAGAAGGCCGCCTCGCCAAGTCCCCCGCCGGCGGGAGAAACCGACTGACTCGACGAGTCCGTTCGGACCGGATCCCGGCTCGAGGGCCAGTCGGCCGGGTCTACCTGGCGCGGAAGCGCCGATGAAGACCGCCATCGCCACTACGCGGGAGAAGCCGTGCCGGCCCACGCATCGGTGGCGAACAGGACAGGCAGGACGGTGATCCCATGAGCCGAACTCTGACCGTCCGCCTGCCGAGCGCAACAGCGCTGCCGCGAGGCGCACTGGCCCTGATTGTCGCTATCGCGATCATCCGCGCAGGGGCCCTCGTCGAGTCCCGCCTGACGTCGGTCGGCGAGACCCGCCGCTTCGCCCAGAGCGGCCATCTTCAGGAACTCCATCTCACGGACGGATCGGTCGTCATGGGCTACCTCCAGGATGATACGAGCGGCTACCTCACACGATCGACGACGATGTGCGAGTCAACAGCAGGCAGCCGTCACCGATCGTCTCGGCGGCGCACAGGAATGAGACGATGTTGTTCGCCGTCGCGTAGTCGGGGTTGAAGACGGTTCGCACGGACAAACCAATGTCGCGGCACGCGAGCAAGGCGTCGACGCGCTCAGCGCCGTGACCGATCACGACGACGGCCTGCTCCACCTTCGCAGCGGCAAGCGAGACAAGAAGGCGCTCGAGCGGGGCCTTGGGGCGGTCGCTGTGCGGTCGCCGAGCCGTCGACCGAGCCCCGCAGCCAGGACCAGATTAATCGGCCGCATGGGCTTGGATCGAATACTGGGCACCCATGGACGAGTAGCTCAGTCACTGCGCCAGCGACGGGGCGACAATGCGCCGGAACCTGAGGCGACCATGGTATCCGACCCGGACCTCCTTTTGCCTACCCAGAGCGAATGAGAGCACCGAGCTTCCAGAGCCAGAATGCCCCTCCGCCAGCGTCGGCGACGTGTCATCGGGCCCTGCCATCTCTTGCCGTCTCGCCCCTACTGGTCGGACGTCTACGATTGGCGCAAGGCCTCCAGAGCGCCCTCGACTGCCCGGGTGACGCGGTAGTTGCGGCGGACAACGATCGGCATGTGGACCAGCAGCGCGGCGGTCCAGGCAGTCAGTACGATTAGCCTGCCGGCTACGGCGGGCCCGCCCAGGGCCGACGAGGCGAGGTCGGCGAAGACAGCGAGCTTCAGCAGGTGCGCGGCACCGAGTTAGATCAGGCCCTCCCCGGCGATGAAGCGCACGGACGGGCAACGGTCCCTACCGGCGATGCCGGCCGCGCGGAGCGGCGCCGGGGCGCCGTCCGGTGTCTGCTCGACGTCATTGGACCTTGCGTCGTCGTTCAGCGCGGCGAAGAAGAAGACCGATCGGCCCCGGGCCGGATCGGTGCGGGCCATCGCCACGAGGATGTGCTCCTTTGCCTGGAAGGCCAGCGGCGCGAGCTCGAGCGCGGCGGCGATGCCGAGGACGAACGGCCAGGGTTGCCCAACCGCGATGGCGACGCTGGCCGAGGAGGCGAGGGCCGCCGCGGGCGGCACGTCCAGATGCGTGAGCCAGTCGAGGTAGCCACCGGCCATCAAAGTCGTGCCCCGCATCCGCGCGACCTGACCCTCCGAGAAATCTAGGATGTAGGCGACCTGGAGAGAGATCACGCCAACCGCCGTCCAGGGACCGAGCGCCGGGAACAGTAGAGCGGCACCCACCGCGCCGATGGCGCCGCCAACTATGGTCACCTGATCGGCGCTGAGCCCGAGGCGCAGACAGATCCACGTCAAGTACGGCGAGATGATAGTGCCGTAATAGCGAGCCAGCACGAACTCGTGCTCGGGGCGCTTGGTGGCGGTCGTATTCGGGCGACGCTCGCCCGACCCGGCGAGACCCCAGCCGGCCCGGAGGCTAGCGCCTCGGAGTTACTTGACCATTTGTCGACCGAGCTTGAACAAGGGGCTCGTCGAGGCCTTCTCCGGATAGAGGTTGGGATCATCGTCAGCCCAAGGCGCTCGTCCCAGCCGTTCGCCTTCGTAGGCGCGTCGTGTCGCCACTATTCGATACGAGAACTCCGCGTTGCCGTCGCCGGAGATCGCTTCGACCGAAAAGCGTTCGGCCGAGCGCTCCGTAACGACGATCGCTGCCTTCCCATAGGGCTGGACGAAGACGTGGTACGGGGTCGAGAGATTCACGGTTTCGGCGAAGACCGGGTCGATCGAGACGGTGGCCTTGCCGTCCACCAGACGCCCGAATCCGTAATCGGCGAACAGGACGCTGGTCGCTTCTTCGGAGTAGAGGAGCCGGGCCCCATCGTTGGTCGCAACGACGGCACTCTTCAAGCCACCGCCCACGACCAGTCCGCTCTTTCCCGACGGCGTTGTGATTGACACCCCGTTGCCCGCCGCGGTGACGAACATGCCGGCAAAGCCGATCGAGCTGTCCGTTTCGCCGATAACACCAATAGGGGGAACCGAACTGCCGACCGAGCCGCCACTATAGGCGCTGTAACCGTAGACCCCGAAGCCCGAGGGGCTCTCAGAAACCCCTTCGACGCCCCAGCCGCCGCCGGTGGGCGCGCTCGACCAGCCGAGAACCCCTGCTCCCTGGCCGGTCGTAGAGATTTGTCCGGCGACCGCGACCCCGGTGCCAGTTGTGGACGTGTTGACGCCCCAGACGGCATTAGTGGTCGTGCCGGCCGTCGTCGCGTACACGCCGTTGTTCTGCTCGCCGTTCGCTCGGATGGCAGCTCCCGCTCCGGTGGTAGAGGCATCGTTGCCGCCGTAGACGGCGTACTTGTCCTTGTGGGCCGTGACGCCGGATACGCCAGAGCCGTTGGCGCTGGTGAAGAAGCCGGCGATGCCATTGACGGCCAGGGCCGAGCCGCGCAGAGCGGTGCCTGCGCCTGTCTGGGTTACCAGGAGCGCGGTCCCGGTCGAGTCGGTGGTGAGGGACGTGTTAGAGGTGCCAGCACTGTTGGACGATCCCATGATGAGCGAGCCACCGGCGGCCGCGTCGACGCCCGGCACGTGTCCCAGGGAGCCGAGCACGAGACCGATGAAGCCTGACAACCCGGCGGCGAGAAGCGAGCGACGCGATGGCCGCGGCGGGGCCGCCTCTATTTCATCCTCCGACTCGGGCATCAACTGATCGAGAGGCTTATCGTCCATCGCGAACACTCCTCGCCTGCGAACCGGTCGACCGGACCCGCCGGCCGCGACCGGACAGAGTGCACGTTTACCCTCTCGCGCCGCGAGGCGCAAGGGCACAACGTCCTCTTCGCCAGTCGTCTGGTCGGGCTGGGACTCCGCCACGTGAGCTGGGAAGCACTCTCTGTCGAGTTGGCCCAGGATGAGTCCAACCCCGAAGGCAGGCGGTACCCAATGACCCGCTCCAGCCTTCCGCGGCCCCCAAGGCCCCGTGGCCATCTGGACCACGACCGACATTCGGGAACTCGTCACCCGCTCCCGCTCCGCCTGTCGCCGACGTCCCGCCCCCCATTGCACCGGGCTCCCGCCGGGACGATGATCCGCTCGACGGTGCGGCCGCATGCGTCCTGCGAAGCTCGCGCCGTCTGGAGGGTCTCCCGATGGCCATCGAACCGCTGACCGAACCGCTC
>Ga0116137_1001731_pt1 | contig 13870 bp, 10 predicted proteins | sample June2015DPH_20_1_3_FD_88973 | JGI IMG/M metagenome (GOLD analysis project Ga0116137, IMG submission 88973) | Peatland microbial communities from SPRUCE experiment site at the Marcell Experimental Forest, Minnesota, USA - June2015DPH_20_100 | ecosystem: Environmental > Terrestrial > Soil >...
CCTGGAAGAATTCTTCCAGCAAGAGCACTGGCTGGCCATCCTGCGGGGCGCGATCGGCTCCGGCAAAACCACGTTCGCTGATGTGGCCTTGGCCTACATGATCTACCAGCTCTCCTGCCTGCGCGATCCAGCCGCTGCGTATGGGCTGTTGGCCGGCTCGACGGTCGCCCTGATCATGGTCAGCATCAACCTGAAGCAGGCGCAGCGCGTGCTGTTCAACCGCCTGAAGGTCATGTTGGAGGCCAGTCCCTACTTCCGGGAGACGTTCCCGGCCCGGTGGAGGATCCTGACTGAGCTCCGGTTCCCGAAATCGATCTGGGTGGCTCCGGTGGCCAGCAACGAACAGAACGTGTTGGGGGAGAATGTCTTCGGTGGTGCCCTCGACGAATCCAATTTTATGCCAGTGATCGAAGAATCGAAGCGGGCGAAAGGTGGCCAGCAGGGTGTGTACGACCGGGCCCAGGTGCTCTTTGATGCGATCCGGCGCCGGATGCTGTCCCGGTTCCCTGGGATGCCGGGCCGGTTCATTCTGTTATCGGCGGAGCAGTATCCCGACGACTTCATCGACCGGACCTGCCGACGGTATCAGGACGACCCACAGGTGATGATCCGGCAGTACACGCAATGGGAGACCCGGCCGCGGGAGCAGTATTACTCCCAGGCGAGCTTCGCCGTCGAGGTCGGGACCGAGATCCGGCCGACTCGGATCTTGACCGGCAGCGAGACGGGCATCGTCGGTGAGGTCATCCAGGACGTCCCCATCGAGCTCAAGAAGGAGATCGAGGACGACCCGGAAGGGGCCACGCGAGACATCCTGGGGCGCAGCACGCTGGCCTTGACGCCGTTCATCACCGATCGGCAGTCGATCTGGGACGCCGTTGACCCCGAGCGCGTGCACCCGATGACCGACACGGAGACCACCCTGCGGGATGGCGTGGCGTTCGTGTGGGAGCGGCTGTGCGAACGGGGGAGAGACCAGGACGGGAATGAGGTGTGGCACCCGCGCTGGCACCCTGAGCGGCTGCGCTATGTCCACATCGACTTGGGCCTCACCAATGACCGGGCGGGCCTGGCGATGGGCTGCTGCGTCGGAACGATGGAAATGCGGCGGCGGGTGCCGACGGAGGACGTGACGAAGGTCGACTACACGACGGAGCCGGTCCCGGCGCTGTGGTACGACTTCCTGCTGAGTGTGAAGGCGCCGCCCTTCGAGCAGATCCAGTTCGCGGATATCCGGACCGTGATCTACGAGTTGGTGAAGCATGGGTTCCGGATTGGCAAGATCAGTTTCGACTCGTTCGGGTCGATCAGCGAGATCCAAATCCTGATCCAGAAGGGGTTCGACGTCGAGAAGCTGTCGGTCGACACCAGCATGGACCCGTACCTGTTCTACCGGGCGGCCCTGCATGAGCGGCGGGCCAAGTATTACGCGCATCCGGTGCTCTTGAGAGAGACGGTGCAGCTGGAGTACCGGAAGGTGAAGAATAAGGTGGACCATAGCCCCCAAGGCTCAAAGGATCTCGCAGATGCTGCTGCGGGTGTGGCACACTGGGTTCACGTGCTCGGGATGGAGGCGCCACCTATCGTCATGAAGGGCTTGGCTGAGAACGCGCCGCAGGAAGCCCTGTTCGACGTTGGAGATGATTGCGCTCAGAGAGGTTGCACCAACAAGGCCATCGTACGCGGGTACTGTCGGGAGCACTGGGAGATGCTCGAGGCAAAGAGGAAAGAAAGGCTGATTGCAGACCCTACGGAGCAGATATGGAGCCTCCCTGAAGAGGATGGTCCCTATGGTTACTAGGATACAAAGGAAGAGAGGGGGGATAGGAACGCAGGGGCATCCGATTAACGAAGAGCCCACGCCGGAGTTTCGTTCCGGGCGGGCGATGAGGCAGCGTTGTCTGTGGCCGGGGCACCGGTTCTACCGCTACTCTGGTGGTCGGGGCATTACGGTCTGCGAGCGATGGTTGAACAGCTTCGCAGCGTTCTTGGCCGACATGGGTCCACGGCCCTCCGGTAAACCGCTCGATCGTATAGATGACAGGTTCCGGTCCGGGGGAACGGTCCCCTAATGGAACAGTGGATCTCCTCTCCCGCCTGCCGACGTTGGAGACTCACGTTACCCGCAGCCGTGTAGCTCATGGAGAGAGGGCATCCGCACCGGGGATCTGGGCTCGATGCAGGTGGTATACGAATTGGCGGCGAAGGATCGGAGGAGCGACCCCGAGCGACGCTGATGCCGATGGAGCGAACCATCCAATCCGCCACCGGCAGGCACTGGAAGGTGATCGGCATTGGTTAGGGTGCCGGGGGGGCGGCACCAACGTTGTGCGCACGGTTCGGGCTGGGCAGAAGTGTTGGGTTGGAAAGGGGAACTTCTGCTGTTTTTGTAGCAGGTTAGCTGAAGGTCAATCAGCCCGTCCAGGGGCGGAAGAAGTTTTTGCAGACCACGGTTGCCTGAGGCACAGACGTTACGGCAGATCAAACGGGGCTTCGCCGCGAACTTGGGTAGGGCCGATACAAGTCGTAAGCGGCGGGAACAAACGGCACCCGGAATCCTGGTAGCGGTCCTCCGGCACCGAACCCGCTACTTCATCGGGCCGCTCGGCGTCCAGCCTCCGGGGTTGCAGAGCGTCCCCTCGGCCTCAGCGATCAGCCCCAGCGAGATGTCGTGCCGGCCCCCGTCGTAGGGGGTGGCGAGCCAGGCTTCGAGGATGTCCAGCGCCTCCAGGTATCCGGTGATTCGCCCACCCAGGCAGAGCAGGTTCGAGTCGTTGTGCGCCCGGGTCATCTTCCCCATATAGGTGCTGGTGCACAGGGAGGCCCGGACCCCCTGGAACTTGTTGGCGATGATGCTCATGCCGATGCCAGTGGAGCAGACCAGGATGCCGCGCTGGATCTCGCCCCGCGAGACGGCGCTGGCCACCTTCGCCGCATAGTACGGATACCGAACGATCTCGCCGGAGTACGATCCCACATGCTCGGCGGGGATCCCTTTCTCACCCAAGAGCTTCAGGATGTGGGGCACCAGGTCGTATCCGCCGTGGTCGTTGCCGATCAGGATGGTGTTGGGGTCCATGCGGCCCTCCGTTCGCGCGGCGTCGGGATGAACTGTCGCAGGTGCCGGATCGCCTGACGCGCGGCGGCGTCCGGGTCCGGCTTGGGCAGAATCTCCACGGACGTCCAGCCCGTGTAGCCGGCCTCGTTCAGCGCGCCCACGATCGCGCCGAAATCCAGGTGGCCCCAGCCGGGGGCCAGGCGGTTGCTGTCGGCGAAGTGGACGTAGGCGATGTGGGCGATGTGCTTCTTCAGGGTGCCCTCGATGGAGGCGTCCTCGATGTTCATGTGGAAGACATCCGGCATGAGCTTGAGGCCGGGGATGGCGAGCCGCTCCAGCAGGGCGACCCCCTCGTCCACGCTGTTGATGAAGTTGATCTCGTAGCGGTTGACCGGCTCCAGGATCAGGTCCACGCCCTTGGGTCGCGCGTAAGCGGCGATTTCGCGGACGGCCTCGGCGAAGTGGCCTTCGGCGATCCTGGCCGTCTCCCCCTCGGCGATGAAGCCGCGCACCCGGCCCATGTTGACCATGGCCTTGAAGCGCGCGGCGACGTCCACCAGCCCCTTGAAGATCTCCACGGCCCGTCGCCTTCTGGAGGCATCCGGGTCGGTGAACCAGAGCTTGTGCCCGGCGAAGACCTGGCCGGTGGATACGACGGGAATCTCCAGGCCGTGCTCCCGGATCAGGCGCTCCACCCGCTCCACGCTCACCTGATCCTTGTCCATCAGGGCCAGCTCGACCCCGTCATAGCCCATCTGGGCGGCCTTCCGGATGCTCTCTTCGATGCCGCGAAAGACGACGAACGCCGTGGGGAGGGCGTTCTCGGTGGCGATGGCGACGGCAATCTTCATTCGATCACCTCACAGGCGATGCCGGTGAGCTCGCAGAATTTGACGAGCTCGGCGATGTGGTTGCCGGCGACCCCGTGGATGTGGTGGCTGTCGTAGCGCTCGACGAGGGCCATGGGGTCCATCTGCACCTGCATGAAGGCGTGGGGCCACACCGGGCACGTCTCCTTCAGCTTGGCCTCGGGGAAGCGGCGAACCTCCCCGCGGAAGAGGGTGAGCGTGTACCGGTCCATGACCCGGCTGAGTCGCCCCAGGGTCATCTCCCCCTCCTTGGCGACGTACTGGACGTGGCAGCCCTTCCCGCCGTACTTGGGGATGACGGGGCAGAGGTGGACCGATTTCAGGTTGGCCGCCGGGTCGTCGCTCCGCTCGGCGTACCAGGTGGCCATGGCGCCGCAGTTGCAGAAGACGAACACCTGCTCCTTTGGGTCGTAGTGACGGAAGTCGAAGAACAGGGCCGGACGGCCTGCGACCAGCTTGAAGACCTGCATGGTGAGGGCGGCGTCGGCATCCGCCTCGCAGGAGAGGACCGTCGGCTCCTTGGGGCCGTCCCAGTCGTAGGGGTCGTTACAGAGCGAGGCGGCGATGCACTGGGTCACGTGGTACTCGCTCAGGTCGTAGTGGCATTTCACGCCGACGAAGTCGAACTGCCGCTCGGCGATGATCTGCTTGAGGGCGATGTAACACTTGATCTGGAAGCGCAACGACTCTTTGGTGAGCTTATCGCCGTCGTAGCGGATGGAGCCGAGCCGCTCCGTCAGCCACGCCTGCGCCCGATCCGTCGAGACCTCGTCCACCTGCTCGGCCCGGCGGATCAGGTCGAGCTGGTCCACGTGGTCGCAGTCCACGCCGAACGTCTGCATCCACACGTCCGGACTGATGGCGCCGTTCACCATGCCGATGCTCCGGCCGCCGACGAGGCCGAAGACCTGGCCGCGGAGCCGCGTCGCGGCCCGGGCGGCGCGCAGGAACCGGAGCGCCTTCGCCGTCACGGCCGGCTCCTCGATGTTCCCCCAGATCTTGTCGCACTGCCGGCCGAGCTGCCGGATGGAGTTGCTGGCCGCCTGCAGGCCCCCCAGGCCCGGCAGCGTTCCATTGATGGGGGCGATGGCGAGCAGGGGCACCGACTGGAGGTGGGCGGCGAGGACCGACAGGTTGGGGAAGGCGAAGACGGGGACGTTGAGGATGACGGCATCGGGCCGCCCGGCGGCGATGGCGGCGGACTGCTCGCGGGCCAGCGCCGGGTGCCAGACGATCTCCTCGGCGAGCGTGACCTCGACCTCGCCGGTCGCCTCCAGCGCGGCCTTGATCCGGCTGGCCTGGTCCGCGATGTAGGGCGCGAGCCCGTCGTGCACCCGCTTACGCCCGTCCGAGAATGACAGCACTCCGACGCGAATCATACGCGTGTCCTCCTTGGCTTCGTGCGGTGGCCAGCCGTCAGTGTGACGATACGAGATTCGGCACGAGCAGTCGTGGAAGGAATAGGGCGAGATCCGGCACGTACGCGATCACGAGCACCACCAGGAGCATGGCGATGAACATGGGTGCCATGGGCTTGAGCGCTTCGATCAAAGGGATCTTGCCGATGGCGCAACTGATCAGCGTGCAGAGGCCGTAGGGGGGCGTGAGAAGCCCCAGGGCGATGGTCAGGCAGACCACTAGGCCCAGGTGGAGCTGGTTGAAGTGTGCGATCTCCCCCAGCTTCTGCGTGATCGGGAGCATGATGATGATGGCCGGCGTGCCGTCCATGAAGGTTCCGATGACGAGGAACGCGACGATGATGAACGCCATGATGATGTGGGGATTGCGCGTCACCACGACGACCGCTTCTCCCACCGCATCCGGAACCTTGTAGAACGCCAAGAGGTACCCATAGATGCCGGCGCACGCGAGGCAGAACAGTGGGATGGAGGACCCCAGGGCGTTATCGACCACAATCGAGGGCAGGTCCCGGAGGCGGAGCGTCTTGTAAACCAAGAAGATGATCGCCAGGGTGTACACGACGGTGACCAGGGACGCCTCCGTCGGGGTCATGATCCCGCCCACCATGCCGCCGATGAGGAGGATCGGCACGCCGATGGGCCAGATTCCCGTGCGCAGGACCTGGAGGATCTCGCGGGGGGAAGCGATCGTTTCCCGCTCTTTCGGGTAGTTGTACTTCTTGGCATAGTAGGCCGAGATGGCCATGAGACTGAAGCCGATGAGAACGCCAGGGATGATGCCGCCGATGAACAGGGCGGCCACCGAGACGTTGCCGAAGGAGCCGTAGATGATCATGAAGGTGCTGGGCGGGATGATGATCCCGATGACGGAGGCACAGGCCACCAGCGCGACCGAGAAGGCCCGGTCGTATCCCCGTTTGATCAGGTTCGGGATGAAGACGGCTCCGATCGCCGCGGACTCGGCGGCCGAGCTGCCCGTCGTGCCGGCGAAGATCATGGCGACGATCACGGTGAAATGGGCCAGCGCCCCCCGGATCCATCCGATCAGCGCCAGGCACATCTTGATCAGATACTCGGACACCTGGCCGCGGTTCATGAGGTCGCCGGCGACGAAGAAGACCGGGATGGCCAGGATCGGGAAGGCGTCGATGCCCTTCTGCATCTGCTGCATGATGAGGACAGGAGGCAGGTCGCTGGCAAAGCCCATGGCCAGGGCCGACGAGAGGAAGAGCGAGTAGGCGAGCGGAATCCCGAGGGCGACGAGCACGGCAAAGCTGCCGAACAGCCAGATCAAGAACGTCTCAACCATGTGGCATCCCTTCTCGGCTACTGGGAGGGGCCAGCCTCAGGAGCCTCGGCGAACTCCTCGAAGAGGATGTTGTAGAGCGCAAAGAGGATCATCAGGACGGCGCTGAGGGGCATGCACAGGAAGGCCCACATCATGGGGACCAAGAACGTGGGCGAGACCCGGGTCAGTCCGTACTTGATCGCGAAGTCCCAGCCGTAGATCAGGATGAAGACAGAGCACGCGAGGATAATGCCGTTCACGACGTACTTCTGGTAGAACCGCCGCGCCGCGCCGGTCAGCTTATCGCTGAACATCGTCATCCCGAAATGCTTGGAGCGCTTGACGCCCACCGCCGCCCCGAGCATCGCCATGTAGATGAAGGAATAGCGGGCGATCTCTTCGGTCCAGATGGACGGGATCTTGATGACGAAACGGGTGAAGACCTGCCACATCAAGGAGAGCATCATGATCAGGGCCATGGCCCCCACTACCCAGGCGACTCCGCGCTCGAGGGCGTCGATGGCCCGTCTGATCCAATGGTTGCTCACGCTGTCGCCTCCTCGGCATGCCGCAGGGACGGGGGCGAGCCCCGCCCCTGCGGGCGGCTCTTCTCGCTAGAACTTCTTCCCCAGCTCCCGGATCTTGGCCAACTCGGCCTCCATCTTGATGCGCTTGGCGTTCTCGTCCTGCACCGGCTTCACGAGATCGATCGCCTTCTGCATGTCCGCCTTGCTGAACTCGAAGACCTGGACGCCGTACGTGGTCTTGAGGACCGTTTCGTTCTCGAGATCGTTCTTGATGGCCCAGTCGATCTGCATCTTGGCCGCATCCCGGCCCGCCTGGATCACGATGTCGCGCAGATTGGCGGGGATCTTCTCGACGGCCTTGGCGCTGATGAGCCAGGGCAGGGTCAGGTAGTTGTGCTCCGTGCGCAGGATATACTTGCAGCTCTCGTAGAACTTCATCCCGAGGATCGAGGTCATCGTGTTCTCGGCCCCGTCCACCACGCCGGTCTGGAGCGCGGAGTAGAGCTCGGTGTAGGCCAGCGGGGTCGGGTTCATCAGGAGGGCCTTGTACGAGTTGGTTTCGTTCGGACCAGTCATGGTGCGGAGCTTGATGCCCTTCAGATCGGCCAGGGTCTTCATGGGCTTTCGCGTGAAGATGTTGCGCAGCCCATCCGTGAAGACGCCGAGCATGATGTCGCCGCGCCGCTCTTTGGTCGCCTTCTCGATCTTGGCATTCACATCGCTCGCGATGACAGCCTTCAGATGGTCCCAGCTCTTGAAGGTGTAGGGAGGGCTGTACAGGTCGTGCTCGGGCACGAAGTTGGCGTACTTGGCCGAGGCGGCCATCATCACGTCGACCGTTCCCATCTTCATGCCCTCGGCCATCTGCTCCTCATCACCGAGGACGGCATCGCTGTACAGCTCGACCTTCACCGCGCCCTTCGTTCGCTCTTCCACCAGCTCCTTGAAGATGAGCAAGCCCTTGTAGTGGCCACTGCCTTTGGGGTTGTTGGTCGCGCCACGGAGCACGACTTCCCCCGCGGTTGCGGCGCCCCCCCAGCAGACGGCGACGGCAAGCAAGACGGATACCACGAGACTGAGCTTTCGCATGGGTTCTCCTCCGGGGTGTAGGTCCTGACGCCCGTTTTCCAACGCAAGTGCCCCCCTTCATCTTCGTCGGCACCATCCTCAGGGCAGGGCACGTACCCTGAGGATCGGCAGCTATGGTTGGACGGGATGGGTGTTGAGTGCCGCTTCATCGCGGGCGGCGACGGGTAGTGTCAAGTCTTCTGTGTAAATCCCTTGAGCGGATGTCGGTCCCACTGGGCATTGAGGTGCGTGATTACGGCATAGACAATCCGATCACAGCTCACCGCATTGGTGAAGCACGTCATCGGCCGCGCGCGGCGGCGAGCCCCGCGACGTGGTTGTGGAAGTCATCAGCCGAGCCGCGCCGGCGGCCATGCGATCGTGATCATGGGCTGGTCGCGACTGTCGAGCTGGAGGCCCGGCATGACCGCATCCAGGAATTGCTGCATGTGAGCCGCCATGGCCGCCGCCGCCTGGTCCGAATCTCGTTGCCGGAGATGCTGCAGGACCGCCGCGTGTTGCTCCACGGTCCGATTGGCCCGACCGTCCCGGCAGGTCTGATAGCGCTGGGCGACCTCGATGATTTCTGGAGAGATAAGGGAGATCAAGGATCGAAGCACCGAGTTCCGGGAGCATTCCGCGATCTTGAAGTGAAAAGCGATGTCCTCCTCCAGGCCCACCCCACCGGCTTCGACCTGGAGCCGGAATCGCTCGTGCAGTTCCTCCAGCGTGGCGATCTCGTCGTCCGTCGCCCGCTGCCCCGCAAGCCAAACGGAGTGGATCTCGAGCAGGGCGCGCGTCTCGAGAAGCGACTGGAGATCGTTCCGGTCCAGCTCGAGGATGTTGGAGATCAGGCCGTCGAGGGCTTTGGCGCCGAGGCTGGCCACGATCGTGCCGCTGTTCGGGTACGTCTTGAGGATACCGTAGAACTCCAGCCGCCGGAACGCCTCTCGAACGTGGCCGCGACCGACCCGAAATCGCTCCGCGAGCTCGCGCTCGGAGGGAAGCCGATCGCCCGGTTTGAGGGTGCCGTCGGAGATGAGCTGTCGCAACTGTTGGATAATGACCTCCGATGGAGTCCGGAGATTGACCTCCTTCAGTTTCTCGATGACCTCGACTCTTCCCACACCAAGGCCCCCACGGAAATTGGTTTGACGGTAACCGGTTAACCACTCGCCGGATGGGAAGGTATCCTAAAGAGCCCCATGGAGGCCAATGCGGATTTTGAAATATCTGGGTTTCAGAACAAAGCGGTTTCCTGCCGGAACGAGGCACGAGTGGGGCAAAGAATGCCTGGTAGGGTCGAGCACTGGCGGAGTACCCCGTAGGCGCCCCATTGGCCGTGTCCGCCGTTTCCAGCTTCGTGCCCGTTTAGGGGAGGCCGTGAGCCCGTCTCCAGTCCCCGCCACATCAAACCCGGCGAGCCGATTTCCAGCACCGGGCTTTCCTGCTCGCTTCACCCCAAGGGTTATGGGACCTATCCGGTGGGGAGTGCTTTCAACGGGGCTCGCCGGTACCTGATGCGATAGTCGCCATACAGGCCCAGCGTCTCGTAGAGCCACCTGTGTTCCGCAAGAATCTCCGCTCGGTCACCGTGCTAGTTCTTCCAGACCATACTCATGGTAGAGCCCGCCCAGGATCGGCCGCACCATGATTCGCACATCACGCGGTAGACGGTGGCCGGTGAGCGGGACTGCGGGCAGCCCGGGCGGTGGCGCGGGAAGGCCAGGGCCGAGACTCGAGTGAGGCCGACCGCGATTGTAGTGCAGCCGCCTGTGGTTCCCGAAAACTCACTATCTTGGGGCCAGGATAGTGAGTTCTATCCCGGGTCCCGGACTATCCCGGGTGAAGTCGTCGTCGTCCCGTCCACGGCCTGTTTCAGAGTTGCGCACCCGGCATAGTCCGGTGTCTCCTCCCGGTAACCCATTTCACAAGGAGGAGACACATGGCCCATCACTTTGGTCGAACTCCCCGAACAGTTCAGCGCCTGCATGAGGGCCCGTTGGGTCCGTACATCGATGCCTTTGCGGCTGAGATGGACGCGGAAGGCTATGCCCACAAGTCGGCGGAGTCCCAGATGCGCCTCGTGGCGGACTTCAGCCGCTGGCTGGCCAAGCGTCAGATCCCCGCACCGGAGATCACCCCCGACCATTTTCCACCTTACCTGCGCGCCCGGGCGCAGTATCGCCGCCCGGGACGAAGTGACCAGGCCGCGTTGAAGCGGCTCTGGACGCTGCTGCGGCGGCAGGGGGTGATTCCGGAACCGTCGGGACCGGCGCCCACGCCCGCGGCCCAACTCCAGGACACCTTTCGACACTATTTACGGCAGGAACGCGCGCTCGCACCGGCGACGCTGGTCGCCTATCTGGGCTTCGCCGGCGAGTTGCTGACCGCGCGGTTCGGGGCCGGTCCGGTCGACCTGGCCGCCCTCCGGGCCGCGGATGTCACGGGCTTTGTCCAGCGGCGGGCGGCCACGCTGGGCAGTCATCGGGCGCACGTGATGACGACCGCACTGCGGGCGTTTCTGCGCTTCGCCCGCGCGTGCGGGGCGCTCCCCACGGACCTGGCCGCGTGTGTGCCCGCCGTCGCGAGCTGGTCCCTCGCGACGGTGCCCCGCGCCCTGCCGCCTGCCCAGGTGGAAGCGGTGCTGGTCGCGTGTAACCGGCAGACGGCCATGGGCCGCCGCGATTACGCGATCCTCCTGCTCCTCGCGCGCCTGGGCTTGCGGGCCGGGGAGGTCGTCGCACTCACGCTGGACGATCTGGGGTGGCAGGCCGGGTGGATCACGGTGCGGGGCAAGGGCGGCCGCGTGTGCCAACTGCCCCTCCCCGTGGAGGTCGGGGAGGCGCTCGCCGCCTACGTGCAGCAAGGGCGGCCGCCCGCCGCCAGCCGCCGCGTGTTTCTCCGGGCGCGGGCCCCCGTCGGCGGCTTCCAGAACCAGCGCGCGGTCGGGGCCGTGGTCCGGCATGCGCTGGCGCGCGCCGGGATTGCGGCCCCACGGAAGGGAGCCCACCAGCTCCGCCACAGCCTCGCCTGCCAGTTGCTGCGGCAGGGCGCGTCGCTGGGGGAGATCGGCGAGCTCTTGCGCCATCGGAGTCCCCAGACGACCGCCCTCTATGCCAAAGTGGACCTCGCGGCCCTGGCGCCCCTGGCCCTGGCGTGGCCGGGAGGTGCGCGATGAGCCCCTGGCGTCAACGGGTCGAGGACTATATCCAACTGCGCCGCAGTTTGGGGTTCAAGCTCCGTGCAGCGCGGGTCGCCCTCCCGCGCTTCGCCGCGTTTCTCGAGGCGCACGGCGCGGCCCACCTCACCATCGCGCTGGCCCTGCAGTGGGCCCAGGAAGAGCCGGCGGCCCGCCCGGTGGAATGGGCCCGGCGGCTCGGGTTCGTCCGGGGGTTCGCCCGCCACTGGAGCGCGCAGGACCCGCACACCGAAGTGCCCCCGTGGGGCTGGCTCCCGTACCGCCCGGGCCGGGCGCGCCCATACGTGTACAGTGACGAGGAGGTGCGGCGCCTGCTCGCGGCCGCGCAGCAACTCCCGTCGCCGCACGGGCTGCGGGGACCCACGTACCACGGACTCCTGGGCCTGTTGGCCGTGACCGGCCTGCGCATCAGCGAGGCGCTCAACCTGGACGCCGCCGATGTGGACCTCCCGGCCGGGCTGCTCACCATTCGCGGCACGAAGTTCGGCAAGACGCGCCTGGTGCCGATTCACCCCTCGACCCAGCACGTGCTCACCGCGTATGCGGCACGGCGGGACCGGTTCCTCGCCGGCCGGCCCGCACCCTCCTTTTTCGTGTCCACGCGGGGCACCCGGCTGGACGGGGCCACGGTCCGGACCACCTTCTACGCCTTATCCCGGCGCGTCGGCCTCCGGGGGGCGACCGCCAGCCACGGCCCCCGGCTCCATGACTTCCGCCATCGGTTCGCGGTCCAGACGCTGCTCCGGTGGTACCGGGCGGGGCAGGACGCCGAGCGGCAGCTCCCCCTCTTATCGACCTACCTCGGCCACGGGCACCTGGCCGACACCTACTGGTACTTCACCGCCTGCCCCGAACTGCTGGGAGCGGCTGTGCAGCGCCTCGAGGCGCGCTGGGAGGGACGAGCATGAAGCCCGACGCGACGCTGGCCGGCCTCCTGGAACGCTTCTTTACCCAGCGACTCCTGCAGCAACGGCAGGTGAGCCCGCACACGATCCGCTCGTACCGGGACACCTTCCGCCTCCTGCTCCGCTTCGCGCACCAGCAGCTGCACACGCCGCCGGCCTGCCTCACCTTCGCGGCGATCGATGCCCCGCTGATCGCGGCTTTCCTGGACGACTTGGAGGCGCGGCGGCGGGTCACCGCCCGCAGCCGCAACCTCCGGCTCACCGCGATCCGCTCCTTCTTCCGCTACGCGGCCTTCGAGGAGCCGGCCCACGCCGCGCAGATCCAACGCGTGCTGGCCATCCCGGGGAAGCGCCACACCCGGCGCCTGGTCACCTTCCTGACGCGGCCGGAGATCGCCGCCGTGCTGGCCGCGCCCGACCCCCGCACCTGGTTCGGCCGCCGCGACCACGCCTTGCTGCTGGTGGCCGTGCAGACCGGCCTGCGCGTCTCCGAGTTAACGGGCCTCCAGCGTCTGGACGTGGCGCTGGGCGTGGGCGCCCATGTGCGCTGTGTGGGCAAGGGGCGCAAGGAGCGGTGCACCCCGCTGACCAAGACGGCCGGGGCGGTGCTGACCGCGTGGCTGCGGGAGCCGGCGCGCCACCAGGCTGCCTCCCTGTTCCCCAACGCCCGGGGCGGGCGGCTCAGCCGGGACGCCGTGGCCAACTTGCTCGCCAAGCACGCGGCCCGCGCCGGTCAGGCGTGCCCGTCGCTGGGCAGCAAACGCGTCACCCCGCATGTCCTAAGGCACACGATGGCCATGGAGTTGCTGCAGGCCGGGGTCGATCGCGCGGTGATCTCGCTGTGGCTGGGGCACGAATCGGTGGAGACCACGCAGATCTACCTCGAGGCCAACCTCGCCCTCAAGGAGGCAATCCTCGCCAAGACCACTCCGCTCGATGCAAAACCGGGGCGCTATCACGCCGACGACGCGTTGCTGGCGTTCCTCAATCAGCTGTAATCCCAAGAAACCTATGCCGGGTGGGAGTGCGGACGGATACAGACGAAAGCTTTCATTCGCGGGCAGTTGGGAATCTCATCCGTGCTCCACCCGGGATAGTCCGGGACCCGGGATAGAACTCATAGTCATCGATCCAGTTGCTTCTTTCGACGATCTGCATCAAGCTGCCCGCCTCGGATATTCGCTTCACTCAAAGGATCCTGCATCATGAAGGCTATCGTTCGTGCGCTACTCGCGTTCGTGGTCAGCCTGGTCCGCTCGCCCGTGTCACTGTGTGTGACGCTGAGGCTTGGTCTCCCCCGCCCCGAGCTACGGATGGACGATGGCGAGCGTCACACCCCCTCTGCCGCTGCAGGCGGAGCGGGAATCTCTCGCCCGGGAGTTAGGGCGGAAGTTAAATCACGGATCATGAGGGGGATACGCCCGGTGGTGGCAGCGGCTCTCGCCTTCAACATCCGGGGGATGGTCCTTGTGGCGAAGGGTCGTCGCCAGTGAGTACTTCCCTTCCCAGCGGAATTCGAGGGCCTTTGGAAA
>Ga0116137_1001741_pt1 | contig 13799 bp, 14 predicted proteins | sample June2015DPH_20_1_3_FD_88973 | JGI IMG/M metagenome (GOLD analysis project Ga0116137, IMG submission 88973) | Peatland microbial communities from SPRUCE experiment site at the Marcell Experimental Forest, Minnesota, USA - June2015DPH_20_100 | ecosystem: Environmental > Terrestrial > Soil >...
CTGATATCCGACCGACAGCACGGTCCGTTGCGGCAGAAAGGCATTTTCGGAGAGCTCTCCGGCAGGTTCGTTCCGGTCGGCGATTTCGTCCTCGGCGAGGTCTCGGACCTCCAGCTCGTTATGGATACGAATGCAGCGGCCAATATAGCGTGGGAGGTGTCACCGAACGATCTGGGCCGACTATTCCTGGGGACCGAAAGACCGAAGGGCAAGACCGAGGTTCATTTTGTGAAGAAACCAGACGGGACCTGGGTGTTGGCGTCCGAGGAAGAATGAAGGGCCGAAAGCCGGTAGAGCCCAAGCGGCCGTCTCACCCTATAGCTCTCAGCGCAGATTCCTCACGCACGCCCCAAGCCTGGTTGGTGATGTCGCCCGCTCTATGTATGAGATGAAGAGCGCGAGCCTTTATGCTGGCCTGCAGTTGAGGACGCGCCGGTCTCGAACTGTGCCACTTATTTCTGAAGTGATACCCGAATGTCGCTTTGCAAATTATTCGGCGTCAGCTGGTCAAGGCCCGCCGATTAGCAAGCTTTTCCGACCGATTGACCTTTTCGCTGGGAACAGGTTGCGCTTCCGGAATCGGCCGCCTCAGAGCCTCTTGGGACAAATACCCGGTATCGTTTACTCGAACATAAAAGACGTTATGTCGTAGTATGTGGACGCGCCGCTTCATTGATCCTATTCCCAAGCGTTGACCACTGATGCTTGGTTTTCTCCAGTCGAGTTGGATCGAAAACGGCCATACACATGACCGCCGTTTGGTGCAGGCCATAACAAACACTGGCAAATACGGCATTCATCAGCGGCCCCATACCGTCGAGGGAGCCTCCCACGAATACTTCATAGGACTGCTCTCCGGTTTTTCGTACAGTTTGGTTTAGGCTGTCGAGGTTGGCGTGAGTAATGTTGCTAAGCCACCCGTAAAGCATCCGATTCAAATCATGGGTTTCCTGGTCGATGGTGACGATGACATCCCGAACCTCTGAAGGCGACTTCGCTTTCAGCTCATTGCGCACCCACCCCGGCTTGAACTCCTCTCCCTGGGACCAGCGGCGGAAAAGGTCTTCCGAAGAGTCGAGCATGAGGGCCTGCAGCAGCAGGAGTGTCTCAATCGCGTTGCGAGAGGCCAAGGCCGCATCGATGCACAGCCCGCGTTCGGCCAGGGAGAATGTCGCCAAGGCATGGTTGAGCGATTTCGAAAGCAGCAGATAGCTGCAATTCTCTGCCAACCGTCTTTTCCCTTCGAGAAGGTTCAACACTTCCGAGACTGCTGGGACAATATCCCAAAACGCCGCGATCCAGTCACGGTATTCAGATCGGAAGGCGTTTGTAAAACTACGCCAGTGCTTTTCCATGCCGGGCCGAGTGAGCTTTTGCATACCGAAGTACCTTACCTCGTACGACGGGTAAAAAGGGAACGTGAATCGTAGAACCACTCTAATGCTGGCAGGCACCTGTCGATGTATTGAGGCCCCCGGCATACCCATTGCATCGGCACCAATTGCTGTACGTGGTGATCAGTTTGCTGCATTCTGAACTCCCGGAAGAGCAGGCATAAAGGGGGTTCTGGGGAGCAGGCCCGCATGTTTGCAATGCTGGTGGGGAATTGTGGTTGTCAACCTGTGCTGGAGGCGCTGGTTCTGGCGAAGTGGCTTGAACGTATGGAGACGGTAAGGCTATTGGTGCAGGATCGGGGGGAGCCACCGCAACAGGCAGCGGCGTTTCAACGATCTTAGGCGAAGGCATATAAGGGATTGTTGGTCTGAGATTAACCGGGCTGTTGCTAGGCGGGGACACGTAAGTGCCGTAGTCTGAGGATTGCCCCTGCCCGCCGGACGACGCGACCGGCTCAGGCGGAGAAGGTCCATCAGATGCGGAGACGCCTTGGCTTGTTTCCTCCTTCGGCGGCAGATCCGTGGAGTGCTGCGTCTCCGCATCAGGGCTTGCCGTCTTGTCTCCGGTCGGTTCCATCTGGGTTGTGGGCGCAGGCATTGGCTTGGGCGCCGGCGGAGTAATAGAACTAATATACGTGATCGCCGCAAGGACTGCGATTGCGGCAACGACGGCAACCGCCTTGAGCCTCACCGCAACCGTCCGCAGTTTCTCCGCCTTGTCCCAAAGCTCCTTGGCTTTCGATTCCGCGAAAAATTCGGCGTCATCGGTGCTTCCTCCCTGGGCACGAATCAAGCTCATGAGACGCTCCTTGAGCTCGTTGCGAGCAGCCTCGCCCGTCTCCTGAAAAGTGTCCTGCTGAATCTGCGACAGTTCCTTGGCCGCCGCATCGTAGTCTTCTTCACTGCCGCTGCGGATCGCCCGGAGTGCATGATCGATTGCCTTGGTCGTCTTCTCGGCGAGGGCCTTGGGAATCTCCCTCATGTAGCCATTAAAGGGCTTAGCCATGGCTGTTTCGCTCCTTCAGTGCTGGATTCCGATTGTGCCTCCAATAACCTCAATATACTCCCAGTTTTCTCGCCCACCAATGTTTTAAGCGTGTGACTTGAATCTCTGCCGCAAGGTCTGAGTCCCTCGGGGCTGGCGGTCAGGAAGCTCGAAGGGTGAAGGACACCTGGTGTGTTGCCGCCGAGTAGCGCAGCACTCTTGGGACAGGCTTCTTTCAAGACGGAGTGCACACGGTAAGGGTTGCGCAATTGCTAATTCCCGCCATCTATTTGCTTTCGCTTGCCCCATGCCATCTAGCTACGTATGTCAAATAGCGCCGAAAGTTTTATGCCAAAAAATTTAGAAAGCGACACAAAACATTTCCCTTTTCTTTGCCGTACAAGCGTGTGATAAAGGACATTATCACACGTATGAATAACTATAATACCGCTGACATCGCCTCGCTTGTTCCCGACCCTGACGACCTCCTGAAGCTCAATGTTGAAGAGCATGGCAGGCTGATCCTCAAATTATTGGCCCCATGCGACAGCCCGCAAAAAGCAGTGGCTTCCTCGAACTTCTTTAGTCGTACAAACGATTATATGTATCAGCCGAAATATGGAAATATCGCAAGGCCGCTGACCAGCAAGAGGCTGATGCCCAGTACAATCTCGGGCTAATGCACGCCCCATGAGCTTAGAGCCCTTACTTGCTCAGTACCTCGGATGGGGCACGGCTTGGAGTGGGGCTCATGCGCTCAAGGTCCTCTGGGGCGGAGGTCGTGGTGCCGGCTGGCAATACGAACACGTCCCGATCGACGTACCACATGGCGTTGGCATTGAAACGACAGTACCGGAATTGCCCCGATGTCTCACACTCCTAATAGTCATCGTGTTGTGTAAGCGCATCTTTCCTAGCTTGCCGTTGGCGGTCAAGGGTCGTCCTCGCTTCGCGTGCCTTTTCGAGAGCTTTCGTTACTGTGTCTAATAATGGTCCTTGTTCTTCCTCCAGAAGTTTTGCATTTGCCGGTCCCGTCAGCAGAAGACGCCCTTCACCCAATACGCGTGACAACTCTTCTGAATACCTCTTGGGCAATTGTTTAACTAACTCCGACCTGGCCCTTTCGATAGCCGCCAGACCCCTTTCAAGAGGCTCAATTGCTCCTTCTATTGTTTTCTGGATGCCCTCTATTCCTTTGTTTATCCCGCTTACCATTGCCATTATCGTTGGATCTCCCTTGTCTCCAGGTTCAACTCTCACTTGGTCTCGTGCTTCAATGCTCATGCGCACTCGCTCCCAACGGCGAAGATCCGCGGCCAAAGAAAGCTTCGCCTCGATCAGAAGAGCCAATAGGTCTTGCCTCTCCTGACGTTGTGAAAGTGCGTGCGCCGCTGCATCGGATTTGATTGAGCGAACGAGCGTAATGCACGAGATCACAAAGCCCAAAAGACCGAACACGATGCCTGCCCACTCGTGAGGCTTCATGTTTCCCTCCGTCTTGCGCTAGGGGAGCAAGTCTATCGCCCGTCCTGTCCCTGCGCCGCTCTGCCGCTTGCTGCCTAGCCGCTTATCTGCTGCGGCTCGCCGCGACGATATCGTATCCCTATTATTTGCTGCGGATAGGAAAAATTAGCCGCGGTTTTTCGGAACCCTCTCCTTATCGAGCCTCCCTCTGATAAGAAGCGATTATGTAAACTTACTGGAATCGTTTTTAAGCTTTCGGCGTGATTTTACCTCGGGTTGGCACAAAAAGCGGCGAATTTTGCACACCTCCACTTTCTCAACCGGCTCGCGACCGCTGTAGGATCGGGACGTTTCTAATTATAGGGGCAATCCAGTAATACTGCAGGGGAAATTGGAGGGGGCCTGGATGGCAGGCCGAGGCAATCTAGAATCTTCGCAATCGCGTCCGGTGCATTAATTGAAGGATAAAACCCTGTTTTTTAAAGGTTGTCTCCTATCGATCTGTCCCCGGTTGTTCGGATAAGATGTTTTATGTTATTTTGTTTGGAATTCCGGGAAGTGACAGGTATGCCACGGAACGTACGCCGTCTTAGAAAATGTGAGTTTGCACCGCTGAACCACGTTCCTGTCGGGTGCACCAACAGAGAATACGAAAATATCAACAATATCAAGTTGATCGGAAACAATCTTCAGCATATCAACTGCGAACTTGATTCGAATGAGCCAAGCCCCATGCGGCTGGCAAAAGAGTCCTACCAATTACTTTTACGCATGATGGTCGAGGCTCTCCGCGGGACAGCAAACCGCGCCATAGTAGTAAGGAAAACAGAAAATAAGGAACATTGGTATAAACACGGCGATGATCCATGGAAGGTAATTAGGCCCGGGAAAGTCCAAGGATGCGAAAAAGCCTGGAGGTATTCTGTGCCTGTTCTTGAGTCGCCTCCGCCTGGGAAGAAGAAAGAAGCCTCGGCTGCGCCGCCGCCAGAGAAAGAATACCTTCTCCACTTCTACGAGCTTTTGGCAAGGATCCAAACGCCTTGCTTCATGCTGCGCTATACCCGCAGCGCAGTTGTTTCTGTATCAGATGCCCAAATGCAATTGCTTGAGTGGCTCCACGAGGAGATCAGAAACGTATTCGAGCACTTCATCCCCGAGATACGACTGGTACCTTCTGATTATTGTCTTCATGCATCCGAGACCTGTTTGCAGCTTGCGTTCGATCTACTGACGAGGTCCAACAATGTGATTTCGCACGGAATAGATGATCTTGAAACCAAGCTTTATTCGGCACTTATCTCTATTTCGGCTTTGAGGGCTAAGCTTACGGAGGTCAAGAATACATGAAAGCAGCTTTTGTAGATAAGCTGTCAGGAGCCTTATTTCGGGCACTTCAAGAAATAAATAGATTTGATCCAAGCATGAAAGGCTTGTGCTCGACATGGCTTGCAGTTTGTCCACATACCTATTTTTCTGGGATCTTTCTGGAAAGTGCAAACTGGAACAGGCCATTTGTAACAGTCTTCGATAAATCCGACATGCTCAACGCTGAAGGTTGTTTCAATCTTACTCAAGCATACTATTTGAAACACTTGAAACAGTTAAATGGGCAAGATCCTAAGTATAAGAAACTATCCTTAAATGAAATTGAGAGCAACATGCGGGCTAAGATGGCATCTGGTGATGCAATTATCAGAGCAGCTGCTGAATTTGAAAAAGCTATACATGACATGTCGTGTCCAGAAGATTTTGTTTGGTGCTATATGGAAAAGATGCTGTCAATTCTATACCTCGACGAAGAAAAGAGAAGCCTTTGGTTGTCGGAATTATGGAGAGACTCAATGACGCTGCTTGGACTTCTAATGTTTACCAATGAATCCTTAAAAACGGCCAAAGAGATTGACAGCCAGTGCGGCAATGTCATCAAGAAAGAGGTTACTCTTAAATAGCGTCTAAGTTTTATGCCGCAGCCGATAGGAAGGATAAAACCCTGTTTTTTAAAGGTCGTCTCCTATCGATCTGTCCCCGGTTGAAGTCCGAGGACTTGCTGAACAGTCTGAAAACCGAGAAAGAGAAACTCGAACCTCTCCTCAAAGCAGATCGTGATGTCATTAGAGCAGTCTTCGACTTCCAGGAGCAAATGCGTCAGAAGGGCAAATGGACTGGGAACGTTGTTAGTTTTGTTCTGGGAGTTCTGTCCTCTCTGACAGCAATGTTGATAGTAATGGCTATCAAGTCTGCTCGACTTCGAGTCCGCACTGGGCACAGAGGATAGAAAGCCCAACCAAAGAATCCACCGTATCCTGAACCCGTTGCGCGGGTTGAGGTCCGGTGATTCTTGTCGTTTTGCCAAAAAGGAGGTGTAATTTGAATAGAAAAATTATCTACAAGTTCTCTCCCAAGCCTGCATCACGACTGTCCTGGCAAGATAGGATTCTCATGTTTATGGTACAACATGATTTAGCCGCTGGCAGAGATGGTGCCGTAAGTGATTGGTACGGTGATCTTAAGGAAGCAATATTCATGTTTTCTTCTGGATTTGTTTATTATAGCGCGGAAATATATGCTAATTGTGTCTATTGGGACGAACTTCGCGAATATGGCCAACCGGACCAATTCAGAGAAGAAGGAATAAAGTTGCCTCCTGGGCATGTGGGTCTAGCATCCCCAATAGAAGGGGATAGAAGGGCTTTTTATCTAACGCTCCGGCGCTTGATTAGGGAGAAGACGATATGGGGCTTTACGAGCACTTTTCGCGCAATTAGGGGCTTGGGTGGAAAAAGCATCCCTCTTCTACAAGTATGGGATGAAGCCAATCGAGATGCTCCTAAAGATATATTTGCGGTATCACTCACTGAGACCGGGTTCAAAAAAAGTCAAGACTTAAATGCTAAACATAAACAAATGGCACCATGGAACATACATAAAGCTATAACTGAGAGCAAAAAGTTTGCAGCAGAGCTAACAAAGAAATCGTGATCAAAAGAGCTCGGCATAACAAAAAAATCAACCCGACCGGGAATAGCCCTTTATGGTTTTGGCACAAGGTAAGTGCCCCGGCGGGTTATTTAAATCGTTGGCCGTCTAAGAAAATTGACTTTCATGATGACTATCAAGAGAGACATTGTTGAACGTCGCTAAGGAGGACCGGGCCAAAAGCGTCCCTCAGGGTCCCGCGGGCCATCGGTCGTCGCGGTATGTACCATGTACAAGTTCCCGACTACAGAGACCAGTTTGGAAAGGATAGATTGAGGAGAATCACAGCCGGGGACCCTCTGCCATTCCAGTAGTGGGTCCCCGGCTGAGTTTAGCTTCTCGAATAGCCACCCAGCTTATCGTCAGTTCCCAAAGAGCAGATCACGGTTCTTTGTTCATATAGGCATTTTTTGCGCCCTCTGATCGACTTCCAACCGTCCAAGGCATTCACCGCCCGCACCATGGTGAGAATCCGAGGTCTTAATAGCCCAGAACGGATAATCCCTAAGCTCTTTCTCTGTCACTTGTCTATGAGTGATTACCTCCGGCTGGCACAGGGCAAAGCGGTCATGGGTCAGGGCGAAATGGATAGTGCCCAAAGGGGCAGTTTCGAGCCCGTGGATATTCACGATACGCGGCCGTTCAGTAAATAACTGGGGATAAAGCCGCCCATAAACGCCAGCCTCATCAGTCACAAGGATTTTCATAACCGCGAATTTGCCGTCTTCGGCTTGGACGGACACAATGTCACCCCGAATAAGGGATGCTCGTGTTTTTGCGTTCCTGGAAATTTCCCGAGCCATCATCAAGACTCTTTAACAGCATTCTTTGGAAATCATTGGATAGATCTCACCTTGTATTTACTATACTACAAGAACGCAAAATGAGCTGGATTGCCTACTGGAAAGCGCTGCCTCTGGTCGGACTACTCCGCGCAAAAGAGCGGCGATATTGCGCGCTGGATCGCATCAGAGGTAAACTCTTGTTTATAGCGCCATTTTTGTAAGGGAGGGCTCGAGATGGCTGATTTCGAGGATTGGGGGCGCGCAAGCGCTTCCGATTCTGTCGTTGCCGGCTCACCGCTTTGCGGGGATTACCCCCATGCCACTAACGTTGATGTCAATGCCCGGGATATGCCAGAGGACAAGCGTGGTCCCCGGAGTTACGAGATTTGCGGGAAACAGCCCGCAGGAAGACCCACTGCCCCGCAACATGGCAGTTGAGGCGAACAATCGCGCTCCAGGAAAACGTGGCAGTTACAGGTGAACATGGTGAACTTTGTGAACATTGCAGGGAGACGGCTTATCGCGATATCCCTATGCCCACGTCCTTTTTGCTTGCTGGATTTATGGGCGCATTACATTTGCTCCAGCCGTCCCTAACGTTCACTATGTTCACCATGTTCACAATAAAGGCTGATCCGCATCGATCCCTTCCTTTGCTCCCTCCTCAGCCTCGATGCCATATTTCTCGTACAGCCGTTTAAGCTTGGATTTCTCGGTGGCCGCGAGAATATAGCCATCCCGGATGCGCTCAGTCTTGAGACCCAGCTTCTTCCCGATAATTTTCCCGATCCATTTGGCTGTGACTTTCTTGTCGTATTCGTCGCCATGCTTGTCGGCAAACCAGTCTGCCACCTCCTTCACCAGTACCTTCCCATCGGCGGATGTCGCTTTAAGATCGCGGATTGTTTCAAGGACTTGGGCCTCCATGTCCATGCCCCGGTCGGTGATGGTCTCCCGGTTGTAGCGGCGGGCGAGTTCTCTGAGATCGCTTCTGGCCTGATTGTCCTCAATGATGCTGAGCAGAGGCACGAAAATCTGGTTAAGGCGCGGCTCAATTGTTTTGTCCACCAAGCTGTCGACGGTTTTGCGCTTGCCGAGATTCTGGAGGCGAAAGAGCAGGAGCTTGTTCCGGATGTGCAGGGCTTCGGCTTTGTATACGACAGACAGATTTATAGGGATATTCTCCCGTAACGGCGACTGGCCCATTTCTTCGGTCAAAAAGCGGCTTTCCAGGGCCCGATCGTCGAAATACCCGCGGGTTGCAACAAGTTTCGGCCCGAAGACGTTATAGGCCCTCGGGTCGAATTCCCGTTTGTTCACGACTTCGCTGCGGAGCACCGGAAAGCCCTTGGAGTTGCCGTTGTTGAGGATCTTCACGACCTCAGCCCGCTCGTCGCTCATCCGGAAATCGCATTCGTCAATGATGAGCGTCCCCCGGAAGGAGTCCAGAATGCGGAAGAGCGGCGAGACCGTCGAGGCGCCGCTTGCAAAAATCGGCTTGTAGCAGATAGAACCCACGGTAAGCAGAAAGCGTGTCTTGCCGCTTCCGTAATCGCCGCGTACGCGCAAATAAGGCAGTTCATTGAAGTCATCGTAGACCCAGGTGAAAAGGACATAGTAGCTTGCGATCTTCTCGAATAAAGGGCTCACGTCCACGTAGCGATGGATGAATTCTTGGATCTCCGCAATGAGTTTTTCTTCTGTGTCGTATTCCTCCGGTTCCGAGGGAAGCAGCACCACTTCATGGGCGAGCAGGTTGTTAGCGGGAGAATACGGAACGAGGCGGTTCTCTTTTTCGAGAAGGGAATCTTCAAAGCGATACTTTCCGCCGAGTGCGACGCAAAAGCAGGTCCGCTGCTCTGCTGGCCTGTAGAGCAGCTCCACGAGTGAGCCGTCGCGCAGCACAGCAGATACCGTCGGTTTCGCACTCTGGCCTTTAACATCGGCCACCGCATCTTTGAGTTTCTCATTCATGTCCCTCTGAAAGCCGGCGGCAGACCTGGAGAGCCTCCGGGAAGGTCAGATGTTCAATGCGCATAAGAAATGCCAAAACGTCGCCGTGGGCCCTGCAGCCGAAACAGTAGAAAGTCTGAGTGTCGGGAAATACGACGAAAGAGGGTGTACGGTCTTCATGAAAAGGGCACCGGCCGACGAGGCTCCGGCCGATCCAGCGCAAAAGAAAGTATTGCGGCACGATATCCTCGATCCGAATAAGAGATTTCAGGCGGCTGACCTCTTCGTCTCCGGTTACCCGGGCACGTTCCACGGGCGGCGCAGAGAAGTCAGCGGACGGCAACTGAGAGGCCGTTTCCATGAGCCGAAGGAAATCCTCGCGGCTTCTCCCAAGCCGGACGAAGAAGTCGGTGACATCGCCGCCTGGGCCCACATCATCCGGTAATCTCACAATCCGCGCATGGGGAATCATCTGCGCAACCCGTTCCGCCCCCCGCTGTCCGGCTTCGTCGCTATCGAAGCAGATATAAACGTCCGGAATTTCTCGAAACGCCTCAGCCCACTCCGGCCGAAACGTACCGGCGCCGCCGGTCGAAGTCACCGCACCAAATCCCCGGCTTTCGAGCACGAGCCGGTCGAATTCGCCCTCGCAGATGACGATACTCTCCGGTTTGGCGAGCACACGCTCCCAGCCATAGAGTTCAGCGTGAGAGCCCGGAGTGGTGAGCATCTTCGGACTGTCGGATTGGTCTTCCGAATCTTTGCGCAACTTGAAAAAGGCGATATTGCCGGCGCGGTTACGGATTGGGATCGTGATGCGCGAGCCGTTCCAGCCGAGCAAGTGTTCGTCTATTGTCGCATCAGGAATCCCGCGGCCGTTGAGGTAGCGACGGATGAGGTCGGGCAGCGCGGCGTGAAACGCGATGGCTTGATCGAGCAGGTTTGGACTCTGAGGCATTGCTTTTAACGGTAAGGCCTCCACCAGGGAGCCCAAGGCTGGAGGATTTGCCGCTTGCGGCAAGGTTTGCGGCCTTGGAATGGAGCGCGGGGTCTGGCAACCTCGAACCATATGGCGACTAATCAAACCGAGCCGCAACAGGAAAAGAATTTGCGTCAACTCTACCCACACCTCAACGACTACCAGCTGGCCGAGGCGAATGAGAATCTGAGACAGTACGTCGCACTCGGGCTCCGGGTGTTTAAGCGCCTCGAACTCGATCCGAAGGCCTGGGCGCGTTTTGAAACTTTGACAGCCTCCCGCCGAGAGCCTAGGATGAGTCACGAAAGGCCGCAAACCAACCCCGCAGAAGGCCAATGAAAACCTATTTCGGGTATATTCGCGTCTCAACTGCGCGCCAAGGCGAGCGCGGCGTGTCGCTCCAGGAGCAGCGGGACGCAATCTTGCGATATGCCGAGCGCCACCAGTTGGAGATTTCCCGTTGGTTTGAAGAGCGCGAGACCGCCGCGAAGCTCGGACGCCCGGGGTTCAACGAGATGCTCAAGCTGCTGCGAGCCGACGAAGCCAGTGGCGTAATGATCCATAAAATTGACCGGAGCGCGCGCAACATGAAGGACTGGGCCGAGCTGGGAGAGCTGATCGACCGCGGGGTCGAGGTCCACTTCGTCAACGAAAGCTTGGATCTCGCATCTCGGGGAGGGCGATTGTCCGCCGACATCCAAGCCGTGGTTTCCGCCGATTATATCCGCAATCTGCGCGAGGAAAGCCGCAAGGGATTCTACGGACGGATCAAACAGGGCCTGTATCCGTTACCAGCGCCGCTCGGTTACCTGGATATGGGTCAGGGCAAGCCAAAGGAACCAGATCCCGTTAGGGCACCTCTGGTTGGCCGGGCCTTTGAGCTTTACGCCACCGCTTCCTGGACGCTCGAAGAGCTTTGCCAAGAGCTTTATCGGTCCGGACTTCGCAACCGCCGCGGCGGCGCGGTTTCGCTCAACGGACTATCGACGATCCTTAACAATCCTTTCTATATCGGCATCATCCGCCTCATGAGGACTGGCGAGACGTTTTCAGGTATCCAGGAACCCCTTATTGCGAAGTCGTTGTTTGATCGCGTACGGCTTGTCCTTCAGGGGAAGGTGGCGGCCCGGACCCAGGTCCACGATTTTCTGTTCCGGCGCATCCTGAAATGCGGCCATTGCGGCTATGCACTCATCGGAGAGCGCCAAAAGGGGCACGTGTACTATCGTTGCCACACAAAGGATTGTCCAACCAACGGCATCCGCGAAGAGGCAGCAGAAACCGTCTTCTCCGAGGCTTTGGAGCCACTCCGCTTCGACGATGACGAGCGAGTGATTCTCTTACAAAAACTTGGCGAGTTAAAGGAGGATCTGGCTGCGCAATGGGAAGCCGAAACCAAGGCCTCTCGCCTGCAGCTTGATCAGCTCCGCGACCGCCTGGACCGATTGACTGACGCCTATATCGACCGCCTGATCGACAAGGAGACCTTCGAGGACAGAAAGACAACGCTGCTTATGGAGCAGAAGACGTTGGAGGAGAAAGTTGCCCAGCCGGAACGCGCCAACTTGGACAGGCTCTCAAAATTCCTCGAACTCGCGGGAGACGCATGTTTGCTGTACCAAACGTCATTGCCAGGCGAAAAACGGGATTTGCTCAAAATCGTCACCTCGAACCGGACAGTCAGCGGCAAAAACATAGCAGTGGCGCTGAAAGATCCGTTCTTGGACGTGGTAAACCGCTATATTTCTTCAAACGGTCGGGCCGATGGGAATCGAACCCTCGTCTGGCCTGGGTCTGGGGGCCGGATTCGAACCTTGAATTATGCCTTGTTTATGGGGATACAAGCCCAACCGTGCACGAAACAGCCAATTTATTCAATTCCCTATTGGTACCCCAATCAGGATTCGAACCTGCATCCTGCCCTCCTGTGGGGGCTGGAGTCGGACCCACGTTCCATCCCGTGCGGGGGATGGGATTCGAACCTGGGTTTATGCCTCGTTTACGGCGATCAGAGCCCAACCCTCTATGAAACAGCCGCACTATTCGCCTCCGTACGGGGCCCTGGCGAGGAATCGAACCGGTACATCCTTGTGGGTAGGGGCTGCCGGAATCGAACCTATGTCCTATCCTCTGGGGGAGCTGGGATTCGAACCCTTCCCTGTGCCTGATCTATGGCGACTCGAACCAAATTGCGTATGAAACAGCCATTTTATTCATTTCCATATAGAGCCCCGAAGAACCCTTTGCCGAAGGAATTGCTTACTGCCGCCTCCGGCAACTTTCCCCTTCTTTCGCGTCACACTCTCGCCGAGTACGGTGTCGGGTATGGAACTCACAGACCAGGAACTGCAAGAATTCCGGGATATCTGGAAAAAGGTATTCAAAGAAGAGATCTCGATCGGAGATGCGCGCCACTGCGCCTTTCAGCTCATCGAGCTCTATGCCCGACTCGCCAAACCTCTGCCGTCGGAGAGGAAGTCTTTTGCGCAGCCATCTGAACCATGCGCTACTTCCTCTACTGCCGAAGATCCTCCGAAGCCGAAGACCGGCAGGTCCTCTCCATCGAATCCCAGCGGGAAGAAGTGAAGCGGCTGGCTTCCTCCTGGGCGGACGTCACTATCACAGAGACGCTTGAGGAATCCATGAGCGCCCGGAAGCCGGGCCGGCCGGTCTTCGAATCGATGCTCAAGCGGATTCAGAAGGGCGAAGCGGACGGGATCATCGCCTGGCATCCGGACCGCCTGGCCCGCAACTCGATTGATGGCGGCCGGATTATCTACCTCCTTGACACGGGGACGCTTAAGGATATGCGGTTCGCCACGTTCTCCTTCGAGAACAACTCGCAGGGCAAGTTCATGCTGTCAATCATCTTTGGATACTCCAAATACTACGTGGACAGCCTATCGGAAAATATACGGCGCGGCATGCGTACGAAGCTGGAACACGGCTGGCTTCCCAACATCGCTCCTGCCGGATACCTGAATGATGCCGAATCCAGCACCATCGTGCCCGACCCTGAGCGCTTCACTCTTATCCGCCGCATGTGGGAACTTATGCTCACCGGCACGTACTCTCTGCAGCAGATCCTCGATATCGCCACGAACCAATGGGGCCTCCGCACCAGGAAGCGGAAGCGTATAGGCGGGAAGCCCTTCACGCGCAGCGCCATATATGAGATCTTCTCCAATACCTTCTACGCCGGCATCATCACCCGGCGGGACAGGACCTACCCAGGCAAACACCAGCCTATGGTCACACTCGAC
>Ga0116137_1001757_pt1 | contig 13710 bp, 9 predicted proteins | sample June2015DPH_20_1_3_FD_88973 | JGI IMG/M metagenome (GOLD analysis project Ga0116137, IMG submission 88973) | Peatland microbial communities from SPRUCE experiment site at the Marcell Experimental Forest, Minnesota, USA - June2015DPH_20_100 | ecosystem: Environmental > Terrestrial > Soil >...
AAACGCGTCAAGGCCATTATTCTACGAATCAACTCCCCAGGCGGAGAGGTCGTCGCTTCGGACGAGATCTACAGGGCGGTGGCGGCGGCACGCGAGAAAAAACCCGTGGTCGCCAGCATGGAAACGGTCGGGGCGTCCGGTGCGTATTATGCCGCGATGGGCGCAAGCTACGTGATGGCAACCGACTGGACAATCACGGGAAGCATCGGCGTCATCTTGCAGAGCTTCACGTTCTCGGGGTTGATGGACAAGGTTGGTGTGAAGTCCTACACGTTCAAGTCCGGCGAATACAAGGACATCCTCAATCCCACACGCGAGCCGACCGTTGCCGAATCAAACTTGGTGCAGAACCTGATCATGGAAGTCTATGACAAGTTTGTCGGCATCGTCGCCAAGGAACGGAAGATGAACGTGGAGGACCTGAAGAACGGTCTGGCGGACGGGCGCATCCTCTCTGGCAAACAGGCCAAGGAAGCCGGCTTCATCGACGGGATCGGGTACTTTGACGACGCGGTGGAAAAGGCAAAGGAACTGGCCAAGATTCAAGAAGCCAAAGTGATTCGCTACACGCCACCGTTTTCGCTGCGCAATCTGCTGAGGTTTTTGGGCTCGAATGATCGAACAAAGATCGAGCTTCAACTCTCGCCGACCAGGTTCAAGCTTGAGAGCGGGAAACTGTATTTTCTGCCCGCCTATATGTTCCAGTAGCGGCGGCCTTCCGCCAAGCTTGTAGCCGCGAATCGTATTCGCGGCTGGATTGAAAACGGATTCCGACCGCGAAAGAGTTTCGCGGCTACAATGATTTGCCGCCCTTCGTCAACCCCTCCACTTTCCCACCCTACGAGATAACGGTTGCCAAGCCCTTTTCATTTCCCGCCATACCTTGATCGTACAATTCTTCTTTCGTCATGGCCTGTTGCCTTACGCGTCACCAAGAAGTTTCAGAATGGCCTCCACCAACCCGGGAATCGTGTGCACCTTCGCTTCGACCGCGACAGGCAACCCCTTCGCCACCGCGGCTTGCGTGGTCTGCGGCCCGATGCTGACAAACCGCATCTTCGGGAACTTTTCCGGCAGCGCCGCCACGTCGATCAGTTCACAGAAATTCGCGACGGTGGACGAACTTGTGAATGTCACCATGTCCGCCCCTTCGCTCAACAACCGCGCACGATGGCCATTCCGATCCTCTGTGTCCGGTACGGTTTGGTACGCATCGAGATCGTCAACGATCCCGCCCAGTTCCTCGATCCCTCGGGCAAGACGCTCATCGGCCAGGTTTGCCCGTGGCAACAGAAACTTCAAATTCTCGCAATCCACCGATTCCCTGAACTCGGCCAGCAACGCCTCGCTTGTAAACTCGGCAGGCTGCAAGTCGACAGCCAAATGCAGATCCGCCAGTTTTTCTGCGGTGACCGCGCCAATGGCCGCTACCTTCACGCCGCCGAGATCGCGCACGTCGCTGTGGCATTGGAAAAACTCACGGAAAAACGCGTCCACGCCGTTTTGGCTGGTAAACACCAGCCAATCGTACGTGCCCATGCCTTCGATCGCTTCGCGCAGCGGCCCGATTTTTTTCGGAGGCTTGATGGAAATCGTCGGAATCTCAAGCACGTCCGCACCCAACTCCGTCAACTGCCGCGCCAAATCGCTTGCCCCGCTCCTGGCGGGGCTGGCCTGCTCGCGGCTGCGCGTCACGACGATCCGCTTGCCGAACAGTGGCCGACGCTCAAACCAGTTGAGCTGATCGCGCAAGCGCGCCACTTCGCCGATCACCGTCACCGCGGGCGGTTGGAACCCCGCGCGCTCGGCAACTTCGCCGATGCTCGCCAACGTGCCCTGAATCGTTTGCTGTTGTCCCGTCGTGCCCCAACGGATCATGGCGACCGGCGTATCCGCCGGGCAACCGTGGGAAATCAGTTCCCTGGCGATCCTGCCAATGCGTTCCACACCCATCAGGATCACGCGGGTGCCCTGAAACTCGGCCACCTGCTTCCAGTTCACAGTAGGATAAGCATCTTGCTTGTCCTTCGTAGGACAGGCTTCCAGCCCCGCTCCCAGCGGGACCAGCCTGTCCAACGGGCTGGAAGCCCGTTCTACAGGTTGCGACAAGCTGGAAGCTCGCTCTACTGCTTTCGTCGGATCTTCGTGGCCCGTCACGACCATGAACGCCGAGGCCAGGCCACGGTGCGTGACCGGAATCCCCGCGTAGGCCGGCGCGGCTATGGACGAACTGATACCCGGCACAATCTCGAATTCAATCCCAGCCTTCTGCAGTTCCTGCGCTTCCTCGCCGCCGCGTCCAAAGACAAACGGGTCACCGCCCTTCAAGCGCGTGATGATCTTGCCTTCGCTCGCCTTCGCCACAAGGAGCGCGTTCGTCTCCTCCTGCGTCAACGTGTGCTTCTTCGAGGTCTTCCCTGCAAAAACCAGTTCGGCATCGGGCCGCGCGTATTTCAGCAGCGATGGATTCACGAGATTGTCGTAGAGAATCACGTCGGCCTTCTGGATGCATTCCACGCCGCGGACGGTGATCAGGCCGGCGTCGCCCGGTCCCGCGCCCACCAAATACACTTTGCCTTTTCGTTCCATCGGCCATTCAACTCTATCGCGGCGCTTCCAGTCCGCCAAGCGTTAACTCGGCAAACGGCGACCAATCACACATCCGCAAATCGTGAATTCGCGGCATCAACGCGGCCAAGCACCCCCCCTTGCATCCCCTCCGTGGAGGGGAAATTGAAGAAAAGATCACTCCGCTTTCGGTGTTGCTTTCCCAGCACACAATTCTCTTGCTTGTTCTTGTTCACGACGGTACACAGGATATTGTCATGCCGTTTGACGTGGGGATTCTTCTTGGCCGGGTGCGCGATGTTTGTGTGAGGCCAAGAGGCACGGTGTGAAAAGAAATGGTGGCGAGTGATCCAATTCATAACCCAGTATTGCGCGGTCGCGGAACGCTCAATCGAGGCAAATGACCAACAAAGAAAGAGCAGGTGCAATGTGAAACTGAACGTGATCATCGTTTTGCTTTGTGGACTGGTGGCAACCGGCTGGAGTGCGACGGCAGACATATCGAGTCCCGCACTCAAAGGAGTGCAGATCGAACAGACCTGGCGGAGCGCGCCGCTGCACTTCGAGGCGAACCAAGGGCAGACCGACTGCGATGCGGAATTTTTGGCGCGATCGGTGGCGCACACCGTGTTTTTGACGCGGTCGGAGGTTGTATTGGCGTTTGCCGGGGGCGTGGCACCGGTGCGGCTCCGGTTGGTCGGGGCGAATCCGCAAACAGAACTGCACGGGTTGGAGCCGCTGCCGGGCAAGGTCGCGTACTACCGGGGACACGATTCGTCGTCGTGGCAGGAGGACGTGCCGCTGTTTGCGAAAGTCCAATACGCAGCGGTGTATCCCGGCGTGGACCTGGTGTACTACGGCAACGACCGGCAGTTGGAATGTGATTTTGTCGTGGCACCGGGAGCGCGACCGGATGTCGTGCGGTTGGCGCTGGACGGAGTCGAGAAAGCTGAATTGGACGGCTAGGGAAATCTAGTGTTGAAGACCGCGGCGGGGCGGTTGGCATGGAACAAGCCGCACGTGTACCAAGAGCTGGACGGGCAACGGCAGCCGGTTGCGGGCGAGTTTGTGCTTCACGGAGAGCGCGAGGTGGGCTTCCACGTGGCGGCGTACGACGCGCGTCGGCCGCTGGTGATCGACCCGACGTTCGTGTACTCGACCTATCTCGGGGGCAGCGGCGAGGAGAGCGAGGCGATGTTGTGGTTTGACGCTACGGGCAACGCGTTTGTGTTTGGGCAGACGCGCTCGGTGGACTTCCCCGGCTCGCGCTCGCCCCTCGGTCCCGGCGGCGATCTGGATATGTTTCTGACGAAGATCGGGCCGACAGGCTCGTTGATCTTCTCCGAACGCATCGGCGGCAGCGGCACAGACGAGGGAAGCGCGGAAGTTGATACCAACGGGAACATCTTTGTCTTCGGCACCACAAGCTCGACGGACTTTCCGGTGTTGAATGCAGCGCAAAGCACTTACGGCGGCGGCAGCAATGACGTGTTCCTGATGAAATTCAATAACAGCGGTACACTTCAGTTCTCGACTTACCTCGGCGGCAGCGGTGGAGAGACCGTTTCCTTGGATTTGGATTCCAGCCGCACCCAGGTCTATCTGTCCGGCCAAACGACATCGATGAATTTCCCGACTCACAGCGGTTACCAGAGCAGCTATGGCGGCGGGGCGCACGATTTCTACGTGGCGAAGTACAACGCATCCGGCGCCCTGCAATATTCGACATTGTTGGGCGGCAACGGCGATGACGATGGCACCGCACACGTGAATGCCGACGGCACGGTCATCGTCATCGGCACGACGTCATCGTCGAATTTCCCGGTGACGGGCGGGGCTTATCAAGGCACCTACGGCGGCAGCAACGATGTCTTCGTAACAAAGATCAACGCGTCAGGCAACGGTCTGTTGTATTCGACCTACCTGGGCGGCAGTGGTGCCGAGACTGCGTCGGGCGGCACGGTGGACAGTGCTGGCAACGCCTATGTCTGCGGCCATACCACGTCGAGCGATTTCCCGACGATGAATGCCGTGCAATCCACGTACGGCGGCGGAGGCAGCAATCCGTTCTTGCCCGGTGGCGACGTGTTTGTGGCGAAGCTGAATTCGTCCGGCAGCATAACTTTTGCGACATATCTGGGCGGCAGCGGCGACGAGCAGGGCACCATGCAGTTGGATAACTCCGGCAACATCTATGTGATCGGCCAGACCGCGTCGTCCGATTTCCCTATGCACAACGCGGCCCAATCCACTTACGGCGGCCCCTCGAGCTCGTACCTCTATTTGGGCGATGTGTTCCTGACGAAGCTCACCCCCGCCGGCCAGTTCGTGTATTCGACTTACCTTGGCGGGAGCGGCATCGAGGAGACGGGCATCCTGGAGTTGGACAGTTCCGGCAACGCGTTGGTCTGGGGAATGACCGCCTCTGACGATTTTCCGACGATGAATGCGGCCCAGCCCACCTTCGGCGGCGGCAGCATGGACATGTTCATCACCAAGTTCAATGCCAGCGGCGTTATGCAGTTCTCGACGTATCTGGGCGGCAGCGGGGATGAAATCGGCGACGTCATTTGGGACACCAGCGCTGGCGTCATTTACGCCGGAGGCATGACGAGTTCTACCGACTTCCCGACCACCGCCGGTGTGGCCCAAACCACGTACGGCGGCGGCGACCACGATCTGTTCGCAGTCAAGTACAACAACAACGGCCAGATCCTATGGTCCACGCTCGTCGGCGGCAGTGGCGATGAAACAGGGTATCTCATTCCCGACTTCACCTCTGGCGGCGTGTACGGCGTCGGCGAAACCACCTCGACGGATTTCCCGCAGGTCAACAACAGCGCGCTCCAGTCCGGTTACGGCGGCGGCAGCAACGACCTCTACGTCGTGCGCCTCGATTCCAGCGGCAAGTTCGTTTACTCGACATATCTCGGCGGCAGTGGAACAGAGACTGGGTTCGGGATCCCGGACGGCGCTGGCCATCTTTACGTTTGTGGGGAGACCACGTCGCCAAACTTCCCTCTCGCCAACGCACTGCAAGGCACCTACGGCGGCGCCCAAGACGTCTTCGTAGTCAAGATTAACGAAGGCGGAACCGTGACCTGCTCTTACGGACTCTCCGCGAGCAGCACCAACGTGAGCACCAGCGCGGCCAGCGGCAGCGTTGGCGTCACCACGTCAAGCGGCTGTCACTGGACGGCCAGTACCACCAATAGTTGGATTCACACCTCCAGCAGCGGCACCGGCAATGGAACGGTCAGTTTCACCGTGGATGCCAACAGCAGCACCAACAGCCGCTCCGGCAGCATCACCGTTCAGAGCCAGACATTCACTGTGGCCCAAACCGGTCTTGGCTGCAGCTACGCGCTCTCCGCGAGCAGCACCAACGTGAGCTACAACGCCGCCAGCGGTAGCTTTGGTGTCACCACATCAAACGGCTGTGCGTGGGTGGCCAGCACCACCAATAGCTGGCTCCACACTTCCAGCAGCGGCACCGGCAATGGGACAGTCAGTTAAACCGTCGATGCCAGTAGCAGTACCAACAGTCGCTCGGGCAACATCACAGTCCAGAATCAGACATTCACCATTAATCAAGCTGGCCAGAGTTGCGCTTATGCACTCTACGCGGCCAGTACCAACGTTAGCGCCAGCGCCTCCAGCGGCAGTTTCGGCGTGACTGCGACCGCCGGTTGCGTCTGGACCGCTACCACCACCAATTCCTGGCTCCACACCTCCAGCAGCGGCACCGGCAGCGGGACAGTCAGTTTCACCGTGGACGCCAACAGCAACACCAACAGCCGCTCCGGCAACATCACTGTCGGTGCCCAGTTGTTCACCATCAATCAAGCCGGTCTTGGCTGCGCCTATGCGCTTTCCGCGAGCAGCACCAACGTCAGTGCCAGTGCAGCCAGCGGCAGCGTTATCGTCACCACGTCAAGCGGCTGCTCATGGACAGCCAGTACCACCAATAGCTGGCTCCACACTTCCAGCAACGGCACCGGCAACGGGACGGTCAGTTACACCGTGGATGCGAACACCGGCAGCGGGCGCATCGGCACATTGACCGTTGCCGGACAAACCTTCACTGTGACCCAGGCTGGGGCCACGGCAGCGACGCCGCACGACTTGGCGGTACTCAGCATCAAGCCGCCGAAGAAGATCACGCTGACGAGCAAGAAACCGTCTATCACGTCGTCGGTTACCGTCCAGATTCAGAACCGCGGCCCGGCCAGCGAGGTGATTTCCAACGCGACCGTGCTCGGCAACGCCGTCACGTTGTCGGTCGAATCCGTCACCAACACTTGCTCCGGCTTGACGCCAACGTTGGTCCCGCCAACCAAGTTCCCGATCACGCTGAAGTCGAAGGCAAAACTCACCGTGGCATTTCAGGTGACGTTCAGCACCAATTGCGTGCCTGATTCGCTGGCGAGTACAAAGACGGCGCCGCACAACGATTATCGTTACATCGCCACCGTCTACACCGAGCCGATTGATGGCACTGCCGACTCGTTTACTGCGGACGACACGTGCCCGCATGGCCCGTTGGGCAGTGTGCCGTACGGCACGGGAACGACCGTGGACAAAGGCTGCGGCGGCAAGAACCCCGACGGCACGCTCGGCGCCGATGTGTTGACCGATGTGATCGTGAAATGATGAACCAAGGAGATTCGCCGATCAAGAGATGAGCGATAGTATAGAACCCTGGAAGGACCAGTGGACGGAACACGACGAAATAGCACGCGGTGGGCAGGGAATTATCACTGAAGTCCGGTCAAAGGCCAATCCGGAGCAGCGAGCGGTCCTGAAACAGATTGTGCCGCGCTGGAAGGATGACCCTCAGGCCCGACAGCGCCTCCAGCACTAGGCAGAAATCCTGTCAAAACTGCACGATTTGGGTGCCAAAGTCCCGGCTTTATATGACTCGTTCGCAAAACATGAAACCGCCGAGCCATTTCTTCTGATGGAGTTTATTCCCGGGTTGCGTTTCGATGAGTGGCTCAGGACAAGCGCTCCGGTGAACAGTCAGAAAGGTGTACTTATAACGAGGGCTATCGCCGAGACAATCAAACTCTGTCACGAGCACGCGATAGGCCACCGGGATCTCAAGCCATCCAACATCATCCTCAAGGATGGCAACATCACGTCACCGTACATCTTGGATTTTGGCATTTGCTTCGACTCCCGGCAAACCATGATCCTCACTCGCGAGGGAGAGATGTTTTGGAACGAGTTTATCATCCTCCCCGAATGTCAGGACCTCGAAGGCGGCCACAGAGACCTGCGGTCTGACATCACAGCACTTGTTGGTGTCTTCTTCAGTTGCTTGACCGGAAGGCCCCCAATTGTCCTCCGGGACGCGGAAGATCGCGCTCCACACCAGAGGCACGAAAAACTCGTTACGGACTCTGCGGCATCAATTGAGCAGGGAGAACGGCTGATGTGGTTCTTTGACACGGGATTTGCCTTCCGCATCTCTGACCGGTTTCAGACCATGGACGAGTTCACAACTGAACTCGCACGCTTCGCCGACAACTCTTCTGAGGGCGCAATCGATGTTCTTGAACAATTCGATATTCTCAATCAGACCGTTCAGTCAACAGATAGGAATGTTCAACTAGGACTTCTGCGAACCAAGTACCAGAAGGCGCTCGCAAAAATCAATCAGTCAATGGATAACGAGATGCTCAAGTTCCGTGAACATGGCGCAAACTTAAATCTCCACAGTCTGCATTCCGCGAATTTCAAACCTTCCCCCAATCTCCCTCTTGACAGTGGTGACCTATTGACCGGTGTGCAAATACAAATCTATTACATCTCCCGAGAACATTATCAGAGTGCCGCTGTCGTCGCGCTTATTGCCTTTGGTGTTGGTATGGATGTTCATCTATTTGCCGCAGGGTATACTTCACCGGCCAACAACTTGTATCAACCCATGAAGCCACTTGCATGGTCTAAGATCGCAGTGATTGATCAGTCGGAAGCTGAACTGTACGACCGCAGCTTATCCGTTGTTTTGGATGCATTGAAATCGAAACTGGCGCATGAGCTCCGAAACCTTGCACGACAGGGACGCACGCCATGATAAGTCACGGTCGGCGGGGTCAACGCTTGATTCTTGACGCGATGCAATTCCTCAATCGCTGCTTCGGTGGTCGCGGTCAATTGGGGTTAACACTCCCGGTTGGCTCGTCTTTATTGCAGTACCTGTTTTGCCGCGCGCTCGCCCAGTTCGAGCGGGTCGCTCGTCGTGCCGATTGCCTCGGCCTTGCTGAAATCTTTGCCGTCGGGGCTGAACTTCGCGCCGATCAGTTTCATCTGTTGGCCGTTCACCGTTGCATGGGCGGCGTACGGCACCTGGCATCCGCCGCCCAACACCCTCAAGAAAACCCGCTCCGCTTCGGTGCACGCCAATGTGTCCGCATGATTGATGGGCGCCAGGAGTTCCTGCGTTTCCAAATCTGATTCGCGCACTTCGCACGCGATGATCCCCTGCCCTACGGCGGGAATCATTACGTCGATGTCCAGTTCCTGCCAGCGAAACTGTTTGGATTTCTGCCACAGTCCGAGCCGCTTTAGTCCGGCGGCGGCGAGAATGACCGCGTCCAGATCCTCATGGTCTGCCAGTTTTTGCAGGCGCGTGCCCACGTTGCCGCGAATCTCCTCGATCTGCAGGTCCGGCCGACGCGCCAGCAATTGCGCACGCCGCCGGATGCTGCCAGTGGCCACGCGCGCTCCTTCAGGCAATTCCGGTAGGGCGCGACCGCCGGGCGCGCCGCCGTCTAAACCAACATGATTCGGCGCGCCCGGCGGTCGCGCCCTACCCTTTAGAATCAACACATCACGCGCGTCCTCACGCTGCGGGACGGCGCCGATTGTCAGTCCGTCGGGCAGCGTCGTCGGCAGATCTTTCATGCTGTGAACGGCAAGATGAATCTCGCCGCGTAACAATTGGTCTTCGATTTCCTTGGTGAAAAGCCCTTTGCCGCCACCCGCCTTCGCCGAGGCTTCCGCCTCCGCTCGCGCTACTGCGGACAAGTCGGCGGGCAAGCCGGCTGTCAGGGACAGACTGTTGAACTGATCGCCGCTGGTCTTGATGATCTTCACCTCGATCCGCAACTGTGGATGCGCCTTGGTCAGCAGGCCACGGATGATTTCGGTCTGCGCAAGGGCGAGCGGACTGCCGCGCGTGCCGATGATGGCGGAATTCATGAGGCGTGCGTGTGCGCTTCTCTTGGAAGCGAAGCGCCGCGGGTGCGCTTCGCGTATCGCTTTTCCAACGCGCCACGATTACTACCAAACCAGACGATAAACCGATCCAGGTGCTCGGCAATCAAGGCGCGGCAGGCGACGATCTCTCGCTCGCGCGCCGCAATGTTCTGCTGGGCGATTTGCTGCAGGTCGTCAATGTCGTACAGGTAGACGTTTTCCAACTCGCCGCAAGCGCGTTCGATGTCGCGCGGAACTGCAATGTCAATCAAGAACAGCGGACGCTGACGACGCAGTTTCATCAACGGAGTGAGTTTTTCTGCTGTCACAATCGGGTGCGGTGCGGCCGTGGAACTGATGACGATGTCCACGCCAGGAAATTCCGTCGGCCACTGGCTGTAGGAAATGGCGCGTCCACCAAGTTGGTTGGCCAGGGTTTCAGCGCGCTCCTGGGTGCGGCTGCAGACTATGATCGAGCCTGCGCCACGGTTGCGCAGCGCCTTCGCGGTGGCTTCGCTCATCTCGCCCGTGCCCAGCACCATCACCGTGCGCGAACCAAGATCGCGGAAAATCTTCTCGGCGAGATCGACAGCCACAGAACCGACAGAAGTCGATCCCCGAGTGATCGCGGTCGTCGTGCGGATGTGTTTGGCACCAGCGAACGCTTTCTGGAACAGCCGATTCAGCGCCATGCCTGTCGCGCCCGCCTGTTGCGCCGCCAGATAAGCTTCCTTGACCTGCCCCAGAATCTCTGTCTCTCCGACCACCATCGAGTCGAGACCGCACGCCACTTCCAGCAGATGTTGAATGCACTCGCGATCGCGAAACTCGTAAAGGTGAGACTCGACGTTCTCTGTCAGCTTGTGATGTTCATGCAGGAATCGGCGCATAGCCGCGCTTGCCCGCACAAGGTCACCAGTTAAACCGTAAATTTCCACGCGATTGCACGTGGATAGGATCGCGGCCTCGTACAGCGGAGTCGCTCCCAGCAACAAGCACGTTGCCTCGCCAAGTGCGGCACGGTGAAAAGCCATCCGTTCGCGGACTTCCACGGGCGCGGTCCGATGGTTCAACCCTATCGTGATGAGATTCATGGCGTGCCGCGGTGAAGACTGGACAACAAGCTGACGCCCCAGAACGTTACGAGGACAAACGCAAACGACATCATCGAGAGCAGCGCGATCTTTCGGCCACGCAACGACCACATCCGTCGTGCGACCAGCAGGAGCGCGTAAATCAGCCACGCCGCCACAGCCCATACAATTTTCGGCGTCGTCCAGTGTCCTACAATTCTGTACGAAATCATACCGCCAACCATACCTACGGTAAGCATCCCGAAACCCAACACAATCAGACGGAAATTGATCACGTCCAACTGCTCGATGGGCGGCATCTGCAAAAACGCGGGCGTGAGCCGCCGCGTTTTCAGTTGCCGCTCCTGCATCAGGTACATCCCGCCGACCACGCAGGCCAATCCGAACGCACCGCACGCCAAAAGGGAGATCGGCTTGTGGGACTCCACCACCCACGGAATCGGCTGTACCGGCGGCGGCCGCCGCGTATCGTCCAGCCCCAGCAGCGCAACGAGGCTGATGACCAGCACCAGCGGCGCAGTGAACGCGCCGAGAAACGAAACGCGGTAGGACGGCCCGATCAGCAGATAAAAAAGCACCGCTCCCCAAGCGAGGAACACCGTCGTCTCAAACGGATTCGTCAATGGACATCGTCCGATGTGGTGGCCCCGCAGTAACAGAAAAACTGTGTGAAGCGTCAAGCCCCCAATCACTGCAATGGAGTTGAGGTGCTGCAATGCAGGCAGTAGGCGGCTTTTCCGCAGCCGAAAGACCGTCAACACACAACTTGCCGCGTAGAAAACCAGTGCCAGCCAGAGATAACCTCGGTCGCTCATCGCAACTCAGTTTGCCTTCTTCAGCCAGGTCTTCAGCGAGCGACGATAGATCGCCCGACGTTTTGCGGCTGATTTCACATCTTTTGAGACGGCTTTGCGGATGGCTGCCATTTTGACTGCGGCCTGAGCATATCCGTCATGGAGATATTGTTCAAGCTCACGCCGAATCCGCCTGGCAAGGGCCGGGCTCGCTCCGCCTGTCGAAATGGCGACGGTCAGGTTTCCGCATCGCACCAGGGCAGGCACGATAAAATTCCCGGCTTCCGGCGGGGCGACGCAATTGACAAGCAACCTGCGCCGCTTGGCATCGGTGCAAATGCGCTCGTTTAGTGTTCCATCGTTGGTCGCGGCTATAGCCAGTCGCGCTGTTCGCAAATCGCCGATGCGATAACGGCGGCGCAACCAACGGACTCGTTTGAGGCGAGCCAGTTTGCGAATGGGTGCGGTCGCCTGAGGACTGATGACAGTAATGTCGGCTTCGGCGGCAAGCAGCAGGCGAACCTTTCGCTCGGCGACTTGTCCCGCGCCGATGACGACCACTTTCTGACCAACAAGATCGAGGAATAGCGGATAACGCATGACGAAAATATTTGGAAGGGCCGTAAGCCAGATTTTGTTTTAGATAGCCATTTGTCTATGCGACCCATACCCGCTGCTTTCACCCCGTCCCGCGCTAGCGGGATCGGGGCAGCGACGCGGGCCGCGTCTCGCAGCCTATTTGGTCTTGCTCCAGACGGGGTTTTCCGTGCCTCCGAAATCACTTTCGGAGCGGTGAGCTCTTACCTCGCCTTTTCACCCTTACCGGAGAGCTGTCAGCTCCCTTGGCGGTATGTTTTCTGTGGCACTGTCCGTCTCCCGACAATTACGTCGGGATCCCCCGCTTGCGCGGGGCATCTTACCCTGTGGAGTCTGGACTTTCCTCCCCCCGAAACGAGTTCAGGGAGCGGCTATCCGCCCTTCCAAAAGTAAATTCAAACAACTCAGGAGCCTACTCTGGTTGCCAATATAGGATGCGCCCGCAGTAGTCGCAACTGGCCAATCCCGGACCGTGCTTCGCATCATGGACGAGCTGCGACGCAAGCTGCAGGTGGCAACCGCCACAATTGCCATGCTGCACCGGCGCGATGGCGACGTCACCTTTGCTGTGCATCAGCCGCTCGTAGCGAGCCAGGGCATCGGGATCAATCTGCTCGGCCAGCTTCGCGCGTTCTTCGCGCAACTGCGTCAGCTCTTGGGCAATCAACGACGCCCGCTTTTGCAGATCATCTTTCTCCGCCTCGGCTTTGGCCGTCATTTCCTTCAGCCCCCCCTGCGCCTGTTTCAACGCAGGCTGAAGCTGCTCGGATCTCTCCATCAATTCCAGCTCGGCATCCTCGACCTGCGCGATCTCCTCTTCGGTCCTCGTGATTTCCTTCAGCAGCGCTTGATATTCAGTGTTGGACTTGATCTGCGTAAGCTGCGTCTTGTACCTGGCAATTTGTGCGCGCCTCGACTCGGCGTCGATCTCCAATTTCTTGCGCTCGGTCTCGATGTGCTTGAGTTCCTGGCGATCCGATTCCAAGCGCGCGGACTCTTCCTGGACGCGTTTGTCCACCGCCGCGATTTCGGACGGAATCCGTGCCTGCTCTGCCTTCAACTGCGTGATGCGGCGGTCCCGGTCCTGAATCACCAGGAGTTGTTCGAGAATTGGCAGCATCTGACCGGTCACCATCGCAGTGTAACGGCCATCTCCAAGCATGTCAATCGCGCCGCCTTCCGACGGATTTCTCGACGTACTTCGCAAGGATGTCCGCCTCCAGGTTCACCTGGTCGCCGGCCCGGCAAGCCGCGAGATTCGTGATCTCATGCGTGTGCGGAATGATCCAGACGCGAAACCAATCGCGCCCGACGGCCGCAACTGTGAGGCTGATGCCATCGACTGCGATCGATCCCTTCTCGACGACGTATTTCATCAGCGCGCAAGGCGCCTTGACTTCCAGTACGTAATCCGTGCCCGCCCGTTCATAACGTCGCATGATACCGGTGCC
>Ga0116137_1001759_pt1 | contig 13708 bp, 13 predicted proteins | sample June2015DPH_20_1_3_FD_88973 | JGI IMG/M metagenome (GOLD analysis project Ga0116137, IMG submission 88973) | Peatland microbial communities from SPRUCE experiment site at the Marcell Experimental Forest, Minnesota, USA - June2015DPH_20_100 | ecosystem: Environmental > Terrestrial > Soil >...
CCGAGATCCAACCCGACCTTGAACGGAAACTTGAAGCCCGCCAACTGCAGCCGATGCAGCGCGTCGGCCAGCGCCTCCCCGCCCTTCATGTGCTGGCGAATCAATGCGAGCAGTTCGCGGAAGGAAAAGTCGATCGGAATCGTCACAAAGCGCGCCGTCGTGTCCGGCGAAACCGCGTCGGACGGCGTGGTTGCTTCGCGCGAGCGGCTGATGACGTGGAAGTGGCCGGCGTGGCGCCAGAAACCAAGCTCCACGCTGTACGTCGTCGCCGCTTTGTTGACGGGGATATACCAGTTGCGCGTGTCGTGACCGAGCGTGAGTTCCTGGATCGGGCTTGCCTGATTCTTTTCGTACACGCGCAGCAACAGGCGGCCGTCGGACGACTGGCCACGGTAGTCGGCCATTTGCTGCCAGCTCAGATCCCAATAGGCGTAAAGCCAATGTGGATCGCGAGCAGTCAGGTAAAGCCTGCCTGTGCCGTAGGCCTCCGGCAACTCGCCGAGATGTTCCTCACGGAAAACCTGGGTCGGCGGCGGTAGTGCCGGAGTGACGTCAAATTTGTGCGCCGAAAATTCTTCCGGACCACGTGCGGACAATCGTTGTTCCACCGCTGACGGCATCGAGATGGGACTCCGACGTGCGGTTGCGCGACCGGCTGTGGCGGCAGCGCGTTCCGGCACGGCTGGCGCAGGTGCAGCAGTTGTTGTGTCGCGTTTGCGAATGGCGCGACGTTTGACGGCATCCGCCAGCCGTTTGGCGACGGCTGCGATTCCGTTGCGCTGATTTTGCGCGCGGACCGCGGTGCGTTGCTGGGCTTGCCGGATTCTTTTCAGCAAGTCAGTTTTATTCAGTGTGGAAATACCGCGTAACCCAAGCCGCTGGGCAATCTTGAGTAATTCAGCCTTTGTCTTTGACGCTAAGTCAGCTTTGCTCATGATAATGATGCCTCTTGCCAACCTCGGTAATGGAGGCCAGCCTCTCCAAGTACTGATAGCTTATAGACCAAGAAACAAACGGATGTAAACGGTTATTTTCAGTACAAAGACGACAGGGGCTCAAAAGCTCTTGTTATCCACAAATTAAGCCGCCTAGCTAGTAGTAGTAGCGCGGTGGCGGTGGCGGATACATGCTCGGTGTATTGATCATGAAATCAATCACCTTGTTACTCACGCCCGCGTCCCTAAGTTCGATGATCTCGGACGTGTTCAAGTAGAACACCGTATGAGAATTGCGGATCTGGCTGATGATCACCTCGTCGCTGATGCCCGCTTTTGCCAGCGCCTTTATGTCCGCAGGTGTTAGACGTTGCCATTGGTCAAACCTCTGTAGTGTCTGCGGGCTTTGCTGTGCGAGCCTTTCACGCTGTTGCTGATCCATGGCGTTGCCGATGATGCCGCCCGTCAGCGCGCCAATGGCGCCACCGATAAGCGCGCCTTCGCCAGCGTGATGGCCCGAGGAGCCACCGATGATGGCGCCCGTGCCCGCGCCGATTGCCCCGCCCGTTAGTGCGCCCGTGGCCGTCCGATCGGGATAACCTTCGGGCGTTTCGCAGCCCGCCGCTAGGATTGCGAGTGCCGCTCCCCACACCCAAATCATGGAGGTTCTCATTCCAAAGCTCCTTTCAATAAATCAACCACGTCATCTCAAACGCAACATACCAAGCCTCTATTCAACAGACAAGCTCCTGCCACCCGGCGTTGAATGCCTTTGAGATGGCAACGAAAGTGCGGTTGATCGTGAGCCACCCGATCGTCAAAAAAAACATCTGGTACGCGGCGGTTGCTACGCTTCAGACTTCTTGCGGACGAACGTGTGGGTCGAATGACCGTGGAACACTTCCGCCGCTTCCATTAACGTCTATGACAGTGTCGGATGCGAATGAATCGACTCGGCCAGGTCCTGCGCCGTCGCGCCCATCTCGATCGCCAACACGCCTTCGCTGATCAGTTCGCGCTGTTATCCAAAGCGCCCAAGGGCGTGTTCCTGCCGCAACCCGCGCTGACCGAGCGCGCCGAGAAACTGGTCTTGCAGGTCGAGACCGCACTGCCCAACATCCTCAGCCTCACCAACGACGCATGCACGGTGCTGACCAACGCCAGCGTCCTCGTAGTCAATCTTAAGATGCTCGGCCAGATTTCCCGGCTTGTGGTGGACACCGACAATCTCGTCCAAGGACTGAAAAAGCATTAGCTGCTGCGGGGCATCTCCCAGAAGATGAACGCCACCAATGCACCATCGTCAAAGGCGCAAAACGCGCCGGCGAAGAGCGAGAGCAAATAGATTCGCGCCCGCTAATAGGACAAGGTCAGCCCCAGGCTGACCTGATTGCGATCGAAAGTATAGACGGGGAAAGGCGATATCGACTGGGTATAATGCGTATAGTAGTAATCCAGACTGCCCGACAGCCAGTCTCTAAACGCATAGTTGACGCCGATGTGGCCGGTGAGTGATTCGTCCTGCCCACTGAGAGAGCTATTAGATACCGGCATCAAGAACGAACTGAGCACATACGACGCGTCAGCTATGGCGCGCAGCCGCGCCGTGAGTCGATGGTTGATTTGGAAGGCCATGCTTGTGTTTTCCGAAGCGTTGAACTGTCGAGTGAACCCTATTGCGGTGGTGCTGCCCGCAGTCATCGCGTAACCGAGGATCAGCGAGATGGTGCTGTCAGGACCGTAGTTGTAAGCGAGTGATCCATATCCCGTGGGAGCGGTGCTCATGCTGCCGTCTTCAGCCTCGCGGATCGTGTAACCGCCGTTTAATTGCAGGGACAAACGCGGATTGAATCTCCGTACGGCCGACAGATACACCGTGTGCCACTGCGCGTTCAGGGCGTTGTTGGTGCCGGGGTTGGTAAAAAGGTTTTGTCCGTACTGGTAGTTGATCCCGGCAGTGGTGCGCTGATCCAACATGTAGAGCGCGGACAGCGTCATCTGATAATCCTCACGGTCGTTGTTACTGGCGACGCCCGACACCGCATATCTCCAGATGTCCCAATTGCCATTGAGACCAAGGCTCCAGCGCGGCGTCAAGGCGTAGTTTAAATTGCCCACCACATTGTCGTAAACGTAGTCTCCCGCTTGCACGACCGTGATCGGCACCCCGGCTTGCGTTTGCACGAGCTGCGGTTGAATGGAATTGATATAATTCTCGTTGAGACTCAAGGTTAAACGCGGACTGAATGTGTAGTTCGCGGAGAAATTGGCGTTATGGGATTCGCTAACACCTCCTAGGTAGAGGTCGCGTGGATACTGGAGTCCATAATCATAAGTCAGGCCCATGAAAAACCGTTCCAGCGGAACGCTGGCGCGGAGCACGAGATCCGAATTATAGCGGAACCCGGCCTCACGGTTATTCTCCGTGCTTTGGAAGTTGTCATCGTACACGCCGTACCCGGTAACGGCGACGGCCCAGTTCCGATTCGGATCGCCGAGAGGCGTGAATTCCCATCCGGCAAAGGCGACGCGCGTTGCCATCAGCCACGGCAACAGCATCTGCCATCGGAATGGGATTCGCCAGCTACGTCTCACACGTGGCGTCCTTCGTTGGCCCTACAAGCACCATTACTCGACGAACTCCAGATGTACCGGGCGCGGCAACAGCGCCGCGTGGTAACCGCGCGTCAGCAGCCGCGCGATGGCTTCACGACCTTTCTCACCCATGTTCGACGTCCACGGATTGACGTACATCCCGACGAAGTGATCGGTCATCGCGGCATCCATCCCGCGACCGTATTTCATCGCGTGCGCGACTGCTTCCTCACGATGAGCGTGCGCGTACTCGATGCTTTGCTGCAGCAGGTCGGCGATCTTGCGCATGAGTTGCTTCCCCAGATTCTTGCGGACGACGTTGACGCCCAGCGGCACAGGCAGCCCCGTGTCCGCATGCCACCAGTCGCCCAGGTCCACGACTTTGTGCAAGCCCATTTGCTGGTACGTCAGTTGGCCTTCGTGAATCAGCAAACCCGCTTCCGCTTCCCCGCTTTTCACGGCCTCCATGACGCGGTCGAACGGCACGACTTCAAATCGGAAATTCATCAACAGCAATTTCAACAACAGGTAGGCGCTGGTCATCGTCCCCGGCACCGCGATGCGCACGTCGGCCAACTCGCCCACGTCCATCGGTCGGTTCGCCACGATAATCGGGCCGCATCGGTCGCCGAAGCTTCCGCCGTTGGGCAACAGCGCGTACGTGTCCATCACGTAGCCGTACGCGTGGGCGCTTATTGCCGTTACTTCCAGCTCGCCCTCCACGGCGCGATGATTGAGGCTCTCGATGTCCTCGATCTTTTCTGTGAACGTCAGTCCGCAGGTGTCGATCTTGCCGTGGGTCAACGCGTAAAACATAAACGCGTCATCCGGGTCAGGGCTGTGCCCGATGCAAATCTCGCGTGGTTCCATGAGCGCCATCTCCTAAATTGGTTGCCAAAGTCGCAAACGGTTGCTAACAGTATGCCCGCGCGCCACGGTTTGCACGAACAAAAATCGCCGAACCCATGAACAATAACCGCAAACCCAGCAAACCCTCCCGACTGAATCAGCCGCCGCGTCTTCGCTGACATGAAAATCCGCGACATCCTCCAGAGTACGCGACCAACAATTTCCTTCGAGTTCTATCCGCCCAAGGACGACGCGGCGATGAACCATTTGTTGGATACACTTTCCCGCTTGCGCGACCTGCGGCCATCGTTCACCTCCTGCACCTACGGCGCCGGCGGCAGCACACGCGCGCGCACGCTCGAAGTCACCCTCAAAATCAAACAGCAATTTGGTTTGGAAGCAATGGCCCACTTGACCTGCGTTGGCCAGACCCTGAAGGACATCGACGCTGTGTTGAAGAACTTCGCCACCAACGGCATCGAGAACGTCCTCGCCCTGCGCGGGGATCGCCCTATCGGCCAACCCAGCTCCGAGCGGGGCCAACCCGAACCACCCGAAGGCGGGTTCCCGAACTTCAAGAACGCCGTGGACCTGATCCGCCACATCCGAACCCGCTTTGGCAACACCTTTAGTATCGGCTGCGCGGGTTATCCTGAAAAACATCCCGAAGCGCCCGACTTCGAGACCGACTTGCGGCATTTGAAAGAGAAAGTGGATGCCGGCGCCGACTTCGTCATCACACAGCTTTGCTTTGACAACAAGGATTTCTTCAACTTCGTCCAATGTGCCCGCGCCATAGGCATCGCCGTCCCGATCATCGCCGGCATCATGCCCGTCACCAACGCCGCGCAGATCAAAAAGTTCACCACCATGTGCGGCGCCAGCATCCCCGCCAAGATGCAGCGCGAACTGGATTCCATCGCCGACAACCCCGAAGCCGTCGTCGAGTACGGCGTCAACTGGGCCACCGCCCAATGCCGCGAACTGCTGGCCGCCAACGTCAGCGGTATGCACTTCTACACGCTCAACAAAAGCAAAGCCTCCCGCCAAATCGTCGAGAACCTGGGTCGCGACGGCGCGCTGCGGTAGACGACCAGCACGAGTTGTCGCGCGTGGCGTTTCATGCCCGGCAGGATAGGGCGCGGCAGAATGACGGTCAAGATTGGGTTGCGAGTGGAATGGTTGACCGGGGATGACGCTGATTGCGCGGATTTCACCAACGATTCACCTCCTTCGGCTCATCTGTGCCATCCGTGGAATCCGCGGTTGAACCTTCCCTGCAAAGAAATCTTTACTCTGACGCGGGAGTGCCGGAAACTTCCACGCGATATGCCAGTATCGAAACAGGATCAGGAATTGATTCAGCAGCTTGTCGGTGAGCACGGCGGCGGCGAGAATGCCGATCTGGTCGCGGAAATTATCGAGACCGCATTGCGGTTGATTGACGACAAGACGGACCGTCTCGACGTGAAAGTCATCACGTCGGCGTTGAAGGAATTGCGGTATGCCTCGAAAATCTTTGCGCCCTACCGCAGCCGACAGAAGGTCACCGTGTTCGGCTCGGCGCGCACCCTCCCGGACGCGCCCGAGTACAAGCAGGCGGTCGCTTTAGGCAAGGCCATTGTCGCGCATGATTTCATGGTTATCACGGGCGGCGGCGAAGGCATCATGGGCGCGGCCCAGCGCGGCGCGGGACGCAACAATAGTTTCGGACTGAATATCCGACTGCCGTTCGAGCAGGAGCCGAACCTGGAGATCGCCGGCGACCGCAAGCTGATCAATTTCAAATACTTTTTCACGCGCAAGCTTTGCTTCATGAAGGAGAGCGACGCCATTGTGTTGTTCCCCGGCGGATTCGGCACGCACGACGAAGGCTTCGAATCGCTGACCTTGATGCAGACCGGCAAGAGCCAGCCCAAGCCGCTCGTGTTCATGGATCGACCGCGCGGAAATTACTGGAAAACGTGGTGGCGGTTCGTCGAGGACCAATTGCTGGATGCCGACATGATCAGGAAGGAAGACCTCGCGTTGTTCAAGGTCACCGACGACATCGAAGAGGCATGCGACCAGATCGTCCGATTCTACAGCAATTACCACTCGTGCCGGTATGTGAAAGACGCGTTGGTGGTGCGTGTGAAACATTCCGTGACGGAAGGGTTGCTGCGCACGTTGAACGAGCGGTTCGCCAACATCTGCGTCAACGGCGCGCAGTTCCAAGCTTCCGGCCCGCTGCCCGAGGAGGAAAACGAGCCCGAACTGGCAGACTTGCAGCGGATCGTATTCCCGTTCAACCGGACAAACTTCGGGCGCTTGCGGTCGCTGATCGACGTGGTCAATCAGCACTAGACAGGCTAGGACTTTCGCTGCAGACTTTTCCGACGCGGCGGGATCGATTCCGACTTGCCACGGTGCGCCTTGCCACTCACCAGCCACCCGTCGTAGATGCGACGCAGGCGGTGCGGTGGCACGCGAAGAAAATACAACATCATCACCCACTAACTCACAAAGGTGGTTTTCAGCACGCCGTTCGCATCCCAGCGCCGTCCACTGCTGATTAGCCCCGACGGGATAAACGTGACGCGGCCCGCCCGCCGCAAACGGCAGGCGAAGGCGATGTCTTCCATGATCAGGATCCTGGGAAAGCCGCCCAGCACCTCAAAGACTTGCCGCCAGACGAAGATTCCCTGATCGCCATAGGGCAGTTTCAACGCGCGCGAGCGGCGGCTGGAGATTCTGGCCACGAATATGCAGAGCCGTCGCGGTGAATCGATGTTCAAATCGAACGCGCCGCCGACGGCGCCATCGCCGATGATGCGCCGCTGGATTTCCTCCAGTGCGCCGGGCAACAGAAACGAGTCCGCGTGCAAGAACAGCAGGATGTCTCCCGTGGCGTGCCGCGCGCCAAGATTCATCTGCTCAGCGCGGTTGGCAGACGTGACGAAGACGTACGGCGTGAACCGTTGCGCAATCTCGACCGTGCGGTCAGTCGAACCTCCATCCACAACGAGTAACTCGACATCGGGGTGAACGGCCAATTGACGGAGCGTCACCGGCAAATGAATCTCTTCGTTTAGAGTCGGGATGATGACGCTGATTAACATGAACAACCACTCGCCTGCGGTATTTAATAGCAGATTTCGGGATCGAATTCCACTGAATTCGGCATGGCCCCTCAGCGCGCAATGCTATATCATCGCGCCATGCGGCGGAAAACAGGCATCCTCGTGTTCACGCACGGCTCGCGGCTCAAAGAGGGCAACGAGATCGTGATCAAGCTAGTCGAGCAGTTGCGCGAGCGGCTCGGCTACGAGCACATTGAACCGTGCTTCATGGAACTGGGCAAACCGCTGATTCCCGTGGCCATCAAGAAACTGGTTTCCAAGGGCTGCAACCACATTTTCGGATACGCCTTTTTTCTCGTGCCCGGCTCGCACCTGCGCGAGGACATCCCGTTCATTTTCGAGCAGACGCTGAAGAAACATCCGGGCGTCACCTACGAACTCTCGCCGCCGATGATGTCCGACCCGATGATGGTGGATTTCGTCGCCAAACACATCGAAACCGCGCTGACCGAGTCGCGTCACAACTGATTCCCCACGCCGTTGGTAGGGCGGGCTGGCCCAGCCCGCCTCGCTGACGAAATGGAAATATCGCGCCATCCTCCGGGTCGGCGACCAGCAAGTCGGCCAGTGGAGCAACGAAGTCAGCCTCACCGTCGGCGGGTAGAATAACGGGGCGAAACGACTGCAATCGAGAGCGCGGCCGGTATCCCGGCCGCGCTTCATTTACCACTATGTCATGGCGAGCTTGTCGAAGGACTTCCGTCCAGCTACAATCCGCGTGCTATGCAACCCCACAAATCTTAACTCGCACGCTTTGATGCGACGCATACTCGTTCTGGGAGCCGGTGCCAGTGCTGATTACGGGATGCCAACCGGAAAGGAACTCGTTAGCGAGGTAATCCGGTGTTGCAGTGATCAACATCCACTCTTTGCCCACCTTCTGCGGTGTGGCTGCTCGGAAGACGAACTTACAGAGCTTGGGAGAAGGCTCCGGGACTCCGAGCCGAACTCAGTCGATTTTTTCCTGACAGAGAATACAAAACTGCGGCGAGCGGGAAAGCTGGCGATTGCGGCGGTTCTTCTCAGCGCAGAGAAGGATGAAGAGGTAAGAGAGTCTTGGTACAAGTTGCTTTCCAGCCAAATGCTTCACGATCGCACTTTGCAGCATTCGCCGAAGGTGATCCACGTCATCACGTTCAATTATGACCGCTCTCTTGAGTTCTATTTTTTCCGAGTAGCCCACGCGCACTTCGAAGACCCTGCTAAAGCAGCGCTTTTCACCTTCCGCGTAATACCAATACACGTTCATGGTAGATTTGTAAAGATGCCGGATGAGGATGCGAACGCTGGTGTCGCCTATGGCAAAGCGGTTCAAGCCGAAGTAATCGTCAAGTCTGCGGACGGGATACTTCTCGCGTGTGAGCACATCGGCGAGCACGAAGACTTTCGCGCGGCGCAGCAACACCTAGCTGACGCGGAGGAAATCGTTTTTCTTGGGTTCGCGTTTCACGAGGACAACTTAAGAAACTTGAAGCCAGAAAGGTGGAAAGATCGGCGACTGATAATTTCAGGCTATGGCTTCAATCAGAGAGAACGCGATAAACTTAAGGCCGCGTTTCCGTCAGCGGATGTAGGACGAGCCGACGAAAAGCTGCCGAAGTTCCTTGAGAATCGAGAACTCTGGTAACACGCAGTTTTACGGCTCTTGGGTGCCGGCAGGCAGAGATGCTTCGACAAAGCCAAATCGAGTTACTGACAACGTGAGCGGGCGCTGGCGACGGCCAGATCAAAGGAGCAAATCATGGACATTACATTCAACTGCGACAAGTGCGGGCAGCGCATCGCGATTGACGCGGCGGGTGCGGGAATGGCTATGCGGTGTCCAAAGTGCGGGCAGAGTCTTTCAGTTCCGATGGCGGTCGCTGTTCCAGCCGGAACTGCCACCCCACAATCACGCGAGACGCAACCACCGCTAATTCTTTCAACAAAACAATGCCCGTTGTGCGCCGAAACTATCAAGAGCGAGGCGCGGGTGTGCCGGTTCTGTGGCTACAATTTGGAGACAGGGCAACCCGGACGGGCGAGCCATCCCGAGAATGTCTCGCCGCCAGTAGTGGAGGCGCAGAGTAGCGTCAAGAGCGGCGTGAAACTTGGCGTAGGGATGTTCATAGTTCTGCCGGCGATTATCATCGGCGTGATAATCGCAGGGGTTGTGCTCCTTTTGTTCCTTGGTTTGCTAACTGAATTGATGAGTTTCCTTTGGGACCATCTGATAGTCGTCTTGTCTATACTGGTTCCCACATTGGTTATCATTTGGGCCGTGTTCGCTCTTGTGCGCAAGAGGGGAAACGCCGCCCACTCGCGGGTTTTAGTCGTGTCCGGAATACTGTTTGTTGTGGCTGTTTCATACCAAGCATGGATCGGGTATAAAAAAGAAAATGCGCAGGGAATAGCGAACAGCTTTGTAGGAATTACTGAGCAAGAATTAATCCGCAGACTTGGCCAGCCAAGGGAGATCCAAGGTCAGACTGACTCGCCGTTCAGATCGCTCGTATACGATGAGTCAGAAAGCAATACCACAGTCTTCATTATTGATGAAAAGGATGGCGTGGTCGCGGGCGGCAGTTACCGTGGCTGTTGGATCCATAGATAGTGAAACCAAACGCTTTTATCTTTTGCTGATGGATTCGACTCGCTGACAACGTGAGCGGGTGCGGGCGACGGCCAGATCAAAAGAGTATCCTATGGACATCGAATTCTACTGCTTCAAGTGCGGCCAGCATATCGTGATTGACGAAGCGGGGGCGGGGCAGGCCGTGAATTGTCCAAAGTGCGGCCAGCCGCTTGCCGTACCGCAGACACAACCGGGCCCATCGAAACCAATGACACCCGCCCACATTCCACCGGTGATCAGCAAGCCGGTAACTCAAAAGCGCAAAAGGCCGACCGGTTTGATCGTTGGTTTGGGTGTGACGGCGTTGTTGATTCTGCTTGCTGTGATGGGGAATTTCTCGTCTCAGCCGGCATCAGCACCTTCGGTTGATGATAAGGGTCAGTCTGACCCCTGCGAAGAAATAGCTTTTAACGCTGGATTTAATATGGGGCATCATAGCTCTGTTAAGCCTAGTGACGGAGTGCTGAATCAAGCTGCAGCAAATTCAGGATGCAATCCGGGAAACTACCGCATGTGGTTTGATGAGGGCTGGAGAATGGCGCAAAATCATTGACTCTTACCCCGGTGGGTGTACGTGTCGGATATGAAACGCGACATGGAATTGGTTCGATTGATTCTTCTGGGGCAGGAGACAGGCGAAACGCCGCCAGAATTGAGCGAGTATTCTAAGGAGGCCATAATATACCATTATCAAATCATGGATGACGCAGGTTTGATTGTGGCATCATTCGAAAAAGACATCAGTGGCATCGCATTCGGCGGGGGTGTTAATCGGCTCACTTGGGCAGGGCACGACTTTTTGGATTCGACCAAAGACAGCAAGATTTGGAAAATGGCGAAGGCGCATATTATCAAGCCTGGAGCGTCTTGGACTTTTTCGTTGTTGATGGAATGGTTGAAGCAGCAAGCTCATCAGCAAGTGTTTGGAGTTCCTCCCCAGCAGTTGAAGTAGCACGTTGCCCCAACACCTGAAACTGGGAACAGTCTCAGTGTAGACGGGGTCAACTCCGCCCTCGTGACAAAGATGCTGTTGCGCGGTTCGGCACGGCAGAATTCTCTTTCCTGTAGCGTCTTGGTTTGCTAGTCTCCACCCAGTTCTTTCCGAAAGCGTCGGCGCAGGGAACGCCGTGAGAATCGGCGACAGTGGCGCTGCTGTAACTGGCTACGAAAGCCCATCAGCCATCCAAACGGAGAAGGCGGGCGAGTAGGCTTGCCCCCGAAGTTTTTCGGGGGTGAAAAGCCAGAAGTCAGAATAACGGCCGACGCGAAACCAACCCCGAAAGTTTTCGGGGTAAACAATCCTTCGAACCAAAGGAGAATCGTTATGCTTCGCCGTTTGTCGCTTGTTTGTGCGTTGTCCGCCGTTCCCGCCCTCGTCGGCGCTCAGGAAACGTCATCTGTTCCATCCACCAACCGCCTCGAAGAAGTCGTTGTCACGGGCACACGGATCCCCACCGAAGTGGAAACCGCACCCAACTCCATCACTGTCGTCCCGCACGAGCAAATCGAGCAGACGCAAGCGCAGACCGTGCAGGAAGTCCTGCGGGATGTGCCGGGCGTCGAGGTCGCGCAAACGGGCCAGCCGGGCGGCCAGACCTCTGTCTTTCTGCGGGGCGCCAATGGCGAGCACACGCTGGTTCTGATCGACGGCGTCCGTGTGAACAGCGCGTTCAACAGCGCCTACGATTTCGCCAACCTTCCCGTGGACAACATTGACCATATCGAAGTTCTGCGCGGACCGCAAAGCACGCTCTACGGTTCCGAGGCGATGGGAGGCGTCATTAACATCGTCACCAAACGCGGCGCAGCGCAGCCGACAGGATCGGTGCTCGTGGAGGGAGGGAGCGACGATGCCTTGCGCAGTCGCGGCTCGTTTGCGGGGACTTTCGGCAAGCTCTCGCTGTCCGCAGGCGCCAGTTTTTTCTCAAGCGACAACGAGCGCATTAACAGCGCGGTGCGCACCTGGGACGCGTCGGGCCAGGCCGCTTATCAACTGCTGGAGCGACTCGACGTGAGCCTGCTCGGCACCTGGTTGAAGTCGCATGCCGGTTCGCCCAACGACCGGTTCACGAATGATCCCAACGACTTCCTCGACAACGAAAACTCGCTCGTCATTTTGAAGCTCCACGGACAACCGACGGAATGGTGGGACGCGAAGCTGGCTCTCTCCCACGCGCACGAGCGGGAATTCTTCGACGAGCCGACACCGAATCCGTCGCCGTTTGGCAGTTTCGGCGCATTCAGTGAGACGACCGTCGGCGATCGCGATCAGATCGACTTCCAAAACATCTTCTCGATTGGCGACCAACACAAGATTCTCGCGGGCGGTTCGTTTGACAACAGTCGCGCGGACGACACGAGCGTGTACAGCGGCTCGCCCACGTTCCTGCGCCGCACGGTCGAGGACAAGTCTCTCTACGGCCAGTACGATTTCAGTCCGATGTCCCGGTTGACGCTCACCGGGGGCGGGCGCGTGGACGATTACACCACCTTCGGCACGCACGGCACGTATCGTTTTGCCGGGCGCTTCACCGCGCCAGAAACGGAAACGATCTTTCGCGCCAGCGTCGGCACCGGCTTCCGCGCTCCACCGATTCGCCAGTTGTTCCCGCCGTATGGAAACCCGGATCTTCAGCCCGAAGACAGCCTCGGCTGGGACTTCGGCGTCGAACAACCGCTGCTCGACAAGAAATTGCGCGTCGGCGCCACGTACTTCCAGAATGAATTCAACCACCTGATCGGCAGCTCGACGACCACGAACATACCAGTGAACATCAACCTCGCCGAGACGCTTGGCGTCGAGACGTTCGCCACCTGGACGGCGCTGACGAACCTGACCGTGCGCGGCGCCTACACGTGGTTGGCCGTGGCCGAGGATCGCACTACGAACCAGCGGTTGCTGCGCCGTCCCGAACACAGCGGCAGCCTCGACATCGAATACGGTTTCTGGCAGAAATTCACGGCGAACCTGGACACGAAGTTTGCCGGAGCAAGCCCCGACATGAACTACGACGTTTTCCCGTACCAGCGGGTGACCAACACGGGCCACGTCGAGATGGACCTTGGCTTGGCGTACGATCCGTGCAAATATTTCCGCCTGTTCTTCCGCGTCGAGAACCTGCTCGATGACAAGTACGAGGAAGTCTTTGGTTTCCCCGCGTTGGGAATGACATTCTGGGGCGGCGGCATCGTGAAGTTCTGAATCGCGGATCGACAAAAGCACCGTGAAAGCGGAAGTCCATCCTGTTCTGGAGCGGCGACAAGGCCGGTTGCACTTCCCACAACACGTGCAGCCCACAAATCACGCGTGGAAAGCTCTCGGGACAACACGAGGTTCTGAATCGCCGCGAGGTGTAGCCGGCGTGCCCATCGACACCCGCAGTCATCTCTGGCTCGCGATGATTCTTTCGGTCGTCATTCATGGTGTGCTCTTGGCGGCACTCACTGTGAAATCTAACATGGCGCCCGTCTATCACCCCGCAATATACGGTGTTGGCGGCGGCTCCGCCGTGGTCCAGTTTATTTCCGTGGCTGCCGACGGCTCAGGTGAAGGAGCCGGGGCTTCCAGCGTGCCGAGCGACGGGTCAACGTCG
>Ga0116137_1001767_pt1 | contig 13656 bp, 16 predicted proteins | sample June2015DPH_20_1_3_FD_88973 | JGI IMG/M metagenome (GOLD analysis project Ga0116137, IMG submission 88973) | Peatland microbial communities from SPRUCE experiment site at the Marcell Experimental Forest, Minnesota, USA - June2015DPH_20_100 | ecosystem: Environmental > Terrestrial > Soil >...
ACGCCTGAACCGCTCCTCTGTGATCCCACGAGCTGCGTAGAAGTGAGCCGCCTTCACCCAGTCCCATCGGAGTACCTCCTCCACGCCGGGCGTGCCTGAAATCGCCGCCCGGGCCGCCTTGACGCGACCTCGCAAATCGCGAAGACGACGCGTCTCGGCGTGCTCGTCGGCTGCGCGGGAATCGTCGGGCAGCCCGCTCGTGATCTCGAGGAGGCTGAACTGCCGAGCTGGGGTCGCGACCTCCTCCGCGTCCTCGTCTTCGTCCGGGCCGCCGAACGCGACCCGCGACTCGAATCGCGTCCGCGAGTAGTCGCCAAAGCGGGGGCTCGGGAAGCGGCGGGGAGCCGGCTCCGTCGGGCGAGGCGGCTGCGGCTTCGCGTCGGGCCCGTGGATTGCGGGCAGGTCGGGGAACGGGTTCGCGGCGTCGATATCGGAGGCGCCCTGCGCGCTCATCGCGGTCATCGACACGGAGTGAGCGCGGAGGCCGCCCGAGCGGCGAATCGAGCCGCGAGGGCGGCCGCGTCGCGATAATGCTCGCGCGGGTGGCACGCGCCGCGCGAGCTTTATCTGCGACCCGCGCGGTCGAGGGCGGACCGCGATGAGCGCGTGTGAGATAAAGCGACCGATGCGACCGCGAGACCGCGTCCGCTTCTGAGGGCGCCACTGACCTCGGATTCAGAGGTTCGTGGTCGAACCGGAATCAGCCTGCCATGATGGACGGATTGACGGATATCTTGGTCTGCCCGGTCTGTCACGGTGCCCTTGACTGGCGGGGCTCAATGCGTGTCGGTCATCGCATTGTGCAGGGCAAAGCAGTCTGCTCCCAGTGCCAGGCTGATTACCCGTTTCACGAGGGAATCGGCGCCTTTCTACCATCGCATCCGAAGGCCGATGACCTCTGGGAACAGGTAGATCGTGAAACCGCCGAGTTCCTCCATGGTGAGCCGGTCCGAGCCCGTAGGCTCATGGACGCGCCGCTCGAATCCTTGAGCCCAACGGACTTGCTGGTTCGCAGTTTCGTGCACGCATCGCGACGGGACTTCGGAGCAGCGAAGATCGCCGTCGATCTCGCCATCGAAGGATTGTACACCCCCGAGTTTCGCGATGCGTCCAAGAGCCAGATGCGGTTTCTGAAGGAACGGCTCGCGGACCGTCCCGGCCCCATTGTCGACTTGGCCTCCGGCAGAGGATCGCTTCTCGAATTCCTTCTCCCTGGGGCGTCCCAGGAGTTCGTAGGAACCGATGTCAACACGAGGGTCCTGCTGCGAGACCATCAGTACTTCGACTTCCTTGGCTTGGGGTCCAAGTTGAGCCTCCTGGCCTTCGACGCCCGGCACACGCCGTTCGCGCATCAATCGGTGCCAACCCTGGTAACCAACGTCGGACTGGCAAACATCGAGAATCCCGGAACGCTTCTTCGCGAGCTCCGGAGAGTGGTATCCGGGGAGTTCCTGGCCATCACGATCTTCTATCCCAAGGTCGAGGGGCCGAATGCCGATATGATTCGGCGGTTGAAGCTCGAGCCGCTACTGTACCGCCGTTTTGCGGTCCAAGAGTTCGAACAGGCGGGTTTCTCGGTGCGGGTCTCCAACTCTATTCTCGCGAGAGCCCGACCCACCCCGCCGGGCGTAATCATGCACGAAATCCGACCCGACCGTCTGCCTGTCGTGGAGACCGAGCTGGAGTGCTGCACACTGGTCGCGACGTGAACCCCCGTGAATCCTGCCATCGAAGACCGTGACTTCGATCTAGGACGCGCGCGGCCGAGTCGGGGAGGCTGACCAGCCTCCGCGAGCGGACGAATTCGCGGGGTTCGTCCAGAGACATGACCGCAATCAGCGCACGGGACGAGGAACGGCCGCTCGAGCCGGACTCAGGAGGACTATCGGATTGGTTCAACGAATCCTTAAGAGAAGTTGAGGCGAAGCCCTGCCATGACCGCCAAACCCAACATTCCCGCCGCAGAGGCACTCGAACTGACTACTCTGATTTCGTACACCGAGAAGGGAATCGCAAGTCGTGTGATTGCCCGGACCCCCGGAGGAAATGTTACCCTCTTCGCGTTCGACGTCGGTGAGGAACTCAACGAGCACACCGCGCCTTTCGACGCGCTCGTCGTCGTCCTCGAAGGAACGCTGAAGCTGACCGTCGGAGGCACTCCGGTCCGAGCGGACTCGGGCTCGGTTGTTCGAATGCCTGCAAACGTGCCGCACGCCGTCGAATCTCCCGGACGCTCGAAGATGATGCTCATCATGCTCGGGGGACGCCGAACCTAACGGAAGAGTCGATCGGGACCCGATTCCTTATGGCGCGTGCCGACCTCGCACGCGTGAAATGCGCGCAAGGCGTTAGGAACCGAGACCTCTAGGGCGGGTCGCGGAGAATATAGGTCCGCCAGCTTTTCGCGCGATGTGCCGTTCTCCGCCGTTTCCCGTCAATTTCTCACCGCAGCCCTGGTCCACCTCGCGGCGGCGGGCGCCGTGTTGCTGCTGGGCTCGGACGTGGGGGCACTCACCCTACGCTGGGACTTCCTTGTCTGGCTCCTGCTCGTCGGCTTTGTCGGGTTTACGACCGCCGGGTTCGCCCTCCACCTCTTTCCGACCATCTCCCGACGCCCCCAACCACCCCTCTGGGTCGGGCACCTGGCGTTCCTCATCGCTGAGGGAGGCCTTGTGGTCGGAGCGATTGGCCTTTCCGAAACCACCTCCCCTCCTTTCCCCGGGTGGGTTTTCTCCATCGGAGCACTGCTGTTCGTGGCCGGAGAGGCAACCGTCGTAGGTCTTTTCGCGCGCGAACTCGTCGAACCCCGGCTATTGTCCCCGGGTCCCGAGGCTCGGCCGGGCGATGCGGTGACAGTCCCACTCTTTCTCGCTTCTTGGGCGGCGGCCGTGGGCTCGGGAGGTCTGTTCGTTCTTTCTGGATTCATCGCCGGGCCCGGATTCGGATGGTGGCTCGCCGCGGTCCACCTCTTCGTCCTGGGACACGCCATCCTTCTCATCACGGCAGTCACCCTCCGCATAGTGCCTCGGTCGCTCGACGCCGACGTGTCGCGCCCCGTCGTCTATTCCCTCGCTGGCCTCGCCATCGCGGGCGCTTGGCTCGTACCGCTGGGAATGCTTGTGCTTCCTCTATCCTCCTCCGCGGACCTTGCCTTCTTCGCGGCACCGGAAGCGGCGTTCGCGGTCCTCATCGTTTCCGTGCTGATCATCCTCGTAAGCCGCGCTCGGACTCCCCGAGCGGAGGCGGGTCTTCACGTGACGGGCGTCACGCTGTTCCTGGTGGGGGGAGCGATCGGCCTGTGGATGATCTCCGAGTCGGATTACACCCTGGTTGTCACCCACGCGCTCGTGAACGTGCTCGGGTTCGTGGGACTCACGATCCTCGTCATGTGGTTCGCAATGATCGCCCCATTCCAACGTATCTCCCACGCGTGGACTCGACGCTTGCTCTGGACTCTTTCGGCAGCTTGGATCGTCGCGGTGGCCGCGGCAGCGACCGTGGGTGCCGGGGGCTTGCCGAATGTCGGCTGGCTATCTCCGTTGGCGGGGGCCCTGCTCCTTGGGGTGGCGATCACATGGGGGGCAGGTACGGTACCGGTGCTTTATCCTGGAATCAATCCCTTGCCGGGACTGACCAGTGGCGAGATCCGGGTCATCCGAGACCGCTGGAAGAACCGATGAACGGTACGAGTAGGCCGCCATCCCGGCTTCTGTCGGGCGATCACCGAGATCTCGACGAGAGGTTCGAGGAGTTCCGGGCGACCCCGCCTTCCCAGGCCGGTCGGCGCAGCGAGCTGTTCGATGGATTCGCGACCGACCTTCGTCGGCACATCGACGTCGAAGAACGCCTCCTCTTTCCGGTATTCGGGCAGGGTGACTCATCCCGCCACCTGCTGGTCGAACTGATGCTCGACGAGCACCGGCGAATCGAGGAGGCGCTGCAAAAGATTCACCGTCAGCTGGACGCGGGCCCTACTTCCACTGAGGACCTCGAACTCGAGCTCCTCAACGTCCTCTGGGCCCATAATGCTCGCGAGGAGGAGTCCGTGTACCCATGGTTCGACACGCACCTTTCCGCCGACCTTGCCCGGGCGGTTGACCGGGAGCTACGCGAACCCGCGGCAAATCGGGATTTGCCATAGAGCAGACCGTGGAGAGGTCGACTCTCTTGTGGGCCTCTAGGCAGTTCGGAAGTGAACGTCGCTCGCCCCCAAGGAGGTTTCCGTACCACGAGTTATCGAAAGTCGGTCTCACAACGAGCGACTCATTAAGCCAACAATCCTGAAGGCAGCCGGATGACTGTCCAAACGAAGCGAGTCTACGAGCCGCTCGCCGTGACCGATGGGAAACGATACCTTATCGATCGGCTCTGGCCGCGGGGGCTGCGGAAGGAGAGTCTCCATCTCACCGAGTGGATGAAGGAGATTGCACCATCGGCGGGGCTCCGCACCTGGTTCCAACACGAACCAGAGAAGTACGCGGTCTTCCGAGAGCGCTACCGCGCGGAGCTCGAATCGCACTCAGACCTCCTCGACCGAATAGCGAGCGAGGCGCGGTCGGGAACCGTCACCCTTCTCTTCGCTGCTCGCGATCCGGACCATTGTAATGCGACGGTCCTTCAGGAGCTCCTCGCCGAACGGTCCCACCGTTGACCCGGTCGCTGGGCGCGAACAAAAACCAACCTTTTGGAAGGTAGAACCCCCCTCAGTAGCCTGGGAAGAGATCCCATAGGTTCCCGCGATGTGGACGCAGATCGCCGTCGGGGTCATAAGTGAAGCAACGCTCCAATCCTGGACCAGAGACCGCCGCCGGACCCTCCGAGGATCCGCTCCCTTCTCTCCTCCCCCTCTAACCAGAGAACACGGGCTTCGAACGGCGACTCTCGCGTGACGAACCCCACCACATGCGACGGTTCCCCTCGTTCGAGAACGGGGACGGCCATCCCATCGACATGTGCGATTAGTTCCGCGGCCGCCCGCGTCGGGTCATCCGGAAAGACCGAAGCGGCCGCCCTCTGGCCGATGGTGCGTCAAGCTGCGGGATATCTGGTCCGCAATGGCCCGGTGAGCCCCCAGGACCGTTGGGAGGAAGATCCGGGATACTCACCCTTCACGATCGCGGCAGAGGTCGCAGCGCTCCTGGCGGCGGCGGATCTGGCAGACGCGAATCGCGAAGAGTCTCTCGCAACCTACCTCCGAGAAACTTCGGATGTTTGGAACACTTCGATCGAGCGCTGGATGTATGTGACCGGCACCAATTGGTGTCGGAAGTTCGGCGTCGAAGGATACTACGTCCAAGTCGCTCCAGCAGAAGTAGGGGAGAACCGTTCAAGCCTGGAAGAGAATGTGCACCCGGTGAACCTTCGAGCCGCTGAGGACTCGCGCCTCTTCACCCATCGAGTGAGCCCCGGCGCCTTTGCCCTGGTTCGATTCGGCTTGCGTGCTGCCGACGATCCTCGGATTCGCGACACGGCGAAGGTAATCGATGCACTGCTCAAGGTGGAGACCCCCGTCGGTCCCACGTGGCACCGTTACAACGGCGATGTTTACGGCGAACACGAGGACGGTGCCCCGTTTGACGGTGTCGGGATAGGCCGTGGCTGGCCGCTGCTGACGGGCGAAAGAGCGCACTATGAACTCGCGGCGGGGCGGCTCGAGGATTCAAAAAGACTGTTGGGCACTTTGGAAGCGTACAGCAACGATGGCGGACTGCTTCCCGAACAGGTTTGGGATACGTCGGACATACCGGGATATGGCTTGCGCTTCGGACAGCCCTCCGGCTCGGCGATGCCCCTGGTTTGGGCGCACGCCGAGCAACTGAAGCTGCGCCGTTCCCTGCGCGACGGCCGGATCTTCGACCTGCCACCCCAGCCTGTCCGCCGCTACCTGAGCGAGAGAATCGTATCGCCCCGCATGGTCTGGCGGTTCAACCACAAGATCCGTTCGTTGCCCGCTGGAAAGACACTGCGCATCGAGACCCTTGCTCCGGCCGCTGTTCATTGGACGGCGGGAGATTGGAATGCCTATCAGGACGAAATGACACACGATGTGGGTTTGGAAATTCACTTCGCTGATCTGGCGACCCGGGCGCTCCCGGAGGGGAAAGAGGTCCGATTCACGTTCTACTGGCCCGTCACGGGCAACTGGGAGGGTGTCGACTTCAGCGTTCGGATTGAGCCTGAGCGGCGGGATGAACCTGGGCTCAATGAAACGCCCAAGGTCGAAGAAGCATAACGGGACCGAGGGATTCTCAATGAAAGTGCCAGATGCTCTCAGGGAGCCGCCCGAGTAGCGAAGCTGGGAGTTCGAGCGGGCTCGGGGTTCCGGGGCTCCCTGTCGTTACAGGTGCCAGGTGGGGCCGCCATACCCCTCCGGTAGCTTTTGTACTTTGGCCCGGCCGAAGGCGTCGGCCCGCGGAGTCGGCGGCCGGCCGGATTTCTTCTGGATGTACGCATCGATCGCGATCGCCCCGGCCGTCCCAGCGGCCATCGCGTAGACCACGGACTTCCCGCCGCAGGCGAACACTCCTTCGATGTCGGTCATCCAGCCTTCTCGCCTTCCCTCGGGCCAACCTTGGGACGAGAATTTGAAGTTAAGCTCGGGGGAGAGTCGGCTGACGTCGGCCGTTTCACCGGCGGCAATGATCACGGTGTCGCAGGGGAGGGTCTCCTCCGTACCGGGTACATTGACCACGGTCGCCTTGCCTTTCGGGTCGGGTGGACCAGGCTCGGTACGCTGGACCACGACGCCCTCGACATGGCCACGCCCGACGATCTTCACGGGCGCGCGTTGAAAGAGAAAGTTGATCCCTTCCTCAGCGCCCCCCGTCTTCTCTTCCTCCCCCGCCGGCATATCCTCTTTAGTGCGGCGGTACACGACGGTGACATCCCCCTTCCGGGATAGCCGAAGACTCGAGCGAGCCGCATCCATCCCTACGTCTCCCCCTCCGATGACAATGACCTTCCGACCCTTGCGGCCGAAGAAACCCTCCGGGCCCTGATTGACGGCGAGCAGGAAGGGAAGGGCGGAGAAAACACCCGGTAGCTCTTCCCCTGGAATCCCGAGGGCCCTCGGGTCCCAAGCCCCGATCGCTACGAAGACCGCGAGGTATCCCCCTTTGAGCAGGCTTTCGGGGGTGAAATCGACGCCCGCACGTTTTCCGTTGATGAATGTTATGTCGAGGCGCCCGAATCGAGCGAGGTCCAGAGCCAGATCGTCATCGCCTTGATGGTACTTCGGGATTGTCGCGATCTGACCCCCGAGGAACGACTCCGCCTCGTAGACGGTGACCGAGTACCCTCTCAGTCCGAGTTCCCAAGCGGCCATCAAACCGGCGGGCCCCGATCCGACTATCGCGACGCGTTGGTGCCGAGGGGCGCTCGGAACATACAATTGGTCCGAACGGCCGAATTCGACCGCCGCCCGTTTCAGATGGCGGATGGCGATAGGAACCCCCCGCTCCCCCATGATGCAGTCCTCCTCGCAATAGTGGTAACACGACTTGCATAGGACCGTGGACAGCGGGTTGTCCTGGAGGGTCAACGTCGCCGCGTCGTCAAATCTCCGCTGCGCAATGAGTGCGATGTACCCTCGACAGTCCTGGTCGATTGGGCACGCTTGAACACAATATGGCATACCGCACTGGATGCAACGCTGGGCCTCAAGGACGGCGTCTTCGAGAGAATAGGGCAAGAGGACCTGCTCGAAGGTCGTCCGGCGATCGCTGTTCGCCTCCTCGGCGATGGGGGTCCGCACGTATCGCGAATTCTCGTCCGTCATACGCTACGTCACGCACTCCCAGAGTTCCGATGCTTGGTGTTGGGAGCCTACCCGCTCGTACCCCAAATGCGATGGGTCCGTGGGGAAACCGATGACGCCGGTCGAGGTTAAAACAGCTCTGTCAATAGTTCACCGACACGCGAAGAGAACGAGAAAAGTCGGGAACACTTCGCAGCCGAACTGTATGGGCGCGCTCGTAACTGACCGCGAGGAACGTGCGGGGAGAGTCTCGGCCGCGCTCGCTTCATGAAGGACGCGCGCGGCCGATGGAGGACCGCAATCAGCGCGCGGGCAGTGACGAGGTCTGCGTAATTGAACCGGCAGTGACCTACGGCGGCCAGACATCCTTCGCACGCACCGCGATCACGGCGGTGACGAGTCCTATGACGAAGACGACAAGCCCGAGGACCAACGGCCCAATCGGCAAGGACACGGCGGCCACCCCCGGCGAGGCGGGCTGCGAGATGGCTTCTAGAATAGCTATCGTACCGTACACTGCAATGAGCAATCCGACAATCATGATACCGAGACCCAACCACCGAGCTGGTCTCAGATCGAGCGTCGAATGGGCAGGGTTCATCTTGTGGCCCCCGCGGTCAACCTGGACAGCCCTCGGAACAAGTAATACATTGGGTGAAGCCACCCAAACACGGAGCGCAACTCGAACCGCGTCCGCGAGTAGTCGCCGAAGCGGGGGCGCGGATACGGGCGAGGGGCAGGGCCACGAGGCTGGGGTGGCTGCGGGCTCGCGTCGGGCCCGCGGATCGCAGGCAGGTCGGGGAACGGGTTCGCGGCGTCGATTGCGGAGGCGCTCTGCGCGCTCATCGCGGTCATCGACACGGAGTGAGCGCGGAGGCCGCCCGAGGAGCGATTCGAGCGACGAGGGCGGCCGTGCCCTCTTGATGTTCGCGCGGGTGGCTGCGCTCCGCGCGAACTTCAAGAAGGGACCGCGCGTTCGATGACGCGACCGCGATGAGCGCACTAGGCGCGCGAAGGCCCGTCGAACCAAGCCCTTCGGACGGTCAACTGTTCGAGCTACCAGACGAAAAGTTCTGGTTCATGAAGTTGAGTCTTGGCGCACGAGCAGCCTCTGCCTTCCTCATCGCCCTCCTCTTGGTCGCCGCAATTGAAATCCCGGCCATACTTTGGCCGAGCGCGGCGCTTGCCTACAGCCCCGCCGCAGGTTTCGTTCTCACCGTCGCGGTCATCGGCTACGTCGCTTCGCTCTACCTGCGTCGGCGAATCACTAAAATCCGCATCTCCTCCGAGGGCCTCGGTATCGTGGACTCCAACGGAAGGGCGTCCATGCAACTTTGGACGAATCCCACCTTCGGCCTCACACTGATGGACCACTCAAAGGAGGCCCGGGCGAGCCGTGCGGCAAAGAGGAACATCGAACTCTGGTCAACCGAGTCCAAGCGAGGATGGGTTCTCCGGATCTGGCCACTAGAATCACCGAGGAGGCCCGATTACGGGGTCTCCCGGTCGTCGTTCAAGAAGAGCGAATTTCGCAAGGCAGGTCGGGAGGCCCCAATATTCCAACCACCCGAATCGGACGATTGGAATCCACTCCCGGGTACCACACTTTCCGAGGGGGCCCGTTACGATAGCCGCGAGGTCAGGATTCCTCAGACCCCGATGAGGCCCGAGGGCGACCGTGCCCCCATCATAGTCGCCGAGCGAAGCGAGGGAACGGCGGCCGAAGGCCGCCGGGACCTTGATGTGGGACGCGCGCGGCCGATGACGTGACCGCAATCAGCGCGCGGGACGAGCGATAGGCGAGGCGATTTCACGTCCCGAGAGAGAAACCACCCTCCACAGAATCCTGGTATCAAAAAGGGTCCGAGGGTTCAACCGGACGAGGTTGAAGGTGCTGCATTGCTGGCGGTCGTCTTCTCCTCAGGGTTTGCCACGAGATCTAGCACGGTCGGCAGATTGTACGGACCGCTCGCCTGGACCCGTGTACCGGCCTTGATTCCGTACGTCTCCCACTCCTTCGCAAACGTGTTGGCCTCGGTCATGAATTTCGTCCAGTCGTCCCCGATCGAGGGCGGCCACCGATAGGGGTGGGCCCGGCGCATCTGATAGACGTAGGAGGAAACCGTACCGTAGTTAGAGATGAAGAGTCCCTGGGCAAGGCCGAACGCCGCGAGGTATGAGTTGGTATCGGCCCGAGCCGGGCCCTGAATCAGTCGGAGCGCTTCGCCCCAGAGTTGGACACGTCCATTGGATCCCGCCGTCCAGCCCGTCTTGATGGCTTGGGCGAGTTCGGCGGCCTTAGCCTCCTCAGAACTCGGTTTCGGTTCCTTACCCAGTTGTCCGAACACTGCGTTTTCGGCTTGAAGTGTCGCGTAAGCAAACGTCGCGATCTGGCCCGTGTCGTCGCCGAAAATCCGGCCACCCCGGCGCAGGAAACCTTCCAAGTCATCCACGAGGTCCCAGTTCTTCCGTATGCGTAACCGAAACTCCTTCTCGGCCCGACGGTTGGCTCGCTTGTCCAACCCGCCATTGAATATCCACGCGAGGAAGAGGAATGCGCCGACTATGACACCCGCCTCGGCGGTCCGCTCGTACCACACCACGGTGGAAGCGAGTAGGATTGCTGCGATCCCACCCGCGACAAGGACGATCGCCGCCAGGAATAACGCGGTGTTGTCGGAAGCCGGATTCGGATTGTACACCGAGCACGTACTGTCGAACTGTCACTTAACTCCCGCCCAGACATGCAGTATTCCCCTCACGAGCGGTCCGCGAATACCCACCCTTCCCCGAACATTCGAATTGTCTCACCGAGGCTAGGAAATGGGTGCGCTGACGCCAGACCGCGGGTCTGAAGCGGGACGCGCGCGGCCGATGGAGGACCACAATCAGCGCGCGCGATCGGGGAACGACCGCGCGAACCGCACCCAGACAGGTTGACGAATCGGTTCAACGAAGACTTAAGAGAACTGGAGGCGAAGTCCTGTCATGACCGTCAAGCCCAACATTCCCGCCGCACAAGCCCTTGAACTGACCACACTAATCTCGTACGCTGAGAAGGGGATCGCAAGCCGTGTGATCGCTCGGACTCCCGGAGGAAATGTGACTCTCTTCGCGTTCGACGCCGGTGAGGAACTAAGCGAGCACGCCTCCCCGTTCGACGCGCTCGTGGTGGTTCTTGAAGGCACGCTCATGCTGACGATCGGAGGTTCCCGAGTTCGTGCAACCTCGGGCACCATCGTCCGCATCCCCGCCACCGCACCGCATGCGCTCGAATCCCCGAAACGCTCGAAGATGATGCTGGTCATGCTCCGGGGACGCGAAACCTAACGGAAGGTTCGATCGGGGTTCGATTCCCCGTGAGCGCGGGGGAATCTATGACGAACCGCGAGGCCCGCGCGGGAACCTCTACAGAGTTCCACGTTTCGAAGCATGGCCTCGGCAAGGATATCTCAATGAGAGCCTTGAGGGATGACATGGCAGCAGGAACCAGCATCCTGGGCCCGACCGAACGACTCGAGTGGGAACATCATTGCATCCAGATCGTGGTGGGTGCGATGGCTCCTCTGGCCGAAACGCTGGAGAAGGGTGGCAAGGTCGACGTTGGGACTCTTCGGGGCATCGTCGAGTTCATGCGCACCTTCGCGGACAAGTGCCATCACGGAAAGGAGGAGAAACACCTCTTCGCTCTCTTGGAGCAGAAGGGAGTTCCCGTTCACGGATGCCCCTTGGGCATACTGCTGCTCGAACATCAGAAGGGACGGGCGCTTGTTGCGAAGCTGGCGGAGCTCACGGAATCCTACTCAAACGGTAACCCCGCGGCTAGCGAGGAGCTGGTCAAGTGCCTGCATGAGCTGATGCACCTCTACCCGAATCACATTTGGAAGGAAGACTACCTTGCGTTCCCGATGACCAACAAGATCGTGACACCCGAAGAGCAGAGGGAACTGAACCGGAACTTCGAGGACGTGGACAAGAGCATCGGGACAAATGTTCACGACCAATTCCTGCAATCGGCCCAGAAGTTAGAGAAGGACGCAAGGACCACCACCGCCGTCTGAGCGACGCGCGCGGCCGATGGAGGACCGCAATCAGCGGGCTGGCGTGGAGAACGCGACCGCGTTCTGCCGGCCTTCACTCCCCGGATGCAACCGCGTCCACCTCGAGCAGGAACTCTGGGCGCGCCAAGCGACCCACTTGGAGCGCCGTGCTCGTCGGCGGGTGCAGATTGTTGATGAACCGATCCCGAACCTCCCGAACTTCTGGGAGATGCGAAAGGTCCAGCAGATAGTACGTAAGCTTCACCAGGTCGCCAAACCCGGCCCCCGCTGACTCAAGAGCGAATCCGAGATTCTTGAAGACCTGTTCGGCCTGAAGCGAATAAGAATCCCAACCGACCAGGGACCCCGTAGCGTCCAACGCGACCTGCCCCGAAATAAACACGAGCTTCCCACCACGGACTTCCGCGACGTGCGAATAACCGGTCGGGGCGGAGATCGTCTTCGGGTTGTGAATCGTCACGCGGGCGGCGGGCATAACGAGAGCAGTCGTCATCGGTCTATCACGCTTCTCCTCCGGCGAGAGCCGGGACCAGATTCGCGACAAATCGACCGCGGGTTTGACCGTGGACGCGCGCGACCGATGACCTGACCGCAATCAGCGCGCGAGACGAAGGACGACCGCGAAGAGCGCGCGGTTCTCAGAGGAGCGATACGTAGTAGCTCAGGGTGAAGTTCACGAGTTGAGGGCCCTCAGAGCCAGAGTCTTCCGTCTGGAACAGGTAGTTACCCCCCCTTGAACTGAATGCACACCCGCCGCTGGAACTGTTCCCAGAGCATTGGGGGACCCAACCATTCAGCGGCCACCCTGGCCCCCAAATGTTGAACTCCGCGATGCCACCGCTTTCGTCGGCCCAGCGAACGGGCACGCCCTGCCCCGCAGGGAGGGACTCCGTGACGTTCGGAGCAGCGGTGCAATAGGTTCCGGCTGGGCAGTAATGGTCATAGGTCCAAACTTGGCCAGAGATAGGCACGGGAAGATAAGGCCAGAACCCGACCACCAGGAACGCGACGACGCCGATGATGACGACGACAGAAACCCGCCGCCAGAATCGGTGCCTCGCATTCGGTCGCCTGCTCCCGGAAGCCTCGACTACCTCCAAGGTCAAACGCGGCATTTTACTCCGCTTCCAACGACTTGCCGACCACAGCCAAGGAGAGTACGAATAGGACCCTACGCCAGAACGGGCGACTCGGTTTCCGCCATCTGCTCCTCGGAGCCATAGGCTCGGTGCCTCCCGCTGATTGACGGACTCGTTAGTGCGGGGACAGAACTCCAGCGAAGGCATAAGGAGTTCTTCCCAGGCGCCGGAGGGTGAGGGCGCGCGCGTTCGAGGACCGACCGCGAGGAGCGCGCGGGCCGCTGAGAGCTCGTCAGACGAGTTCAGTCCCGAGTACTCGGGGGGCATGTCGAGCAGCAGGCCCGCTGGACCGAGCAACAGGCACAACACTCACAGCAACTCGAGCACGTGCAACACGCGCAGGCTGGTTTGGCAGGCATCACCGCTGAGAAAGCCTGACCGATTCATCAGGCTTCCGAATGAGAACCCTTTTGGGTGTTCGTAGGGCGAATCAGCCGAGCCGTCCGCCCTCGGGCTCCTATCGAGGTGCTGAAGGGAGCGCGTGCGGCCGATTGGCGCCCACCAGGAGCAAGCAAGCCGCTCTGAGATCGACACGACGACGCGTCCCATGGGAGAACCCACTCCTTCTTCGTGGAGAGGCCCCAACAACCGGGTCCTATTCTGACGGCAGCAATTCTCAAGCCATGGCCGCGACCCGGCGACTTGCCCCAATCATGTCCACAAGCATGATGGACACACGGCCCTGACCCAGGCGGACGGC
>Ga0116137_1001768_pt1 | contig 13653 bp, 13 predicted proteins | sample June2015DPH_20_1_3_FD_88973 | JGI IMG/M metagenome (GOLD analysis project Ga0116137, IMG submission 88973) | Peatland microbial communities from SPRUCE experiment site at the Marcell Experimental Forest, Minnesota, USA - June2015DPH_20_100 | ecosystem: Environmental > Terrestrial > Soil >...
GCGCCAGCCCCCTGACGCACCAGCACCGGCCCATTCCGCTCCTCCAGGAGACCGTCAGGTCTTCGACGGTGGCAGTCTGCGCAATCTTCTCGTGGGGTGCCCTGTCCCACTCCGATCCTCGCGGGCCCCTCCCTGGCTCGGGGTCGGCAAGGACGCGATCAGCACCTGCTCGGCGACCTCGCTGGTTGCCCCAACCGGTGGTCCTCTGTCTTCTCATCTTCCGCGTGTCAGGGCGGTTCCTGTTCGGCAGAGGAAGGGGATCACCTACGCCCCCCGATAACGAGCTTTTCGGCCTCCGCCTTGATTCTCACCTGTGCCGCTGGCCTCTCGTCCCCTGCCTTGGTACTGCGAATCACTGCCGCCACGTTCTCCTGATCAGGATCGGTGGGCGAGAGTGCCTTGATCCCCTTCCCTTCCAGCCTGTCGTGGTATAGCCGCAGGAGGGTTGTCCCCGTGCCAGCCTGGATGTCCTCGGCTTGGACCGCAGGGTATCGCGCGGCCCCGAGATCATCCACAAGTTCTACGGCGAGAGCGAGGCCAAGTTACGCGAGCTGTTCGACATGGCCCAACGGCGAACATTTCTCCACATCGCCCACGACGTCGGCAGGCTACCTCCCCGTTGTCTCCCGGCGATCGCACGCCGAGGGGGCGGGCCCGCTCCTCTGTTCCTGTGAGGCAGTCGGGTTTCCCAATGGACGCGCGTCCCCGCCGCTTCCGCCATCAGTCGTCGAACACAATGCAGACCTTGCCACTCTCGCCCTTGTCGGCCAAGTCGTAAGCCTTGGCTGCCTCGCCGAGGGGCACTTTGTGAGTGCAGATTTTTTCGGGATGAATGCTCCAGCGATCCAGCCGCTCCATTAGGTCCTCCAGATGCTTGAGCGAGGTGACCCAGGAGCCGTACAGAGTGATCTGGGGATGGATAAGGAGTGGGGAGACGTCGAACTCTACCTTGTTGCCTTCGCCTACAAAGACACAGCGACCCCACTGACGGGTTCCTTGGAGGGCCAGCAAACGCCCGGCCGGGGCGCCGGAGCAGTCGATGCTACACTCACAGCCGCGGCCGGCGGTGACGTCTTTGATACTACCCAAGGCCTTGTCGTCGGCCTCGAAGACGTAGTCAACTAGGTCTAGGTCCTTAGCGATCTTGCGGCGGGCGGTGGAGATGTCCGTGCCAATGATTGTGGTAGTGCCCATGGCCCGGCCTAGCTGGGCGGCAGCCAAGCCAACCGGGCCCAGGCCCGTAATCAGCAGTCGGTCGTTCCCACTGAGGTTGATGCGGCACAGCGCCTCGTACACGGTGCCGAAGCCGCAGGCGCACAGCGCGCCGTCTGCATAAGTCAGGCTATCGGGCAGGCGGACGCAGGTGTTCTCCTCCGCCAGCAGATAGGGGGCATGACCGCCGTTCCGCTGCCAGCCGTACGCGCCGCGGAAGGTGCTAGTGCAACTGATCATGTAGCCGTGCTTGCAGTCTTCGCATACACCGCAACCGCTGATGTGGTAGATAACTACACGGTCGCCGACCTTGTACTCCTTACAGCCCGGGCCGATCTTGATGATCTGCCCGCAGGGCTCGTGCCCCGCTATGGTGCCAGGCTGGTAGCTCTCGGGCCCCTTGCCTAGGTGGGCACGGTAGATCGCTCGGATATCGCTGCCGCAGATGGAGGAGGCCTTCGTGCTCACCAGGACCTGTCCGTGGCCTGGCTCGGGGATGTCGAACTCGCGGAACTGGACGGTGCTATTACCCGGCAAAACCACGCCTTGCATTTTTGCCATACGTATTCTCCCTATTTGCGGATCTGGCGGCAGAGTTTCCCCAATTCTTGCCCGGCGGTAACGCGCTGGTTAGCGTTGCCGTCAGGAAACTCCGTGCAGTGCTTGAGGAAACCAGGGACCCGGACTCCAATACGTTTGACTCGTCCAGGCTGAACCACATGCCGATTTCTTTGAGGAACTCGCTCACTGCGTTGCAGCGCGGGCCCGCGGCGGCGGGGGTTGCGAACCACCGAACTCTACGAACCTGATGAACCCGAGGAGCGGCCGTCACGCCTGAGATGGTTAGATCACAACACGGAGGCGGTCAGTCCCGCCCAGGTTCACGACCTCGTAATCGTTGGCATAGCTACGCTCAGGCAGGACAATTAGAACATTGGCCGGAGCATCGTTCGGCGTGAATGGCGCATGGTGCCATACACCGGGACGCAAGACGACCATCGTGCCTTTTGGCACCCTGAACACGTGGATCTTGTCTAGCGGGGGACCGACATCGGCAGGTGTGGCCGGACCGACATGAATGAGGATGTCGTTGTCAAGCGGCAGAATGCCCTCACCGGTTGCACCATGAAACTCGGTTGCATCAATCACCAGATCGCGCTTCTCGACGCGACAGGTCGAAAACGAGGCGATGGTCACCCCACCCAAATCCTGCTGCACCATGTCACGGAAGAACTCGATCGGCGCAGCACCGAGCTTCTCAGCCTTGGGGTTGGTCAAGTTGGCGTAGAAACCATATGGAAGAAAAGCTTCGACGCTCAGGGGCTCCACTTTGATGGTTCTCATGTCCTCCCCTTGTTCGCGAGTCTGCTCATGGGCCCGTCAGATTCCACCGAGGCAGACATGCTATTCCTCCGGCCTTGCCCTGAGGGCTGCGTCCCGCAGGCGGTCTCACAGGGATTCCGACCCGTGGCCTGACTCCGGTTTCCCCTTGAGACAGCCGACACTCCTCAGCCCACCCATTTCGTCAGTGAAGCAACTCCGCCTTCGCCCTCAACAAATATCCACCGAATGGAACGGTCATCGCAATACCCTGTGGTACTTGAGCGCCGGGTATCTCTATGAGGACTATCGGCAACAGGTGGAACGTAAGACATCCCGTATTTCCCCAGCGGTGTCTTAGACCTGTTCTCCCTTCCTCCTCCAATAGGCTTTCCAGTCGGCAATCAGATCCTCATAGTACTGACCGACCGTCCAGCCGCTCGGCAGCTTTGCACTCTCCAGTTCGGCGATCCGCTCCTGGCTCACCAGGGCTCCCCGGGCGTACAGGACCTTCTGAATTTCCTTGGGATCCAGCTTGCGAGGTTGCACGTTAAGCTTTGCGCAGAGCGCGGCCGCAGTACCGGCGGCCTCGCCGGTCGTCCACATGGTTGGAATATCTTTCAGATTGTTGTAGGAGCCCAACTGGAACCCCATGGCGGTCGACCCCGGAATTCCCGAGATGCAGTTCCCCGCCACAAGCAGGCCGTCAGTATCTCTGGGCACCAGGCACCCATACGGGATATCGTTCACCGGGGCCCCACCCCTCAAATTGTAGGCCACCACGTCGTCGAATCGGCGCCGGTTCAGGATGTCCTGGCCGGTGAGGGTGTACTCCCCGATGATGTGGCGGGTGTCACGGACCCCGATGTTCACTCCTGTATTCTCGATCCGCGCGTGCTCGAAACCCGGGATATGCTTCTTCAGGAAATTCAATTCCGAGAGGAATTGCTCCCGCACCTCGACCTCGGCCCGCGAAAGGTCGTCCACGTTCGTCCCGTCGACCCCCTCGACCGTCCCGCCCCACAAGAGCGCCTCATCCTCCCGGACCAAGCGGCTCAACTCTGGCTTAGCGTGCCCCCAGTAGTTCACCATCTCCCGTGTGCGGGGTTTATAATAGGGAAGTTCGCCAGCCTCCACCCCGCGATTGATCGCCTTCTCTAGGCCGGGATCTGTCTTACTATATTCTGACACCTTGGACCAGTCGACATGGCTCAGCCGGACCAACATTGTCATGGCAAAGAGAATCTTCTTGTCCGTCTGGCCCTTCCGGAACGGCGCCCCGCCGCTTGCTGCCACATCTCCATCGGCGGTGGCGTCCACGATCACGTCGCCCCGCACGACCTGGGCCCCCGATTTGTTCGCGACGGTCACGCCTCGGACCACCCGGTTTTCAACGATCGCCCCCGTGATGAAGCTGTGAAGCAGCAGCCGCACCCCAGCCTCCCGAGCCATCTTGAAGAGCAGTAGCTTCGCTACTTCAGGATCGTAGGCTACGGTCATCGTGCAGTATTCCGAGAGGTAGTGCAAGATGGGGTAATTAGGGGGGTCGTCTGGGCACCTCCGCGCCGCGCCCTGTTCCATGAGGGCGTCCACGATTTCTTTTCCGATGCCCCCCACGGGAGGGCTCGTCAACACCGCCATGTTCCCGCCGGTGAACATCCCCCCGAGAAAGCCGTACCGCTCGATCAGGAGGGTGTCCACTCCTTGCCGCGCAGAAGCGATGGCAGCGTTGATACCCGCCACGCCCCCGCCTGCCACAACCACCTTGGCCTCACGGTATTCCGTCTTCACGTTTCGCTCCTCCTTTGCGCTTGATCCATTGAAGCCGATTCTCTTACCCCATCTATGTGCGCCCACCTCGGGACACTAGTCCTTCAACCGAAGAACTCGCAAGGGCCACAACGCTTCATTAGGATTCACCTAATGGGATAAACGCGGGAAGGGGGATCTTCTAATCCATTTTCTAGGATATTGCTCCCCCGGCGTCTTGAGTAAAGGAGCTCTTGCCGTGTGATTCAAACACTTGTAACTGGGCCGCAATGCTTGAGATAAAAGCATTCTCGGCGTTCATCCTTTCGTGGCCCCCGCGGCCAGTCCCTGAATGAACAGCTTCTGCAAGAAGCCAAACAGGATCAAGATGGGAATCAGCCCGATCATGGTGTAGGCCATGAAACGGCCCCACTCGACCCCGAGATCGCGAATAAACAGGTACAACCCCACCTGCATCGGCCGCATGGTCCCCGAGGTGGTGAAGGCGACCCCAATCAGGAAGTCGTTCCAGACGTAGACGAAGACCAGGATCGCCGCCGCGGCGAGGCCTGGCTGCGCGATCGGCAGGATGATCTGGTAGAACGCTCGCCGGCGCGAGCAGCCGTCGATCATCGCCGCCTCCTCCAGGTCCGGCGGGACGCTCTCGAAGAAGCCGCGGATCAACCAGACAGTAGACGGGACTTGCCAGGCACTGTAGATGAGAATTTGAATCCAGTAGGTGTCGAGGAGGCCAACTTTCGTGGCCACGATGTAAAGGGGGGCCATGATCGAGATCCCCGGGATCATGGCGGTGGCCAGGATCATGAACAGGATGCCGTTCTTCCCGGGGAAGTCGAAGCGGGCTGCGGCGTAACCGGCGTGGCAGGCTACCCCCAGGGTAAGCGTCACACCGCAGAACGCCACAAACAGGCTATTGAGGAAACAGCGGGGCAGGCTGGAGTTGAGGAGGACCAGCCGGTAGTTTTCGAGCGTGAACGGCGACGGGATCCATTCCGGCGGCACCGCCACCACGCCCGGGGAGGTCTTGAGGGAGGTGGCTAAGCCCCAGAGGATCGGTCCCAGGGCCACCAGGCTGGCGATTACGAGGATCCCGTAAGTTGCCGTAGTGATCAGGGCTTCTCGCACTCGTTTCTTCTGAAACATCGCGGACCTTCCCTCTACTGCTCGCTTCTCTGTGCTGACCGCAATCGTCCTTTGTCCTCACTCCCGGCCAGGGCAGCCAGACTCCACCGCCTCCTAGTACAATGCTTCGCGGCGCAGCAGCTTGATGTAGAGAAGGCTAAAAAAGATATTGAAGGCAAAAATGACAATGCCCAAAGTGCTAGCCAGACTCATGTCCCAGTGCGAGAAGGCCTCCAGAAAAACCTTCAGACTCAAGGTCTCGGTCCGGAAGACTGGCCCCCCACCCGTCAGAACGTACATAAGGGTGACCATGTTGAAGTAATGCAGCGTGCACATGATGACGACGACCATGAGGACGTTGCTGATGAGGGGCAACGTGACATGGCGAAAGCACTCGCGGGGGGACGCTCCGTCGATCCGAGCCGCCTCGTACAGTTCGTTCGGAATTGTCTGGAGGGCGGCGAGGCACAGGATCATGGCGTAGGGGTAAGTTTGCCAGACATTGGCGGCGACCAGGGTCTTCATGGCCAAATCGGGATTTCCGATGAACATCACCCGCGAGAAGCCAAGGGCCGCAATCACGTAGTTAACCGGCCCGAAGCTTGGGTTGAGCAGCCAGGACCAGAGCATGGCGGTGACCGTCTGCGAGACGATCCAGGGGAAGATAAGAATCGTGCGGAAGAAGCCGCGAAAGCGGATCGGCCGGTTTAACACGAGGGCGAGGCCCAACCCGATGGGGACGACCAGCACCAGGGAGCCGAAGACGTAGCCGAGCGAGATCAGGATGCTGTTGTGGACCCGCAGATCCAGGGCCGCCCGAAGGAAATTGCCCAGGCCGATGAAGCGCCCTATGGTCATGTAGTTTGTCTCATAGAGGCTCAGCCTGAGGGCATAGAAGATCGGATAGAAGGAAACAAGGATGACCAGTAGCAAAGCGGCCGAGACGAACGAATAGGGAACAGCGACCTTTGCCCACTGCCTTTTCGAACGTGCCCTCGAATGAATGTTCTGCGCCGTAAACACGGGAGGATGGACCCCCTGAAGATTTCTTTGCAGCCTCACTTTCCTACTTGTCACACCGCTTCCGTACTCCCCACAGCGGACGCGGGAGGCGTGACTGGCTTACATCCCTGGACATGGGATCAGCCGAATCATCCCACCTCGTAGGGCCGCCCTCGGCCGGCGGTCGAGGACCGATCCGATTGATTAAACACTCTGCATGGTCTTGTCGGATGGACGCATTGATAACCGCCTCAGCCTCCACCCGGCTGGCAAAACGATACGCCTCTGGGCACCACATTTTCAGGTACCAGATGAACCATTACCCGAATTGCGCCCGGGGAAAGCGCCAGCAACCATGCAAAGGTTGGGGGAGCCCAGCCCGGTCCCGTTTCCGCGGGCTGCCCCCAGCCGACTCTCTTCTCGGCCTACCGCCCTACTAAGGCATTGTACTTCTTCGCAGCTTCGTCGAGGGCCTGCTGCGCCGAAATCCCCTTCAGCACCATTTCCTGCGCGGCTTGCGCCCAGAATTCGCTCAGCTGAAAGTACTTCTCCGGGTACGCAAGAACCCTTCCGTGCGCCCCCGCGTAGTCCGCCCACATCTTCATCTCGCGAGCGGCACCACTGTTGAACCAGGGATCATTATAGTCGGACCGGCGCGGCGATAATTCCCCGGCAAGCTTGGCATCGATCATCCGGGATTCGTGGCTGAGCATATGATCGATGAACTTCCAGGCAGCCTCTCGGTGCTCGGAGTCCTTCCCGATGGCCAAGGTCAGCGGCATGACGTTTGCCGGCGCGGGCTTTTCGGCGGTTAAGCCGGGCATGGGGGCCGTCTTCAGCTTGTCCCCGAGGTTACCTGCCGTCCGAGCCGGGATCACCCGGTGGTTCCCAAGGAAGGCCATAGCCACAGTGCCCGACTTGACCGCCTGGAAGACGTCATCATAGGTGTAAGAGGCCACGCTCTCGTCCATGGCCTTATACTTGTGCACCAGGTCGTTGATGAACTGGTACACCTTAACTCCCGCAGGGCTGTTAAAGGTCGCGCGACCGTTGGCATCTAGCATTTCCTCGCCCACAGCCCAAAACATGGGCAAGAGCGCCTCGGTAAGAACAGAGGACCGATCCCGTGGATCCAAGCCCCAGGCAAACCCTATCATGCCATTTCCTGTGAGCTTCGAGCCGGCTTCGGCCAGTTCGACCCAGGTTTTAGGGACGCTCAGGCCCTTCGCCTTCAGGTAGTCCTCCCGATAATAAAGGAGGGAGACCCGAACTTGCATCATCAACCCCATGATCTTGCCGTCAACGGTCGTATGCTTCAGCGGAACCAGGAAGTCGTTCCGCTCCCGTTCGGACCATCGAGCCACATACTCGTCGAGGGGGATAATCGTATTCGCGCGAGTATCCTGAGCGAGGAGCGTGCTGGTAATAACAGCTACATCTGGACTCTTCCCGCCTGCAGCAGCCTGGATCAGCCGAGCATCTATCTGCGCCCACGGGATGGTTTCGACCTGTACTTGGATGTTCGGATTCTTCTTCTCGAATGTGGCAATAATCTGGCGAAGCGCTTCCGACCGTGGGCCGGGGTCCTTGATGTCCAGCATGTGCCAGAAGCGGATGACCTCCTTTCCCGCCGCGAGTACTGGGCTACTCAGGAGCAACGTGACGGCTAAAACCAAACACGATAGTACTGCCCACCTTCTGAGATTCCGCATGCCGATCCTCCTTCGTGAGAGTCCGGGTTTTTGACGAGAATCATCTGGCCTCACTCACCAGAAGACTCCTCACGCTGCCTCCATTCAGCAGCAACACAAGCCATGCAAGTTGAGCATTTTCTAGCCACAGCAACAGCTTGAGCATCACATCGTGCACTCTCGCCTCTCCGGTCGCTAAGTACAAGACTACCCCTCAACTCAACGGCGTAGCCCGCGCTGGGTACAACTTCGAAGGCCGACGGCGTGATCCCCGCGACTTGCCCAAAGATCTTTCTGGCAAAGGTGTCGACCTGATCTACCATCCCAGGGCGTACTAGAACGATCATACACCCCCCCAATCCCGCCCCCATGAGTCGACAGCCGAGAACGGCCGGATGCGCCGCCATTGCCTCTTGTAACTTGCCAATCACCGGCGTGCTGACCTCAAAGAGGCCGCTGAGGCTCCGGTGGGATTCAATCAACTACCCCGCGGCAAGCCGCGGGGTATGACGATCCTGAAATCGGATGCGCCATTCGCGGCATAGCCGCGGGGAATGAACCCTCTATGATTCAAGCAATCCCCGACCGTCCGCACGTCTCCCGTTTCGAGGGCACGCCCCACCTGTCGCACCCGCGCATTCTCCGCAACCACATGCTCCGTTCTTCGTCGGAGGACTTCTGAAAGCGATGGTTTCATAGCTCGAAGCAATTCCGCGGTCACGTCTCGAAGTGCTGTCACTGCCGGCGATGATTTTCCGATGAGCTGCACAGCCTGCACGCATTCGGCCCGTCGCTGGTTGTAGGCTGTCGCGGCAAGAGTGCGGGGCTGCTGCGTGTCAAGGATCAAAAGTTGTGCGGCCCGATCTGGAAAGCGAACATAGGAGAGGTGGAGGGTCCGACAGTCTAAGTGGATGACGTGGCCGGGTTTGGCCAAGCAGGCAGCAAACTGATCCATGATCCCGCAGGCCACCCCGAGAAACTCGTTCTCAACCTGCTGGCAGAGCCGGGCAAGTGCGGGTAGCATGAAAGTCCGCTCTGACAGATGCAGGATCGCTGCGGCCAAGGCAACCTCAAAGGACGCCGAAGAGCTTAACCCCACCCCCAGGGGAAGGGTGTTGGCAACGTACAGGTCCATGGGGGACACCCGACCGATCTCTCGCTCCAGACGAATCACCATCCCTCTGAACAATTGTCGCCAGGACTTCCCATCTTGGTGCGCTGGGGACCCGGGTTCATATTCGTCGCCCGAAGAGAAGGCTTCGGAATAGATCCGGACCCTTGAGGCGGAAGACGCCGCAGCCACGTACGTGCCAAGCCCGATGGCGAACGGGAGAACGAACCCTTCGTTGTAGTCGATGTGTTCCCCAATAAGGTTCGCGCGGCCAGGCCCAAAGGCCACAACCGTGGGGCGGCGCCCGAACTGTCTCTCAAAGGATTGTCGAATCCTCTTGATAATCGTGAGCTACCCTCGGCCGGAGACGTTCTGACATTGGCCCGCGCGAGGGCTAGTCGCAGGTCCTCCGCCTTTACTTCCGGAAGGCTTGGGTTCCCGTGAACACCGGCCCCGGTTTCGCAGCCTGCGTTGTACTTCAGCTGGTAGCACCTCCGATGAACCGGGTAGAACTCGACGTGGAAGTGGAGATCCGTATAGTCCCCCCGATTTATTGGAGCCTGGTGCATGCCCATCATGTACGCCAAAGGAAATCCGAAGAGGGCATCGTACGCTCGCGCTATGCCTTGAAGGCAATCCATGAAGGCGGTTGACTCAGAGGGGGTTAAGTCCGCGAGGAGACCGAGGTGCCGCCTGGGGTAGGGGTGCACCTCATACGGATATTGCGCAAAGAACGGAACGAAGGCTACCCACTGGTCGCTGGCAAACACCATCCGCACCCCATCTCGGCACTCCCGGCGGAGGATCTCACAGGAGAGGCAGGCCTGATGAACGATGCGATATGTCCTAGCGGCATCCAGTTCTCGCTGCATTCGAGGAGGAATGAACGGAAAACTGTAAATCTGGCCATGGGGATGGGGCATCGTCACGCCGATCTCGGCTCCCCGATTCTCGAAGATGAACACGTACCAGATGACGGGGATGGCGTGAAGAGCCTCTAGGCGCGCGGACCAGAGAGCAAAGAGGCGGGACAGATTCCGCTGGGGGAGGGTCGACAGAGATGCTTTGTGATCCGGTGAATAGAGGACGACATCGCAAAACCCCCCGGCGGGATGGGTTCGATACAGCACATCCGCAGGCGGCGAAACAGAATCGGCCGGATGCTTCAAGATTGGGAAATCATTGGGATAGAGGTGCACGTCATACGCATCGGGAACGCCGCCAGATCCCGGACAAAATGGACACCAATCCTTCGGCATGTTCGGACGATCTTGACGCTCTGCCGCGATCATTACCCACTCCCCGAGTAACGGATGCCATCGAAGTTCGGCCGTCCCACCATTCTCCCTCTAAGGCACCGTCTTCCGAGTGCTACAACAGCCCGTTCCCCCCCGAGTTACTATGAGCTCATTTGCCATCAGGACGCGACCAAACATGGCTGTCGGTCGACCGTCATCGCGATCGACTATCTTTTCGAAGTATCCTTTGATGATCTACCCTGCCTGGCCATTCGCTGATTTACCCCTCTGAGCATGCTGGCCCTTCAGTTCCCGCCCGTCACCAGAACAATCCTCCTCGCTCTCACCGAAACTGCTCGGGCCGCTTCTCCGCGCTGGGATCCTGGGCTCAAAGCGTGATGACCGTTTTGAGCACGTCCGGCGCTCGTTTTTCTGCACGGGCAAAGGCTTCGACCACGTCGTCCAGGCAGAACTCGTGGCTGACGAGGCCCTTCAGGTCCACCAAGCCGCACTGCGCGAGTTCAATCGCCCGCTCGAACGTGTTCTTCATCCGCCGCACGAAGCGCAGGGTGAGCCCCTTTCGCATGGCTCGGATCCCGGGCAGCGTCACCTGGTCAGCATTCCAGTAGCCAACGAGTACCACCGTGCCGCCCGGGCGAAGGACCTCCAGGGCCTGTTCCGTGGCCGACTGGCTCCCCGCCATCTCGAAGGCGACGTCCACTCCCTCGCCATGCGTCACCTCACGGATGGCCCGAACGACTTCGTCCGTCCCGGGGTCAAACACCGCCGTGGCTCCATACTGCAACGCCGCCTTGCGCCGGTGAGGCAGGGGTTCGGTCGCACAGACGACGGTGGCTCCGCTGAGTTGGGCCACGCGGGAGGCGAGAATCCCGATTGGACCGCACCCGAAGATCGCTACCCGACAACCCACTTTCAGATGGCCGAGGTCGACCGCGTAAATGGCCACCCCGAGAGGTTCTATGATGGCCGCCACAGGGAACGGCGTGCTGGGGGCGAGAGGAAGGAGTAGGTGGGTGGGATGCACAATGAATTCCCGAAGCGCCCCAGCTATGGGGGGGCTCCCAAAAAACCGCAGGTTGGTGCAGAAATTCGGACTGCCTTCCATGCAGAATCGACACCGCCCGCAATGGATGGCAGGATCGACCACAACCCGCGTTCCCGCAGAAGGCCCCTCGACTCCCGGCCCGAGTTCCTCCACGACCCCGGCGACCTCGTGCCCGAGGATGTGCCCGGCGGTGAATTGAAGATCGCCGATTCGTCCCTGGGCGTAGTATTGGAGGTCGGATCCACAAATGCCAACGGCCTTGATACGAACCAGCGCCTCCCCCGGTCCGAGCGACGGCACCGGCGATTCCTCAAGTCGTATCTGCCGCGGAGCCATGACTCTCGCAACGCGCATGCGCCTTCTCCCTCGGTTAGCCGGCTCCGACGATTGCCGCTTCTTCCTCGAGGTTGGTAGCAAGCACCCGACTGGCTAACGCTTCATCGATTACCAAGATGTCGATGTACTTGCCGCGAAGGGCCCCGAGCACCGCGGAAGCCTTTCCCGGCCCCCCGCTCACGACGGCAACAACCTTCGGAATCCGCTTAATATCCTCCAGGTCCATCCCAATGATCTGCGCGTTGATGGCTCGGAGGGGGCGACCTTGCCGGTCGAAAAACTTGGTGTTGATCTCGCCGACCGCCCCCTGCTTCGCAAGGTCCCGCATGACTTCTGGAGTCACATGACCGCGTCTCACAATCGTCGCCTCGCTCGCCACGGGACCCACGCCGGTGAGAGCGATGGTTGCTTCCCGAAGAATCCGGAACACTTCCCGGATATGCGCGCTTTGGAGCATCGAGCGGCGAACGGCCAGATTCTTTTCCATGGCCGGAGCCGGCAGCGCGATTGCTTGACCAGAGAGCCGATCAGCAATAGCCCGAAACGTCTCGCTGGCCTCTGTCGCCAGCCCCAATTCTCCCACCATCTGCACCACTCGCAGCCCGGTGATGCGACGGGAATGGAGCGCACGAGCGACCTCGCGGACCGTCGTCCCCCACGCCACGGCGAGCGTGGCGCTGTCTTTCAGGAGGGCTTCAAGGCAGCGCGCGCCGGCTTCACCAACTTGCGCCTTCGTCGCGTCGGCATCTCCTCGAACCGTTGGAACGACAATGACGCGGTCGAGGCCGAACGCCTCTTGAAGGTCGCGGCCCACGGCTTCTAGGACATCGAGAGGGTCGGCAATCGTGATGGTCACGATCCCTAGCTCCCGAGCCCGCCGGAGCACCCGCTGGACCCCGGGACGGGAGAGTTTGAGGAGACGGGCGATCTTAGCTTGCGTGAAGTGGGACTCGTAATACAGCCGGGCTACCTCAACAAGTCGACGGGTCTCGAGTCCGCGCCTGTGCATCCCTGGCCTTTGGCAGGAAAACGGAACTTTGAGCATTTGCTCAATCATTGCCTGATCATTTAATACATTTTTACATTCCATGTCAAGGGGGGGTTTCCAGGGTCCCGGCAAAGTCGTGCTACGACCAATAACAGCAGGCAGACGAAGTTGACTCTGGACTTTTCAGATCCCTCCTGTCCAAAAAGCAGGCTATTTCGAATAGGGAGTGCGTAAGAGGGGCCTCCTATTCCCCCTGGATTTGTCGCGCTCGGGCCTTCACCACCAGCGTCCGACCGTCTAGCATCCAGCCCGCTTCCGCGGCTTCCAGTGCCTGCCCGTCGAGCCGAGGGGCCGCCTTCCCATCGGCGCGCACGTGAGCCGGCACTTCGCAGTCGTGCACGCGCAGAATGTACGCGCACGGCGCCTCGGTGGCTTCGAAGGTCACCCGACGACCCAGTCGACGGCATCGCAGGACAAGACGGCGATCGTCCGTCTTCAGCGTGAAGTCGGCTTCGCTGGTGATGAATGCCTCCAGCGTTAGCGGGTCGACAGGCCGCTCGCCCACGTGACTCCGCTCAGGCCCCAGGGGGAGCAGGCTATTCTCCCTGAGGTAGAGCGGGCACTCGCGCAAGGGGACCTGCCGATCCAGGGTCATGGGCCCCTCGACACGGTATCTACTGAATCTCGTAAAATATAGTGACAACCGTTGAGACTCGTGCTATGTCTATCGCATGCGTACAACGAAAGGGTCTCGAAGGGATTTCAACGCCCTGGAAAGGCGTCGCCTCACGGCGGCC